>Ga0308165_1000359_pt1 | contig 91957 bp, 101 predicted proteins | sample PhyWR2_FD_201032 | JGI IMG/M metagenome (GOLD analysis project Ga0308165, IMG submission 201032) | Phyllosphere microbial communities from UC Gill Tract Community Farm, Albany, California, United States - DLSLW.R2 | ecosystem: Host-associated > Plants > Phyllosphere > Unclassified | place: USA... | reverse complement strand
TGGTGGTGCTGTTCCTGCGCAACTGGCGCGCCTCGCTGATTCCGCTGATGGCGGTGCCGGTGTCGCTGATAGGCACCTTTGCCGTCATGCACCTGATGGGCTTCTCGCTCAACACTCTGTCGCTGTTTGGTCTGGTGCTTTCCATAGGCATCGTCGTCGACGACGCAATTGTCGTCGTCGAGAACGTCGAGCGCCACATAGAAAACGGCGAGGAGCCCGCGCAGGCCGCCAGACTTGCCATGGACGAGGTCACGGGCCCCATCATCGCCATCACCTCGGTGCTGGCCGCGGTGTTCATCCCCACCGCCTTCCTCAGCGGGCTGCAAGGTGAGTTCTATCGGCAGTTTGCGCTCACCATCGCCATATCTACCATTCTCTCGGCCGTCAACTCGCTGACGCTGAGCCCGGCGCTGGCCCGGCTGCTGCTGCGCCCGCGCCAGCACGCCGTCGTGCATGACCCGCGCAGCCTGCGCGGGCGCGCCGACCGCCTGCTGCGCACGCTGAGCCGGCCGTTCCAGCGCACTCCCGACGCCTATGGCAGCACGGTGCGCAAGGTGGTGCGCATCAGCGGCCTGGCGCTGCTGGTCTATGTCGGGCTGCTGGCGCTGACCTTCCTGGGCTTCAAGGCCGTGCCGCCGGGCTTCGTTCCCATGCAGGACAAGTATTTCCTGGTGGCGATTGCCCAGCTGCCCAATTCCACATCGCTGGACCGCACCGAGGCCGTGGTCAAGCAGATGTCGAAGATGGCGCTGGACGAGCCCGGCGTGGAAAGCGTCGTCGCGTTCCCGGGACTGTCGATCAACGGCATGGTCAACGTGCCCAATGCCGCGGTGGTCTTCGTGATGCTCGACCCGTTCAAGGACCGCACCACACCCGACCTGGGCGCGAACGCGATCACCGGCCGGCTGCAGGCGAAATTCTCCAGCATTCCCGATGGCTTCCTGGGCGTGTTCCCGCCGCCGCCGGTGCCCGGACTGGGCGCCACCGGAGGCTTCAAGATGCTGGTCGAGGACCGCGGCGGCGCCGGCCTCGACGCCCTGGTGCGGCATACCCAGATCCTGATGACCAAGGCCACCGAGTCGGGACAGGTCGCGGGGCTGATGACCAGCTTCGACGTCAACGCACCGCAGCTGGACGTGAGCATCGATCGCACCCAGGTCAAGAGCCAGGGTGTGCGCCTGGCGGATGTGTTCGAGTCGCTGCAGGTCTATCTGGGCTCGCTCTATGTGAACGACTTCAACCGCTTTGGCCGCACCTACAAGGTGACCGCCCAGGGCGATGCCGAGCACCGCATGCAGGCCGAGGCCATTGGCCGCCTGCAGGTGCGCAACGCCGCCGGAGACATGCTGCCGCTGTCCTCGTTTGTCACCGTCACGCCCAGTTCGGGCCCGGACCGCGTGATCCACTACAACGGCTACCCGGCGGCGGATATCGCGGGCGGCGCAATGACGGGCGTCAGCTCGGGGCAGGCGGTGGCGGTGATGGAGCGGCTGGCAAAGGAGGTCCTGCCCGAAGGCATGGCCTTTGAATGGACCGATCTGACCTTCCAGCAAAAGCTGGCAGGAGACTCGGCGCTGTTCATTTTCCCGCTGTGCGTGCTGCTGGCCTATCTCATCCTGGCGGCGCAATACAACAGCTGGCTGCTGCCGCTGTCGGTGCTGCTGATCGTTCCCATGTGTCTGCTCAGCGCGATCCTGGGTGTCTGGCTGGTGGGCGGCGACAACAACGTCTTCGTGCAGATCGGGCTCATCGTGCTGGTCGGCCTGGCCGCCAAGAACGCGATTCTGATCGTTGAGTTCGCGCGCAGCCGCGAAGCCGAGGGCGCAAGCGCGGTGGAGGCGGTGGTGGAGGCTTGCCGGCTGCGGCTGCGGCCCATCGTCATGACCTCGCTGGCCTTCATTGCCGGAGTCGTGCCACTGGTGCTGGCCACCGGCGCGGGCGCGGAGATGCGCCATGCCATGGGGATTGCGGTCTTTGCCGGCATGCTGGGCGTGACGCTGTTCGGCCTGTTCCTGACGCCGGTTTTTTATGTGGTGATGCGCGGCCTGTCGGCGCGCTTCGAGCGGCCCCGGGCAAGCACCCGGGCGCGCCTGGAGGAGATCTAAGTGATGAGAAATTCCTATATAGCCGTTTTGCTGCCTGCGCTGCTGCTGGCCGGGTGCGCAGTCGGCCCGGAGTACGTTCCGCCCGCGCTGCCGGCACTGCACGCATCGCAGTTTCCCGCCAGCTTCGAAGATTCCTCCATCGGGCTGAGCGCGGGGGCCGTCGAGTTGGCCTGGTGGCGCGGCTTTGACGATCCCGCGCTGGCCGGCCTGGTCGAGCGCGCGCTGGCGGCAAACCATGACATCGGCCTTGCGGCGGCGCGGCTGGCGCAGGCCAGCGCCCTGCTGAGGGAAAACCGCCAGGGATTCCTGCCCAGCGGAGGGGTCGCGCTGGACTACGACAACCGCCGCCGTAGTGAAAGCCAGACGCCGGCCGGCCAGCCGCGCCGGCTCGACAGCTACCGCGGCGCCGTCGACGCCGCATGGGAAATCGATCTGTTTGGCCGGGTGCAGCGCTCGGTGGAGGCAGCCGAGGCGCAAGCGGGTTCGCGCGCGGCGCTGCTGCGCGGCGTGCAAGCCGGCGTCGCCGCGGCGGTGGCCGCCACCTGGTTCGAGCTGCACGGTATCGAGGCCGAACACGCCGTCGTCGCCGACATCCGCCAAAGCCAGATCGACGGCCTGCGCCTGGTCGACGCGCTGGTGGACGCCGGCTCGGCCAGCGAATTCGACCGGCTGCGGGCCGAGGCGGCCTTGCGCAGCGTCGAGGTGGCCCTGCCCGAACTCGAACGCCGGCGCGCGGCCTCGGCCAACGCCCTGGCCGTGCTGCTGGGCGAAACCCCGCACGGATTGCGCCTGCCCGCGGGCACGCCCGGCACCGACGCCTTGCGCGTTCGAACGATTGCCGTGGGCGATCCCGCCACCCTGCTCTCGCGCCGCTCCGACATCGTGGCGGCCGAACGCAGCCTGGCCGCGGCCACGGCCGGCATTGGGGTGGAGACCGCCGGGCTCTACCCCGAAGTCCAGGTGCAGGGCTCGATCGGGCTGGTGGCCGGCAGTCTCAGCACGCTCAGTGGCGGGGCCGCGCTGTCGGCCTTCATCAGCCCGGTCATGCGCTGGTCTTTTCTCGATACCGGGCGGGTGCGCGCGCGCATCGCGGCCAGCGAGGCCCGCGCCAAGGAGGCATTGATCCACTACGACCAGACCGTGGCACGCGCCCTGCAGGAAACCGACGATGCCTTCAAGGCCTATGGCGCCGCGGGCAGCACGCTGGGCCTGCGCCTGCGGGAGTCGGCCGCCCACCGCGAAGCGGCGCGCCTGGCGCGCGTGCGATTTGCGCAGGGCGAAGGCCTTTATCTTGAAGTGCTGGAAGCCGAGCGCGCCGACTTCGCCAGCCGGCGCGCGCTGGCCATTGCCCGCACCCAGCAACGCCTGGCCGTGGTCAGCATCTACAAGGCACTGGGCGGCGGCTGGGAGCTTTGCGCCTGGACCCGGCAAGACTGCGGCGGCGCCGACGGCACGTCAAGCGCCAGCCTGGCAACGCAGATTTCACCCGGGCCTTGACCTTCACACGATGTCAGTCCCCAAACTTTGCTTTCGGCGGCCAGCGTCACGCCAAGCGTCGTTCCGGCGCAGGCAGCGCCTGGCGCCTCACTCCTACCCGATGGAGCAACACTTCATGAACAACACATCTCATCCCCAGGTCATCGTCTACACGACACCCACTTGCCCCGACTGCCGCCTGCTCAAGGACTGGCTGGCACGCGAGGCAATTGCTTTCGAGGAACGCGACCTCACCGACCCCGAGATCATGGCGCAGGCCAAGGCACGCACCGGTGTGCGGGTGGCGCCCATCACCCTGGTGCAGGACCAGGTCTTCTACGGCACCTTTGCCTCGCAAAAGCCGGGCCTGGTGCATGCCCTGGGCCTGGGCCCGGCTGCGGCCGATAAGAGCGCGCAATGACACGGCAGGTGGAAATACGCCAGGCCGGGCGCAGCATCGCGGTGGCGCAGGACGTCACCATCCTGGACGCCGCGCTGGCCGAGGGCATCGCCTATCCGCACGGCTGCCGCTCAGGACGCTGCGGCGCCTGCAAGTCGCGCCTGGTCCAAGGCCGGGTCGAGCTGCTGGAACACAGCCGCTTTGCCCTCTCGCCCGAGGAAAAGGCCCAGGGGCTGATCCTCGCCTGCCGCGCAGTCCCGACCACCGATGCCTGCGTTGCCTGGCTCGGTGGCGACGAAGACCCGCCCGCCCACCCGCGCCGCCAGTTGATCGGCCGCGTGAGCGCGATCAGCGACGCCACCCACGACATCCGCATTGTCCAGCTGGCCACCGAGGGAGCCGATGCGCTGCGCTTTGCCGCCGGCCAGTACGCGCGGCTGACCTTTGCCGGCGCTGCCGTGCGCGACTACTCCATGGCCAGCCGCTCGGGTGCGCCGGTGCTTGAATTCCATATCCGCGAGGTGCCGGGCGGGGCCACGAGCGCGCGTGTCCACCAATTTCTGCAGCCCGGCGACCCGGTGGCGATCGAAGCGCCGTTTGGCTCGGCCTACCTGCGCGAGCAGCATGCGGGGCCGATTCTGTGCATTGCCGGGGGTTCCGGCCTGGCGCCGATCAAGGCGATTGTCGAAGCCGCCATTGCCGCGGGCATGCAGCAGCCCATTCATGTCTATTTCGGCGCACGCGGCGAGCGCGATCTCTATCTGGTCGCGCATTTCCAGGCGCTGGCGCGGCAGCACCCCCACATGAGCTTCACGCCTGTGCTTTCCGAGGCGCCGGAGCCGACCCGCTGGCGCCGCGGCCTGGTGACCGATGCCGTGGCGCACGACCTGCAGGATCTGGATGGCTGGAAGGCCTACGTTGCCGGCCCGCCCGCCATGGTCGAGGCGGCGCTGCGCATCGGTGCCGTCCGCGGTCTGCGCTCGCAGGACATGCATGCCGATGTGTTCTTTACGCCGCAATGAACCGGGGCATGCAGCCCGGCCCCGGCGCTTGCGGATGTTGCCCACTACAAGGAGAAAATCATGAATATCGGTCAGGCAGCCGAGCGCTGCGGCGTCTCGGCCAAGATGATTCGCTATTACGAACAGATTGGCCTGATCCCCAAGGCCAGCCGCTCCGATGCGGGTTACCGCAATTACAGTGTGGCCGACACGCACAGCCTGCGCTTCATACGCCGCTCGCGTGATCTGGGGTTTTCCGTCGAACAGATTTCGGAGCTGCTGGTGCTGTGGCAGGACCGCGACCGCGCCAGCGCCAATGTCAAAGCCATGGCGCTGAGGCATGTTGCCGGTCTGAACGCAAAAATCGCCGAGCTGCAATCGATGGCGCAGACGCTGGCCCATCTGGCCGACCACTGCCACGGCAACGACCGCCCGGACTGCCCCATCCTCGAGGATCTGGCCGAGCCCAGGCCCACGGCAGCCGCGGACCCGCTCGCGCGGCCCGCCCACCGCGCGCCGCTGTTCGGGGTCGACACACCCGCCTCGGCGCGCAGCCGCACGCCTGTGGAAACGCCCCCATGACGGCAATCGCCGCCGGCATTTCCCTTCGTGCGCAGGTCTTGCCCAGATCTTGCCCAGCTTGCACACAAAGGGCTTGACCTTGCCACGTTGGCAACTCCCACATTAGTCCGGTACAGCAACCAACCAGGAAATTCCCATGCATCGCTTCCACATTCCCGCCATGAGCTGCGGCGGCTGCGCCAAGTCGGTCACCAAGGCGCTATTGAGCGTAGACCCCCAGGCCCTCATTGAAACCGATCCGCCCACGCGCACAGCCCGGGTGCACAGCGCCCTGGACAGGAGCGCCTTCCTCGGCGTGCTGCACGAAGCCGGGTATCCGGACAAGCCGCAGCCCGGCGCGGCGGCCAACTGATAGAAGAGGACCAGCCATGAACATCAAGCAAATGCTATTGATAGGCGCCACGGTGTCAGGCAGCGCCGCACTGGCGCAGACCCCGCTCAAGAGCGTCTTTGCCCTTCCCGGCGTGCATGAAAAGGTCAGCGCCGAGCTCGTGGTGCGCGAGAGCGGGCCACTGACCCGCGAGCTGCTGATCGCTTTCACCGACAAGGCGACCGGCCGTCCCATCACCGAGTTCGAGGAAGAACTGACGCAGCAGCTGCACGTGCTGGCAACCGACAGCGACTTCACCAGCTTCGTGCACGAGCATGGAGGCAAGCCTGGGCCCGACGGGCGCTTCAGCGTAGTGATGCGCTTTCCCAAGCCGGGCACCTATCATGTCTATGCCGACGCCATGCCAAAGGGCCTGGGCCAGCAGGTCGTGCGCTTCGAGGTTCCGGTGGGCAGCAGCGCCTTTGCCGCAGCTCCGGCCCATATGAGCGCAAACGCCGTCAGCGCCGCGGACGGTCCCTATTCCGTCAAGCTCGATGCCTCGGCCCTGCGCGCAGGGCGTGAAAGCATGATGACGTTGACGGTGCTCAAGAACGGCAAGCCGGCAACGGACCTGGGCCTCTATCTGGGCGTTCCAGCGCATGCGGTGTTCGTGAACACCGCGGACCTCGGCTATGTCCATGCCCACGCCATGGCGGCAGACAGCGGCAAGTCCGGCCACGGCGCGCACGCCTCACATGGCGCTCTCACGGCGGCCGCCTCAGCCAAGATGATGCTGCATGCCACGCCGCCGCGCGCCGGCCGGTATGCGCTGTGGATACAGTTCAAGGGCGGCAACCAGGTGCGGACCGTACCGTTCGTGGTCGACGTTCCGGCCGCGCCTTGATTGGAGCGCCAGGCTGCTGACCGCGGCAGCGCCTCGGCCCGGGCCAGACTCCGGGCCGCTTCAGCCAGGGAGGCGCGGGGCCAGCCACAGCCATGCGGCGATGCCCAGAGCAATCCACAGCACGACAATCATCACGGCCCCGGCCTTGCTGCTGGGCCGGCTGCCGTTTTCAATGATCCAGGCATCGGCTTGCGCGCGGCATTGCGCCAGCACCGCTGTCGGCAGGAGGGCCACCGTCAGCCAGATGAGCGCCGGCAGCAGCAGCACGTCGTCCACATAGCCCAGCACAGGAATGAAATCCGGTATCAGATCGATGGGGCTGAGCGCATAGGCAACGACAAAAAGGCCCAGCGCCTTGGCGTACCAGGGCGCATCGGGATGCCTGGCCGCAAACCACAGCGTCAGGCCGTCGCGCTTGATCCGCTGGGCCCAGGCCTTGAGACTGTCACCGATGTTCATTGAAAAGTTACGGCAAGACCCCGGATCTGCCCCTTGTTGCCCATGTGCCGAATGTAGCCCAAGCCGCTCGCTTGCCGCGGCCGGCGAATTCGCCGGCGACACCTGCGTTCAGGCGCGCGCGCTCAAAACAGGTCTTGCTGGGAAGTGGTCAAGGCCGCAAAGCTCTCGCCAAGGGGACAAAGGCGTGCCGGGCGCGGTGCACGCTCACGGGCCTGATCCAGAGCATCTCGACAGCGCGGCCGGCGCCTCAGCTTGTCCAGCGTGTGATCCAGTCGACCACCCGCTGCATCACATCGACGCGATGGCCGGGCAGGCCCTGGCTGGTGAATCTATGGCCTTCTCCGGGATAGAGCACCAGCTCGCTGGCCGGATTGCCGCCGCGGCGCAGCGCGACAAACGCGGCTTCGGCCTGGTTGCGCGGGCAGCGTTCGTCCTCGTGGCCGTGCAGCAGCAGCGTGGGCGTCGTGGTGGACCGCAGGTATTCCACCGGCGAGTGCGCACGCATGCGTTCGCGCGCCGCCTCGCCCTCGCCTTGCATGGCGTAGTGATCGGTGTAGTAGCCGCTGTCCGAGCTGCCCCAGTGGCTGTCGAGCTGCGACAGCGCAGCCATGGGCACGGCCGCCTGGAACACATGGGTGTGGCCCACGGCCCAGCACGCCATGAAGCCGCCGTAGGATTTACCGGCAATCGCCAGTTTCTGGCTGGCCAGCCCCGCGTGCTGCAGGGACTGCACCGCCGCCAGCTGCTGGGGCAGGTCCAGCTCGCCCCAATGGCCGCGCAGGCGCTCGCTGAACTGCCGACCATAACTTGAGGAGCCCACGGGATTGAGCGCCAGGATGGACCAGCCCTGGGACCACAGCATCGCCCAGTAGGCCGAAGGACCATAGGCAAACAGCGCGAAGCTGGCCGGACCGCCGTGCACATCGAGCAGCAAGGGCGTCGCGCCCTGGGCGCCTTCGGGGCGTATCAGCCAGCCGTCGACACGCTCGCTGCCGCCCTGGCCATCGGGAACCTCGAACGCGTGGCGCTGGTACGTCGCCTGCGGGCGCTCGCGCCACCAGGAGTTGAGATCGCTGAGGCGTCTTTCCCCGGAACCATCGTGGCTGCAGCAGTACAGCTCCATGGGGTGCACCGGAGTTTCGGCGGTGTAGACCAGGTGCTCGCTGGAGACGCCCAGCTGCGACAGCTGGCGCTCGCCCTGCACCAGCCAGCGGATCTCGCCTTCGGGCACGCTGATCTCGGCCAGCGCATGCACGCCGCGGCGCGCAAGCAGCGCGCGCACCCGGCCGCTGTCCTTGCCCGCGAACTGCACGCTGGTGGCTTCCCCGGCAATTTCAATGGAATCATCGCCCAGCGGCTGCACCGCGCCCGAATCCAGCGCAATGCACCACAGCCGCACCAGCGCATCGCCCTCTTCCAGCGTGCCCGAAAACACCAGCCAACGGCCATCGGGGGACCAGACGGGAAACAACACCTGCGCCTGTTGCGACGTCAACTGTCGGGCGTTGCTGCCATCCACGTCCATGAGCCAGACGTCACTGCGGTGCGAGGCATCGCCTTCCCGCGCACGCGCATAGACAATGCGCCGGCCATCGGGCGAAAGCCGGGCGCTGTTCACATTGAATGCGCCATCGGTGAGCTGCGTGGCCCGACCGCTGTCGACATCGACCGAGAACAGATGGGTTTCACTGTCGAGCTTGTAGCCCAGGCCGTCGGCTTTGTACGGCAGCTTCCAGATCACCTGCGGGCCGTTTCCGGGCGGGCTGCCGGCCTGGGGCGCGGCGCGCGCGCCGCGCAGATTGGGGTCTACGCGCAGCGACACCAGCACCAGCAGCCCGCGGCCATCGGGGTTCCACTCGAAATCGCTGACACTGCCTTCGAGGCTGCCGAGCTGGCGCGCCTCCCCGCCATTGCGCGCGATCAGGAACAGTTGGGTCGGTCCGGCCCGGTCGGACAGAAAAGCCAGCAGCTGGCCCTCGGGCGACCAGCGCGGCTGGTGATCGAACGCGGTGCCGCTGGTCATCTGCCACGGAGCGCTGCCATTGGCCGGATAGATCCAGAGGGTGCTGGTGGATTGGCCGCTGGCCCGGTTCACGGCGCGGACGCTGCAGGCCGCAAGGCTTTGGTCCCAGGAAAAGCTCAGGTCGGAGATGGTTTGGTGTTGGAGCACGTCAGTGGCTTCAAACGGCTGGGGCATGGGCGGCTTTCTGAAAAGATGCGTTGCACTTCGCGGCAACCGGGCTGGCAGTGCTTGGCACCGAATCCAGCCCGAGCCTGGAAATTACGCTGTGCCCAAGGCGTACGAGGTCGGACAAGGCGCCGCTGTGCGCGCAGCCAAAGCCATCTCGTTGTCGCGCTGGGCGCTTTCAGTCCTCGCGCGCGCGTGGATAGCCTGCGTCCGCCCAGCGCTGCGCGGACGCGCGGGTGAGGCCATGGTCAGGCCGCACGCGCACCCGGGCCAGCTGGCTGCCGTCGGCCGCGGTGGCCGTGAGCGTCGCCGAGGGGTTGTCCTCATCGGGCTCGATATCGAGCGCCACGGTCACGCGCTGGCCGCGAACGTCGATCTCGATCTCCTTGTGCAACATCGCTTCCTGATGCTGCTCATGCCGGCGGATGATTTCGCTGGCGGTCTTCACCAGCGTGTTGAAGGCCGCGACGTCGAGTGGCTTGGGACTCTTCTTGTCGCGTCCCATGGTCCAGGGGCCGACCAGCGCGGGCTCCGCCTGGCCGTCCTGGGTCATCGATACCGCCCAGCCATCATCGTCTTCATTCTTGATGACGCGGGCTTCCCAGCCCTTGTGGTGCCAAAGGCGGTCTTCGAAGATGGAGAGGTCTTCATTCTCGGTTTCTGCGGACATGTCTGGAATTGAGGGTAGCGGTCAAATCCAAAGTCTATGTCTTTTTATACAGTTCTGTGCCTCTGGGTTTATCCGCGGCCCGGCAGGCGCATGCCGCCCGGCGCGCAAGCGGCCGGAAATGGCCGCTTGCATGGGAAATTTCCCGATCAGACCGCGGTGCGCACGTAATAGCGCCGCGGCAGGCACCAGGCAATGATGACGGCGCTGACCACCAGGGCCGCGGCCAGCGCATACAGTCCCATCGAGGCGCTGCCGGTCACATCCTTGACCTTGCCCACCATATAGGGGCTGATCAGTCCGCCGAGCTGGCCTATGGAGTTGATCAGCGCGATGCCCGCGGCCGCGGCCATGCCCGTCAGAAAGCGCTGCGGGAACACCCAGAACAGGCCTATGGCCGAGATCACTCCCGTGGCGGCAATGGTCAGGCCCACCAGCAGCGCCGTCGTGTGCTCGCTGTACATGCCGCAGATGAAGTAACCCGCGCCGCCCAGCAAGGCGGTCAGCGCCAGGTGCCAGCGGCGCTCGCCCGTGCGGTCTGAGCTCCGGCCCAGCAGAATCATCACCACGCCGGCCACCAGGTAGGGAATCGACGAGATCAGGCCGATGGTGAAGGTGTCCTGCGTGCCTGCGGTCTTGATCAGCTGGGGCATCCAGAACACCAGGCCGTAGATGCCGCCGGCCAGGCACATGTAGATCAGCGACAGGGTATAGGTGGCGGGCTCGCGCAGGGCGGCGCCGAAATGGTGGGCGCTGGCCTCCTTGGCGTCGCGGTTGACCATGTCGCTCCAGAACTTCCTGTCGCTGGCATTGAGCCACTTGGCATCCTTGATTTCATCGTCCAGGTGGAACCAGACAATGATGCCCAGCACGATGGACGGCAGGCCTTCAAGCAGGAACAGCCATTGCCAGCCGTGCAGGCCCATGGCGCCGTCGGTGAACTTCATGATGCCGCCCGAGATCGGCCCGCCGATGACGCCGCAAAAGGCGATGCCGGACATGAAGATGGTGTTGATGCGGCCGCGGCGCTTGGACGGAAACCACTTGGTGAAATAGTACAGCGCGCCCGGCACGAAGCCGGCCTCCAGCGCCCCCACCAGGAAGCGGATGAAATAAAAACCCATCTCGCTGGTGACGAACATGGTGCAGGCCGAGGCGATGCCCCAGGTCACCATGATGCGCATGATCCAGATCCGCGCCCCCACGCGGTGCAGGATCATGTTGCTTGGCACCTCGAACAGGAAGTAGCCGACGAAGAAGATGCTCGCCCCCAGGCCGTAGACCGCATCCGAGAAGCCCAGCTCGCTTTGCATCTGCAGCTTGGCGAAACTGATGTTCACCCGGTCCAGATAGGCCATCACCCAGCAAATCACCAGCAGCGGAATGAAGCGCCAGAAGACCTTGCTGTAGATCGCCTTCTCGCGTGAATCTTCCCCGGTGCTCACTCCACTTTCCATGTGCAGCGCAGTGCTCATAGCTTGTCTCCTTTATTGGTATGTCGCGCCGCTATGCTGCGGCGTGCGGATTGCTGTGTCGCGGATCGGGCGTTCAGTAGGTGGCGCGGCCGCCGGACAGGTCGAAGACCGCGCCGGTGGTGAAGGAGTTCTCGGCACTCACCAGCCAGCCCACCAGCGAAGCGATTTCATCGACCAGCACGAAGCGTCCGCGCGGAATCTTGGCCAGCATGTAGTCGATGTGCTGCTGCGACATCTGGTCGAAGATCTTGGTGCGGGCGGCCGCGGGCGTGATGGCGTTGACCGAGATGTTCTGGCCCGCGGTCTCCTTGCCTATGCTCTTGGTGAGCGCGATGACGCCGGCCTTGGAGGCGCTGTAGGCGCAGGCGTTGGGATTGCCTTCCTTGCCCGCAATGGAGGCGACGTTCACCACCCGGCCGTAGCCCTGGCTCACCATGCCCTTGAGCAGCACCTTGTTGACATTGAAGGTGCCGTTCAGGTTCACCTTGAGCACCTGCTCCCACTCGGCCTCGGGATAGTCCACCGTGGGCGCGTTTGCGCCCGCAATGCCGGCGCTGTTCACCAGGATGGACACCGGCCCCAGCGCCGCCGTGGTGTCGGCCGAGGCGTGTTCCACGCTGGCCATGTCGGTGATGTCCGTGACCACGGTGTGCACCCTGCCCAGGCCCTGCAGCGCCTGGCGCGCCGCGCCCAGGGCCTCGGGGTCGCGGTCCCAGATGGCGACGGCGGCGCCGCCTGCGAGCAGGCGCTGCACGACGGACATGCCAATGCCCTGGGCGCCGCCCGTGACCACCGCCACTTTTCCGCTGAAATCGTATTGGTTCATGCTGCGCTCCTCAGGCCGCGACCACGCGCTGGCACTGCTCGCCCAGGCCGTCTATGCCCAGGCGCATGGTCTGGCCGGCGCGCAGGTACACCGGCTCGGGCTTGACGCCCATGCCCACGCCCGGGGGCGTGCCGGTGGAGATCACGTCTCCGGGGTAGAGCGTCATGAAGCGGCTCAGGTAGGCGACGATTTCCGGCACCTTGAAGATCATGGTCGCGGTGCTGCCGTTCTGGTAGCGGTGGCCGTCGACTTCCAGCCAGAGCTTGAGCTGGTGGGGGTCGGGAATCTCGTCCCTGGTCACCAGCCAGGGGCCGGTGGGGCCGAAGGTGTCGCAGCCCTTGCCCTTGTCCCAGGTGCCGCCGCGCTCGATCTGGTAGGCGCGCTCGGACACATCGTTGACCACGCAGTAGCCCGCGACATGGTCCATGGCCTCATGTTCCTCGATGTAGGAAGCGGTTTTGCCTATGACCACGCCAAGCTCGACTTCCCAGTCGGTCTTGACCGAGCCGCGCGGAATGCGCACGTCGTCGTTGGGCCCGACCACGGCCGAAGTCCACTTGTTGAACACCACCGGCTCCTGGGGAATCGGCATGTTCGATTCGGCGGCATGGTCGGCGTAGTTCAGGCCTATGCAGATGAACTTGCCGATCTGGGCTACGCAGGCGCCCAGGCGCGGCTGGCCCTCGACCAGCGGCAGCCGGGACAGGTCCATGGCGCGCAGTTCCTGCAAGGCGGGGCCGGCCAGGAACTTGCCATTGATGTCCGCGGTCAGGCCGGAGATGTCCCGCAGGCGACCTTCGTGGTCAAGGATGCCCGGTTTTTCCGAGCCCAGGGGTCCGTAGCGCAACAACTTCATATAACGTCTCCATCTGCTTCATTGGGATGGAGCGAAGTTTAGAAGCCGCATCGGCGCTGACCCATGCGCAGATGGCTGCCCAGAGAACACAATGGAATCTCCAGACAAACCCGAACACGAAAATCCCCAGCTGGCCAGCCTGCATGCAATGGGCGGCCGGCTGAAGTTCAAGCAGCTCAAGCTGCTGATCGCCATCGAAGACATGGGCTCGGTGCACCAGGCCGCGGCGCTGCTGCACATGTCGCAGCCGGGAGTCAGCAAGGCCTTGAAGGAAATCGAGGACGCCATAGGCGCGACGCTGTTCGCGCGCACGCCGCAAGGGCTGGTGGCGACCGACATGGGCTGCTGCACGCTACGCTATGCGCGCCTGATGCTGTCCAGCCTGTCGCACATGCACCAGGAAATGCTCAACATCTCCAGGACTTCGGGGCTGCGCATTGCCGTGGGCACGATTGCCGGCGCGCTGGCGGCGGTGCTGGCCAATGCCTTGATTGCCTTCAACCGGCTGCACCCCGATGTCACGGTCGAACTGCAGGAGGGCACCAGCGCCGACCTGCTCGAAGGCCTGCAAAGCGGCGTGCTGGATCTGGCGCTGTGCCGCACTTCCGTGGCCAAGCGCACGGATATCTTCCATTTCGAATGGCTGCATGCCGAGGAAGTCGCGGTGGCGGTCTCGCCCATGCATGCCTTGAGCGGGACGCGCTGTGTCAGCTGGAAGCAGGTGGTTCAGTACCCGTGGATACTGTTTCCCGGCGACATGCCCTTGCGCACGCTGCTCGAGCGCGAAGCCGCGAGCAACGGCGTGGTGCTGGGCCTGCGGCCGGTGGAGACCGCCTCGACCTTTGCCACCGCCTTGCTGCTCAACAAGAGCCCCGAAAGGGTGGCCCTGATGTCGCTGGAGACCCTGGAGTTCTTCGAAGCCCGCGGCACGGTCGCGCGCCTCGACTTGAAGGTGCAGGCCAATGCCGAACCCTATGGCATCGTCACGCGCGCCGGCGCCACGCAGTCCGATGTGCTGGCGGCGTTCAAGGACTGCATACGCCGCCAGGCGCGGTCCGCGGTGCGGCCCGGCAATTGAGCCGCGGCGCTCGAGCGCCCCGCTTCAGAAAAGCGTCTCGACCTCGCTGGCCAGGCGGTAGCCCGCGCCGCGTTCGGTGACGATCAGTGCCGGCCTGGACTGGTCGGGCTCCAATTTCAGGCGCAGCCGGCGGATCTGCACGTCCACGGTGCGGTCATAGACCTCGGCCTCGTGCAGCCGCGACATCGACAGCAGCTGGTCACGGGTGAGAACCCGCTGGGGCGCGCGGCACAGCGCATTCAACAGGCTGAATTCGCCGTTGGACAGTTCCACCGAGTGGCCATCGGGCGCGAGCAGGCGCCGGGTGCGCAGATTCAGCTCCCAGCCCGAGAAACGGAACGCGCGCCGCGTGTTGTCGCGCTCGGGCAGCGTGGCCTGCACCTGGTAGCGGCGCAGCACGGCGCGCAGTCGCGCCAGCAGCTCGCGCGGACTGAAGGGCTTGGTGACATAGTCATCAGCGCCCAGCTCCAGGCCCATCACGCGGTCGGCCTCCTCATTGCGCCCGGTGAGCAGCACGATCGGCACCGTCGCGCGCTCGCGCAGCTGGCGCGCGAGCTGCATGCCGTCCTCGCCCGGCAGCTTCAGGTCCAGCAGCACCAGATCGATCGCCTCCCGGTCGAAGACCTCGAACATTTCCTTGCCCGAACTCCCTGCGCTGACCCGCATATCGTTCTTGCCAAGGTATTCGACCACCAGTTGGCGGATGTCGGGGTCGTCGTCGATGACGAGAATATGCGGGTCAATACGGGTGTTCATGGATCTCGGCGCTGTCAAAAGGCAGGGGCACGCAGCGTTGGCGGTACAGCCAGCAGGGCTTAGCGCATGGTAGCGCAAGCCCAGGGCGGTTCAGGCCGCCACGCCCGCACGCCCGCCGCATCAACGGGGCGATGATTGCGTGTCATGATGCCTGCCTGGTGGCCATGGTCGCAGTTCGCTGGCGTTTTTCCATGCCCCTCTCACAGACAATCCCTTGACACCTTCTTGCACGGCCTGACCCGCCCACAGCGCATGGAACCCGAATCCGAGGCCAGTTCACGCCATCTTCTACGCCCCTGGTGGGTTGCGCTGGGCCTGTGGCTGGCGCTGGCGACCGTCACCTCCATCGGTCTGTGGCACCTGCGGCGCGACGCGGTGCAAAGCCAGTCGCGCGAGCTGAGCCTGCTGTCCCTGACGCTCACCGACGGCATAGAGCGCGGCCTGAGCGGCGCCGATGAGGGTCTGCACGCCTTGCGCGCCGAGCTGCAGGAGGGCCGGCTGTCGCTGGCCATGGCAGCGCGCAGCCGCGATGCGAGGCAGGCATTGCGCATTCGGGTCGGCCTGATGCCGCTGGTGGACACCCTGTGGCTGCTCGACGACGCCGGACACACCATCGCTGCGTCGGATCCCACGCCGGCCCCCGATTTATCCGTGTTCCTTCCCGCGCCCGACGCGCTGGCCGAAGGCGCGACCGCGTTGAGCCAGCCATTTGACGGCGCTGGCGACAAAGGCCCGCTGATTGCGATGGCCGTGCGGTTTCCCGCCACGGCAAGCGCGCCCGGCGGCTGGATCGTGGCGGGCATGCAGGCGAGCGCACTGCTGGGAGCGTTCAGCTCGGCCATACCGTCGACGGCAACGCGCGCCTGGGTGCTGCGCGGCGATGGCGTTCGGCTGACGAGCGTGAATGCGCTGGAACCCACGCTGGACGCCGCCACCGTGGCGCGGTACCTGGCCCAGCGTCCGGATCTGGAACTGCGCCGGTTCCAGGACGGCAGCGACAACCTGGTGGCCTTGCACACCGTGTCCCGCTACGGCGTCAAGGTGCTGATCTCGCGCGATCTGGACTCCGTTTTGGCGTCGTGGCGCCAGGCCGCGACCGTGTGCGCCGCCGCGCTGGCACTGCTGCTGCTGATCATCGCCGCGGCCGTCTATCTGGTGCAGTTGGCCGAGCGCCGCCGCGCCCAGGCGCAGCGCGCGCTGCAGGCGCAGATTTCCCGCGCCGCCAAGCTCGAGTCGCTGGGCACCTTGGCCGGCAGCGTCGCGCATGACTTCAACAACCTGCTGGCCGGCATCGTCGGCTTCAGCGAGATGGCCCAGGACGCAGCTCCCGCGGGCAGCGACCAGGCGCGCCACATCGACAAGGTGCTGCAGATCGCCTTGCGCGGCAAGTCCCTGGTCGAGCGCATCCTGACTTTCAGCCACGCGGGTGCCAAGGCCTCGGCGGTGTTCGAGCTGCAACCCGTGGTCGAGGAAGTGCTGAGCGTGCTGGCGGCGTCGCTGCGCGGCGGCATCGTGCTGGAACGCGTGCTGCAAGCGCCAGGCGCCTGCCTGCGCGGCGACGCCACGCAGGCCTTTGAAGCGGTGATGAACCTGTGCACGAATGCCATGCAGGCCATGCCGCAAGGGGGAATGCTCAGCGTGCAGCTCGAGCGACTGCAGGTTGCCGAGCCGCGCGTGCTGTCGCACACCCCGTTGCCGCCAGGCAGCTACCTGCGCCTGATTGTGTCCGACCAAGGCGGCGGCATCACGCCCGATGTCATGGAGCGCCTGTTCGAGCCGTTCTTCACGACCCGCGCGGCGCAATCGGGCACCGGCCTGGGCCTGGCGGTGGTGTTCGGCGTGGTCGCCGAGCTGGGCGGTGCCATCGATGTGCAGAGCAGACCGGGGCATGGAGCGCAGTTCACGCTGTACCTGCCGCAAGCCAGCGAGAGCGTTGCGGCCACGGCGCCGGCTTCGCAGCAGCTGCACGCCGGCGCCGGACAGCGGCTGCTGGTGGTGGATGACGAGCCCGAACTCGTGGCCTTGACCAGCGAATTGCTCATGGGTCTGGGCTACGCGCCCGAGGGCTACAGCGATCCCGGCGCTGCCTTGCAGGCGCTGAGCGACGATCCGCAGCGCTTTGCGGCCGTGATCACCGACGAGGTGATGCCGGGCCTGACCGGCACCCAGCTGACGCAGGCCCTGCGCCAGCGCGCACCGCATGTGCCGGTGCTGCTGGTCAGCGGCTATGGCGGCGCGCTGCTCGCCCAGCGCGCCGGCGCCGCGGGCGTGACGCGGCTGCTGGCCAAGCCGCTGCAGCGCGCCGATCTGGCGCGCGCACTGGCCGAAGTGCTGCGCTGATCGCGCTCGCGCGCCCCTGGCTGCAACCGCCGTTGCACCAGACTTTGCGCCAATGTTGCAAATGTCATCTGGCCTGGCGCGCATGTCATTCTCATGGGACGGACGGCGTCCACAGTGAACTCCACACACCGCACTTCAAGGAGTTCCATCATGTTCAACAGCACTTCCACCACCCGCCTTGTCGGTGCTCTCGCCGCTGCAAACGGCTACGTTCCCACGGTGTCCGCTGCCGCCGCCGAACCCGCTCCGGCCAACGCGGTCGCCGAGCTGCGCAAGGCGCGTGTCGAGATCTACTGCGGCCACAGCCACCAGGCAGTGGCCGGCATCCGTGCGGCGCGCCGTCAGCTGCATGCCTCTTCGATTGCGAGTTCGTCGCCGGTTTTCGCCACACTGGACGAAGCATCCTGGCTCACGCGCCACGATCAGCATGTGCTGGCCGAGCACGCGCTCGACAAGGCATTGGACCAGTTGGCCATGGGCACGCACTGAATTGAGTCCAGCGATGGTGCCAGGCGGCGATGCGACCGATTCGCCGCGGCAGTTGCGCTCTCGAGGAATCATCATGAAACGCTTTTTGGTGGCTGCGTCCTTCGCAGTGCTCGCATGCTCGGCTTTCGCCTTGCCGACCATAGGCGAGGTGCAGTCCGAAATCGGCAACGGCCACTACGCGCGCGCCGAAGAAATGACGCGCGAGGTCGTCGCGGCCAAGCCCGACAGCGCCAGGGCACGCTATGTGCATGCCGAGATTCTTGCGCACAACCAGCGCTTTGCCCAGGCCGCCGAAGAAGCGGCCCAGGCGCGCAAGCTCGATCCCGGCTTGTCGTTCACCGACCCCGAGAAATTCCGGAATTTCACCCAGTTGCTGGCCAGGCAACAGTCTCAAGGGACTGTTTCTTCCGCCCCCGCCGCCGCTGCATACAAGCCTGCTCAGTTCGCCGGCGTCGCGCCTGCAAACCATGGGGGCGGACTGCCGGCCTGGGCCTGGGCCGGCGTTGTGGGCTTGCTGGCCATGCTGGCCTGGCGCGCCCTGGGCGCGAGGCAGCAGGCGCGCCCGCAATGGCCGCCGGCCATGCCTGCAGCGGCGGGCCCGCTGCCCACGGGCGGCGCTGCGGGTGCAGCCGGCTTCAGCGGCTACGCGCCGGCGCCCGCGCCGCCCGCCCCTGCCGCGGCCGGCAACGGCCTGTGGGGCACCGGCATGGCCGTGGCCGGCGGTGTGGCCGCGGGCATGCTGGCAGAAAAGCTGTTCGAGGGACAGCGCGAAAGCGGTGGCGCCGCCGCACCGCTGCCGACCCACCGCGCGTCCGAACCTGGCGGCGTCGACGACCGGTCTGCGCGCGACGCCGCGGCGCAAGAGCTGGAGCAGCGCTCCATTGACATGGGCAACGGTGACGACTGGGGCGGCAACGACAGGGATACGTCAAGCGCCGACGGCTGGTGAGCGCCAGCGGGCGCAGCGGCCAGGGCCCGGCGCCTTGGCGTCTTCAGCACGAAGGAGTCAGCATGAATGAAGATGACAGCATTGGCGAAGGGATCCGGGGCGCGGCGCGCGTCGCGGGCGCAGTGCAGTCTGGGTCCAAACCGCCCTGCGGCGATGCCAACGCAACGTCGCCTGACCTGCGCATCCCGGAACTGCTCGCACAGGTGTACGAGGCGGCGCCCGCGGTCGAGCGTTGCCACCTGCTCGAGCAGTTGCTGCAGCCTCTGGGCCTGCTGTCGCTGGCCGCAGTCGCCGGTGGCATCTTCGCCAACATCCGGCTGCGCTGCGGCTGGCAGCAGCTCGATGTCAGGCTGGACGACCTCCAGAACGTGCATGCGGTGGATGTCGCGGCGCTGGTCGATCACGCCCAGCAGGTGAGCGTGGAAACCGTCGATGGGCTCGCCCAGATGCTTGTGTCCATGCCTGTTCTGTCGGGCTCGGCCACCGCCGCCTTGCTGGTGGCCATGCTGCTGCGGCGCGCCCGCTCGCGCCAGCCCACCCCTGCCGACACGCAAGATTGCTAGCGCCGTTCATGCCTGAACTTTCCCTGGTGCATCGCATGTTTCACGCCGCCCCCAAGCCCTTGCGCGCAGGCGCGCAAAATGCCCCGCACGCCGCGGTGGTGGCCGCGCCCGCACAGACCCGCACGGGCATGGCCAGGCTGCTCATCCATGCGACGCCAGCCTGCGGTGATGAATGCGCAAGGCTGTCCCTGGTGCTGCGTCGCCTGCGCCTCTGGGCCATGGCCGCTGCACGCCGCCAGCCGCCCGCACTCAGCAGCCTGCGCATCGCCGACCTCGACGGCCGCCGCTATTTCAGCGCCGATGAGCTGCCCGCCGTCATCGACCTGCCGCTGCCCGCAGGCGTCTACGACATCACCGTGAGCCTTGGCAGCCAGCAGCGGCGCTACACCCTGGCGCTGGGCCAGGGAGTGGCTTTCCATCTGCACCTGCGCGGCGACTGAAACCACGAACTGCTGGTGGCGCCTGTCATCCTGGCCATTTAGGGAAACCGCAGCGGCGGCAACGGCCCGCACGCCGGCGCCATGCGCCAGACCGATGCAAAAGTGCAAACCAGCTGTCTTCGGCTCGCTCTGCGCCCCAGAGAAACCCTGATAATGCAGTCCGAAGCGCCGCGGTTGCGCACTACACGATTGAAGCGAATAAATGACCAAGCCCCTCAAGGAACTATTGGCCGAGCAGGCACGACTTGACGCCGCGATTGCCGCTGCGCGCAAGGAAGCATCCAAGCAAGCTCTGACCGAAGTCCTCCAACTGGTGAACGAGTTTGGTTTCACCGTCCAGCAGGTCTTCCCTTGGAAGCCGGTGGAAAAGAAAGCCGCGGCCAAATATCTGGACGAGAAGACCGGCGCCACCTGGAGCGGCCGGGGCAAGCCGCCCGCATGGATCGCCAGCAAGGACCGCGACGATTTCCTCATCGAACGTCCCCAGGCGCAGGACGGTCCCTTTTTGGCGCAGATGGCCGCCGCTGCGGCAAAGGACTAGCCGGCCGTCGTGGCGGCGCGCTGGCCTGCACCGAGCTCGCGCCATTTCCCCGAACAAGCGGGGATTTGAGAACGGCCGCAGCGCAGGCCAACCCTTGGCTACTTGCAACAGCAAGTTACATCGGCATGCAGCTCCAACGGTTTATGGCAACATTTTCCCAAAGGAGTGCTGGATGACGAAACCTCAATGGAAGACTTGGAGCCTTGCAGGCCTGGCTGTTTTGGGCAGCGCGCTGGCCCATGCCCAGGCGCCGGCGGATCTGGCCGACCTGGTGGGCGCGCGCGGCGCGGGCGGCGAAACCCAGATGGAGGCGCGCGGCTATCAGATGGTGCGCGCCACGCGCGTGCGCGACCAGTCCTGGACTTTCTGGTGGAGCGATGTCCAGCGCGCCTGCGTGGCGGTGGCGACCTCCGACGGCCGCTATGCCAGCTTGCAGAGCGTGCCGGCGCAAAATTGCTCACCCGGCGGGCGCAGCGCCGAGGCGCCTCCCCAGCCCTACAGCCCCGAGGTCCTGACGCTGGTCTGCTACGGCCAGGGCCAGCATGCGACGTACTCGTCCCATTCGGGCTACGAGTGGGATGAGCGCCGCAAGCGCTATGAACCCATGCAGCGCATGGAATCGGGCACGGAACAGTTCCAGACCGGCGTGCAGTTCGACTTTCGCGGCAACACCGGACGGGTGCACTTGACGGGCAAGATGGTTCCGCCGCTGAATTCCGGCGGCAACGACGGCTGGTGGCCGCTGGAAGATGTGCAGATGGGGCCGGAGCGCATCACGGCGCGCTACCGCATCAATGCCTTGAACCGGCCGCAGGTGGAGATAGACCGGCAGACCGGCAGCGTCGAGATCAAGTCCTCGCCAGGCTTCAGCGGGCGCTGCGATCACGGCGACTGGGGAGCCGGCCGGCGCTTCTGAAGATGACCGCTGACAGCGCACAGGCGGCGCCCGCTGCGCCGGCCGCCGTATGGAAGATCCGTTTTTCGACCCTGCTGTGGGCCGGCTTGCTGTTGCTGCTGCTGGGCAGCTTGCCGGTGCTGGTCGGCGCATCCTGGCTGATTCTGCCCGTGCTGCTGCTGGCCGCGGCCGTTCTGGCCCTGCCCGTGGCCTGGATGCATCGCCAGCAACGCCGGCGCCATGCTTGGCTGCGCGGCTGTGGCGCGATTTTCTGTCTGCTGTGCGGCGCGCTGGCCATGCCGGTCTATTACCTCGCCATTGCCACCGAGGCACGCCCGGCCATCGTTCCCGCGGTCACGCTCACCAACGGCCCACGCACCCTGGTGCTGCAGGGAATGCAGCATGTGGCGATGGAACGCTTCTACAAGTCGGTGGTTTATGACCTCGAGCAGGCGCTGGCCGACGGCTATGTGCTGGCCTATGAAGGCGTGGCCAAAAGCGATCCGCAGTCCGACAGCTGGTTCGACAGCACACTGGGCGGCGGCCACGACCTGGGGGACAACTACCGGCAGCTGGGAAAGATCTGCGGCCTGGGCTATCAGATCGACTACATGGGACCGCTGGTCGCGGACGCCAAGGCCAGGCCGCAGCGGCATGTGACGATCGATGTCGACACGCGCGCGATGAAGCAGCAGTACGATAGCCTCATGGCCAGCGATGCCGCGTTTGCCGCGGCCATGCAGCGCCGCCAGCGGCAGGCCGCCAAGGACTCCGCCGATGACAGCGCCGACCTGTGGGCGCGCGTCATTGAATGGCAAAAATCCGGCAGCCCGGGCCAGGTGGCGCTGGCCGGCACGCTGTGCCGCGGCATCATGACCGAATTGATGCGCCGCGCCAATTCGCACCATGTCAGCGAGCCGCTGGATGCGGTGGTGCTCGACATGCGCAACCGCCACCTGGCCAGCGCCTTGATGGCGGATACCCGGCAGAAAATCTACGTCACCTATGGCGCGGCCCACCTGCCCGGAGTGATCGCGCTGCTGCAGCAGCAGCCGGGCTGGCAGCTGCAATCCGTCAAATGGATGCGCACCATCGCGGCGCCGGACGCGGTCAGCGGAACGCTTTAGCTCCTGCGTCACGGCCGCCGCCGCACGGCTAGAAACCCGCGGCCAGGCCGTCGCGGCGCGGATCGCTGGCGAACTGATAGCCTTCAACCGCGGCATCGCCCATGCGCCAGATGAACTGGCCCGCGCCGAAGTCCTGGTAAGGGTCGTCGATGACTTCCAGCTGGTGGCCCAAAGCCTGCAGACCCGCGACCGTGGCCGGGTCCATGCCGGACTCGACATTGAGCGCCAGGCCCGCGTTGTAGCGCCAGCGCGGCGCGTCGCAGGCCGCCTGGGGCGACTGGCGGTAGTCGATCATGCGCACCAGAGTCTGCATATGGCCTTGAGGCTGCATGTTGCCGCCCATGACGCCAAAGCTCATCACCGGCTGGCCGTCCTTGGTCAGGAAGGCCGGAATGATGGTGTGGAACGGCCGCTTGCCCGGACCCACCAGGTTCGCGCGGTTGGGGTGCTCGGGGTCGGCGCCAAAGCCCCAGCCGCGGTTTTGCAGGCTGATGCCGAAGCTCGGCTCCACCACTCCCGAGCCGAAGCCCGAGAAGTTGCTCTGGATGAAGCTGACCATCATGCCGCTTTCATCGACCGCGCTCAGGTAGATCGTGCCGCCCTGCACCGGATTGCCGGCCTTGAAATCCTGGGCGCGCTGCGGATCGATGAGCTTGGCGCGCGCCGCCAGGTAGGCGTCGTCGAGCAATTGCGCGGGAGTCACTTCCATGCCGGCATCGGCCACATAGCGGTCGACATCGGCGAAGGCCAGCTTCATGGCCTCGATCTGCAGATGCTGGGATGCCACGCCATCGAGCGGCAGGCTGGCCAGGTCGAAGTTCGCCAGGATGCCCAGCGCGATCTGCGCGGCAATGCCCTGGCCGCCGGGCGGAATCTCGTGCAAGGTGTAGCCGCGGTAGTCCTTGGCCACGGGCGTGACCCATTCGACCTGGTGGCTGGCCATGTCGGCCATGCTCAGGCAGCCGCCGTGCTGCTGCACAAAGGACGTGACCGCGGCAGCGATCTCGCCCTCATAGAAGGCCTTGCCCTGTGTGGCACCGATGGCGCGCAGCGCACGCGCGGCCGCGGGAAAGCGAAACAGCTCGCCCACGGCAGGCGGGCGGCCCTGGGGCAGAAAGCTCTGGGCAAAGCCGGGCTGGGCCTGCAGCTCGGGCGCGCCCGCGGCCCATTTCTGCTGGACCACGGGCGGCACCAGGTAGCCGCGTTCGGCGATTTCGGCCGCGGGCTCCATCAGGCTGGCAAACGGCAGCTTGCCGAAACGCTCGTGCAACGCCACCCAGGCGCCGACCGCGCCGGGCACGGTGATCGAGTCCACGCCGCGGCGCGGGGGCTTGGCCTGGCGGCCATAGCGCTGCTCGAAGTATTCGGGTGTCCAGCCCTGGGGGGCGCGGCCCGAGGCATTGAGCCCGTGCAGCTGCGTGCCATCCCACAGTATGCAGAACGCGTCCGAGCCCAGGCCGTTGCTGACCGGCTCGACGATGGTCATGACGGCGGCCGCGGCAATGGCCGCATCGACGGCATTGCCGCCGGCCCACAGCATGCGCAAGCCGGCCTGCGCACCCAGGGGATGGGAAGTCGACACGCCGTTGCGGGCGAAAACCGGCACGCGCACGGAGCTGTACGGGTTGCCGGGAGAAAAAGGAGCATTCATGGGAGTTCCTGACACGGGCTCTGGAAAATTCAGTCGGCGGAGATGCCCAGCGCCTTGATGTCGCGCGTCCAGCGCGTGAGCTCGCGGTCGATCTGTTCCTTGAACGTCTTCGGGTCGCTGCTCTCGGGCGTCAGGCCCTGGGCTTCGAGCTGGGCGCGCACATCGGGGCGGGCGATGATCTTGCGCACTTCCTGGGCCAGCTTCTCGACGATCACCGGATCGGTGCCGCCCGTGGTGAACAGGCCGTACCAGGAAGTGAAGGCGTAGCCGGGCAGGCCTGCCTCGGCCACCGTGGGCACGTTGGGCAGGGACTTCACGCGTTCCTTGGTGGTCACGGCCAGAATGCGGGTCTGGCCGGTCTTGGCCGAGCTGATCGCCGGTGGAATGCCCGAGAAGATCGCCTGGACCTGGCCGGCGGAGACATCGGCGATCGCCGGGCCGTTGCCGCGGTAGGGCACATGCACCAGGTTGACGCCCGCCTGCTGGGCGAACAGCGCGCCGGCCAGATGCAGCGTCGAGCCGTTGCCCGACGAGGCGTAGTTGATGGTGCCCGGCTCCTTGCGCGCCGCGTCGGTCATTTCCTTGACGGTCTTGTAGGGCAGCTTGGCGTTGACCAGCAAGGCGTTGCCCGATTCGGCCACCAGGCTGATAGGCTCCAGATCCTTGCGCGGATCGTAGGAAAGCTTCTTGGACAGCACCGGCGCAATGGTGTTGCTGCCAATCGAGCCCAGCAGCAAGGTATAGCCGTTCTTGGGCGACTTGGCCACGATGTCATTGGCCAGCAGGCCGCCCGCGCCGCCCTTGTTCTCGACCACCACGGTCTGGCCCAGGCTTTGCTGCAGCTCCTTGGCCAGGATGCGCGCGACGATGTCGTTGCCGCCGCCGGCCGCAAAGCCCACGAGGATCTTGAGCGGCTGCGAAGGCCAGGCATCGGCGGCAAAGGCCGGTGTCGCCAGGCCGGTGGCGCCCAAGGTGATCAAGGTGGCGCAGCGGGTGAAAAGCCGGCGGGACAGGTGTTCAAGCATGGAAAACTCCAGAATTAAGGCAGCGTGCAAGGGCTGAAGTCGCCGATTTTGATGATAGAAAGCGCTTTATGAAAGCTGGACTTTCTTCCGTCTCTTGAAAGAAAACCATTTATGCCAAGCTTGCGTATCCTGCGCACTTTTCTCGCCGTCACCACGGAAGGCTCGTTCACTGCGGCGGGGCACCGGGTGGGCCTGACCCAGGTGGCTGTGGGCCTGCAGATGCGCACCTTGGAGGCCGATCTCAAGCGCAAGCTCTTCACGCGCCAGGGCAAGCAGGTGGCGCTCAATGAGCAGGGGCGCGCCCTGGTGCCGATTGCCACGCAGCTGGTGGCGCTGTACGAGCAGGCCAAGCACGGCACCCAGGCGGATGCGCCGCTGGCCGGCACCGTGCAATTCGGCTCCATCGTCTCGGCGCTGAGCGAGCTGGTGCGCGCCACGCTGGAGCTCAAGCGCCATCACCCGGCCGTGGACCTGCATGTGGTCTCGGGCAAGTCCAGCCGGCTGATTGCCCAGGTCGAGAACCATGAACTCGATGCGGCCGTGGTGGTCAATGATCCGGCGCTCAAGCGCCCTTCCCTCGTATGGACGCCGCTGTACGCCGAGCCCATGGTGCTGCTGACCGCGCGCTCCTCGCGGCTGGCCGAGCCCGCCACCATGGTGCGACGCTACCCGTTCATCCGCTTCGACCACACCGAACACACGGGCGAGTTGGTGGAGCGCACGCTGCGCCGGCTGCGCGCCAAGCCCCAGGAGTTCATGGAGCTGAACTCCATCGAGACCATCGTGGAACTGGTGAGCGACGGCATGGGCGTGGCCATGCTGCCGCTGATTGCCAGGCATGGCTGGGACAAGAACCCGCAGCTGCGCGTGGTGCCCATTCCCCAGGCCGCCGAAAGCCGCCAGATCGCGCTGGTGCAATTGAGCACGGCGGCGCGCGCCGAAGTGGTCACCGCCGTGGGGCAGCAGCTCATGGCGGCGCGCGCGGCGGCGGCGTGAATTGCGCCCGCATTCACGCCGCGACACCAAGTTGCTCAATCCGCCCCCATCCTGGGCAATACTTGGGCCTCGATATCTGGAGGAGACAAACTTGATGATGCATAGACGCACCGTAATCGCCTTGGGCGCCTTAGGCGCCTTGTGCGGCGCGCTGGGCAACGGCCCGGCCATGGCCCAGGGCCTGGGCAACTGGCCCGCCAAGCCGATCACTTTTGTGGTGCCGCAAAGCCCCGGCGGGGCCAACGATGTGATTGCGCGCGCGGTCGCGCAGAACCTGGGCAGCACGCTGGGCCAACCCGTGATCGTGGAAAACCGCCCCGGCGCCAACGGCAACCTGGGCACCAGCCAGGTGGCGCGCAGCGCGCCCGATGGCTACACGTTCCTGGTGACCGCGCAAAGCGCCTACACGATCAACCCGGCGCTCTACTCCAAGGTGCCGTTCGACCCCATCAAGGACTTCACGCCCGTGATGCAGCTGGCGGTCGCGCCCTACCTGCTGGTGGTCAACCCCAAGTTTCCGGCCAGGACGCTGGACGAACTGGTGGCCTATGCCAAGGCCCATCCCGGCAAGGTCGAATACGCCTCGGCGGGCAATGGCACGCTCAACCACCTGCTGGGCGAAATGCTCAAGAAGCAGCGCGATGTCAATCTGCTGCATGTGCCGTACAAGGGCGCGGCCGCCGCCGCCACCGATGTCGTGGCCGGCCAGCTGCCGGTGACGTTCGGCAGCTTTCCCGGCGTGATGCCGTTTGTGACCAGCGGCAAGCTGCGCGTGCTGGGCGTGGCCTCCGACAAGCCCACGCCGCTGGCGCCGGAGATTCCCGTGCTCAAGGAGCTGGCCGTGACGTCATGGTACGGACTGCTCGCTCCCGCAGGCACGCCCCAGGCCATCGTGGACAAGGTCTACACCTCGATCTCTCAGGTGCTCAGCACGCCGGTGATGCACGAGCGCCTGAAGACGCTGGGCGCGGAGCCGGTGCAGTCCAGCCCGGCAAGCTTTGCCGCAGGCTTGCCGGCGGAACTGGCCCACTGGAAGAAAGTGGTCGACGCCTCGGGCGCGCGCATCGACTAGCCAGGCCGCAGGTTTGGGCCTGCGGCGCTTCAGGCTTTCGCCCCGGTCCTCAGGACGGTTCGGCGGCCTCGGCAATTGCCAGCTGCACTGCGGCGCAGGCCCGGGCCAGATCGGCAGGCAGTGCGCGGTCGGTGACCAGTACCTGCACATCCGACCACGGCAGGCTGGTGATCAGGCCGGGCGCTTCGAACTTGCTCGAGTCGGCCACGACGATCACGGTGCGTGCATGGAGGGCGGCCGCCTGCTTGAACTCGACTTCGAACGGGTCGAAATCCAGGCATCCACCGCGGGCGCTGAGCGCCGCGACAGATACCACCATGTAATCTGGATTCAATTGGGTCGCAAAGCGCAGCGCATTGGCACTGGCCAGTGTCATGTCGCTGCTGCGCAGGCTTCCGCCGGGCAGCAGCACCGTGTGGCGGTCGCCGCCCTGGGCCAGCGCCCTGGCGACTTCCAAAGACGGCGTGGCCACGGTCATGCCGCGGCGTTCCGCCAGCGCCTCGGCCACGAAGCAGGCCGTGCTGCTGTTGTCCAGCATGATGCTTGCCCCGTCGGGCAGCAGTCTGGACACCTGCCGCGCCAGGCGCCGCTTGACACCGACGTTGGTGCGCAGGCGCAGCAGAAACGGCGACTCCTGCATGTCGCGGTGCAGGCTCACGCCCCCATGGAATTTCTCCACCATGCCGTCGTCGGCCATGGCCTGCAGGTCGCGCCTGACCGTCTCGCCCGAGACCCCCAGGCGCAGCGCCAGCTCACCCGTGGTGATCGACGGCGTGGCGCGGAGGATTTCGATGATGCGCTCATGGCGCGCACTCAGAATGGGTGTAATGCGCATGGCTTCAGGCCCGGCAGGCCAGCAGCGCGCCGGACTGCGCATCGAACAGGCGCAGCCGCGACAGCTCGGGCGTGAGCACAATGGCCTGCTCGGGCAGCAGCGGCGCATCGGCTTCGGTGCGCACCAGCACGTCGGCGCCGTCCACGCGTATCTGCACATAGGCTTCCGCGCCCAGGCGCTCGACGCGCTGCACCACCCCTGGCCAATGCAAGGCACAGGCCGGCGTTCCAGCTGGGCTGGAGAGCGTCAACTCCTCGGGCCGCAAGCCCAGCAGCGCGTCAGGGCGCAGCGCGTCAGGGCGCAGCGCGGCCGCGCCGAACTGCTCGCCAAGCCACGCCTGTGCCTGGCCTGTGCCTTGCGGCACCGGCAGGAAGTTCATCTGGGGCGAGCCAATGAACGCAGCCACGAAACGATCGGCGGGCCGGCGGTAGACCTCCATGGGGGCTCCGACCTGGCGCAGATGGCCGCGGTCCATCACCGCGATGCGCGTGCCCAGCGTCATGGCTTCGACCTGATCGTGGGTCACGTAGACGATGGTGATGCCCAGCTCGGCATGCAGCCGCTCGAGCTCGCCGCGCATGTGGCTGCGCAGCTTGGCGTCCAGGTTGGACAGCGGCTCGTCGAACAGGAAGACCTTGGGCTTGCGCACCAGCGCGCGCCCTATGGCCACGCGCTGTCGCTGTCCGCCGGAGAGCTCGTTGGGCCGGCGCTGCAGCAGTTCGGTGATCTGCAGCCGCTGCGCGGCTTCGTTGACGCGCTGGTCCACTTCGCTGCGCAGCAGATTGCTGGTGCGCAGCAGGCCGAAGGCCATGTTCATGTACACGGTCATGTGCGGGTACAGCGCATAGGACTGGAACACCATGGCGATGTCGCGTTCGTGCGGCTCGGCATGGGTGACATCGCGCCCGCCTATCAGCAGGCGGCCGGCGCTGATGTCCTCCAGCCCGGCGATCATGCGCAAGGTGGTGGATTTGCCGCAGCCCGACGGGCCGACCAGCACCATGAACTCGCCGGCCTGGACCTCGAGGTCTAGCTGGTCCACCGCGACGTGATCCGGATAGCGCTTGCTGATGCCTTGTAGGGAGATGGCAGACATGGTTTGAATGGTAATGGGGAACAGAGTTACTTCAGGCCGGCATGCATGAAGCTGGAGACAAAGCGGCGTTGGAAGATCACGAACACCAGCATCAGCGGTGCGCTGACCAGCATGGTGGCGGCCATGAGGCGCGGCCAGTCGGCGCCGCTGTCGGCCTTGGCCAGCAGACCCAGGCCTATGGGCAAGGTCCGCACGGTCTCGCTATTGGTCACCAGCAACGGCCACATGTAGTCGTTCCAGTGCGTCACCACCGAGATCATGCCGAAGGCGATGAGCGTGGGCTTGACCAGCGGCAGATAGACATGCCACAGCGTGGCCCAGTGGCCGCAGCCGTCGAGGCGCGCGGCGTCGGCCAGCTCCTGCGGCACCTGGCGAAACGCCTGGCGCAGCATGAAGGTGCCGTAGCCGCTGGCAATGAACGGCACCATCAGCGCCCACAGCGTGTTCATCAGGCCAAGCTCGCGCACGGTGATGAAGTTGGTCAGGAAAGTGGCGTAGATCGGAAACATCACCTGCAGCAGGAACAGGCCGAACAGCAGGTCGCGCCCCGGAAAGCGCAGGCGCGCAAACGCGTAGGCGGCCAGCGTGATGGTCGTGAGCTGGGCCAGCAGAATGCCCGCCGTGACCAGCAGGGAGTTGAGCAGATAGGTGCCGAAAGGCGCGACCGACAGCGCCGCAGGATAGTTGCTCCACTGCAGGACCTGCGGCCAAAGCCCGGCGGCCGGATCGAAGATCTCGACCCGGGTCTTGAGCGAAGTGAGCAGCATCCAGGCCAGCGGACTGAGCCACAGCAGCAGCGCCGGCACCAGCACCCAGTGCATCCAGCGCGAACGCGCGAAAAGTCTGAAAGAAAGCATGTTCAGCGTCCCATGTAGTGCACCCGCCGGCCCAGCGTCGCGGCCACGATGGCAATGAGGCCGCCGACCACGAGCAGCAGGATGTTGGCGATCGCCGAGGCGCTGCCTATGTCCTGGAACTGGAAGGCGTTCTGGTAGATGTAGAAGGTGAGCACGTTGGTGGCGTCGGCCGGCCCGCCCTGGGTCATGACGAACACATAGTCGAAGATCTGGTACGAGTGCAGCACGCCTATGACCACCACGAAGTACAGCGTGGGCGAGATCAGCGGCACGGTGATGTGCACCAGCTGGCGAAAGCCCGACACGCCGTCGAGCCGCGCCGCCTCGTAGAGGTCGCGCGGCACGAGCTGCAGCGCCGCGAGCAGGATCAGCATGAAGTAGCCCGCATATTTCCAGATGCTCATGAAGATGATGGCCGGCAAGGCCCAGTGCGGGTCGTAGAGCCACTCGAGCTTTGGCAGGCCCAGCCAATGCAGGAGGCCATTGATGGGGCCGTAGCCGGGTGCATACAGAAACACCCAGACCATGCCGGCCGCCACCGAGGGAATCATCACCGGGTAGAAGAAGGTCGAGCGGTACAAGGCCGTGCCGCGCAGCCCGCGGTCCAGCGCCACGGCCAGCAGCAGCGCCAGCGCGATCGAAGCCGGCACCGTGATCACCATGTAGACCACGGTGTTGCGCAGCGACTGCCAGAACAGCGGGTCGTGCCACAGGCGCTTGTAGTTCTCCAGGCCCACGTAGAAGATTTCCGTGGAGCCCAGCTGCACATCGAAGAATCCGTACACCGCCGAACGCAGGATGGGCCAGTAGGTGAAAGCTCCCAGGAACAGCAGCGAGGGCGCGAGCATCGCCAGCGCAGTGAGCAGCTCGCGCCGCCGTTGGCGGCGCGTCGCCGCATCCGGGGGCGCGCAGGGTTTGGCGAGTGACGGATTCATCGTGGCTTCAACCGCGGCGGCGCGACAGGCGCTGGATCTCGAGATTGGACTTGGCCGTGGCCTCGCGCAGCGCGGCATCCGGCTTGATCTCGCCTATCAGCGTGCGGTCGATGGCGCCTTGCAGGTAGCTGCGCACCTTGTGGTAGCCGGGCACCTGCAGGAAGGCGCCGGCGACTTCCGCCGTCACGAACGCCGAACGCGACTCGGGCACCTTGGCCACATGGGCCTTGAGCGCCGGCGTTTCCCAGGACGATTTGCGCGCCGCGAGATAACCGGTGTCTATGCACCACTGGGCCTGGTTGGCGGTATTGGTCATCCAGCGCGCGAAGGTCCAGGCCGCGCGCTTGTGGGCGTCGGGCTGCTTCTTCGCGATCAGGATGGGGCCGCCGCCCATGGTCGAGCCCAGCTGCCTGCCCTTGGGCATGGGCGCCACGCCCACGGGAAAGGAGGCCGACTTGAGGATGTTGGTCATCGAGCCCGTGGAGTGATAGAGCATGGCGGTGCGCCCGGCCATGAAGTCGTTGGCCGAGCTCTCCCAGGTCGACGCCGCGGGCATGTGGCCGGCCTTGACCATGCGCAACCAGAACTCCAGCGCGTGCACGCTCTCGGGCGCGTCGAACGCGACCTTCTCCTTGGTCCAGAACACCAGGCCGTTCTGGCGCACGAAGCTCTCGAAGATCCAGTCGTGCCAGCCGCCGCCAATCGTCAGCCCCCATTGCGCCGTGGCGTCACCGTTGCGCACCGTGAGCGCCTTGGCGCTGGCTTCGAGTTCGCTCCAATTGGCCGGTGCGGCCTTGAGGCCGGCTTTGGCAAAGGCCGCCTTGTTGAAATAGACCACGGGCGTGCTGCACTGGAACGGCAGGCCGTACAGCTTGTTGTCGGACATGCAGGTTCCCAGAAATCCCGGCAGGAAGTCCTGAAAAATGTCGTCGGCCTTGGCCAGCGCCGTCACGTCCTCGAGCGCATCCATGTTCAGGAAGGTGGTGAGCATGGAGTTGATCGGCAGCCAGCTGGCCGGCGGATCGCCCACGCCCAGCGCGGTCATCACCTTCTGTTCGGTGTTGTCGTAGCTGCCCGCGTAGATGGCTTCCACCTGGATGTCGCTGTGCGCGGCATTGAAGCTGCTGATCATGCCGGACACCAGGCGGTTGATGTCGCCCGAGACGCCCACGGGGTACATGAAGGCCAGCTTGACCTGCTGCTGGCCGCTGGCGAATAGCGGCATGCCGCCCAGCATCGCGGCGGCCGACACGGCCGCGCCGCTCCTGAGCAACTGGCGACGCTGGGAAGACAAGGCCGGGGGAGACACAGCGGGGTTCGAATGGCGCATGGCATGGTTCCTTCAGTACAGAGGAGGGACAACAACTGGGAAAACTCAGCCCGTATGCTGCGGCGCCATCGTGACAACCATATGAAATCCACATAAACCATTTCATTTCCACAAAAATTTATGGAATCTTGCGCAAGCCGCCTAGACTTGCAGGCCATGCATGCACCACTTCTGATTGCCCAGCTTTCCGACCCGCACATAGGCACCGGCCCCGACTTTCTGGGCGGCCGCATGGACACCGAGCGCGCCTTGCGCCAGGCCGTGGCCCATGTCGCCGCCATGGAGCCCCTGCCCGACCTGGTGTTGCTGACCGGCGACCTGACCGAGCGCGGCAGCGCCGCCGAGTACGCGCTGGTGGCCGACGCGCTCGCGCCGCTGACCATGCCCGTCCATGCCGTGCCCGGAAATCACGATGACTCCAAGAGGGCGCGCTCCGCGCTGGGCCGCTACATGCCGGTGGCGCACGATGCGCCGGAGAATGCGTGCTGCTATCACTTTGAATTCCAAGGCCTGCATTGCGTGGCGCTGGATACCGCCGTGCCCGGGCGCTCGCACGGCGCCTTGGGCGCGCAGCAACTGGCCTGGCTGGAGCGCACGCTGCAAGACTGCAGCGGCCAGCCGGTATTGATCTTCATGCACCACCCGCCGCTGCCCACCGGCATCGAAGCCATGGACGCCTGCAGCCTGCTCGAAGGCGGCGAGCGCCTCGCGGCGCTGATCCGCGCGCACGGCCAGGTGCAGGGCCTGCTGTGCGGCCACCTGCACCGCGCGGTGCAGATGCAGTTCGGCGGCGTGCCGCTGCACGTGGCGCCGTCCGTGGCGCACCAGGTGGCGCTCGATCTGCGCCCCGGCGCAAAGCTGCACGCCCGGCTGGAGCCGCCCAAGATCTCTCTGCACCGGTGGACGCCGCTGCACGGACTTTGCACGCACTCGAGCTACATCGAGACCCAGGGCCCGGCGCTCGCTGAAGCGCGCCGCGATATTTGAAGCCGCAGCGCTGAGATAAATAGACGCCAGTTTACTTTCGCGCCGTGCAAAAGAATTGCACAGCGCGAAGTAGTGCCCAGATCAGAACAATCCAGCAGGCTCTGCGGCACGATCCCAGTTGTAGATCACCAACTCGCCGCGCTCGACCCGGTTGGCACCGCCGCCGACCGTGTAGTCCAGCTTGAGCGCCTCCATCTCGTAGTCCTTGAAGCACTCCCTGATCGCCGGGTGGTCGTTGATGCTGATGACGGCCTTGCCCTTGATCGTCTTCAGCTTCTTGGCCATCAGCTCATACTGATCCCAGGGGAATGGGACACCATACCCTTCTGTCTCCCAGTACGGCGGGTCCATGTAGAAGAGCGTATGGGCGCGGTCATAGCGGTCTATGCAAGCCGCCCAGTCCAGCTGCTCTATATATGTGCCAGATGCCAGGCGCAGGTGCGCGGCCGAGAGGTTCTCCTCGATGCGTAGCAGATTGATCGCCGGCGCCGTGGTCGCGGTGCCGAAGCTCTGGCCAGTGACCTTGCCACCGAAGCTCTGCTGCTGGAGATAGAAAAACCGAGCCGCGCGCTGCACGTCGGTCAGGGTTTCAGGTCGGGTCTCTTGCAGCCACTTGAAAACCTGGCGGCTCGTCAGCGCCCATTTGAATTGCCGCACGAACTCTTCCAGGTGATGTGTCACGACTCGGTAGAGGTTGACCAGGTCTCCATTCACGTCGTTCAAAACTTCCACTTCGGCCGGGTACCGAGCGAAGTAAAGGGCAGCACCGCCTGCGAAAACCTCGACATAGCAGTCATGGGCAGGGAAGCGCTTGAGCAGCATGTCGACCAGGCGGCGCTTGCCACCGATCCAGGGAATGATTGGATTTGTCATTTATCTCAGCTTCAGGTCCTCTGTGGGACTCTTGTGGGGCGCTCGGGGCGCTCAGCTGATTGAATGCTCCACAACGGGGGCACTTGATAGCCAGGCGGGTGTAAACACCTTCACCCAGCTTGCGGCGGCAGCTGCCGCAGCGTATTTCTTGCATTGCAAGCCTCTTTCCTAGGGGGAAAATCTGATAGGCTCGACCCCACTCTGTACAGGGTGGCGGGCCTTGCCGGGCTTGCAGGCATGTTCTGCATTTTCGGGGCTTGTCCTGGTGTTCGTAGCACCTGGTCAGGTCGCCCGTCTTTTTTCGTCCTACGCCTCTCCTTCCACGTAGGCCAGCTCGGGCGCTGGGCCTTCAATAAGTCCATCGCGTACAAACACCCTTTGCCCCATCTCTGCATCGCCGCGGACTTGTAGCACGCCACCGCCTGGCAACGTGATGATGGCCACGCCATCGGCGATCGTTGAAACGGTTCCGACCTGCAGCGGCCGTCCCGGGATGAGGTCGAGAAACTGACGGTAAATGTTAGGCATGAGTCTCGATCTCCAAGGACTGCCGCAGCTTCGGCGAACTCCAATTTATGGACGTGCCGCGGACTATGCCGATCACGGTTTTCTGGCCTCGGTAGCGGACGAACATACCCGGCACGATCACGCCGGTTTCAGGCAGCACCTGCATGGACAGCGTGACCAACTCCTGACGGCCAGTGTCTGAGAGCTCGGCTATACCGCGTTGGCGGTGCGCGATGGCGTCTGTGATCAGGGCATGCGAGACCTGGGGTGCAATCACATTGCCAGCGGTGCCGGCCCGGGAGAACGGCCCGAACACGCCGGCGCCAACACCACCGAGGAACACGCGGTTGTAGCCCGGCTTGTCCACGAACTCGGTGCCCTCGATCTCGGCCGCATCCGCCGGAATATCGTAATCTGGCGTCATGTCGTTCCATGCCCAAGGCGCCTCTGGATAGCGAGGAAGGATACGCAGTATTGACTCCGTGCTGTGCGGCTGCACATAGCCGCCGGCGGCTGAGGCGATGTCATTGATCGCATCGATATAGGTGCCTTGCATGGCCCATGCACCAGCAGGCACGTGCCAGTCCTGCAATTGCCAGTCGATGCCCCAGCCGATGCCTACTCCGTTGATGGTCAGCGAATCCAGGACGAGCTGCTGGGCGGTACGGTCTCCTGCCGGATTGCCGAATGACAGGTTGGGTGCCCAGGGCGAAGCCAGGATCGCCGCCTTGCCCTTTCCCGTTACGGACCAGCGTTGTTGAGGCAGAAAGCGGCGGTCACGCGCGAGGCGCTCGAGGCGCAGTCGGAACGGTGTCCCATTGACCTCAACAGCGAGTTCTGCCGGGTCGCCGTTGCTCTCGCGACCGAGATGGTTCGCCGCGTCTTGATGCAACGAGGCGTTCCACGACCAGGTCCAGGACTGGTGATCGAGCGACATGCTAAAGCTGTGCGCCCGCAGCTCGGCGCCCGTATCGACGCGGTGCAAGGTAATCTGGTTGAGCACGATGTAGGCCCTTCGGACGGGAACGATGACGAGTGCGGGAAGGAGGTCGTAGCCGCCGCACTGGAAAACCAAGCTGGAACCGTTGTGGCCCCATGGCCAGGAGAAAACGAGTTCGCCGCTGGGCGTGTAGCAACCTGGTGGTTTCGGCGGATCCACGGGGCGCAGAGACAGGCCTGGCGGCGGCGGCACGCCGTCTTGAAAGCGCCCAGTCCAGCCGTAGGGGCTGGGTGTCGCGCCCTGAAAGTCGGTGCCGCGGATCGCGCGCAGCGCCGCGCCGTCCTGCCACATCACCAGCCGGCTCGGCCGCTTCGTGCGGTCGCCGTCCTGATGGCGAAAGTCGGTGCTGTCGCGCACCTTGCGGCCGTCCTGAAACAGGCCGTCGCGCTGGGCCTGCGCGCGGGTCGCGTCTTGATGCAGGAAGCCCACGCCGTCATGCACCCCCGTTGCATCTTGAAAGCGGCCCAGGCGGTCAACGGGTGCGGGCTTCAGCACGTCGGGTAGGCGATGCTCGATGCCCACGGGCGCACCGATGGCGCGTTCCCAAAACGCGGCCCAGCCGGTCGGCGCGCTCGCGCCGTCGCGGTGCCCTGCAGCGACTCCTGTCTGGTTCGGCTTGTCGGCCACTTGCCACGGCGCCACGCGCTGCCCGACTGTTGGGCGCTGGGTGTTGCTGTCGTAGGCCGCTGCTATCACGCCGACCATCGGCGCGAAGGTGCCGGCGACGTGCGCCTGCGTGCCGACGCGGGAAAACAAGGCGCCGACCAGGGGCGCGAATTCGCCGCTGATTTCCGCGACGGCATCTGCCGACGGCGCGCCATCGTCGCCGAAGACAAGATTGCCCGTGGTGACGCGGGGCCGTTCGAAAAGAAGATCGGCCACGCTATCCCAGTACGGCAGAAACCAGGGACACCAGGCCGCCCGGGAACAGGCCCAGCGTGGACAGGCGGCATGTCGCCTGGCTGCCGGCGTCGCCTGCCAGCCCGACGTCCATGTCGAAGGCCGTGGCGCCGTCCCGGTTCACCACGCGCGCCCAGGTCGGCGTGCCGCTGGCCAGGATCAAGCCCGGCTCGATCTGCAGCAGACTCATGGCGCCCGGTGTTACGGTGCCGGCAGGATTCTGTAGGCTGATCAACACCAGGGGCTCGGCGCCGGCGGCATCGGCCGGGCTGGCTGGACGCGTGTTGCCGAAGATCAGCAGCGCCGCATTGCCGGCCGTGCCGGTGTTGATAAAGCCCAGGCGCCCGGCAAGCGCCTGCGTGCGGCTTTCGATGGTTTCTGCAATGTCGCTCATGTCATGATTTCCGGGGTAAGGCTGTCGGCGATCACGGCGCGGTAGTTGGCGGCGTAGTCGTAGGAAATCACGCTGTACTTGTGGCGCTCATCGATCTGCAGGAACTCATAGGCGCCGGTGGCGGCGTCGCTCCAAGTTTCGCGGATCTGCAGGCCGTCGATTTCGCGCACCAGGCGCACGCGCCGGCGCAGCGGCGTATTCGCTGGCGTGTTCTTTTCCTTGACGGTGCCCGCCACCTTTCCATTGCCAGCGAATTCCATGTCGCGCCAGGGCATGACGTCTGGCAGCTTGATCGTCGTGAAATCAGGGATCGGCGACGACGCGAAGAACTCGGGCTTGTCGGCCTCTATCGTGCGCAGCGGCGGGGCGGCAAACATGGGATCGCGCCGGTGCATCAGGACAAGGGCGCCGGATGACTCCGTGGTCGATCCGAACATCGCCCCGTCCTCCGAGACTGCGCAGTATCGATACTGACCCGCGCGAACGTTCTTTGCTGTCTGCCACGTTGCCCCGCCGTCTATAGTAAAAGTGGGGGCGCGAATATCGCCATCAGTCGGCCCGTATATGGCGCTCTTGCCGTCGTAGGATAACGTCAGCCCCACTGCGTTAGGGGCATAGCCAACCTGCACGGCGGGGAGCCACGTTGCGCCCGAGTTAATGCTGCGGTGGATGCTTGTTGTGAATCCCTGCGTGTTGATTCCGAATATCGAATTGCCATCGCCAGATACCGATACACCTCGCCACAGGCCGCTAAGAGGCATCGGTAGCGCCGCCCAGGACACGCCGCCGTCGCGGCTTACCGAAACAGAACTCGGGTTGTTGTTGCCCACCGTGATGATGGTCAGGCCGTTGCTTGACAGGGAAAGGGACGACGCTGCTTGCGCTGTGCTTGCGTTGGCGCGTGTCGCCCAGGTGGCGCCGCCGTCTTCGCTCACATAAACGGATGAACCGGAAGCAAAATCGTTCGCAACAATGCGCAAACCATTGCCTGACACGGCTAGGTTTCGCCATGTGCGCGAGCCTGCCGATGTGCGCGTGACCCATGTGGCCCCGGCGTCAGCACTGGTGTAAATGACGTTACCGCTATACGCGGCAAGTAGCAGACCGGTTGCATCCGACGCGACTACGCCCCAAGACCGAGAGCCTGCGCCCGTTCTTTCAATCCAGGTGAACCCGCCGTCTTCACTCGTAAAAATCCCGGCCGTGACGCCGTATCTGGTGGCGGCTATTCTCTTGCCGTTGGCAGAGATTGCCACCGAAGACCACGCGGTAAAGGCCGGGATTGGCTCGATCCACTCGTCGGGCGTGGAGCTCATCCAGGGCGGTGACGTCGGCGTCGCCGTCAGAGCGCCAGTGCCCGGGTAAATAAAATCGCCCAGCTGCGCACAGAACTCGCCCCAAGTCACGCCGTCGCTGGAATACTGCAGCGTCAGCGACTTTAGAAACTCGGCAGCCGTCGGCCCGCCTGCGCGCACGCCGTACACGTCAACAGGTGCGCCAAAATCCCAGCGCAGCGCGAAGGCTGGTGCCGACACGGCCGCCGCGGCAAAGCGTGCCGTCGTGCCGAAGTCGCCGTCCTGCAGGTTCGCCAGCGCGCCGGCCATCGGCGCAATGGTGCTGGTCAGCGTGGCGCCGGCATCGGCCCGCCCACTGGCGTCGTAGACGTGCAGCGCGCTCAATTCAAGATCGCCGCCAGCGTGCGCCTCAAGGCCCACGGCCCGCCAGTATCGTGAGGCGGGCATGCGTCAATTCCTCCAGGGGCCGGTCAGATCGAAGAAGGCAGAGCCGTCGCCCATTGCGGCCGTCAAACTACTATTGGACTGCGGAACCGCATAAACTTTTCGCCCCGCAAATTCTCCCGTGCCGTTCACCACGGCCCCGCGAGGGAACAAACCTCCGACAGTCCCACTTTGCGGAACATACAGAAGACCTGGCAGGAGACCGCGCGGTCCGTTGCTTGATATGGGCGCCTGGTTCACCACTATTCGGGTCAAGAATAGGCCGTTGTTTACAGGCGCCGGGAATCCGCCCAGGTAGCTGTCCACCCCCGAGGCTACATTCGGGTTCCCTACCACTGGCCGGCGATCTCCCAGAACAGACGTGCCGATCCCGGTATGCGACCGAACCAGTCTCATAGAATTCCCGCCTACCGCACCCGCCGCTGCATTGCCTGACGAAACGGTAGCCACAGCCACAATCTCCCCCGTCAAAACGCCCGGGAATGCGTCGCCGCTTTTGTATGAATCTAGGTCGCCGAAGGCATAGATCGTGTGTATGGATACTGCGGCAGTGGAATGCGGGGCAGGCGCAACATAGACATTGCGGTCGTCGCCGAACACCACCCAGTCGCGGGCTAAGGTGCTGGCTGCCGCACTTTTCCACCAATGGAAACCGCCGGCCAGGGTGGCTTCTGTCGGCGCGACATTAAAGCCCGTGTCAATGTCCGTCATCGCTTCGTACATGCGAACGCGCGCGGCCGTGGTGCCGGTGTCGTCAACGCGCAGCAGTGCGCCGCTGGCCTCGATCGCCGAAGGCTTGTAGACAGCCTTGTTCGTGCCGCTGTAAACCTTGATCCAGCCAAGGGGCGCCACCTTGGCGGTGATTGCGCCGGTGGCCGTGCCGTCGGGAGCGGCCGTGGCGAATGTCGCCGTGTTCGTCGTGACCGACAGAATCCGCTGCTCGCCATTCAGGCCTGCCGGCGTGGCGCCCGCGACCAGCGCGATGGCATGGGCTTCAAAGCTGTGGCCGGTGCTGAAATTCATGGTGGCAATGCCGCCGGCGACCGTAACGCTGTCGGCCGTCTTCAGGCCAAAGCCATTCACCAGGCAGGCGTCCAGAATCGCAATCAGCGATCCAACGGTGCCGCTCAAGACGGGCGCCCCCGTCATGGCTTGGTGGAAAAATTTAGGGGTGCTGCTCATTCGTCTTCTCCTTGCGATTCGTCTGCGCCGTCATCCGCGCTCAAGTCCATGAAATATTCGCTGTCGCTCAAGGGGAACTCCTTGCGAAGCCGGACGCGCCCGAAAGCCTCGTTCACCTCCGCAATGTTGGGAAAAATGGGCTTGCTTTTCATGGCGTGTCCACGTCGCCGCGGATCAGTAGGGTGAAGTCGTCATCGGTCACTGTCTCCGGCCCTTGCTGCACGGTGCGCACGGCCCACACCGGGTACTCGGCGCCGATCGTGTTGATGCGCAGGACATTGCCGGCGACCCAGCCAGCGCCCCAACCGGCCGCAGGAATCGTGAGGAATGGCGCGCCGGTCTCAGGGTTGTTGGGCGAGCAATCAGTGGCTGTGTTGCCCGTGGCGATGACACCCACATGCTCGCCAATGACTTCGAAAGCAGTGCTTGCAGTGAAGCGCACGGCAAAGCGCTCGGTCAGCGCACCGCGGTTCGTGACCACGATCGGGTACTGCGTGTTGTTGAAGGTGCCGACCGCCTCCTGACCTACCGCCGAATCGGTCCAGTTCCCGTTCCAGGTGAATTGGTCGAAGACAGCCTGCACGCGTGCGAACAGGTCTCCGGCTACCAGTGCACTCGAAAGGTAACTGCCTAGCGGGTAGTTGTGCGTCACGGGTCGGGTGAACGTGATCTCCCCACCGATCGATGCTTCCCGCACTACCGCCATGTCCTCGATGCGGTGCTCAAGCGTTACCGGCTGGCTGTAGCCCGTCACGTCGTTGAACTTGACCAAGCCCGCCTCAAGATCGGCGCTGTAGCCGGTGTTGATCACCACACCGTCAGCGCCGACGATGCGCACGCGGGACAGCCGGACGCGGGCGCAGTCGATGGTCTGCCCGTTGCTGACCGTGGCCGTGATCTTGCCGGTGTGCCCAACGACAGCGAAGCCTCCTGGTCGGAAGATCGGTACGCGGCCATCGCTCGGCAGGCGCACCGGGTCGATGCCCAGCAGCGCGGCATCCAGCGGCAGGTAGCTGTAGGCGACGGCGTTGTAGCGCAGGGAATTCAACAGCACCAAGTCACGCGGGATCAGCGTCACGCCGGGGATACCCATGCCGGTCAAATCAACGTTCATTGACGGCGGACCGTCCGGATTCACAAAGAACAACTGAACAAGGCCGAATTCGTAATCAACCAGCCCCTTGACGCGTGTTCCGTTGATCTTTCCGTCCACGCCGGCGGTGATGTTGAACGGGGTGCCGTCCAGCATCGTGCCGAGGATCGAGAGGCTACCGGGTCGGATGGGCGCGGAAGCCGTACGGAATGCAGTCTGAAACGCGGTGAACGGTGCAGCAACGCCTTCAGCGGGAGGCACCAGCAGGCCGCGCCAGTTGCTGACTGCGGGCGACGTTCCCCCCTGCCAATCTGCCAGCGTAATGCGGCCGATGCTGCTGGCCACCGAACCCACCGGGGTGCCGCCGCCGGTCGTGGGCGATGGGTTCATCACCAGGCTGTCATCTGGCATCTGTCGATATTCGTTGGACCCAAGAGTGAAGCCAACCCCGCGCAACACGCGACTCGGGATCACTGGCGCACTGACGCGCAGCTCGGTCGCCACCGCACTCATTGAATCCGCGCTGGGCGCCGTATTCGAGTACTTGATGTTGCTCGCTTGGCCCGCCTTCAACGAAGACATGCGCGTCTTCGCGCCTGCATAGTCACTCCACCAGACGGTAGCGGTGGTTGCCATCGCGGCACCCGACCAAACATAGCCAGACATATCGATCCCTTAATTCTGAAGAAGTGGACCTTGCGCGAATATCGGCACAAGGTTTGTTGGTAACGAAATCGAGAAATTCCCGGTGGCGTAGTTGATCGTTCCGCACTCGACTTCGCCGCCGCCGGGGCCGGCTGCAGACCTTGTGTAGAGCTTTCCGGCGCGGTCGAAAAATATCCAGCCCTCTGTCTGCGTGCCGGAACCTGCAGGCCACTGATCACCCTGGGCCGACCAGGTGTAGTAAAAATCGACATCGGCTGAAAAGCTCACGCTCCCCGGCTCGATATTGGCCGCCCCGATGCTCCCGGATGCCAGGTCCACCGAAGGCGCGACGACGCCAATATTCGAAGTGGTGTCCAGCAAAATAGACGTGCCCTTCGGCGGCAATACGTTGGGGCTGATTCGCACCACGCCGGCGGAATAATCGACGGTGCCGGTCGCGTCGCCGACCAACTGGCCCAGTCCGTTGTCGGTGACCAGTTTCGACCCGCCATCGGTCCAGCCGATAGAAAGGGCGCCTGGGGTGATCACCTTGCTGCCGGCTTCCTCGCTGATCAGGCCGCTGGTGTTGATTGGGATATAGGCCTTACCGGCGTTCGCCAGGTTGACATTCGATGCCCGGATCTGCGTGACGGCCGAGTACGCCTGCACCACCAGCGCACTGCCTACATCTGGCATCGCGCCCAAAGTGACCACAACGGACCCGGTGATGAAGTTCACCGTGCCCGCGCCATGGCTGGAGTCATTGCCGACCAAGCGCCCACTACCGTCATCGCGCAGCACATACCAGCGGCCTTGCGCCAGGTAGGCGAGATTGGTCGTGCGCGGCAGCGGCGGCGTGCCAAGCGTGAATGCATAGCTCAGGCTTCGGCCTTCAATCGTGATTGGCATCACCGACTGCTCAGAAATCAAGTTCGGCAGCTCTGCCGGCGTGAACGTAACGTCGTGGCTCCCGGCGTTCGTGCCAAACACGTCAACAGACAGCATGACAATTCCATTGTCGTAATCGACGGTTCCAGCCTGGCTTCCCGCGTTCACCAGGCGTCCTCCGGCATCGGTCAGCGTGATGCCGCTGCGCGTGATCGACAGCGAACCTGGATAGATAGGGCCTCCGACATGCATTGATTGCGTGGTCGTGAAACCCAGCGTCAGCGTGCGCGTAAGCGAACCGCCGGTCGACACCAGCGCTGCCGACAGGCCGTTCATCCGTATGTCACTGATCGGCGTTTCCGTCTGCGCGCTGGGCACAAGTTGCGTGAACATCGATTGCGCGCCGACTGTGAAGTCGCCGATCGCCGCGGCCGCGACCAGGGGCGATACGCCGACGTAGGTGCCGGCATCTGCGACCACGGTGTCGCGGGTTTTTGCAGCAGTAGCCAGCCGGGAGAATGTCCGGGTTGCGGGCGACCCGGCAAAGTCCGTGCGCAGCGCGTCGCTGATATCCACCGTGACGATGGCAGCTTGATAGTCTTGATCGCCGCTATAGGTGAAAGTGCGCGTCACACTGCTGACAGCAGTAGCCCGGACATACTGCTCCACCTGGTTCGGCAGGCCTTCGTTTTGTACCAGGCACAAGGTCTGCCCGACGTTCGGCAACACATCATTGAGGCGCTGGAAAAGCTGAATCACGCGCTGGCCAGCGATGTGGTTTTCGTAGAGGAATCCGGCCCATTCAGGCCCTTTGTTCAGATAGCTCTCGATGCGCGAAGCCGCTTGCACCCGGGTATCGAACGTGCTTCCGCTGCTGAAAAGCGTAACGCTCACCAGCGGGTCTTTCGGCGGCTCGGCGACGATGATGTTCGCCCCGAAGTAGGTGTCGCGGTCATCGGTCTTAACCGAGGGAAAAACCTTGCGCAGCGACACCCGGCCGCCCGCGCGGTCAAGCTCGGAAATGTCCGGGAAGATCGCGTTGGACACGCCATCCGCGATCGCTACGCCAGTGGGGGCGCCGCCGCCCTCCGGCACGTCGGCCATGTTCGCGGACTTCAGCAACTTCACGTCGCCAGATTGAATGGGCATGCTCAAACCTCGATGAAACGGAAAGTCGGGAGATAGATCAGCTCGGGCGTGATCTCGCCATCAAGCAGCTTGTGGATCGGCTGAGCACTGAACGCTCCTTTTTCGTGGTCAAACATCACCGTGCGAGCGGTGCCGCGCAGGACGAGCTCGAGCTCAATGCCAGGAAGATTGGCCCAGGCCTGCAGCGTGTCGCAAAGGGCGCGGCTTATCCAGGCGGCGGTATCCACGCCAACCAGCGTGATGGGGCGGCCAGCCTGCTTTAAAGCCACGTCGACAAGCAGCGCGCCGGTGGTGCTGTGCGCCGTGGCCTGGTCGACCGGGCTCCATCCGAATTCGTCAGTCCATTGCAGGCGATCGCTGATGTTGGCCGTGGTGCCGTTGTAGGTCAGGGTGATGCTCATGTGGATGTGCCCTTGGCTTGTGTCAACTGACGCACCAGTTCTTGCAGATTAGCGGCGCCGGCAGCATCGGTGTTGATGGCGCGCGTGGTTCCCTCGACCGTGATGTTCACGGTGGTGGTATTGATGCCGGCCGCAGGCGTCTGGGTGGTGCTGGTCGGCTTTGAGCCACCGTTGGCGTTTGCCATGGCCCGACGCTTTTCCATGGCGTCAACCTCGGCGCGCCACTCGGCCATCGTCATATCCATGCCGAAGTTTCCAAGCGAGCCGCCGCTATTTGTCGAGAACGGGTTGTCGCGCTGGTACTGCCGTTTTGTCTCTGCCAACCAAGCGTCGGCCTCGGCGCGGCTGTTGAAGGTGGGCACGGCGTCAGCGCCCTGGATGGTTCCCGCGGTGCGCGAGGCTTCTTTCAGCTTCAGCTCGCGGGTGGCCAGGTCGAGGTTTTTTTCTTGAGCTGCGATTTCGCGCTCTCGTTCGTCATTGAGCTTTTCCAGGGCGGTGCGATGGGCATTGATGGATGCCGTCGACTTGTCGTGAGCTCGCGCCACTTTGTCCACTGCGTCTGCCGTCACCAGCGTGGACTTGCCGGCTGCATCGGCCTCGATGCGGTAGCCCCGCGTTGCCGCCTCCGCTTCTACCCATGAGGGCGCGATGCCTTTATTGGCTGCGATCGCTTTATCTGCCGCGACCTTGAACGCCGCGCCTATGTCCTGCGCTGTGCTGGTGCCAGCGCTTTTGATGGTGTTGTAGTCACGTTGCGCGTTGTCTGCTTGCTCTTTCAGAACGGCACTGCTGGTGACGCCCAGGCGCGTAAACGCGGCGTCGATCTGCGCAGCGGCCTCAGCCGCAGCCTTGGCAGCATCTTTTGCAGCGGGAACGGTGCCTTGCAGCGCCTGGTTGAGTTCTTTCAGCTTTTCAGCAGCACCCTGCAGGTTGCCGCTTGCTACCAGCGCGGCATATTCCTCCCGCAAGCGCGCGACGGCTGCGCGGTTCTCATCGACGGCCTGCTTGGCCGTCCGGTCAGCCGCTGCTTTCTCTTCCGTGGCTTTCTTTGCCGCTGCATTCGCTTCTGTAGACTTTTGGAGCTCGCTTGCCACTGCAGCAATGGCTTGGCTGGACTGATCAATGGATGGCTTGGCATCGGTCGCGGATTTTGCAAGCCCAGCAAAACCGTCGCGCGCCGTCTGCGCGCCATCTGCCATGCTTACAAAAGCCTCAACGGCCTTTTGCCCAAGCGCTTCACTGGACGCCTGCGTTGCTTCAGCGGACAGCCGGATCTGCGCAGCAGCTTCTTTGAAGGATGCGGCCACGCTGCCAAAGGTGACCTTGGACAGCCCATCCATGATGATGGCCAGGCCCGACTGGATGGTGCTTGCAACAACCGCAAACGCCTGCCCGAGCAGGTAGATCACAGCCATCACGCCATTGGCACCAGCCGACATCACACCATAGGCCGCCTGGGCGGCGTTGCCAGCTATGGCCGCGCGCTCGCCAATCGCCCGGAACGTGTCACCGGCCTGGGCTGCGAACTCCTGCATACGCGCAACTGCCGCGGTGAAGTCGATCTGGTCGAAAAAGTCGCGAGCCCATTTGATTCCAGCCCGGAAAGCATCGGCCAGAGACTCACCAAACTTGGCGATCGTGCCGTCCGACACCAGGCCGCGCAACGCGCCAGACAGCTGGTCCACGCCATCTTTGAGGGCGGGCAACACGGGCGCGCCCAGCACGTTCTTGACCGTGTCCCACGCACTGGCCAGGCTGTTCATGCCGCCAGTCAGATTGTCTTCCATGGTTGCCGCTGTGGCGGCTGCGCTGCCGGCTGCGTTGTCCAGCTTGGCCTTGAGTTCGTCCAGCGCGGGCATGCCTTGGTTGAGCAGGGCCTTGAGTGCCGGTCCTGCCTCCATACCAACCGCATTGATGGCCTTTTGCCCACGCCCGCCCGCTGCTGCAAGCTCATGCAGGGCCTTGTTGAAGTCGCCCGTGGTGATGCCGATGGCGGCGAGTTCGTTGCGGAACTTGCTGGCAGGGTCGGAGAACTGCGACATCACGCTGTTGAGCGCCGTGCCTGCGCGGCTTGCATCAATGCCTGCGTCGGCAAATTTGCCGATGATCGCGACGGTGGTCTCCAGGCTCAGGCCCAGGGTTTGCGCCGTGGGCGCGGCATACGACAAGGCTTCCGCCAAACCCTTGACGCTGGTGTTGGTGGCGTTGGCACCCAATGCCAGGACGTCAGCCACGCGGCCGGCGTCCTTGAATGCCAGGCCCATGCCCATGACAGCCTTGGTCACGAACTCGGCAGATGTACCCAGATCCACGTCACCCGCCTGCGCGAGTGCCAGCACCGCTGGCAGGGCCTCAATAGCCTGTGTCGCGTTCAAGCCCGCTTTGGCTAAATTCTCCAGCGCTTCCGCTGCCTGCACACTGGTGTATTTGGTGGCGGCGCCGGCATCTTCAGCCGCCTGCTTGAGCGCTTTGAACTCTTGATCGGTGCCATCCGTAGCCGCTTTCACGCGGCTCATGGCGGCTTCAAATTCGGCGGCAGACTTCACCGCTCCTGCGAACAGCGAAATACCAAAGAACCCGGCAATGGCCACGGCAACTGCCATGACTTTGGCCTGCATGCTGCCCAGCATGCCGCTGAACTCATCCTTGGCACGGATGAGAATTTCAATGGGTTTGATCGCCATGCCCGCCTGCTGTTTTTATAGAGATGGAACGCCCTGGCGCTGCTGTTGCGCCAGGGGTGTGCACCCGCAGCGCGGGCGCGCGTCGTCAGGCCATGCTGGCCTTGTAGTAGCGGCTGATGCCCACGCCGGTTTTCGTTGGGTCCATCAACACCGTGCCTTCGACATCGAGTGCACCGAATTCTTTGTTGATGAGTGCCAGGGTCTTGGTAATGCCCTGGCTGCTACGCCAAATTTCAACCACCATCGGCTTGCCGCTATCGGCCTCGTTCAGGCCGCCAAATGTGAACTCCAGTTCGGGAGCGATGGTTGTCAGCGCTTCAATGGCGGCATACGCACCATAGCTGTAGCTCACCCACAGCTTGTCTGCATCTGCGATTCCCGAGGCTGCCGGCAACAAGTAGATGCCTTCGGGGCGCACTTCGTAATTGCCTGCGGCCGTGACCGGTGTAGCTGTTGCACTGTCGGCGCCCTTTTTGACAACAACCGTTGTCGGCTGGATGTGCTCCAGGCGCAGCAAGCCGCCGAGGGTGGCTGTGTGAGCCTCGTCGGTTTTGTCGCCAGCCTCGATGCCCTGCGCTGTGCCCGATACGCCACGCGCCAGGTTGACCACGTTCAGGTCGGCAAGCTTCATCTTGACCAGGACTTCTGTCACGCGGCGCTTTTCCGCGTGCGTGCCGCCGCCCATGGCGGTCATGTCGTCTTGCTTCTGAACGTCTTCGGTGTGCTCCAGTGACAGTTCCAGCACGTTGCCAATGGGCATGGGAGCCATGGCCGAGCCGTAAGGGCGGGCGTACACCTGGCCCACCAGGCTGCTGGGCCGGTAGACCTTCTTCATGATTTCAACTGCCATGGACGGCTCCTATTACGGTTTGCGAAAAATGGTTTCAGCCTCAAAGGCTGATGGGATGTACTGGTGGCCTGCGCGGTAGGTCGCCGGCGGCGGGCTGACCAGCGTCAACGGCCGCGTGGCGCCGGGCACGTTGGCCCCTATCAATGCGCCCACCACCGTGGAAACCAGCGGGCCTGCCGTCTGGCGCGCGGCCTGGCCGCTGCGCTGCGTGGCCACGTTGCGCACTGCTGCCACGGCGTACCATTTGTGCGCCAGCTTCCAGGCTGTGCCCAGGTCTTCGACAACGCGATAGCCCCCGTAGATCAGGTGGACGGCAGGCGTTTTTTGGGCGCCTTCCTTGACGTCAGCCAGGTCGGCCGACGTGAGCACATGTACGGCTGGCTTCATGCCCTGCACAGCCTGCTGTACAAGCTCCACCAGATGCAGCTCCAGTCCCATCCAGTTGTTGGCCGCGGCAACGGATTGGCCCTGCGTGCTCATGCATAGCCTCGCATGCTGTCGTCGGTGATGTTGCGCGGGCTGAAGCCAAAAAACGCCTCGGCATCACCAGGCGCATCGCCCGCCACCAGCGTGCCAGGCACACCGCCCCAGGGGCATGACAGCACGACCTTGCCTTCGGCAATCTGGCCGAGCTCGCGCTCGGCGGCCTTGTAGCGCAGGTACACCTCATGCTCGGGAGCCAGGTCGCTGTAGAGGTAGTAGCGCGCCACGTCGCACACCACGCGGGTGAGCTGGGGCGGGGCTACATGCTCGACGGCGCCCGGGTTGCCGGGCACGGGCGCAGGCTTGCTGCAACCGGCCAGGGGCAAGCCGTATACGCGGCCGACAAAGCCGTCGGCAAACGCCTGGGCGTCAGCCAGGGCACGCTCGGCCTTGGGGACTTGCACGGCCATGATGTCCGGGTCGGTGAGCTGGATCATCTCCGGCTCACCGTAGCGGTCGACCATGTCCTGGACGGTGGCGTAGTTCATGGCGGCAATCAGGCGTGGATGTGCTTGTAGATCTGCACCTCGAAGAGCTGCCCGGCCTGCACAGCTGCGCCCAAGGCACGGCCACAGTGGTCAGCGGCCGTGCCCACTGCGGCCTTGCCGACTGCATCGGGTTTGACAAATGCGCCGAAGGCAATGGGCTCGGCAGCTTCGACCAGGTAGGAGTAGCCGGTGACCGCTGTGATTGCGTCACCGATCTCAGCCGCGGTCTCGGTGATGCCTTGCGCGTCCTTTGCGCCGCCTGCGGCCGTGGGATAACCGCCGTCGTAGGCGACGAAGCGATGGGCGGCCAGTACAGCCGTGGCCACCACGGTAACGCCATGCTGCTTGTCGAATTGGCGGCCAGTGTTGTTTTGCGATGCCATGTAAGGGGCTCCTGTCGGTGGTGAACATCAGTGACGCAATGGCGTCACTTCTTGGTCGACGCCTTGGCGTCGTCTTTTGCCTTGGCTTCTTCTTCCACCTTGGCGACAGCTGCGGCCTGGGCCTTGGCGTCTTCTTCCGCCTTGGCATCAGCTGCAGCCTTGGCCTTGTTGTCTTCTTCCGCCTTGGCGACAGCTGCGGCCTGGACCTTGGCTTCTTCTTCTGCCTTGGCATCAGCTACGGCCTTGGTTTTGGCCTTGGCGTTTTCTTCCTCACGCGCCCGCTTGCGTGCTTCGGCGAAGTCGGCTTCTGCGGCTTTCACAGCTGCCGCGTCGGCCCGGGCCTGGGCAGCCTTGGTGTCTTCGTTCTCGGCAGCGCCCGAGCCGACAAGTTCGCGCTCGTCCTGCTTGTTCAGGGCAGGCAGTCGCTCGCCCGGTTGGATGACGACGCGGTTACCGTCGATCAATACGGCGGTGGCGACCATTGCAATCAAATTGCTCATTGAAGTTCCTTCGAGTGATTCGGATGGCCCCGCAGGTCGCAGCTCGTCTGCGGGGCGTCTCCAGGCCATTGCTGGCCCAGTACGCTACAGTTGTTACTTCGGGTTCGTGAACAGGAACGCGGCAGTGTTGTAAGCCACGTTGGGCTTGCGCTCGTAGGTGGCGCCGTAGATCCAGCTCTTGCTGCCGGGGTCGTAGTACGGTGTTTCGCTGAACGGGTGGCCTTCAATCACGTTGGTGAAACCAAAGGCCGGTTCAGCCAGGCTGATATCCGCGCTGCCGTTACCAGCGATCTTGGGCACGTAGGCCAGCACGGCGTTGTTGCCCCACACGTCACGGCCGGTGTCGGTCTCATCGATCCATACCGCATCGCCCACCACGATCTCTTCGATTTCCAGAATCGTCTTGAGCTCGTTGATGCCAGGCGTGCCGGTGAACGTGGATGGCAGGCGGCCCAGCACCTGCTTGTTGTTGCGCAGCGCCGAGTAGGCGTCGGCCGACAACGTGAGCTTGTTGGGGCGCTTGCCGATCTTCTTGCGGATGACGTCCTTTGCGGCCTCGATGTCGGTCACGGGAAGGCCAGTGTCTGCGGACCACTTCGTGCCACCAGCCAGGGCCAGCACGTGGCCGGCGGCATAGGAGCCCGCCGAGCTCGCCAGCGTGGCCACTTCGATTTCATAGTCCAAGGCCAGGATGTCATTGGCCGTGACCATGGCGATGCGGCTGATGTCCAGGTAGTTGCCAACGTTGAGCTTGCGGCTCTCGTCGGCTTCGCGCAGGAACTCGCGCGGGATGGGCACTTCCACCGCGTACTGCTCGACCGAGTAGGTCTTGCCCTCGTACTTGATGTGCACGCGCTTTGTGGGCGCGCCCGGCGCGCGCCGCAGGTTGTAGCGGCGCAGGCGCTCGTCGCCCAGTTGGGCCAAGTTGGCGCTGGACAGCACCTGTGGCAGGCGCGGGAACAGCTTCTCGGCAACGTAGGTGCCCTGACCCATGCCCAGCAGCAAATTGGTCAGGATCGGGTTCTGTTTCAGCCGGATCTCGGCAAGGGTCATGGCCATGTTGGTCAGTTCCTGGTTGGTTTGATGAGGGGGGCGGCGATCAGCTGGTGAAAGAGGCGGTGACAGCAGTCAGCGCTTCGGCGTAGTCGACCTTGTGCTGACGCATATAGGTCTGGGCGGCCTGGTCGACTTCTGCATCGCTCTTGCCCTTGGCGACGCCATGCTGAGCCTGGGCACCTGTTTTGCCAGGTGCGAATTCACCAAAGCTGACCGCGGGCTTGGCGCTGGTGATTAGGTCTTGCAGCCACTGCGCCGGGCTGACCTTGCGGGTGGCGTCGCCCTCCGCAAACTCGACCGGCTGCGCGTCGGCCAGCGCGTCGAGAGTCGCGGCGGCCATGTCCTTGTCTTTGGGCTGCAGGCGGCCGGCCTGGACCTGTGCCTCCGCAAAGCTCACGAAGCTGGCCTTGCGATCAGCGCGGGCTTTCTCTGCAAACGATGCGGCCTGGTCCTCGGCCGCCTTGGCCTTGCCTTCCGCAACTTGGGCATTGGCTTCGGCTACGGCGCGGGCTTTTTCCTCGGCGGCAAGCTTGTCTTGCAGCGCCTTGATCTCTGCTTCGGTCATTGAGAGGGTCTCCTGGGGGGTTGATGGGTTGGCGGTTACGGTTTCAGAGAAGCAGACGGCGCCGCCGGCGTCGACTTCGGAAAACTGGATGTCCTTGAGTCCGGCAATGGCCGGTGGTTGCGCGCCGAGAAACGCGACGTGGCGCAAATACCATTTGCCCGGGGTCGGGTTGTTGGGTGCTTGAGGCGGGTAGAAGCTGGCACTGCGCTTTTTGAAGCGACCGGCCAGCACCATCTCGGCAAACTGAGGTTCCACCTGGTGCGGCGTGATTGCCAATACGCCGGCCGCGGTGCGCGCTACGCCCTTGACCCATCCATAGGCCGGAAGGTTGTCTTGGGGATGGCCAACGGTCAGCGGTGCTTCGCGCAGCGCCGGGTCATAGCTGGTGGCCATGCCGTCCAGATCGGCTTCGGAAAAGTGGTGCGTGACACCAGCGTCATCCAGGTGACTACCAGCGCGAAAAATCTCGATGCCGTCCGGGAGCGCGGCGGGCGGCGTGTGGGTAGCGGGCTTTTTGGAAGGCATGGACGCTACTGTCGCGGCCTACCGCCCGTCGTATCAAATGGCGTGCACCACAAATTCGCGCCAAGAAAAAGCCCCGCGTGCGTGATGCAGGTGGGGCTGATGTCGGGGATGAGGTAACGCGATCAGTCTAAGGGCAATGACCCCTGTCGCAGAGACCACTGTTGGCGTCGCCAGTCTGATTCAATACGACGCACGCGTGACTCGGTGAGGCCGGTTTCGCTGGCAACATCGCGATAGGCCATGCGCTGGCCTAGCAACTCAATCACCCGGCGGGCTTTGGAGCTGGAAGCCAGTAGCGCGCCCACAGGAATGTAGGGCTGCGTGCCGCCGTGGTCTGCCGCAATGCCAAGTGCCAGCGCCATCGCCAGACGCGCAAGCGCCTCTGCCGGTACGGCGTCAGACCCCGGCGCGGAAACCAGGGTGATGTAGTGGCTTGTAGCGAACTCGCGCCACAGCTCGGGCCAGTCGCTCGGCATAAGCGTTTCCAGCGGCACAAGCTGCTGATAACGCAGCTCGGTAGGGTCCATTCGGTCAAAGAGTTCAACGTGCATTGCGCTACCCCCGTTCCTTCCAAGCCTTGAGCGCCTCGATCAATGTGTCGAGTTGCGCGCTGTTGGCGAATTGCAGCGCGCTCACATGGACCGTGCGCTCAACCCAGGCGTTGAGAGCCTGAGGGCCTGTGTTCTGCACCAAACCATCGCGGCCCAGTTGATGCCACAGCGCCCACACCTTGCGCTCCTTCGGGCTTGCTGCCGTTTTGACCTGGTTGAACTTCGCGGGCGTATAAGGACGCCGCTGCGTGGGCGGCACCACACCCATGCGCTGGGCCAGCTTTTGCAGGTGGTCACGCACATGCTGGCGCTCGGCCTCGCTCATGTCCTTGCTGCTGCTCTTTTTCGTCAGCTGCAGCAGCAGCGCGCGGTAATCCTCGTCGGTCAAGCGCAGCTTGGACTTGAGCACGTGGATGGCGCTGGTGTGGCTGGTTGCCATGGTCTTACCCTCGATCCTTTTGTTTGAGGGCCACGGAGACGCTTTCAACCCTTGTAGCACCCAGTGCCCCAGTTTCGGTTTTGGGACGATTTGGGACGGCATCCTGCGCGCCTGGGTCCGCTTGCGGACTGAGAGCGGCTGCCACATGCGCCAGCAGCCGGGCCGCATCTGCCCCTGTGGTACGGATCGTGATGCCCTTAGCGGTTTGGCGAACAGATATGCTCATGCTGCAGCTCCTTGCGCAAGGCGCGCCTCGCCACCCAAGGCCTTGACCAGATCAGGAAGCAAGCGTGCCAGCTCGCCCGTCGCGATCGCCACATCGGCATCAAAGCCACCATCGTCTTGCGACCGGCCGTCGTACACCGAGTCCAAGAAAGTGATCTTCTTGACATGAAGGCTTTCGGTCAGCAGTAACGACACCCGGTCGTCCCAGGTCAGCGCGAGTTTGGTTGGCAACTTGCCGGCTTCGATATGGGCCTTGACTTCGTCGATGTCCAGCGGATGCCGGCCGTAGCGCACCACCGATTTGGCTTCGTCGGCGCTCTTGAGTTCGCACTCCTGATCGATGGTGAAACCCACGGGCGGCTCTTGGCTGGACAGCCAATGCGCCATCGCGGCCTGAGCCGCAGTCTGCGTGTCGAGCAGTGCCACGGCAAAGCCCGGCAGGCCGTCGACCAGCAGCGTCACGACTTCATCGGCGCGCGTCTGGCTGGCCGTGTCGAGCACCAGAAAGCGCGCATCGGGGTCGATCCAGATCCACATTCCCCCTCGCTTTGTGAAAGCCACAGGCAGCAGATCGAGCTTGGCCTCGTCCTTGAGATTCTGCTTTTCCTTCTTGCCTGGTTTGCGACCGCTGGACTTCTCGATCGCGTCGGCCTTCTCCTGCAACTTGCGATCGAGCACGCTGGCCGGGATCTGTTTGGCCTCGGCCATGAATCGCAGCATCCATTGGCCGGCAATTGCCTCCACCAACCGGCCGTGTTTCTCACCCCGGGGCGGCACCCAGCCGCTCGAGCGTTCCTGCGTGGCACCACACTCAACGAATGGAGTGCGCTGCAGCGCTTCCTCCAAGCTTTGAAGGTTGCCCAGCCAGCTATCGGCGATACGGTAAATGATGGCGTTCTTCAGCATGTTCATTTCGCTCCAAGGAGAGCCTGGGGCGCGCTCGCACCCAGGCCATGGTTCAGTTCAGCCTGGCGGCCGGATTGGAAACCGTGGTGGTAGTCGTTCTCGGCCACGTTTTTGCCCTTTGTGCGGTCTTTGAATTTGCTCGTCTGCATAGCCGGATGGCGTTGTTGCATGTATTGCTCAATCAACTCTGGGCTGCCGGGCTGGCCAGCAAAGCGCTCCAGCTTTCCACGGACGCCGGATACCCAGCCTTCTGCATATGCGTCACCGCGGGCAACTTTGGTTTTCGGCTTGCAGTTCTTCGATTGCTTGCCAATGTGCCCACGGCGATCCTTTGCGCACTGGCGTGCCAGCACATCGAAGGCATAACCCGCAACCTCTGATGCCATGTCGATGCCAACGAATACGAACTGACGCTGAGTGCGCCGTGTCCCACCAGAGGTCAGCGCGAGCTCAGTGGATGTGAAGAAGGTGCAGCCAAAGGCTTCCGCGATGGCATGGGCCAGTGCCGCCTCCCATCGCACCAGTGGCGCACTCGGAGCTTTTTGCTGGCATTCGGAAACGTCCGCCAGGCTGATGTCCACTTCGGACAGGCCGAACGCCGCCATGAGCTTCTGCGCCTGGCGCAGCGCGGCCGCAGCTTCATGCTGTTCGGAGCTGGCGGCCAGCGCCAGGCACTTCTTGACTTTCTGCAGTGCTTCATCTCGGGTCATACGGCCGCCATATCCAGGGTGATAGGGTCGTACTCGCCGGTGGCATCGTCGCGCTTGTAAAAGCGGATGTATGGCTTGGTGCTTGCAATCTGAATGCTGTCCGAGATCGCTGTCATGGCCTGTAGCCAGTCCTCATCCTTGATCTCCAGTCGGCGCAGGCCCAGCACGCGGCCCGTGTTGATCTTGCCCTGCTTGTCGACCTGGAATGCGTCGTTGATCAAGACTTTGATGTTGTCATCGGCACTTGCTGCCCAACGAGTCACGCACTGGTCGATGAGAACCTTGGCGGCCTGCAGTTGCTCGCCAAAGACGATGTGATCCTGCATCTGGCGCACAAGCTTGTACCGGCCGTCAAAGGAGGTAAGCGTGACATTGCCTTTTTCACCACCGCTTTTGACGCCGTACTGCTCCAGACTGGTGATGATCAGGGCGCCCACCTCTTGCATGGCATCGAGCTTGAACTTGGCCAGCCCTTGGCTGTGCTGCTCGGCCATCGAGCACAGCTCACGCACGACCTGGTCGCGCAGCTTGTCGATGTCTTTGATCTTGCTTTCGGGGATCAGGTTGCCGCGGGCGTCTTGCCAGTAGCCCTGTGGAATGGTTGGTAGCATATTTTGTTGTGTCATGCGTCGTTCTCGAATGGATCAGCAGCTGAAACCGCGGCTGGGAATGCGTTTGAAGTCTTCGGCGCCGGCGCGCGCGGCCGGTGCCTGGCGTTGCGTCCATGTGGGTCCGCGCATGCGGTCGTACTGCGCAGGTGGCACGGCATTGGCCGGACGCGGCGGGGCGTCGGCCAGACGCGGTCGGCCTACGCCGCGGGAACTCTTTTGGGTAGTGGTCACAGGTAGCTCCTTTATTGCTGCTGGGATTTGCGGGCGACTTCCTCTCGCATGCGGCGCACCGTGGGGCTCACGCCCTGTGGCGCCTGCGGGCTGGTCACCAGCTGCGGGGCGGGCTGCAGTGCATGCCCAATGGACACAGGGCCTTCGACCCGGGCAGCGCGCGGGCCACTTCGCTTTTCGTCTTCACGCTGTTGCTCGGCCGCCGCCTCATGCTTGTCGGCCATGGCAGCGATCACCGCATACAGGTAGCCATGCCCTTTCATGGGCAGCTCCAGGCGCTGCGCGTTACGCGCGGCCAGCATCTGACCGATGGCCTGGTCCCAGGCCGACAGCGGCGCAGCCCAGTCGCGACCCTTGTGGGTAATTGCCTTGCGCTCCAGGTCGGGCAGCAGTTGCAAGATCAGCTTGATCTTCTTTGCGAGCGTCAGCCGCTGCTTCTGCGGAGCGAACAGCGAGATGTACTGCAGCACCTGCATACCCATGGGAACGCTCACGGCAGCAAGCCGGTCAAGGGCGCGGTGATCGACCTCGTTGGCAAAAGCAGCGACCAGGTCAAACTCCGAGCCGCAAGCAGGACAGGACAGGTCCGCACTCATATGGCCCAACCTCCCCACACAATGCGGCCCAAGGCCATAGCTGTAGAGAATCCCAACGCCATAAAGATCGCGAGGATCAGCACGAATCGTGCGAGCCGCTCCTTGCGAGAAATGCCCTGCGAGCTGCTCGCGCGAGCGCCGGGCGCAAAGTAGTAGTCGGGCGTGCAGTCGCAGTTCGCTCGCGCGTTGCACACGCCGAGCTCGTTGCAAGTCCGCGGCCGGCTTTTCTGAACATGATTCATGCTGCTTGTCTCCGCACGAAAAGGGCCGCGACGCTGCGCGCGCCGGGGAAGTTGGCCAAGGTCTGCGAAACAGCAGCGGCGCCGTCTGCGAAAAGGCCGGTGTACCGACTGCGGCTGCCGTCGGCCAGGGTGATGTGGATGCGGTAGATGGCCATGGCTCAGCAGCTCGCAATCACCTGAGCGTCTACCTGGGGCCAGCTGGCACGCGCGGCTGCGTTCATTGCGCGACAGACCAGGTTGTTCACCACCAGCGGATAGCACTCGCTGCGCGCGTCCTGGGGCTTGCCGCCGCGGGGAATGTGCACCAGGCGGGCGCGGATCGCGTCTGCCGCGTCAGGGGCGAAAACGTCTTCGTACTTGAGGTCGAAGCGCGCAAACTTATGGCGCAGATAGCTTTCGAGCTCAGCGTCCAGGGGTTCGAGCTCCACAATCTCGCAACGCTGTGCCACTTCGCGCACGTCGGCGTTCTGGCTGCTCAGGCGGTCGCGCAGCTCAGTCTGGCCGATGAGGGCCACGCCCACCAGGCGCTGCATGCCGTCCTTGAGTTCGATGAAACGCTTCAGGTGCTTGAGCGTGGCGCTGGGCAGGCAATGGGCCTCTTCAATGACCAGCAAATGGCGGCGGCCGGCGCGGCGGCTGGCTTTGAGCAATTCGTGCACCTGGCGAAACCGCGCCTCCGGGCTGCTCTTGATCTTGAGTTGCGGGTCCAGCACGCTGGCGATGGCCTCGGCGATGTGGCTGCTCTTGAGCGTTTTTCCTTTCTGATCATTGGCTTCCATGGCAAGCACATAGGGGCGGATGATCACGATGTCGCGCTTGTCAGCCTTGATCCGTTCTTCCAGGTCTTCAGCCAGGGTGCTCTTGCCCGCGCCGCTTTCGCCCACCACCGCCACGAAGCCATGATGGTTGGCACAGTCGGTCAGCGTGGCGCGCACATAGCGCACGCTGGTGCTCTGGTGCACGTCGTCGGGACTTTGGATGTCGTCCAGGAATGGGTTGCGTGGCAAGGCAAAGTGCTTGCGGGCCTCAGGGCTCAGGGCTTCGTTCTGCAGTAGCATGGTTTCCTCCTCGGGGGTTTCGGTTGGTTTCGGGACTTCAGGGGCGGCCACGGTGAGGTACGAACTCACCGTGGCCAACTTCTTTTTGCTCGCCATGACGAGCGCTGCACGGCAGGCCGTGAGTTGCTTTTGGGTCAAACCACGCGCTACTAGGTAGGCGTCAAATTTCTGGCGCGCCATCTGGGCGCCGCGTGCCGGCCACTCGCCATGCGCCACCATGCGGCTCATGGCAGAGCGGCTCATCCCGGTGGCGCGGCACAGGTCGGTTTGGGAAATGCCGAACTCGAGCAGCAATGAGGACAGGCTCATCACGCGCCTCCCGCCACCATGCGCAGGCCGCTGCGCACCGTGAGGCGCGCCTGCAGATCGTGCAGTTGGTCTTCGGGCACTCCATCGGGATACCAGGCGCGCACCTGGGCGCTGGCTTCCCGACTCATCGTCACGCCCATGCGTCCCAGCTCGGCTGCGGCTTCAAAGGGCGTGAGCACCCGGGTAGGCATGGCGGTGCGGCTGGTAGTGGTGGACGATGACAAGTCAGTGCCTCGGCGCGGCATGAAAGTGCGCGCTGGTGCCTGGTCAATGACCTTGCCAGGATCAATCCGGCCGCCAAAAGGAGTGGCCTTGGCCTTGCGTTTGGCCTCGGCTTCGGCGTCGGTAGACGCATCCATGGCAAAGCGCTCGACCTCCCTGCGATTCGCTTCCAGTAGGGTGTCTGCCGGGCGAGCCCAGTCCTCGCCGATCACGTTGGCATCGTCGCGGAAGCCTGCCTCATTGCGTGCCACCAATGGGATGCTGTGCAGCACCTCGTTGCCATCGGCATCTGTATCTACCACCATGGCGGCATCTGATATCCATGGGTTCAGGGTGATGTGCAGCTTCTCTCCCACCATCACTCCCGGCACGCCACGCACGTCGAATTCGCGGCCTTTGTAGGAAACGGTCAGGAAGTCGGTGACCTTGCGCGTCTGCGGCGTCTCGGTGAGGAGCGCTTGGCACACGTCAACGGAAGGGGCGACACGCAGTTGCTCTGTGGTGATGGTCAGCCACATGTCATAGCGCGTTTTGCCGTGCCGGCTATGCACCTTGGTAGCGTTGAACCAGCGGGCCCAGCGCTGTGCCTGGGCGTTGAGTTCAGCCAGGTCGCGCACGGGGCGCAGACGCAGGCCCGATTCGAAGCCGCGCTCGATGAGGTCTCGGGCTTTTTCCACCTGACCGGTGGCTCGGGCATTGCCAGGCGCATGGGCGATGGTCTTGACCTGCAAGCGCCGGGCCAAGTTGGTGAACAGGCCGCCGGTGTTGGCGCTGCCCATGTCCATCATCAAAATGAAGGGCACGCCGTGGAAGGGGTCACCGTCGCGTTTTTGCGTTGCGGAGATGAAGCACTCGGACAGGTTGGTGCCACTCTCAGCGCCCATCACGTACTGCACGTAGATGGCCGAGCTGTGGTGGCAGGTGATTTCGTAGCTCCACACCCGGTCGGCCTCAATGCGTTTGAGGTTGGCCGGTTTGTTCTTGTAGAACTTGTCGCGCTCCATCACCTGCAGGCCGCTCTCGGTTTGGGTTCGCGCGTTGAGGTAATACAGCACGCACAGGCTGGCGTCGATTTGCCAGACATGGTTGGGATGCAGGCTCTTGAGCTCGACGGCAGGCGTGGGCCGGTTGAGCTGGTCCGGGTGCAGGTTGTAGTGGCGCAGTCCGCGGGCAATGGCGCTGTCGCTGAGAGGTGTGACTTCGCCAGTGACGGGATCGGTGCGCTCGGCGCGGACCTCGTTGTTGGCGCGAGCCACCTCGACGGCCTGGCCGATGGACATGAGGCGTTTGTTGGTTTTGCGGTGGCTGGTCATCAGCAGAGCGCTGATGACAATGGCCTCGTCGCGCGAGAGCTGCACTGCGCCGGCATCGCTTCGGCGTTTGCGTTGAGGTTTCACAGTGACTTTCTGCAGGTGGCGGTGGAGCGTTGCGCGCGACAGGCCCAGCTCAGCACAGGCGGCCGCATAGACGGCTTGCTTGCCACCGCTTGGTGCGGAGGCAGCGGCCTGTGCGATTTGCACCAGGCGCTGCGTGATAGCTGGGTTGATGGACATGGCGTGCGGTTTTCAGTTGCCCGCCCACTGCGCCACGTCAGCGGCCAGGGCTGCGTCTGCTGCGGTGGAGACGTCAGGCAGGTTGAACTCTTCGCGCAGCGCTGCTAGGTCGGCCGTGATCTGGCCCACCAGGCCTGCCATAAAAACCGATTGGCTTGGGGTGTCCGCGGGAACATCATTCAGAGCGATGAGCGCCTGGCGCAGTTGGCCGCGAATGGCGCCCAGGGCGTCGTTCATGATGGTGGTGGCTTCGCGCTGAAGGTCGGCCAGATCTTCGTCAGGCTTCATCACGGCAATGCGCGCCGCCTTGGCCTCTGCTGCCTCTTTCTGCTTGGTTACCACTTCCAGTCGTTTGGTGGTGGCGGCATGCTCCTGCTTACTCTCTTCGGCCTGCTTGGCAAAAGTCGCTTTTTCGTGGGCATGGCGCCCTGCCAGTTCTTGCAGCAGGTCAAGTACCTCATCGCGGCTTTGGGCTTCTTCCACTGCGCGGCGCACCAGTTCCTGGTCGGGTGCTGGCAGGCCTTTGATGGCGTTGTAGTCCACCTGGCGCAGGCCAAGGCGCTCGGCTTGTTCGAAGGCATCGCAACCGATGGCGTTGCGGTTTACTGCAATTGCACGCATCCGCTGGTACGACTTCCCCAACTTGACTTCGCAGAACTCATCCAGACTCTGAAAATGCTCACCGTGAGCACTTTGAGGATTCCGAAGATGTCGCCAAGCCTTTGATTTCTTTACGTTTTCGTAAGTCGCAAGAATGGCGGCGGTGCTCACCGTGAGCACAAAGTCCATGGCTTCGAGGCGACCGATGTCGATACCCGCAGCCAGCACCTCCTCTTTTTCCTGCTGTGCTTGAGTCTGGATTTCCTGGCGACTTCTTTCAATCACGGCCAGGGTGTTGGTGGCGGAAATTTCCTGTTCGATCGCGGCAGTGTTGACGGCGATTTCTTTGCTGACCGGTGCGGGCGTTTCTTTGCGTGCCATGAATGTCTCTTCGGGTTGGTGTTACAGGGGGACGGAATAGCGGGCGCTGATGTCATCCAGCTGGCGCTTCGCGGCATTCAGATTGGTGGCCACGGTGGTGGCGATGCGCACAAACTGCACGCCCAGGCGCCAGCGGTTGGTGCCGGCCACCTGCTCGACGTAGCCCGTGGTGGCCAGGGCCGGCAAGTTGATGGACACCCAGCTAGGCGAAATACCCAGTCCTTTGGCGATCTCGCCGGGGGCCAGGCCAAGCAGCTCATGGCCGGCCAGCAAGCGGAACAGATCACAAACTTTTTTTGCAGGGCCGCTGAGCGCGATGCTTTCCTTGCTCATGCCATGACTCCCAGCAGCGCCACCTGTTTGAACAGTTCCGCGGCCAGGTCCGATGCCTCTTTGCGCGACAGCTGCAGGGCAATCGTCGTGCTGTCATCGGTGCGCGAAACGCGAATGCCGCGCTTGGTTCCGGTGACGGTCACCAAGGCGCTGTTTGTGTCGTATTCAGCCTCGCGGATCACGCCATGCTCGTTTCTGATGAGAACGCGGAAAGTAGCGGTCATGCTTCAAACTCCAGTTGAGGCGTGGCGTAGCGCGCCACGTTGGCGTGGTGAAAAGCCACCTGCTCCATGTGCTGGTGCAATGCGGCCAAGGTCTTTTCGGCGTCGACCGCAGTGGGGTCGGCGTAGAAGGCGGTCATCAGCTGCAACGCCTCTGCCCAGCTGCTGTTCATGTCCAGCAGCTCTGTCTTGCTGGCTTTGCGGCCGTTGGGCATGTCGATCACCATTCGGCCCGGTGTGGCGGCGAGAAAATCGCTTGCGTAGTGACAGCCGCAAGCGTGCTCGAACGCGGGTACCAAAATGGCCGGCATGCGGCCTGTACCCAGCCATTTGTAGAGGCTGTCGTGTGTGGCACCCATGCGGTCGGCAATGCGCTCCACGCTCAGTTGCTGCTTGGCGTGGGCGTATTCCTTGCACAGGCGCAGGGCGTGCACCAAGCTGGTGGCGCGCAGGTGTTTCCAGTCGCGACGGATCATTGGAAAAGCCCTCCTGCAGGTGCGTCCAAACAAATGCCGTTTTTGAAATGCCGCAAAAGGCTTTTGCGCTGGCAAAGTTCAGCCATCACCGAAACAGCCAAGGAGCAGCACATGAAACCAAACGACTTTGACGAATTGGCGGGCCGCATTGACGGCGTGGCGCAAGCATTGCTACGCATCTCGGCCGAGCTGGAGATTGCGCGGCTCATGGACGGGCCTCGCTTGGCAGCTGCGTGGCGTCAGGCCCGACCTGAGCATTTGGCGTTGGATCAGCAACTGCAGGCGTCGCGCCATGTGCTGCACCAAATGGCTGATTCGCTGGACGCGGCACGCGAGTTCCGATCACCAGCGCCTTGAGCGGAAAACCCAATGCGTCACGTGCAGCCACGCCATAGGTAGAAACCGTAACGGCGTCACCAGAATTTGTTACATTGACGGGCAGGTAGCTCATGACGCGTCTCAGGCTGCGGCAAAGCGGTGCACGGCGGAATGGCCACGCGATACTTCGCCCGACTTGAGGCCCAACTGCACCGCGATGTTGTGCGCGTCGCCACGCAGGCATTTGAGGCGGGGATTGAGTTCGTTGTCGGCCAGAATGGCGAGGACCATGTTCGGGCTGTAGCCGTTGGCTTTGGCCCAGCTGGAGATCGACAGCCCTTTGCTGGCGAACTCCTGTCGGACCTGCAATCTGGTTTTGAGCATGGTGATGCGTCCTAAATGTTGTGCAGCAATTGGCGTTGCTGCATTTGTTTGTGTGTTGTTGTGAAGAATTATGGAGCCAATCATTTCCATTGGCAATGAAAATATGGAAATATTTATTTCCATCGGCATGCGCTTGAAGGAAGAGCGCGAGGCGATGGGCAAGACTCAAAGCGACTTTGCGGAGATCGCCTCCGCTGCGGGCGTACCTGGGGCAACCAGGCAATCACAAGCCAAGTACGAGAAAGGGCTGGCTTCACCGAGCGCGGCCTACCTGTCCGCAATCGCGCTTCAAGGTGTAGACGTGCGCTACATCCTCACGGGTAACCGAGATGGCACCCCGCCGCTGGTACTGTCAGCCGAAGAGCAAACGATGCTGAATTACTTCAGAGACGCCTCGAAGGAGGTGCGCCGCGCCGCGCTCGGCGCGCTGTTGGGGGCAAATGCGCAGACAGTGAGTCACGTGGGCGGAACGCACAGCCAACACAGCAGTGGTCCAGGTGCAATGCATATCGGCGGCATCGGCAATGCGCCGCCCAAACGACGGGGGTAGGCGTGGTACTGGTTCCGAAGTGGTTAAGAGACTGGATTGCGCGGCTGACGCCGCAACAGGCAAGTAGCGGTAATGGTGCGGTTCATATGGGTGATGTGGGCGGGAGCGTGCACAACGTCACGCAGGTCCATCATCATTTCTATGCAACAGCACCGCCTGAGCAAACAACCCCGGTAAGCACAGTTGCAGCCCGTGCGATCACGCCGCCGCCCACTCAATCGGTGGTCACCGCAGCGCATAAGGATGTGCTGGCCTCGATGAAACGTCTCCCCGAACCGGTGCGCATCAAGGTGCTCGATTTCATGCGGAGAGAATTTAAGACGGGCATGGTGATTGAGCTTCAGCCCAGCCAGTTACTGCGCGTGCGACGTTATGTGGAAACGATCAACCAGAGGTCTGCAGGGCAGAAGGAGCGAGCGTGATCAAGTCAGCTATTTTTTTGTGTTCCGCCTTGCTGGTGCTTCCGGCGTGGGCCATTAACAAGTGCACTGGAGCGGATGGGCGTGTGACCTACCAAGAGACAGCGTGTCCCACAAGTGCAAAGGACGGTCAGCAGGTGAAAACCTGGGTGAACAGCGGGTATCGCTCCAACGCGACCCCAGCCGGTAGAGATGTCGCGCCAAATCTCAATATCTCAGGACCGTCCGAGGCTGGCCCGCTGCTTGCCCTTTATCGTCGCTGGGCTGATACAGAACGTCTGGCGTTTTCTACGAGCCGTATTGCGCTCAGCGGGCCAGCGGCGAACATGCAAGCTTTGCAGCGTGAGGCTGAATCCATGAAGACACAAGAATGTCTCGCAGCGGCGCACAAGACGCTGACGGAGCTGATTACAAAGAGCACCGAGGCCATCTTGCAGTTCATGGCAAAACAGGAGGTCACCGGAATGGCATATCAGATTGTTCACCGCCCAAAGCTGGTACCAGAGTTCGAGTCTGCTATTGCCTCGGCACGCTGCAAATGAGCTCAACACACCCCACCATCCTCCTTTTCGAACAGCGCGCCGAGTTGCTGGACCTGCAAGGCAGCAAGGCTGGCCTGGATGACGCCATTGCCCAGCTTGCCGCCTGGATGGATCTGGCAGGGCCACGCCTCACAGAAGACGACCTGACCGTGCTGGGCGAGGTTGGCGCGATGCTTTACCGCGAGGGCCTGCAGCGGAGAGCATCAGGAAGCAACACGTGAATGAGGTGGTTTGGGTAGCGCTGATCAGCGCAGGCGGTGCCATGGCCGTAGCGCTCATGACCCAATTCTTATCAGCACGAGCAGCCAGTAGATCAATAGACCATGCAGACAAGAGAGAAGCGCTGCAATGGCAACGAAATGAGGCGTTAAGGCTAGAGGAACTTCAGCGGAAAGAGGCTCAGGAGGCACTGGCGTGGGAGCGAGCAGACGCCCTGAGGGCGCGAGAGCTTCGCGATGCACGGCTGCGCGAGCTGTGGGGATATGTTCTGGCGGTACGCTGGCAAGTGTTGGACTCGCTGGAGCGCGTTCAGGTGCGGGGACGTCCAGCGTCAAAAGCTGCTGCCGTATCCGCTGAAGTACTGCCTGCTCATGCAGCTGGGCAAGCATATTCCGTTGCGCTGATCGGCCTAGCATCCGTTCGCCCCAGCGCGAAGGCGTTCTATTTGGCGACATCGCGCGTTCAACACGCGTTGGCAGTTGCCGATCAAGAAGCAATGCACGATGTTGTGAACGAATGGAACGATGCATACAAAGCTCTCGAGACAAGCGTTGCGGCTTTTTCTGATGGGCTGGTCGATACAGGCGACGTAGGTTGACGAATTTGAGGCCATAGTGCCTTCGCCAAAATCACGGAGAGGTTTGTTCGTTAATGGTGAACCTTTACGCCAGTGATTTGGCAGGGTTGAATTTATCGGCAATTTCCCCCGATCAAACAATGACGCGCTCCATTTAGCGCCGCTCGCGCGCGCACGGCATCCTGCCGTACATGAGCAAAACACGAACCGCCATTGCCGCCCTGGCTGTCTCTGCCGCAGCGCTGGTGGGCATTGCGGGCTATGAAGACTATCGAGGCAGCGCCTACCTTGATTCCGGCAACGTTCCCACCTTGGGGTATGGGGCCACGGCGGGCGTCAAGCTGGGCGATACCACCACCCCGGCCCGCGCACTGGCTCGACTGCATGGCGATGCCTCGGAGCACGCCCGCGCCATTCAGCGGTGCATCAAGGCGCCGCTCTTTCAGTACGAGTTCGACGCCTATCTGAGCCTTGCCTACAACATCGGCGCGGGTGCTTTTTGCCGAGGCGCACCGCCTGGACAGCCGCCCGCGCTGATCGATCTCATCAACGCCCAGCGCTACACCGAAGCCTGCACGCGCCTGTTGCAGTTCGACAAGTACCGCAACCCCAAGACTGGCCTACTGGAGCCGCTACGCGGCCTGACCAACCGTCGCCAGTCCGAGTACCGCACCTGCACTGGAGATGCGCCGTGAGTGTGCGCGTTGCCGCCAGTCTGGCGTTGGCCCTTGCCGCTGCGTGGGGCGTGAACACATACCTAGATGGCCTCGTGGCAAGGGGGGACGCGCAGGGCGCAGCACGCGTGCAAAACGCATGGGATGCGAGCGAAGCCCAACGCAGCGCTACTACAGCTCGCGATAACTCCACCAAGCGCCTCAATGCAGAAAGAGTCTCCAATGAAAATGCCCAACGTGAAGCGGTCCGCGTGGATCGTGATGCTGCTGCCGCTGCTTCTATGCGCAGCCTGCGCGCAGAAATTGACCGCCTCAACCAGCGCCCCAATCCCTACCCAACAGGAGATGCCGGCATTGCCGCCTGCGCTCGCGAAGCCTCCACCGGCCGAGAGCTTTTCGGAGAGAGCAGCGGCGCGTATCAAGAGCTGGCAGCAGAGGCTGATGGACTCCGTGACCAGGTAGCCGGCCTGCACGATTTTGTGCGCGGCGTGTGTCGTGCGCCTATGCCCACCACAGAGACTCCTCAATGATTTTCGAGCTGACGATGACGAACCTGATTTCCCTCGCGGGCTTGTTCCTGGGGGCGCTTTGGGCATTGCTAAAGGTGATTGGCCTGCAGGCCGAGAAGCGGGCCAACGAGAAATTCGCCTCGCTGCAGGCGTCCATCGGCCAGGTGGGCGTGGACATGCGTCGCGAAGCCGATGCAGCACGGCTTCTGGAGACCTCTTTCCTGCGCTTCCAGGCCGAGCTGCCGCGCGACTACGTGCGCCGTGACGACTTCGTGCAGGCCGTTGGCGGCATCAACACCCGCATCGACAACTTTGCGCTTCGCATGGAGCGGGCGCTAGACAACAACCGTAGGGGGGAGCACCTGTGAATTTTTCTGTCGATTTTCTCAAAGCGCGCCGTGAGGCAATCCGCTGGCACCTTTTGTCAGCCGTCAACCTGTCGCGGCCCGTGGGCATCTACACCGAGGCGCTGCTGCCCATCGTGCAGTCGGTCTATGTGGACGCCACGCACCAGGAAGTGCGACGCGAACTCGACTACCTGGAAGCCCGCGAGATGGTGACCATCGCGCGTGATCCGATAGACCGCTGGTTTGTGGATCTCACGCGCACGGGCATCGACTTTGTCGAATACACGATTGATGCGCAGCCTGGTGTGGCACGGCCGCGCATCACGCAGGGTTGACCATGGCGCCCCGAAGCAAGGTTCATACGTTGCCGCCCGAGCTCAAGGAATGGCTTGATGCCGAGTTGATCGCGCGTGGCTTTGGCGACTATGTGCAGTTGGCGGCCGACCTGAAAGCGCGCGGCGCCGATGTGTCCAAGTCCGCGCTGCAGCGCTATGGCTCGCCTTTCGAGCAGCGCATGGCTCAACTCAAGATGGCCAGCGAGCAAGCTCGCGCCCTGGTGGATGCAGCTCCCGATGATGAGGACAAGCTGGGTTCCGCCGTCGTTCGGATGACGCAGGAGAAGATTTTCACCCTGCTGATGGACATGGAAATCAATCCCAAAGACGTCGACGTCAACAAGTTGTTTAAGAACGCTGCCGAGATTGGCAAGACGTCGGTCGCACAGAAAAAATTCAGCCTGGCCGTTCGCAAGGAGATCGAGGAGGCTGCGCGCAAGAAGGCGCTGGAAGATGCAGCGCAGCAAGTCAGCGAAACTGGCAGGCAGCAGGGCCTTTCTGCCAGCGGCGTGCAAGCGCTGCGCACCGCGATCATGGGGCAGCTGTGATGCAGCAGACCCAGGTGGCCCAGGCCGCGCGCATCTTGATGCAGTACCAGGTGGACTGGATTGCTGACAAGTCGCAGGTCAAGATCATGGAGAAGTCACGGCGCATCGGCATCAGCTATGCCGAGGCGGCCGACGACGTACTCTATGCAGCCAGCGCCGAGGGGGCGAACGTCTATTACATCTCCTACAACAAGGAGATGACGGCGGGCTTCATTCAGGATTGCGCCACCTGGGCGCGCGCCTTCAATGCTGCGGCGGGGCAGATCGAAGAGTCGGTGATCGAGGAGGAGGACAAGCAGATCCTCACGTACACGATCAAGTTCGACAGCGGCCACATGATCCAGGCCTTCACCAGCAGCCCGCGCAATCTGCGCTCCAAGGGACGCCCGGGTGAGCGGCTGGTGGTCGATGAGGGCGCGTTCCTGGACGACATCAAGGAAGTACTCAAGGCCGCCATGGCCATGACGATGTGGGGCGGCCAGATCCGCATCATCAGCACGCATGACGGCGACGACAACCCGTTTAATGAGCTGATCAACGATGTGCGGGCAGGAAAGTTCCCGTACAGCCTGCACCGCGTGGACTTGGACGATGCGCTGCGCGATGGCCTGTACAAGAAGATTTGCGCGGTCACCGGGCAGGAATGGTCGAGAGAGCGCGAGGTCGAGTGGCGCCAGACCATGATCAACCGCTACAAACCCAATGAGGACGAGGAGCTGTTCTGCATCCCGTCTAAGGGTGGTGGGGCCTGGCTGAGCCGCGCGCTGATTGAGGCGCGCATGAAGCCCGCACCTGTTATTCGATTCACGGGCTCGCCAGACTTCAACAACGCCACACCAGAGCAGCGTGCGCGGGTGATGCAGGACTGGATCACCGATGAGCTGCAGCCCCTGCTGAAATTCAATCCAGCGCTGCGCCACGCACTGGGCATGGACTTTGCCCGCACCGGTGACCTGTCCGCCATTGCCCCATCACAGATCGCGGTGAGTCTGCACGTGACCATCCCGTTCATCGTCGAGATGAAGAACGTGCCCTACAACCAACAGCTGCAGGTGCTTTTTGCCATCGCGGATGCACTCCCGCGCTTGGGCGGCATGGTGATCGACAGCCGCGGTAACGGCAGCTATGTGGGCGAGGCGGCGTATGACAAATACGGTTCCGTAGTGGTGCGGCTGATGCCCACTGAAGGCTGGTACCGGGACAACATGCCTCCCTACAAAGCGGCGTTTGAAGACGACACCATCACGGTGCCAAAGCACGATGGCTTGCTGCAAGACCACCGGGCGATCAAGCTGATTCGCGGAGTGCCCCGTATGCCAGAGGGCAAGACATCGGGCGACAGCCACGGCGACGGAGCAATGGCATGCGTGTACTCGCATGCCGCCACGCGTATCGACTATTGCCCCATCGAATTCATGAGCGGCGGCCCACGCGACAGCTCCCAACCCCTGACGGACTTCATCTATGGCTAAACGCAACAGGCCCACGCGCGACTCCGCTGCGCCCGCCATCTCCCGCCCCGAGTTGGATTCCGAATTCGCCAACCGCTTGCGCGACCCGTTCGAACAAAATTACATGGGTGTGCTGCGCACCAACGATCCGCTGCTGCTGGAACGGGGCAACAGCGGCGTGGAGCTTTACCGCGATCTCAAACGCGACGGAAAGGTCTTCGCCGGGCTGCAGAAGCGCCAGCTGGCCTTGATTGGCAAGCCGTGGCAGGTGGAGCCTCGTAAAAAGGGGGACGCCAAGGGCACGGCCGATGCCCTCAAAGTGACGGAAATCCTGAAGGCCTGCAGCTTCGATAAGCTGTGCGCCGAGCTGCTAGAGGCGCTGATTGCAGGCCATTCGATTGCTGAAATCGTTTGGACGGCGCGGGATGGCATGTGGTTACCAAAGCGCGTTGTCAAGCGCGCGCAGCGCCGTTTCGTCTATGTGCAGACCGATGAAAACTCGCCCCCCTGGCTGCACCTGTTGACCCGCGAGAACATGCTGACGGGCACGCCGGTACCGGAGCGCAAGTTCATCGTGCACCGGGTCAATCCGGAAGACGACAACCCGTATGGCACAGGCTTGGGCCTGCAGCTTTTCTGGCCGGTGTTCTTCAAGCGCAAAGGCATCGTGGCCTGGAACAAGCTGTGCGATCGCTTCGGCTCGCCCACACCTCATGGCAAGTACCCGCGCCACGCCGGCCCCAAGGAAAAGGGAACGTTGGCAGATGCTTTGCGCGCCATGAGCAATGACGGCTACTTGATGACGCCCGAAGGCATGGAGATTGCGCTGCTGGAGAGCAAGATATCGGGCAACGTGACAACGCAGCAGGCCTTGTGCGAGTACATGGACGACTGGATTGGGGCCGTGCTGACAGGGCAGGAGTCGCGCGCCTCCGGTGGTGGTGCGCTGGCTGCAGCAAGCAAAGAGCGCCAGGATGTGCGCCAGGACTTGACCCAGGCTGACAGCGACCTGCTATCGGAAACGCTCAATGAAACGCTGCTGGCCTGGATCTGTGAGTACAACGGGCTGGAGCCTTGCCATGTGTATCGCCAGATCAAGGAGGAAGAGGACACCAAGGCCATGGCTGAAGGCGACAAGATCGTCTCAGACATGGGCTTCGAGATGGACGAGGACACGGTGCGCGCCAAGTACGGCGAGGGCTGGAGCAAGAAGGTGCCGCCGTCGCCTGCGCCAAGCCCTCAGCCCAAGGCGCCTGGCACGGCCAGCTTTGCTGAGCCCGCCGTCATCGCCACCGCGCAACCTGATGCGTTGGATGCCCTGATCGACGCAGAGCAGTCGCAGTGGCGCCCGGCCATCGACCCTCTGATGGCCCCGATCAAGGCCTTGCTGGCAGATGCGCAAGCGCGTGGACAGTCGGCGGCCGAGCTGCTCGCTCGCTTGCCCGAGCTGCTACCCCAGCTGGACACCGACAATCTGGCCAGTTCGCTGACGCGCGTCGCATTCGCGGCCCGTCTGGCGGCCGATGCCGGCTTGGCGAACGAGTAAGCCCATGTCCGCCGCTACCGATTTCGCCCAGCTCCAGAAGCTCACACCGGAGGCCGCTGTGGATTGGCTGATAGCACGCGGCCATCTCACCAAAAGCTATGCCTGGCAGGATGTGTGGCAAGACGAGCATGGCCATCAATTCACGGTGAGCCGGCTTGCGCGGCTGGATCTTCTGCAGGCGCTACGCGAAGGCATCATCAAGTCGGTCGAAGGCGATCTGAGCCGCAAGGACTGGATGCAGAACGCCGAGCAGCTGCTGACCGACGCCGGCTGGTGGGGAACAAAAGCGGTCACCGATCCGGCCGACGGCGAGATCAAACTGACAAAGTTCGACGCCGCGCGCCTTAGGCTGATCTACGACACCAACACGCGCCAGGCCTATGCGACAGGCCTCTGGGAGCGGGTGGAGCGCAGCAAGCGCACCCATCCCTATGTGCGCTACATCACCAAGCAGGACGGGCGCGTGCGTGCCAGCCATCGCGCCTGGGACAACCTGGTGCTTCCAGTGGACGATGATTTCTGGAAAACGCATTGGCCACCCAATGGTTGGCGTTGCCGCTGCCGAGTGATGAGCATGAGCCAGCGCGACTACGACAAGGGCTACACGCTGGACCGCCCCGGCGCGGAATATGCGCAGGACGCGCCCACGGTGCGAAAGCCTTTGAACAAGCAAGCGCCCGAGGTGACCACGCGCGATTACGTCAACCAGCGCTCAGGCGAGATCACCCAGGTGCCCACGGGCGTAGACCCGGGCTTTGCGTATAACCCCGGCATGGCCCGTCAGCAGGCACTGCAGGAAGTAGTGGACGGCAAGATGCGCAGCGCTGACTCTGACCTGGTCAAGGCTGCGCGCCAGGCCGGACTCAAGAAGGACTGACCGCCATGATCACAATCAGTACCGAGGACAAGGCCTTTCGCAGCAGCCTGAACCAGCTCTACCGGCGCATGGGAAATCTCAGACCCGTCATGGAGAGCATCGGCATGGAGCTGGAGAGTCGGGTCAGCGGGCGCTTTGAAAGCCGCACGGACCCCAGCGGCAGCGCCTGGGCACCTTGGGCGCAATCCACGGTGGACGGCTACCCCGAGGACGGCAACCGGCGGTTGCTGGATCGCTACGGCGACATGCTTGCCAGCCTGACCCACCAGGCAGACGCCGCCAGCGTGCGCGTGGGCTTCGGCCAACCCTACGCCACTTTCCACGAATGGGGCACCGAGCACATGTCGCGACGTGGCCTGCTGTTCGACGACCCCGAAGCTGGCACGCTGGCCGCGGATGATGAAGCGGCGGTGCTGGACATCCTGAGCGTGTGGCTGGACGACTTGGCGGCATAGCGCCGCGACGAATGCAAAAGGTGCCACTATGGCCACGCTTCTCAAGATTTTTTTCACCGCCTTCTTCTTGATCTGGGATGGTTCCCTGCGCGTGCGCGGTGCGTGGCATCGCCGGGAATGGCGGAACCTGAGCAGGTATGCCCTGAAATTTTGTTCAGCGGTACTGCTCACGCTTGTTATCGGCATTGCCCTTTGCTAGAACCGAAGGCGGTTGCGGCATGCGGCAGAATGCACAAAGCGCCAAAAAACGGCGCTTTTCTACTTTGATTAAGGCCAAAGCATGCCCCGAGCCACAACGATCAACTCCTTGCCCGACGATGTGAGGGCCGAACTGTGGCACCGTCTACAGACTATGGGCTTTGGGAACTACGAGGCCCACGCGGCGTGGCTGAAGGCAAAGGGGTTCGTTACGTCGAAGTCAGCGATTCATCGCTACGCATCCACGCACGCGGCGACCATCCTGGCGAACCAGCAGGGCTTGGATGCCCCCTTGATGATTGATGCACGCCTTCGTTGCCTGGAAGTCGCGCGTTCGTTGGAGCCGAGCAGTGCGGCGGACTTGATGCGCGATGCGGAAGCGCTGCTGAAGTGGGTCTACAAGCTCTGAGGTCCACCTGGGGCCTCACTTTCTTGAGGTGAAAGAGATTTTCAGTTTCTCCTACCCACGTCGACCCAGGTGTACCCGGATCTACCCATTTATCGCGCCTCTCACTCTTTCTTTATCTCAACTCCCCTCAGCTCGCACTGTGAGGCCGCTCCACGCCCCATACGCCCCCACCATGATTTCTCCCCCGCCCCCGAAGCTCGCATTGTTTGACCTCGACCACACCTTGCTCGATGGCGATGGCGATGACCTGTGGTGCGGCTTTCTGCTGCGCCACGCTCTGGTGCCGGCCGAGGCGCAGGCGCGCAACGAACAGCTGTGCGCGGACTATCGCGCCGGTCAGGTGAGTGCGCAGGCGTTCAGTGCGTTCTACGCACGTCTGCTGGCCGGGCGCTCGCCCGCCCAATGGAGTCCATGGCAGGACCGGTTTCTGGCCGAGGAGATTCGACCTCGCCTGCCGCCAGCGGCATATGATTTGGTGGCCTCGCACCGGGCTGCCGGCCACACCGTGGTGCTGACCACGGCCAGCAACCGCGTGATTGCCGAACGCACGGCCGTGGAGCTGGGCTTTTCGCATTGCCTGGCAACCGAGCTGGCCCTGGTCGACGGCATTTTTTCCGGCGAGGTCGAGGGCATCCCCAACATGCGCGCCGGCAAGCTGCAGCGCATGCAGACCTGGCTGGCTCGGCAGGGACTGCCGGCCAGCGCGCTGGCCAGCGCCTTTTTCTACAGCGATTCCATCAACGACCTGCCGCTTCTGAGCGAGGTGGGACAGCCAGTGGCCGTCAATCCGGATGCCCGGCTGCTGCAGCACGCGCTGGCCCACGGCTGGCGCGTGCTCGATGTGCTCGGCGCAGCGCAACCACGCTGTTGAGCCTGCCCAACCCGGCATGAATTTTCCGGCCCTGCCCGATCGGCCGCCCGCGATCGGCGAAAATGCGGCATACGGACGGCGCGATCAGGGTATCGCGGCGGCGTCCGTTCAAGGCTACGGCTTGCCCTCCGAGCAGATTTGCTGAAGATGTTCGTTTGTTTATGACAATAACAAGAGGGCCGTTTCGCCAGGATTTCCTGCGCGATGAAGTGCTGGCCGACCTTTTCGAGGCAACGGCCGCACGCCAGCCCGGGCATGCGGCGCTGGTGTTCGCAGACCGGCAACTGAGCTACCGCGAGCTCGATGAACATGCCGATCTGATGGCCCACCACCTGATCGCGCAAGGCGTGCAACCCGGCGACATCGTGGGCCTGTGGCTGCCCCGGGGCATCGATCTTCTCGCCAGCCAGCTGGCCATCGCCAAGACCGGCGCGGCCTGGTTGCCGTTCGATGCGGACACACCCGCCGAGCGCGTGGCGATCTGCCTTGAAGATGCGCAGGCCGTGGGCATCGTCATCGGCCATGGCCTGCCACCGCAGCTGCGCGCCGGCCCATGGGCGGTGTGGGACCAGACCGCCCTGCTCGCCAAGACCTCCGGGCCCTTGCTGCGGCGGCGCTCAGCGCGCCCCGAAGATCCCGCCTATGTCATCTACACCTCGGGCTCGACCGGCAAGCCCAAGGGCGTGCCCATCAGCCAGGGGGCGATCTGCCATTTCCTGCGCAGCGAGAACGCCGTGCTGGACGTGCGCGCCGACGACCGCGTGTACCAGGGCTTTTCCGTTGCCTTCGACATGTCGTTCGAGGAAATCTGGATCTCCTATCTTGTGGGCGCCACCTTGTGGATAGCGCCGCGTGAAATCACGGCCGACCCCGATGCGCTGCCACGCGCGCTGGTCGAGCATGGCGTCAGCGTGCTGCACGCGGTGCCGACCTTGCTGGCGCTGTTCGGCAGTGACGTGCCGGGCCTGAGGCTGATCAACCTGGGCGGGGAAATGTGCCCGCAGGCCGTCGTCGACCGCTGGGCCACGCCTGCGCGCCGGATGTTCAACACCTACGGCCCGACCGAAGCCACCGTGTCCGCGAGCATTGCCGAACTGCACGCAGGCCAGGCCGTGACGATTGGCGCGCCGCTGCCCAACTATGGGCTGCTGGTGGTCGATGCCGACCTGAACCTGCTCGACGCCGGCGAAACCGGCGAGCTGTGCATCATCGGCCCCGGCGTCGCCCAGGGCTACCTGGGCAGACCGGAGCTCACGGCCGAGAAATTCGTCGCCAACCCCTGGATGGCACACCCGCATGAGCCGCGCCTCTACCGCACCGGCGATCTGGCGCGCATCGATGCCCAGGGCCAGGTCCATTGCCTGGGGCGGGTCGACGACCAGGTCAAAGTCCGGGGGTTTCGCGTCGAGCTCGGCGAAATCGAAGCCAGGCTGAGCGCGCTGCTGCGCAATGGCGCGGCGGCCGTGGTGCTCAAGCCCGTCAACGACATCGACCAGCTGGTGGCCTACGTCGTTGCCGCCGGTCGCGACGCGCCCACGCCCGGCGATCTGCGCGCGCGCTTGCGCGAAGTCCTGCCGCCCTACATGGTGCCCAGCCACTTCGAGATCGTCGCCGGCATTCCGCGCCTGACCTCGGGCAAGATCGATCGCCAGGCCTTGCGCGCGCTGCCGATGAGCGCGCTCACCGCGCCCGCCGGTTCCGCGGGTTCCGCGGGTTCCGACGCGGCGCAAAACGATGCCGAGGCCGCGCTGTTCGCGGTACTCGGGCGCCTGTTTCCGGGGCAGGCGCTGCGCGGATCGGTCGATTTCTTCGACGACCTCGGCGGGCATTCCCTGATCGCGGCGCGCCTGGTATCGACGCTGCGCGAGGATGCGCGATTCGTTCACATGACGGTGAACGACGTCTACCAGAACCGGCAACTCGCCGCCATCGCCGAAGCCATGCAAACCGGCATGGCCAGGCTCGGCGGCGCGGCCCTGCGCGGGTTCGCGCCGGTTCCGCGCTGGCGCAGGATGCTGTGCGGCGCGGCGCAGGCGCTGGCATTGCCGTTCATGATCAGCCTGAATGTGCTGAACTGGCTCGCACCGTTTTTCACCTACCACTATTTCACCGGCGAACCCGGGGACAGCATTGCCTTCGCCGTGCTGGCTTCGGTGCTGGTGTTCCTGGGCAGTCACCTGTTCAGCCTGACGGTGGCGGTGCTCGGCAGCCGGCTGCTGCTGCAAGGGCTCAAGGCCGGCAGCTATCCGCTGTGGGGCCTGCACTATTTCCGCTGGTGGCTCGCCGACCGGCTGCAGCAGATCGCGCCGGCCTACCTGCTCTCGGGGTCCTCGCTGTACAACGGCTACCTGCGCGCCATGGGGGCGCAGATCGGCAAGGAGGTCGTGATCGGCTCGGTCACGATCCGGCACGCCCATCTGCTGCGCATAGGCGATGGCGCCAGCATAGGCTCGAACGTCAATCTGGAAAATGTGCGCGTGGAGCGCGGTGAACTGGTGGTGGGCGCCATCGATATCGGCGCCGAAGGCTATGTGGGCTCGTATGCGGTCATGGAGGGTGATACCGCGATCGCGCCTTGGGGCCGGCTCGAAGGCCTGGCGGCGCTGGCGCGCGGCGCGCGCCTGGCCGCGCATGAAGTGTGGGATGGCGCGCCGGCGCAGTTCGTGCGCCTTCGCCCCAGCGGCGAGCGCGCGGCGCGCCCCGCAGTCAGCCGGGCGCGCCGCATGGGAGAGGCCATGTTCTTCGCGTTCGGTGCCGCGCTGACGGCGGTGCTGTTCTTTCTGCCCATCTTCCCGGCGTTTGCCTTGATCGATGCGCTGGAAGAGCGGGTGCTGGCGCCATCGCTGGAAGCGCATGGCTATGTGCTCGCGGTATTCCAGTACGCCTTGCTGGCCCTGCCCGCCAGCGCGGTGCTGATCGTGGGCACGGCGCTGATCGCCGCCGCCATCCGCTGGGCCGTGCTGCCCAGGCTGCAACCAGGAACCTGGCCGGTGCACAGCAACCTGTACTGCCGCAAGTGGCTGGCCAACCAGATCCAGGTGGCGAGCCTGCATGTGCTGCACGGCGTCTATGCGACGGTTTTCGTTCCCACCTGGTATCGCCTGCTGGGGGCGAAGATCGGCCGGCATGCCGAAATCTCTACCGCCATGGGCCTGATTCCAGACATGCTGACGCTGGGCGACGAGTCCTTCATCGCCGACGCGGTGATGCTGGGCGACGAGGAAGTCGATGGCGGCTGGATGTCGATCGACCATACGGTCGTAGGCCGGCGCAGTTTCATCGGCAACGGCGCCTATGTGCCCGACGGCACCACCTTGCCCCCGGACATGCTGCTGGGCGTGCAGTCCAAGGCGCCCGCGAGCGAAAAGATGCAGCCCGGGCAGACCTGGGTGGGTTCGCCTGCAATCAGCCTGCCGGCGCGCGAAGTCCTGACGGGCTTTGCCGAGTCCCTGACTTTCCGGCCGTCGAAATGGCGTTGGCTGGGCCGCGCGACCGTGGAAGCGATGCGCATCGTGCTGCCGCTGTCGCTGGTCATAGGCGCGGGCTACGTGATTGTCCAGAACCTCATGCCCGTGGCCGCGCAGGAAGCCTGGCTGGAGCTGGCGCTCGACCTGGGCGTGGCCGGCATCTATTACGGCGTCGGCTGTTTCCTGTTCGTGCTGGCGCTCAAGTGGCTGCTGATCGGTCGCTACCGGCCGCGCGCCACGCCGATGTGGACGCCCTTCGTCTGGACCAGCGAAGCCTTGACCAGCATCTATGAGTCGATTGCCGTGCCCAACTTCCTCGAGTACCTGCGCGGCACGCCCATGATGCCGTCGATGCTGCGCCTCATGGGCGTGCGCATAGGCCGCGATGTCTACCTCAACACCACCGACATCACCGAATTCGACTGCGTAGAGATCGGCGACCACAGCGAACTCAATGCCTGGTCGGGCCCGCAGACCCACCTCTTCGAGGACCGGGTGATGAAGATCGGCCGTATCCAGATCGGGCAACGCGTGACGCTGGGCGTACGCACCACCGTGCTGTACGACACCGTGATCGGCGATGGCGTGCTGCTCGGACCGCTGACGCTGATCATGAAAGGTGAAAAGCTGCCGCCCGACAGCGCCTGGCATGGCTCGCCAGCCCAGTCATGGACGCCTTGACGCCGCTGGCACCCATGGAGCCGGACCAGAGGCCGGCCTTGCGCGCGCTGCAGCCCGCAGTGTGGCGGCTGCAAGGCCAGCGCCGGCAACTGCGCGCCGAGGCCAGAGCGCTGCTGAGGGACCTGGTGGCCGGCTATCTGGGAACCAGCAGCGACAACACGCTGCTGCATTTCGTCCCCGGCCAGGCGCCGTTCGTGGACGCGCGCTGGCAAGGGCTGCGCTTGTCGATCAGCATCAGCTACAGCCAGGACCTGGCGCTGATCGCGCTGTGCGCCGGCGCACGCATTGGCATCGATGTGACAGAAACAGCCCCCATGCCGGATTGGGCAGCGGTGGCCAGGTCGTATCTGGGTCCGGCAGTGCTTGCGCGACTCGCGCCAGCCGATGGCGCAGCGCGCGACACCGCGTTCGCGCTCGCATGGGCCGAGCTCGAAGCGCGCGGCAAGTGCCTGGGGCTGGGATTGCAGGAATGGTCGGCAGAGCGGCACGCGCGCTTGCACGCGCCTGCCATCGAAGTGATCAGCAGTGCGCTCGAAGGGTTTGCTATTGCCCTGGCGCGCAATGCAAATAGGACGCAGCTCTAGAGAGCCGCTCTTTCTTGCGGACAATCCACCGGCACCGGGCCGCTGCCTCTACACTCTAGGTCCCCTTGGGGAGTAGCCTGCCTCCAGCTTCTGGAGGCGCCTGCGTCAACACACTCGGCATCTTGCATGCTGTGGCGCAGGCAGCCGTCTTTCGGTTGGCGAGACCATCGGCATATCACCGCGACGCAGGTCGGGCAGCGGAGGTATGCCGCTGCGTTTTCGCCCGACCGATTGGCCGCAAAAATGAATATCACCGCGATTTCCCTGCTGGCGTTTGCCATGTCCACCGATGCGTTCGCTGCCGCGATCGGCAAAGGCACGGCGCTGCTCAAGCCGCGCTGGAGCGAAGCCTTGCGCACCGGCGCCATTTTCGGCGTCATCGAAGCGATCACGCCGGTCATCGGCTGGGCGCTGGGCTCGGCCGCGTCCGACTACGTCAAGGCCTGGGACCACTGGATTGCTTTTGTCATGCTCCTGCTGCTGGGCGGCCACATGCTGATCGGCGCGTTCCGGCCCGAAGCGCAAGCCGTGGAGAAGCCCAGGCGCCATGGCTTCTGGCTGCTGGTCGCCACGGGCTTTGCCACCAGCATCGATGCCATGGCGGTAGGCGTGGGCCTGGCCTTCCTGGATGTCAACATCGTCACGGTCGCGCTGGCCATAGGACTGGCCACGTTCACCATGGTCACTCTGGGCGTGATGCTGGGCCGGGTGCTGGGCAATGTGGTCGGCAGCTGGGCCGAAGGCCTGGGCGGCATTCTGCTCATGGGAATCGGCGCGCTGATACTGATGGAGCACCTGACCGCCGCCTGACGACCAGCGCAGGCCCGGTGCGCCTTCATCGCGCGGTCAGCACTATCGGCCTGCGCCAAAGATCCAGGGTTGCCAGCGCGTGCCCTGGATCAGGGTCTGGAGCATTGCCGCCAGTCCTTGCGCATCCTGTGCATCGAACCGGCCATGCAGGGGGCTGTCCAGATCCAACACCCCGACCACGCGCCCGTCGATCACCAGTGGCAGCACGAGTTCCGAATTGGACGCGCTGTCGCAGGCGATGTGGCCGGGAAAGGCATGCACATCGGGGACGATCTGGACCTGCATGGTCGCCGCGCAGGTGCCACCGACACCGCGGCCGATGTCGATGCGGGTGCACGCCACCCTGCCTTGAAACGGCCCCAGCACCAACGTCTTGTCTTGCCGCAGGTAGAAGCCAGCCCAGTTCAGACCGGGCACGGATCGAAAGACCAGTGCGCAGAACTGCGCGAGGTTTGCCAGCGGATCACGCTCGCCGGCGATCAAAGCCTGTCATTGGCAGTTGAGCAGTCCATAGACGCGGCCTTCGCGCTGGCAGCCCCAGCCATTGCCGGCGAAGGTGTCCTGATCGCGGCCGGCGCCGGCTACCGCAAGCCCGTACTGGAGTTGCTGCTGTGCCTGATTGCCATTCCGGCCTTCATGATGCTGCGCCGTCTGGGCTCCCTTTAGGCGCGGCGCGGGACGCAATGGTCCGCAATTGATCTAGGCAGACGCGTGCCGGGCGGCGGGTCCCTGGACTTCAGTGCACGCGGCACCGGCGCTGCCATGAATCTGTGAATTGGGCCCGTGATCGGCCGCCTGTGCGGTAATCCAGGCGGTTGCAGCCGCCCGGCTTGTATTCAAGGCGCTGAAGCTGGGGCAAACTACGCCCTACAACGGGCAGGCCGGGCCTATGCATGGCCGCCTGGCTTGAACTACGCGGTCCCCAACGAAACCCGGTGCAATACAGTCGAACGGTGCAAAGGGCGACCAGGCCCTTTTCGATGCAGGTTCCAACATGAAATCCATCAATGCAGGTGTTGCCCACGACGGGCAGAGCATGCCCAGCCCGGTGGGACGCCCCTTTCTCGCGGCAGGCGTCTTCATTGCACTGCTGACGGTGGTGTTGATTGCCACCAACGTGTGGCTCGCATCGCGGACCTATGATGCGGCCTGGTCGCAGACCACCAAGACCTCGAGGAATCTCGCTCACTCGGTGGCGAACCAGCTCGACAGCGTTTTCAGCGAGGTGGACCGGTTGCTCAACACCCTGGGCTACATGCTGGAGCAGCGCGACATGACTCCCGCGGACCTGGAGCCTCTGCAGCCCATCATGGTCACGCACCTGAGCCGCGCGGAGTACATGCACGGGCTGTTTGTCTACGGCGACGATGGGCGCTGGCTGGTGCACACCCAGCCCGTACAGTCCCGTCAGGCCAACAATTCCGACCGCGAATATTTCATCGCGCACCGCGAAAGCCGCAGTACCCGCGTCCTGATCAGCAAGCCCGTGCAAAGCCGCTCGACCGGAGAATGGATCATTCCCGTGTCCAAGCGCATCGAGGATGCGGAGGGGCGCTTCGCGGGCGTGCTGCTGGCCACCGTGCGCGTCGACTACATCGTCAAGCTGCTCAATGGTTTCGACATCGGCCAAAAAGGCGCCATATCGCTGAGCCTGGCGGATGGAAAGCTTCTGCTGCGACGTCCCTACGCAGCGGAAGAACTGGGCCAGTATTTCGCCAACAATCCCTTGATGTCGGCGGTCAACAGCGCGCGCGCGGGAATGGTCAGGATCACCTCGCCGATTGACCGGGTCAAGCGTCTCGCGGCGTTCGAGCATCTGCCCAACAATCCGCTGTTCGTGACAGTGGCGCTGTCGGAAGAGGAGATCCTGGCCGAATGGCGCAGCGCCGCGCATGTTCAATTCGCCTGCATGTTGCTGGTGGTCTCCATCATCGGCGTTTCCTCGTGGTATGTGCTCAGGAGCATGAAGCTGCGCCAGACTTCGGACCGGGCGCTGCGCAGCGCCCATGAACAGATCGTGCAGGCGAACGCCCAGCTCGCGGAACTTGCGGAACATGACAGTCTCACCGGGATACTGAACCGCAGGGCATTCGATCACCGCTTCGAAGACATCCTGGGGCAGGCCCGGCGCTACGGCCGCCCGGTTTCGGTGGTGCTTTTCGATGTGGACCACTTCAAGTCATACAACGACAACTATGGACATCCCGCGGGCGACGACTGCCTGCGCCAGGTGGCGGCGGCGCTCTCCAGCGCAATGCGCCGTCCGGGCGACGTGCTCGCGCGCTATGGCGGCGAGGAATTCGTCGCCATATTGCCCGACACCCCCGCCGACGGCGCCCGCGCGGTCGCCAACGCGGCCAGGCTCGAAGTTGCGCGGCTGCTTCTGCGGCATGAGGCGAGCGCCGACGGCATCGTCACCGTCTCGGCGGGGATTGCATCGGCCCATGCGGCAAGCGTCGATCTGACGTCAGCTGCATTGATCGGGCAGGCGGACAAGGCGCTTTACCGTGCCAAGCACGAAGGACGCAACCGGGTGGTGGTGGCGGAAACTCCGCAGGGCTGAGTCCCGGCGATCGGAGCCCGGCTGCGTACCTGCAATTCGTCTGCCCACGCTGGCAGCACGCTTGTGCACGGCCGCCCGGGCTGCCTGGTCCATGGCGATGGAAGGTGTGGCGCAAACAAGCCAGCAAGCCCTTCGCCAAACACCTGCCCATGGCGCCACCGCTCGCCTGCGGCCGGCTCTGCCCTGTGTCCAACCGCATTCCAATGGGGCTCAGCATCGGTACGCGAATTTTTTCCCGAAAAAGCGTTGACCCTCTCGTAACGGCAAGGTTTAGCATGCCTTCAATTCGAGAGGGAAAGCATGTTTTTCAAGATCGGCGAACTCGCCCGGCGTACCGGACTGACAGTGCGCGCATTGCGCCACTATGACGACATTGCGCTGCTGGTGCCCTCCGCCCGCTCCGCTGCCGGCTACCGTCTCTACGATCGCCAGGACGTGGCGCGGCTTTACCGCATCCAGGCCTTGCGCCGACTTGACCTGTCGCTGGCCGACATCCAGGGCCTGCTCGACAATGCGGCCGGCGGCATTGCCCAAGTCGTCGCCCGCCAGGTCGCGCAGCTCGACCATGAGATCGTGCAGGCATCGGCGCTGCGCACCCACCTGCTCGCCGTGCAGCGCCAGTTGCAGGCCAGCGAGGAGCCCGGCATCGACGACTGGCTGCTGGCACTCGAAAGCATGGTCACGGGCGCGAAATACTTCAGCGACGACGAGCAGCGCACGCTCAAGGCCCAGCGCGACGGGTTCAGCGACGCCCTGGCGCCCGAGCGCGCCGCCTTGAGCGCGTGGCTGCAACGCCTGCTGGCAGCGGGCGTATCGTACGAGGATACGCAGGCCCAGGCCCTGGCGCAGCGCTGGATGGCCATGCTGCGCGAGGAAACCGCGGGCGACGAAGGTCTGCTGATGAAGCTCTACAGCATGCACTGGAACGAGCCGTCACTGCACGCGCTGACCGGAGTCGACCGCGCCGGCATGCGTTACATCGCGCACGCCATGGCCTTCGCCCGGCTGCAACTCTATGCCCCGCATTGCAGCGCCGAGGACATGGCCGCGCTGCGCGAGCACTACGTTGCGCAAACGCTGGCCTGGCCGCCGCTCATCGCCGAGGTCAGGCAACAGATGCTGGACCGCGCGCCCTGCGATGGCGCCGCCATGCGTGCCTTGGCGCGGCGCTGGCAGGCGCTGTCGCTGGCCAAGGCCGGCGGCAATACCGTACTGCATGCCAAGCTGCAGAGGGCCTTGCGCCAGGACGCGGCGCTGCGGGCCGGCTCCGGCATCGACGAGGCCCTGGCCGCCTATGTTGGGCAAGCCATGGCCCTCCTGGACAGCGCAGCCAACCCCTGAACACATCCTGAAGGCCCACCCATGCACGCTAGCGCACAGACAAATCCCCACTTCTTCACCGGCAACTATGCGCCGCTCACCGAGGAGCGTGACCTCGCGCAACTGCCCGTCGAAGGAACGCTGCCCGACACGCTATCTGGCAGCCTGTACCGCGTAGGCCCGAATCCGCAGTTCGCCGCACGCGACAACAACTACCACTGGTTCTCCGGCGACGGCATGGTGCACGCCTTCCATATCAGCAATGGCAAGGTGTCGTACCGCAACCGCTGGGCGCGCACGCCTAAATGGCAGCTCGAGCATGCGGCCGGACACGCGCTTTTCGGCACTTTCGGCAATCCCGCGACCAGCGACCCGCTGGCGCTGGGCAAGAACGGCGGAACCGCCAACACCAGCATGCTGTGGCATGGCGAGCGGCTTTTCGCGCTCGAGGAGTCGCATCAGCCGTTTGAAATCGACGCCCGCACGCTTGACTCCAAGGGGCATCAGAGCTTCGGCGAACGCCTGGCCGCGCGCTGCACCGCCCACCCCAAAGCCGACCCCGACAGCGGCGAGCTGCATTTCTTCGCCTACTCGTGCGACCGGCCCTGCTCGCCCAGCATGCTCTATGGCGTGATCGACAGGAACTGCGAAGTCACGCAACAGCAGTCCTTCACCGCGCCCTACGCGGGCATGGTGCACGACTTCATGCTCACGCGCACGCATGTGCTGTTCCCCGTGACGCCGCTGACGTTCAGCATGGAGCGCGCCATGCGCGGCAAGCCGCTGCTGGCCTGGGATGCGGGCCTGCGCACCCATGTCGGCGTGCTCAGGCAAGGCGCCGCGGCGCATACCATGCGCTGGTTCGACACCGACCCCTGCCATGTGTTCCATGTGATGAATGCCTGGGACAACGGCGACACCATCGTCGCCTACGTGATGCAATCGAACACCGCGCCCGGCCTGCCCGACGCCCAGGGCCGCCCTGGCGCGCCCGAAGCCATGGCCGCGCGCCTGTGCCGCTGGACTTTCGACCTGGCCTGTGCCGACACCGGCTTCGAGCGCGAATACCTCGACGAGCTGGTGGCGGAGTTTCCGCGCATCGACGAACGCTATACCGGCCGGCGCAACCACTACGGTTTCTATACCTGCCATGCGACATCGCGTGCCCGTGACGATTCCGAAAGCGTGCTGTTCGACAGCCTTGCGCGTTTCGATTTCAACACCGGCGAACGCCACCTGTACACACTGCCGCCGGGCGACGTGGTGTCCGAACCCGTTTTCGTGCCACGCGCGGCCGACGCACCCGAAGCCGACGGTTGGCTGCTCTCGGTGGCCTGGCGCGCGCAGGAACAGCGCAGCGACCTGCTGGTGTTCGACGCGCAGGATCTGGCAGCAGGCCCCATAGCCGTGGCGCATTTGCCGCATCGGGTGCCTTTCGGCTTTCATGGAGGGTGGCGCAATGACACCTAGGCGCCAAGCTGAATGGGCTCGGCTTCCATGGTCGCGAGCGGATTCGCCTGTGGAACAAGTGTGTTGCGGCCGGCCGCTATACGCACCCTGGTGCACTGCTGAGGCGGATCATGGGGGATATGTCGGCTTTGCAGCGATTGCTGCCGTTCGGGTCCCACATCAGAGCCTGCGGTGTATCGCACCAAACAGCCATCGACTCATACGACCGCTAGCGAGTTTCAAAGACCGGTCTCGCCGGCACAGCAGCCATCCAGCCTCGCGGGCAGCGGTTGAACCAACAATTGGCTGTCGAATGTATGCTGTTTGAAGTTTCGAATTGACGGTATCGACCCTGAGCCGCCATCCAGCTAGAAGCTCGAAAGCCGTCCTCATTGGTCATGCATGGCCTGAAAAACCTCGATTTCCTGCGGCCCCATGTCTCGCGATGGCGCAAACCGTGCCATTTCACAAACAGGCGCATCCATTGCACATAGGCCCGCTCCGTGCCTAGGCTATAGTATTTGTTACAAATTCTCTCGCGAATCTGATTCAACAACAGTGTGGCGCGTAACCACAGGAGAGGCAGCGGTTTTCATGGCTGAATTTAGTATTATATTTTGGTATAGAACACCCGCCGTCAAGCTAGGCTACAAGCCCCTTTCCGCGTTTTTTTCGTGCCAATGTAGACCGCAAGCGTCAGATATGGGCTGCGGCTTGGTGCTGTCTACATTACGTTATACATACGGAGACTGGAACTCGTGACCCGAGGTATATTCTACTTTTTACAGCGCGAATCAACTTACACAGGGGCCAACAAGGACTGGTATGTGGAGCTAAGTCAATCAACCTGTTTCTGGTATGACCTACTTCTTCATCCACCAGAGGGTTTCGATACGAAGCAACAAATAATAGATTACCTAAAGTAGTTGCAATTAATAGTTGAGAGTCAACTGGACAAGCGCTTCATTTACTTCCTTACTGCAAGAAAGAAGCTCCGATTTTGCGTATCGAAAAAGCCAAGGTACTCCTTCTTCGGCAATGACCTAGTTTTCTACGTTGAGATGGGGCGCGAAAGAATACGGAGGAAGGTCACTACGAAAATTTTCGATGCCCAAACCCGACAGCCGATTAAGCCGCCAGTCGAAGTCTCCGACCGCTTCATTACGCTTCACTATACACCAAACCATAAAGTGTCTATGTCGATCCACGACTTTCTGCAAGGCAGTGGAATCGAAGTTGGAGTCAACACGGAAGTTCATTACATCGGCTACACCAAAAACCCATCGGAGCGCCCAATTAATAGAATTCATCGCGGCCTGTCTGACATGTTGTACCGAGTATCCAACGAAGAACATGACTTCTTTGTTTTCTATAACCTTTTCAAGGTGTTATCCATCGGAATTAATCCAACCGCTCCGATTAACTTCTGCGTCGCCAATTCAATGGTTGATGAGATAAAGGTTGATGACGAAGGCCGCATCATCGAGAAAGCGCTAATAAAATATTTCGGCACTGAAACGCAGGAGATAAACAAGAGAAATGAGGAATCTGAACTTGAAAATAGCCTGTTGCGCCTGGCTGCGAAGAACAATATCAATTCCGTCGCCATCCACATTGAGATGGACGAGCCAAGTGAGCTACACAGGTTCTTCTCCAGATTAGTAAAACCGTCCGACAAGCATGTCTTTACTTGCCGCATTGAAAAAAGTGGCGTCGAAATTGTCGAAGGCTCAAACCTTGCCGCGCTCGTGCTGTAGGTATACCCCTGCGCTCAACCGGACCTGCGCGAAAAGGCGCGCAGGTCGGTTAGCTGTCGAGTCTCAGTAACCTGCCCCCTTCTAGCCCTACCAACGTAAAGTTAGTGAAGTCCATCAACCAGGAGAATGATGGATATGAAGAAGAGCAGGTTCGCGCAGTGCCCAGATTTCCTTGAGCTTGAACGGTGCCTTCTGCCCGACGATCTTGTCCTTGTTCCACGACTCGTGATGAGCGGTATTACCTGTAGATCCCGGGATGGTCTTTCAACGAGTTGCGAGCGACATGGGATGCGCTCCCGAGCGGATGCGCATCCGACTCACCCAAGCGACTAGCGATGGGCGGCTGACACTGCTGACCGTCGGCTTCCTGGTGCAGCTACGAATTCACCCTTGCGGCCAAAAGCAGTCGATGATGATTGAGCGCTAGGACTCCCTTTTGTGCGCATGAACTTCCACGAAAATGAAGTAGATGTCCGACTTCAACCTATTCAATACCTATCTACAACGCTGGAGTGCGCAGGCCGCTGGTAAACCTTTTACCACTGCTACCAGTGATCTTCTGGCGGTGAGCCTCACCGGGAAATTCGAAGGCCTGCCCGCAATGATCAAAGTCACACGAGACCTTGACGAGCGCATCGGCGGGCAAGTGCTGCAATGGTGGCATGGCGATGGCGCGGCGCGCGTTTATGCCTGCGACCCAGAATCAGGAGCGCTGCTGATGGAACGTGCAACGGGCTCCAAGCACCTGCTTCGCATGGCTTTGGAAGGGGAAGATGATGCAGCGACTACCTGTATCTGCCAGACCCTTCACCAACTGCATTCAAACAGACCTTCGGCCCCACCTGAGAATCTACTGTCGCTGACGGATTTTTTCAGATCGCTTGCGCCTATGGCCCAGCAAGAAGGCGGCCTTATGGCCGAATGCGCAATGGTGGCCGACGAGTTGCTGCGTGATCAGCGTGAGCGGGTCGTCCTGCATGGAGATGCGCACCACAGCAATATCCTCGATTTCGATCAGCGTGGATGGCTCGCGATAGATCCCAAGCGCGTAACTGGCGAACGCTATTACGACTATGTTAATGTGCTGTGCAACCCTGACCTGAAAACTTGCACCGACCCAGTACGCTTTGCGCGGCAGGTGGCGGTAGTTATCGATGTTGCAGGGCTAGAGCGTCAGCGTTTGCTCAGATGGGTTATGGCCCACGCCGCCTTGTCTGCCGCTTGGTTTCTGGAGGACGGATTGCGTACGCAGGCCAACGTCGAGCTGGCCGTTGCGCTTCTCGCCCAACAGGCGTTAGCACGATGATGTTGTCACTTCGACCTCAAGACAGGCTGCTGGTAGTCTTTTAATCGAAGCAGCGTTATCACCTTTTGAGATGAACCTTTTGAACAATTGCGGAAGTCCGCCCAAGATCGGAAAAAATCGATGGTTGGGCCGCGTCCGAATCGATGGGGGAAATATCTACAGCGCTTTATTTCATTCCGTTCGCGGCAGGTAAACCTCTTTCCAGAGCTTCAGCTTTCCATCATTAGCAAAGCGCATCAGCAGCATTGCAATGAATTCCTCCCGTCGACCATCGGTATGGCTAATGTGAGCCACCATGTCGAAAAGCACGCTTTCATCATCCGCTACTGTATGCAGGATTTCATAGTCAATGCCTAGCATCGAGCGTTTCATGCCAGTCAGGAACTCGAGATATGTGGCTGCGCTGGCTTCATAGCGTCGGCCATTGGGCTCGACAATGAAGTGATCGCCAAAACACTGAGCCACGTCCTTCTCCGTCAACTGAGTGTCATGTCTGAGGTTTCTTTTGTTCCAGTTCAGGATAGCGTGGGCCTGCTGGATGTTTCGGTTTGATTGCGTACCCATGAGATGAGTGTACAAATAAATGCTCTGGAGCGGCATGGCCTCTCTAGGGGGCGACCAAATATGGATTTCTGACCCTGCACTTGCGCAACCATATCGAAAGCGATAATTCTGCAGTTTCCAGTGCTGCGCTTGAGGGACAGCTTAGGTTTGCGAATTCAACTGGCCGATGCAACACAATAGATGTCCGACGTCTGTATTGCATCGACCGGTTGAATCCACGGTCGATTGCCGTCCCTGATACAGCCAGTCCACCGCCCACCTCATGACACTCCTTGGCCGCTCGAGCCTGCGAGCATCATCTCTGCGGGGGGCGCGCGCTCATACCTTGGCGAGGAAGGCCGCCGCATCACCCGCTTCACACTTCCAGTCTGCGAAGACCCCGACCAGATTGCATTCCACGCAGCGGCAAGCGATGTAGTACCAGCGCACGTCATGTGTGCCCTCGTACACTGAGACGCCGGACATCAGCTCGAAAGCCTCGTTCTCGCACACGCACTCGTGCGCCTCGGGGGCAGCCTCTTCAACGTGGTCTGCGCTGTCGCCCATCAGGTGTTCCTGCCCGCAGTCGGTGCAGGTGCGGATTGCCACGCCGGCTTCTTCATCTGTCCGCAGCGCAAAAGTCCGGCACCCGCAATCGCATTTGGACGAGGCAAACCGGTGGGCCTCATGGTGATTCGCAATGCTGTAGCTGCGCAGTTCGGCTTGGGTGTCGCCGGACGTCGTTCCGTACCAGAACTCGCCCTTCTTAGTCAGTGCCATTGATGCTGTTCCATTCTTCAAGGTGGGCTTCCCGGCAGACCTGACGCCAGGCTTGCCCCTATCATCTGGATTTTGCCTGAAGGCACGGTGAATCGTCGTCAAGGGGCCGGATCGGGGGGGTTGCCGACATGCGACTCAGCTCTCAGCCTGAACCAGTCGCCAGCGTCTCCAAGCGCTGCCGGTGCAGGCACATGCAAAAAGGGTGGAAACAAGCAGGCGACCGCGGCAGCACCAAGCCCGGCAGGGAAACAATGTACTGCTGCCATCAGACAGGGCCTGGTGACCTGCCGTTGGCGCAGCGCTTGAGCGAGGGCTCAGGCCGTACTGCTTGCGGCTCGCGGATGGACCACACGGAATCGCTCGCATGCGAGCAGCATTTCTTGATCGAACGAGCGACCTGAGCTTTCGCATTCCCTTGTGAAATATTCGAAATGCGCTTTGCGCCAGTAGGCAAGAGATCCGTCACCTTCTCCCTCGGTTGCCGCAAACTCCTCGGACACGGCACTGAACGGCACGATATCGACTTGCACTGTCTCGATAATGCACAGAGGGCTGCCATTGGAGTCGGTTACCACGCTCAAGTCACCGGGCTTTGGCACACCTTTGCCGGTCGACTCGTACGACCAGACTGATCCGGCAGTTGCGCGCTTGATGCCAGCCAGCACGAGTTTTCCGAGTTCATCGGCCATGGCCGATGAGTCCCCGAAACTGAATGCTTCGTAGAATCTTTGGTCTTTGATTCCGCCTTCTTCCAAAGAGTATGCGGACCACATGGTCTGAACGTGAGATGGAATGGTCATGGTGCTGCCGGTTGGGGGGCCTCACCCAGTTTAGACCGCAATACCTGCGGCATATTCCGGACACTGATTACTTCCGCCGCATTCGCGCTGGGCTTGACAACCCACGCTGCACGGCGGGATGGAGACGGCGCATGCGCCAGTGAGCGCACCGGGCCATATCGATCGCTCTACGATTTTTCCGTAGCTGCGCACCGCGCGCCTGTCGGCGCCAGCGGGACCGGGTATCGAACAGCCAGTGTTCAAGTGCCCGACTGCTCATCCAGTGCCGCCTCGAACAGCATCAGCTCTTGCGCCAGCGTGCCACGCTGGCGGAATCTCCGCCCGGCGCGCTCATACCAGTTCTCCGCGTCCTCCAGATCGCCTTCCTGCAAGTGCAGCAGGCCATGCAGCCAGGCGGCGTGCAAGCCTTCGTAGCGCTGCACTCTGTCGTGCGCGGCATTCCATTGATCCGCACGCAGCAAGGCGAGAATGTCACGCAGTTCGGAGAGTGCTGGGTTCATTGCCGTTACCTCTGCCCGCGCAGCCGGGCTGATGACCACTTCAGGCTTGGTGTCGATAATCACAATACCGTGGCACAGAGCGCTACAGAGAAAGCGCAAGAAATTTTGTGCCGGGAACGGGATTGAAACTCACCGGTTCCGCCGGCACAAAACCCATGGCTTCGTAGAGCTGCTGAGCTGCGGTGAACTCGGGCAGAACGTCCAGGCAAATGCGCGCGTAGCCGGCAAGCCTGGCTTCTCTCAATATTGCTTCGACAAGCAAGCGCCCCAGGTTTCTTCCTCGCGCGCCCGGGCGCACATAGACACGCTTCATTTCGCAGGTTGATTCATCGATGCGGCGCAGCGCTGCGCAGCCAAGCACTGCGCCCGCCTCCTGCACCAGCAGCAGCCGGCCTTCAGGGGCGGCGTACTTGCCGGGAAGATCGGCAAACTCCGCTTCGTACTCCTGAAAATCGAGGCTGACAGTCGGGCTGCTCACATATTCACGGAAGATCGAAATGACATCCTGAAGATCGGTGGGGAAAACTGCTTGTCGAATGGTGAACATGGCAAGGAATGTGCTGGAGACTTTTCATCAGGCCGGCGAATGCCGCATTGTGCCAGCAGGCCTGCAACGAGTCTGCTTGTATATCTCTTGCGCAGAAGACAAATCATGAACCAACTCGAAAACCGGCGTCTGAAGCGTTCAAAGCAGTTCAACAGCGCCGGGACAACCACTGAACTCCATGGATGCGGTGCACGTGGGCTTTGTACACATGGCGCTGACCTTGGGCGCGTTCGGCAAGGCCGTGACCGCCGGCATTCCAGAGCCGAGCTACGAGGAAACGTCCGCAGGCATTCGCCAGACGGCCCGCCGCTCTGCCGGCAATGTGCGCCAAAGCGATGGGACCTTCCCCAACGACAACCACATCGCGGTGCCCGGCCGGCAACCCGAGGACCCTTGGCGGGCAAATTCAGCCCAATGACATTCCTCCATCGATCGTGAACTCCGCGCCGGTGACAAACGCAGCTTCATCCGAAGCCAGAAAGGCAACTATATTGGCGACCTCTTGCGGCCAGCCAATTCTCTGGATCGGCTGGCGTGTGAAAACCGGCAGGCCGGCATGGTCCGCAGAAGCCGGTCGGCGTCCGGACATTTGCGTGTCAATGGCACCGGGCAGAACGGAATTCACCCGGATGTTGTACGGACCGAACTCCAGCGCGGCACATTTGCTCATTCCAAGTACCGCATGCTTGCTCGCCGCATAGGCCGAGCCGTCGCGCATTCCCTGGCGTCCAGCGAGCGATGACACGTTGATGATGGAGCCGCCGCCTGCGCGACGCATTGCCGGCAAGGCGGCTTTCATTCCCAGCCAGCACCCGATCTGGTTCACTTCGACCACGGCCCGATAGCTTTCCAGCGGCATGGCTTCAATCGACTGCCAAACCAACACTCCAGCGTTGTTCACCAGAAGATTCAGTTGGCCGAATTCCTTCTCGGCGAGCACCACGGCGTTCGCCCACGACCCTTCGCTACGCACGTCCAGCTCGATGCCGCGGGCATTGTCTCCCAGCTCCTGAGACAGTTCGAGCACCGTTGGAGCTGCGATGTCCGCGACTACCACATTCGCCCCCTCTTGCACCAGTCGGCGCGCAATGGCTTCACCGATTCCCCGGGCTGCCCCCGACACCAGTGCCGTCTTTCCCAAGAGACTTTTCACTTGCTGTTCCTTGAAGTTGGTAGCGCATGGTTTATCAGCGGCGCTCCTTCAACATCGTCCGAATGAAGGATGACGGCGAACCCGGGGGAGTCAACAATGGACGCATAAAAACACCCCGATCGAGCCCATGCGAAAGATCTCAACAGCATCTGTCCGGAAAAGGTTGCGACGCCTGGAGGATCAGTTGGCAATCTATCAAATCATCAGTTCGTATGGTCCGGCTGCAGATAGCTGCAATATGCAAGACATACAGAAACATTGGGCTGCAGATTGCTCGTATGTCATGACGGACATTGGCTCGGCCGAGGGTTATGCAGGACTGAAGGCTTTGTTTGACGCCCCTTTCCATCAAGGATTGATAAAGGACGGCTGTGCCCATATCGCTTCATTGCCGCATGTGGTGATTCTCGGAGACAAAGCGACGGCAACCCACTATGCGCAGGTGTTCACGCAGCGGGAAAATGCCTTCGTGTGCGTGCGTGTAAGTATTCATCGCTGGGAGTTCTCGCGCCATGCCAATGGCTGGTTGATGCAGCGTCGCACGACATCGCTGCTTGATGGCAATCCTGCTTCGCGTGAACTGCTGAAACAGGCGATGCAAGGCCCCGACAGCGATCCGGCGCCTGCCCTTCTAGCCAATTGATATGCTGCTGAGGATCAGACGCACCAGCATGGTTTGCCGTGTCACGCCAGTCTTTGAAAAAGTCGATCGCAAATGGGCACGCGCTGTATTTTTGCGGATGCCAAGGTTCTCCGACGCCTCTTCCAAGGTGCAGCCGTTGGCCAATTGAATGGCCAATGAAGCCTCCGCAGGGGTGAAGCCGAAAAGGTTACGCATGATTTCATGCGAAGCTTCTGATTTTCGCTCCGGGTCGCGGATCACTACCGCCACCGATGGCCGGTGTCGGCCTTCGGACCACGCCTTCAGCGGTATCGCGCGTACAAAGACGCCCAGCTTGGTGCGTCCCGAAGGCCTGCTGATGGACAGCGCTTCAGGAACCGCAGGCTTCCACTTGGTGGCTGTGGCCAATGCTTGCACAATTAAGCGTTGCAGATCGCGATCCTCCTCGCGATAGTTTGCCTCCACGCTGCCGCGTGCTATGGAGATACCGTCGTTCTCCTTGAGAATATCTGCGGCCATTGCAGTCACCTTCAACACTTTGCCGCTTTCATCGAGGATCACCATGCCGACCTGCATGCGGTCCATGGTCCCGGCATAGAGCTCCCTTTCCGACTCCAGCACATCGCCTTGGGAGTGCAACTGCACGGCGAGCTTCAGATGAGGCAG
>Ga0308165_1000358_pt1 | contig 92095 bp, 85 predicted proteins | sample PhyWR2_FD_201032 | JGI IMG/M metagenome (GOLD analysis project Ga0308165, IMG submission 201032) | Phyllosphere microbial communities from UC Gill Tract Community Farm, Albany, California, United States - DLSLW.R2 | ecosystem: Host-associated > Plants > Phyllosphere > Unclassified | place: USA... | reverse complement strand
AGGGTCATATTCCTTAAAGACTACTTTGCCTCCCATGCCTTTAAGATACCAAAAATCACCTTAAAACAAAAGAAGCTGCCTCACTTTTGAGACAGCTTCTTTTATACTATTTTATTATTGATACTGTATGTAAATCGGTTTTGGTGTAAGTTTTAATAACTCTTCAGGAGTCATTAACCTGTTTGGTGCTTTTTTCAAGTCGTTTTTATAAAACAGTTTGAAACCTGTAAACTGCACCGGCTCACTTTGAATAAAGTGCCTGTAAGTACCTTTTTTTAATTCAGGCTCACCCCATCCATCCATGTGCATTACAATCTGTACTTCCGGACGCAATTTGATATTTTGCGAGTTGGTTACCATTTTTTTAGTGAAACGGTGAACGGTAAACACTTTTGGAGGCAAATTGTGTTTTTTAACGATATCAGCCAGGTAACCCGATACATAGTTGATATCTGCAGCATCGTAAGTTCCTATTTTTTTGCCTGGTAAAGATCCATCTTTCATTGAAAACTCAGGGTCGATGCCTAAATGCACGTAAGGCAGCTCAAGGTATTTTTCGATATGTGGCAATTCGGCTTTAATGTTGCTCAATGCCACCTGCAAATCTAAAAACACAATCGTATTTGGTTGCATTTTAGCAATTTTCAGCACAGAATCGATTTGTTTGTTACCCATTCTGTTAATGTACTTGCCATCTTTACCCGGCGTACCGCTGGCCACTGCAGCAATGTAGTGCAAGCCCGGTTGTACAGGTGTAGATGGATCTGCTTTTTCCCAATGTTTAACTTCGGCATTTAAGCGCGACCACATTTCTTTTGGTGCATATTCGCCTAAAGCTCCCATTTTTTTAGAGTGAAGGTTACCATAATAAACTACGATGCGTTTAAAAGGTAAAATAGCACCAGCTAAAGGATAGGGTTGTTTTTTTACCGGCCACCTGCCTGTGGTATCACCGTTAGCAAGTTTTTTGCTTAGAGAATCGTATAATTTCGGATCAACAGGTTTCATTACATTTTCTGTCGAGTCGGTTTTTTTCTTCGTCGAGTCAGAAGAGAATATTTTGCCGATACTACTGCTGCTTTTGCCATCAGAATTACAGTTGGCAAATAAGCTGATTGCGGCGAAACCAAGTATTAGTGTGCCCGCTAATTGTGGGAATTTCATAGATTATTAAAGTAGTTAAAGTTTAGACAGTTTTCCGAATCTGTTGGGATGAAAGTAAGGTGGAAATCTGGTAGTTTAAAATAAAGTAATTAACATTTACACATTGCAAAATTTACCAAAAACACCCAGTGGTAATTTTACCCCTGCGGTAGCCTGTAAATAAAGTTCGCCGGTTTCGAGGTTTTTAACCTGAGGAAACGAAGTGCGGATCAGGTTTTCTACAATAACTGATGAGAAACCTAAAGAATAGGTATTCAGGATCAGGAAATGTTCCTTTTCGTCTAAAAGCTGTACCACATCCTGCATCATTTCCTGTATATGGTCTTCCAGTTTCCATTTTTCGCCATTAGGGCCATGGCCATATGCAGGTGGATCGAGGATAATACCATTGTATTTTTTGCCTCTTTTCAATTCTTTTTTTACAAACTTCAGGGCATCTTCTACCATCCAGCGCGTATCTTTCAAGCCCGAAAGCTCCTGGTTTTCATTGGCCCAGGTAACAACCTGTTTAATCGAATCTACGTGTGTAGTTTCTGCACCAGCGGCATTGGCAATTAGTGAGGCAGCGCCGGTATAAGCAAAAAGATTTAATACTTTAGGCTGTGGCGTTTTAAATTTTTTAATGGATGAAGAAATAAAATCCCAGTTTACAGCCTGTTCAGGGAAAACCCCAACATGTTTAAAAGAAGTTAAACCTAAACGGAGTTTAATGGCTACCTCGTTGTTTTTGTATTCTACATGCCAGCGATCGGGGATGGAAAGGTTTTTCTTAACCCATTCTCCTGAGGTAGCCGAACGGCCTTTAAAAGTAATGTTGGCGGTTTTGCGCCATTCTTGCTCTGATAAGGTTTTTTTCCATACGGCCTGAGGCTCGGGACGGATTAAAATCACATTGCCAAAACGTTCTAATTTTTCAAAATCCCCGCAATCAATCAGTTCGTAATCTTTCCAGTGGGTGGGGGCTAGTAATTGTATCATTATAATTTATAGTATGCCGTCATTGCGAGGTACGAAGCAATCTTAATGCGATTGATTTACTGATTAGATTGCTTCGTACCTCGCAATGACGATTTGGTTTTAAGAGAAATTTAAAGGCTCATTAAAGTCTTCAGATATATAAAGTATTGTACCCTTTGCGGCACCATACAAACTTTTTGGCTCTTCAACTATTTTATCTGCTGTTTTATCAACTTTAGGGAAGCTTTTGGCGTGTTTGGCTTTTAAAAAATCAATAAAATCTTCTACCTCGTTTACCATGCTATCTGGTAAGGTTTCCAATTTATGAATGATATTTTTAGTGGCAGTGGTCATACCCAAATATACAAATTTTTTAAAACTTATCTTTTGCAGCTTTCATAAAACGGCTGGCAAACACAAAGTCGTTCAGCTCTTTAATGTCGGTATGTGCAATTTCTTTATTGCTGCCTTCCCAGAATTTTTTTCCTTCGTGCAAAAACAAAATGTAATCGCCAATGCCCATTACCGAGTTCATATCGTGTGTTACTACAATCGTGGTTGTTTTATATTCTTCTGTTAGTTCCTTGATTAGCTCATCAATTACAATCGAAGTTTTTGGATCTAAACCCGAGTTGGGCTCATCGCAAAACAAGTATTTAGGATTCATAGAAATGGCACGGGCAATACCCACACGCTTTTTCATTCCTCCCGATAGCTCTGCCGGGAACAATTTGTTTTTACCGGCAAGGTTAACCCTTTCCAGACAAAAATTTACACGCTCTAACTTCTCTTTACGGCTCTGATCGGTAAACATATTCAGTGGGAACATAATATTGTCCTCCACAGTCATACTGTCAAAAAGGGCCGATCCCTGAAACAACATCCCGATTTCTTTACGCACCTCAATCCGTTGTTCGTAAGTCATGGGGGTAAAGTCACGGCCATCGTACAAGACAGAGCCCGAATCTGGTTGATGCAGGCCTACCATACATTTTAATAAAGTAGTTTTTCCCGAACCAGAACCACCGATAATCAGGTTAGTTACCCCTTCTTCAAATATGCCGGAAATACCTTTTAGTACATCATTTCCCGAGAACGATTTATAAATATCTTTAATTTCGATCATTACAATAAAAGTTGAGTAACTAAATAATCGCATACCAAAATAGAGATACAGCTAATTACAACTGCTCTTGTACTGGCCTGCGAAACCTCTAAGGCACCACCACGAACATAAAAACCTTCGTAAGCGGGTACCGAAGTAATAATAAAACCGAACACAAATGCTTTAACCAATGCCACTGTAATGGTATAAGGGTTAAAATCGGTAGTAATACCCTGGATATATTCTGCAGGTGTTACTGCGCCAGAAATTGAACCGCCAATGTAGCCACCGGTAATGCTCAAAAACATTGAAATGATAACCAGCATAGGTACCATGGTTATTCCTGAAATTATTTTAGGTAAAATGAGATAGCCTGGTGCGTTGATTCCCATAATTTCGAGGGCATCTATCTGCTCGGTTACACGCATTGAGCCAATTTCTGATGAAATGGCCGAACCGATTTTACCAGCCAAAACAATGGCACTAATGGTTGGACTTAACTCTAAAATACTCGAATCGCGGTTTACCGAACCAATAATGGTTTTAGGTATAAAATCGCTAACCAGCTGGAAAGCAATCTGCAAAGTCATAACCGCACCAATAAAAGTAGAGATAATGGCAATAAGCCCCAGTGAACCCACGCCAACATAATCCATTTGTTTGGCGATCTCTTTAAGGTATATTTTCAGCTTTTCCGGCCTTCTGAATACAGACTTGAGTAGCAGGATGTATCTGCCGAAATTGGTAAAATTCATTCCGTAGGTGTTGCTTAATTTAAATGATCATTATTATACTACTACAAAGAAACGATAAAAAAGTTGACGCTCTTTGCTAATTGCAAAAATATTCGTGCTTTTGAATATAAATATGGTTTTTTGTTAACAAAAATTAAACCACAAAAAAATGAAAGCTGTAATAACTGGTGCAACTAAAGGAATTGGCAGGGCAATAGCCATTAAATTATGGAAAAGCGGTTACGATTTGGTGCTTGCTGCCCGAAACGTAAAGGAACTTGAAAGCCTGCGTAATGAGTTATTGGTTGCGGGGAGAACGATATCCATTTATTCTGTCGATTTTTCGGTTAAGGCAAATGTAAACCAGTTTTTAACTGAAGTTGATACAGAAGCAGGTTTTATTGATGTGCTGGTAAATAATGTGGGTACTTTTTTACCAGGCAGTATGCTGGATGAGGATGACGAAACCTTCGAAAAGCAACAAAATCTGAATGTAAATGCCGGTTACTACACCAGTAAATTTTTGGGTAAAAAGATGCGTGCCGAAGGCCGTGGCCATATATTTAACATCTGCTCGGTGGCCAGTAAGGCACCTGTAAAAAATGGTGGCAGCTACAGTGTAACAAAAGCAGCGATGTTAAGTCTTAATCATGTATTGCGGCAAGAGTTAGCCCCTCACAACGTTAAAGTTACTGCGTTTTTGCCCGGTTCTACAAAAACTGCTTCGTGGGAAGGAACAACCATCCCTGATGAAAAATTTGTACAGCCAGAGGATATTGCAGAAACATTATTTACCATTTTAAACTTAAGTAAAGGGGTAAACGTAGATGAGGTTTTAATTACCCCGCTCGATTTTTAAACACAAAAATGAACAACGTTATGGAAAAGAAGCTTTTTAGAAACGAACACGATAAGATGATTGCCGGTGTAGCTTCGGGACTTGCAGATTACATGCAGGTAGAGGTTACCATAATCAGATTATTGTTTGCACTATCGGCTATATTTATGGCCGGAGGTGGCTTAATTGCCTATATAGTGATGTGGATTATTGTTCCGGTTAATCCTGATCCGGCAGCAAGATTCTCGAAATTCAACGATTTTTTTAACAAACAAAACCCTGGCGCACCTTTTGGCGCAGGCGACCAGTTTACAGGCCCGGTAGGCTCGGGCAATACCAATTGGACACAACCGGTTGACAATGCGCAGAAAACACCGTTTGAAACCCAGGCCAATTTTAGTGGTTTTAACAAATCGAATGACACTGGTCGTACCATTGGCGGATTGATTTTACTGGTAATAGGATGCTTTTTCCTGATGCGTGAACTGGATTTTATACCATACTGGTTCAGCTTCCGCAACCTGTTTAAATTCATGTGGCCATTAATATTTATTGGATTGGGTATTGCTGTTATTGCTAAATCAAAAAGGAAAAACGATTGGGCAGCTTTTCAAACCCAACAGGAAGCAGAGCAGCAAAAGAAGGCCGATTTCTCTGAAACCATTGTAGATACAACGCCCGAAAGCCCTGTAAACAAAGACGATAATTCAACATCCGCGAACCCTCAAGCATAAACAAAATGAAATTAGATAGATTAATGTGGGGTATTATCCTGCTTTTTATTGGCGGTGTACTGCTACTCGAAAACTTTGGCATTATTGATTTTTACTGGCGCAATGTCTGGAGCTTTTGGCCAATATTCCTCATCATAGCAGGTGTAAATATCCTCTTCAACAAAAACAATTCTCAAACCGGAAGCATCATTTCAATTGCGGTTTTAGTAGTGGCTTTATCATTCCTGTTCTATAGAGGCCAGCAGGTACCGGAAAGGGGCAACTGGTGGGGGCATCACTTTAAAAAAGATGTTGACATTAACCTGGATGATAACGACCACAATGATGATAACGACAATGACAACGATACTGATACCGCTTTTAACCAGTTAAAATTGGCTGAGCCTTTTGTAGAAGCTGATAATGCTAAAAAAACGGTTTTAAACATATCGGGAGGTGGCATTTCGTTTAACCTGGATGGCGAAACGTCTGAATTGATCAATGCCGATATTACCAAAAAACATGGCAATTTTTCGCTTAAAAAATTACTGACCGACAGTGCTACCGTGCTTACCTTCAAAATGGAAGATAAAAAAGGCAAATGGAATTTTGGCGATGGAGGTAACGATGTGAACTTTAAATTAAACAAGGCGGCCAATTGGGATGTGATTATGAAACTGGGTGCTGGCGAAGCCAATTTCGATTTCAAAGATTATAAAGTACGTACTTTCCGTTTTGATGGTGGTGCTGCAGCCCTCGATATTACTTTTGGCGATTTGTTGCCAATTACCGATGTGATCGTAAAATCGGGTGTTGCCGACGTTAAAATTAAGGTGCCTACCAATTCAGGTTGCAGAATTAAAACCAAAACGGGTTTATCGGCCAAAGATTTTGATGGATTTATAAAACTGAGCGATGGAGTTTACGAAACTTCAAACTATAAAACTTCTGCCAAAAAAATCTTTATCAATTTAGATGGCGGATTGAGTAACTTTGAGGTGAGCAGATATTAGGCAATGGAAGATGTTAGATGGGAAATGGAAGGAAATTCCTGAGCACTGATCTTGAAACCCTAACATCCAAATAATCCTGATCCAATCTAATGAATCTTAATAAAGAATATGTAGTTGTAGTTAACGGTAAACCACAAGGGCCTTACAGCTTAGCCGAACTTAAAAATTTAGACATAACCCCGAATACATTTATCCGTAAACCCGGGATGGATGATTATAAAGAAGCTCACGCAATTCCCGAATTGCGTGAGCTTTTGGGTTTCAGCTACCAGCGAACCGCCCCGCAGTATTTTGCCGCCTTTGATCAGCGTTTACTGGCTTCAGTAATCGATCATTTTATCATTTTCGGTTTCTACACCGTTATTATTTTAACCAGTTATATTTTTATCGAAGGAAAAGACCAGCGGATTATGGCTTTTTTAGTCCCTTTTCCAATTATATTTTTGGTAAAACTCATTTATGGCAGCATTGCCGAGGCAACACAAAGCCAGGCTACCATTGGTAAAAAACTACTAAACATTAAAGTAACTGATTTGGATGGAAGCCGTGTTTCATTCGGTATTTCTTTAGTCCGTAATTTTTCTAAAATCTTATCGGTAGTCCCTGTCTTTTTTGGCTATTTGTATAGTTTTTTGAATAAGAAAAACCAGTGCTGGCACGATATTGCAGCCAATACGCTGGTGATAAAAGACAGATTAATTTAATTAGAAAAGCAGGGATATTACAACTATTTTCGTTAGCCGGGCTGTTCGCTATATCTTTGGCTGGCCTTCGACTACGCTCAGGCTGACAGCCAAAGTATGTCGCTTCCATCCCGTTTAGGAAACCTGGGCCGATGCGATGATGCCAAACCCACCAACCGTTAAAAAATAAACCCGATCAAAGCGAGATGCCGACTTTTTCATCGGCAGAAGCGGGAGCGGGACTGCATTTGCCAGGTAATACTGTACTTTCATTTCCAACAAAAATCAATTTTATCTTTATAATCCGGTTGATTTAATTACAACTTTCCAACATTAAAACCTACGTACAATCCTTATCTTTGCACCCAGATGGAAAAAATATTGGCAAAACACGATTTGGCAGGAGGATATTGCAACAGCTTAACAACTTATTCGAGGTATTTAACCCGCGAGGTAAATATCGGTGATATCGCTTTGGGTGGACATAACCCCATCCGAATCCAATCGATGACGACCACCGATACGATGGATACCTTAGCTACGGTAGAGCAAACAATCCGTATGGTAGAGTCGGGTTGTGAGTATGTTCGTATTACTGCGCCAAGCATTAAAGAAGCCGAAAATCTGGCCAATATTAAAAAAGAGCTACGTTTAAGAGGTTATAATGTGCCCTTAATTGCCGATATCCATTTTACACCCAATGCTGCCGAAATGGCCGCGCGGATTGTAGAAAAAGTGCGCGTAAACCCAGGTAATTACGCCGATAAAAAGAAATTCGAAAACATAGAATATACGCAGGATGCCTATAATGCCGAGCTGAGCCGGATTTATAAAAAGTTTATCCCGCTGGTTAAAATTTGTAAAGAATACGGTACTGCTATGCGTATTGGTACCAACCATGGGTCGCTTTCCGACCGGATTATGAGTCATTACGGCGATACGCCGCGTGGAATGGTCGAATCGGCAATGGAGTTTATGCGCATGTGCGAAGACCAGAATTATTACAACCTCGTTATTTCGATGAAAGCCAGTAACACCCAGGTAATGGTACAGGCTTACAGATTACTGGTCGAAACCATGGCCAAAGAAGGTATGAATTATCCTTTGCACCTCGGTGTAACCGAAGCCGGCGATGGCGAAGATGGTCGCATTAAATCAGCCGTTGGTATTGGTACCTTGCTCGAAGATGGCTTGGGCGATACCATTCGGGTTTCGTTAACAGAAGATCCTGAATTTGAAGCACCAGTAGCAAAAGCATTAGCTGATCGATATACTTTGAGGAGTCGGGAGTCCGAAGTCGGAAGTCCGGAGTCGACCAATTTACGCCCTACGCTTAGCGCTCAGCGCCAAACTTATTCCCCTTACGAGTACAACCGCCGCGTTACCGCATCTGTACAACATATTGGCGGGCATCACCATCCGGTAGTGATGATTGATGTTTCGAAAGAGAATTTAAAAGATCCTTATTTTTTAAGTGCCGTAGGTTACAACTACAGTGCTGGTTTAGATAAATATAATTTGGCCGATCAGGCTTGCGATTTAGCTTATTTGGGCGATAATCTGCCCTCGTTTTCTTTTCCGGGCAATTTAAAACAGGTTTACAATTACGAAACCTGGTTAAAACTGCAAGACAAAAATAACTGTCATCCCTTACTTACGCTTGAAGAATTTAGCAACGCCATAGTTAAAGATGAGTTTTTAAACTTTGTTGAGGTGGATGCACAACAATTAAACAGTTTAACAATTAACCAGTTAACCAATGTTACGCTAGTGTTAAAAACTTCAGCTGTACATGGTATGGCCGAACAGCGTGCTTTTTTTGTAGCCCTGCAAGCGCAAAATATTCAGGTTCCGGTAATCATTAAACGCAGTTATGAGGCTTTAGATGCAGATAATTTAATGCTTTATGCCGCAACCGATTTGGGCGCTTTACTTACCGATGGTTTTGGTGATGGGGTTTGGATTGATGCACAAGGACAAAATCTTTCCTTAATTAATTCAACCAGTTTTGGTATTTTGCAGGCTACCCGTACACGTATCAGTAAAACCGAATATATTTCGTGCCCAAGCTGCGGTCGTACACTTTTCGATTTGCAGGAAACCACACAACTCATCCGTTCGCGTACCGACCATTTGAAAGGTATTAAAATTGGCATTATGGGTTGTATTGTAAATGGTCCCGGCGAAATGGCCGATGCAGATTACGGCTACGTAGGCACCGGACCCGATAAAATTACGCTATACCGCGGTAAAGAGGTGGTAAAGAAAAACGTAACTACAGCTTATGCCTTAGATGAATTGATCGATATCATTAAAGGTGATGGCAACTGGGTGGAGAAAAATTAATTTTTTTGCGCCGTGGTCGGTGTCCTCACAGACCACAATAAGACCACCAGCACCATTTAATTTTCTGCTCAATAAATACTAAATTGCCTTGATGAATATTCCCGAGTTTCATTCCCTTTTTAACGAACTTCGAAATTGGCTCAGCGGCAAAGGGCTTTCGGGCAACGAGTTGGTGTACTCGTACTTTTTCATTGGTATTATTGGGGTTATTCTTTTTTTATTCATCACCATTTTCTTAACCCGGCAAATTTTTATTGGCGTGGTTAAAAGTGCTAAAACCAAATCCGACTGGCAAAAAGCCCTGTTCGAGTTTAGGGTATTCAGGGCTTTTGCCTTAATTTTTGGTGCTTATATCATTTACAATGCAGTTCCTCACGTATTTGTTTATTTTAAAAACTGGCTTTTTTATGCGCTCATATTTGCTAAAATCTATATGGTTTTGGCGGTCATGTTTGCAGTAAATGCTTTTCTCAATGCGGTGGTTTCTATTATGGAATCATCGAAAAAGTATGCCGATAAACCCATCAGAAGTTATAAACAAGTAGCTAAAATTGTTTTTTATATAGTTGGTTTTGTTCTCATTCTGTCCATTCTGTTAAACGAATCGCCATTGTATATTTTTGGTGGTTTTGGTGCAGTTACCGCTGTTTTTATCCTCGTTTTCCGCGATCCGATTTTGGGTTTTGTGGCGTCAGTACAAATGAGTGCTATAGATTTGGTGAGGGTTGGCGATTGGATTACCGTAGAAAAATATGGTGCCGATGGCGAGGTAACCGAAATTAACTTAACTACCATTAAGGTGCGCAACTGGGATAAAACTGTAACCATTGTGCCGAGCTATGCCATTGTAAGCGAATCGTTTAAAAACTGGCGGGCTATGGAAGAAAGTGAGGGACGGAGGATTAAACGGCACATCAACATTAAAATTTCGAGCATCAAGTTTTGCGATGAAGAACTGATCGGGCGTTTGCAGAGCATCGATTTCTTAAAAGATTATCTCAAAGAAACACAACAACACATTGCTACTTTTAATGCCGAGCATACCGTAAATCCGAATAACCTGGTAAATGGTCGCCACATGACTAATATTGGTACATTTAGGGTTTATGCGGAGAAATACCTGCAAAGCAATCCTTACATCAATACCGATTTAACTTTTATGGTACGGCAATTACAGGCCACTGAAAATGGTCTTCCAATCGAAATTTACGTGTTTTCTAAAGAAAAAGGACTGAAGAAATTTGAAGAGGTAGCGGCCGATATTTTTGATCATTTACTTGCTGCGGTACCTTATTTCGACCTCGAAATTTTCCAAAGCCCTAGTGGCAGCGACATGCGCAATTTTGTGAGGAGAGGGGATGATTAGTATTGGGTGATACGCTAAAAATAACTCCTGCCGAAGTAATTTCGTAAGAAAATCAATGAAATAATAATTAAAAAGACCAAAATTCCCTGGAGGGTGACGTTTTGTGATGATTTTTTGTTGAAGTAAAGTATTGTCGCAATCACAATGCCAATGATTGTAGTAATCAGGCCCAATAATTCTTCGTTAATTAGACGGGATTTGCAGATAATGATCTTATTAGGTTTCTTTAGACCGTAATACCGGATGAGCCCTGTTATTTTTGATCTGTAGATTAATAATGAGTCGTTACGGTTTGTCTCATTGAAAAGCCGGGCCGGGATTTTGTATGTTTTAGTTGAGGTTTGTGCGCTGAAAATATATGTTCTTCCGTTGCTCGAACGACCACCCCAAAAATCATTAATAAATTCTGACTTTGATTTTATCGGCGAAAAATTACTATCCAGAAAAATAATCAGGCATAAAAATAAAGTTAAGGCAATTGTGGCCTGCTTTAATATCGTTTTGTTGGAATCTGAAAGGTTAATTCGATCTTGAGCCATAAAATATAATGGCTCAAGATAAGTAATTTACGCTTCCTCCAAAAACATCAAAACCTTCTCGCAAACTTTAAACAAATGTGGAGGTAAACTTTCACCGCTATACGGTTGCGATGCGCCATAAACATGATTGGCTCCTTCAATTTTTACCAGTCTGCTGGCCAGGTTCGCATCTGCAAGTTGCTGTGCGGTTTCAAACGGAACATTTACATCATCATCGCCCTGCACAATTAACCAAGGAATATTAACCCGTTTGGCAGCTTCTAAAATGTTTAGTGTAGCTTGGTTTTCCTCAAAATCTTGTAACAGCGTAACATTTAAAGGCATTTGCTCTTTAGTTCGTGCATTGGTTACAAATATTTTCCCGTTCTTTTTCCATTCTGCCTCCTGTTCTTTTTTCCAGAGGCTGCTAAAATCAGCAATGGCACTCCAGGTAATTAGTTTACCGATCCTTAAATCGTTAGCTGCTTCAATAATCGATAAGCCACCGCCGCGACTATGGCCAATTAAATTTACCCTGGTATCGGCGCCATAGGCTTTTTCTATATAATCGAGCACTGCATTCAAATCAAACAACTCCTTCGATACCGTATTGCTGGCAAAAGTTTCGAGATCGGTTACATCTTTTGGATGATCGGCCGGCACACCACTGTGCGATAAATTAAATTTGATATACCGGTAACCATTGCTGGCAAAATACCTGGCCACGAGGTTATGCGCGCCCCAATCTTTAAAGCCTTTAAAGCCGTGTACAAAAAGGATAATAGGCGTATTCGGATTTTTTTCGTCGAAAGTAATGTCGCCAATAATTAGTTTTCCATCGGCACCGCTAAGGCTAAAATCGTTTTGTGTAATCATCGTTTAAGGTATTGGTATAAAATATAAACCTGTTAAATAAGATTTTGTTGTCGGTTTTTTGAAGTATCAGTTGCGCATGATATTTTTCATTTGCTTTACCGTAATAAGGCCGGTATTAACAAAGTTAAAGATTAAAATACGGGAGAAGGCAACCATTTAGCCATAAATCCGTAATATCAATAAGTGGATCAAATGGGTTGGAAACCAGCCAGAACGGAATTTAAAGTTTAAAATCTGGCTATTTTTTTAAAGGGTGTAAATGGATTGTCAGAGCTGTATAGCTATTTAGAGCCGTTCTAAATTAATGTAAATTACAGATTAATGACGCTGACATGCACCAACCATGTTACTTTTGTATCCCGATAATAGTTAATAACGGAGCACTTGGAATATTTAAAAGTAATAGCTTTTACGCATCACCACATCGACCTGAAATCTTTAGGGAAATTAGTTATATGTGATCAGAGTCTGGATAGCAGGTTGAAGAATATTCAAACAGAGCTTCCGGTAAGCGAAATTTTTTATATCGGTACTTGCAACCGTGTGGAGTTTGTTTTTCTAACTAAAGAAAAAACCGACAAAGAATTTGTTACCAGGTTTCTTACTGTTTTAGACATGGGCCTGCCGGCTGAGTTTATGGAGCGTTTCCTGGATAATGTAACTGTTTACGAAAACGAAGAAGCCTTTAACCATTTATTAAGAACATCGTGCTCATTAGAGAGTTTGGTGGTTGGCGAGAAGGAAATTCTGGCACAAATCCGCAGGGCTTACGAGAACTGTCGCGATGCAGGTTTTACAGGCGATTACATGCGTATGATTATGGATCGCGTGGTTAAAACAGCCAAAGAAGTTTATACCCATACCAATATTTCAAAAAATCCGGTTTCGGTAGTATCACTGGCTTACCGCAAGCTAAAAGAGTTAAACATGTGTGGTAACTCACGTGTTTTAATTATTGGCGCTGGCGAAACCAACCAGAATATTGCCAAATACCTGAACAAACATAAATACTCAAATTTCTCTGTTTTCAACCGTACTTTAGCCAAAGCCGAATTGTTGGCTGAAGAGTTAAACGGGAAAGCCTATCCTTTAACCGCACTTGAGGATTTTAAAGAAGGATTTGATGTGATTATTACTTGTACAGGTGCTACAGAAGCCATTATCGACGAAAAACTGTATGCTAAATTGCTTAACGGCGATACCGGCAAAAAAGTAATTGTTGATTTAGCTATCCCTAACGATGTTGCCCCTGCGGTAATCCACAACAATCCGATTCATTATATCGAGGTTGAATCTTTAAAAGAAGTTGCCCGTAAAAATATCCAGGAACGTTACAACGAACTCGTACACGCCGAAGATATTATCAGCAACAACATTACCGAATTTTTCTCTGTTTTAAAACAACGCCGCATCGAAATTGCTATGCAAGATGTGCCAAGAAAGATTAAGGAAATCAAAAATACAGCTATAAATGGTGTATTTGCCGAAGAAATTAGTCAGATGGACGAAGCATCGCGCGAGGTTTTAGAACGCGTAATGAACTACATGGAGAAAAAGTACATCAGTGTACCCATGGTTATGGCCAAGGAGATTCTGGTTAATCAATCTTAGTTTAATCGCAAAGCACGCAAAGTTGAGGCGCAAAGAGCGCAAAGCTATTTATTTTATTGTTACTATTTCCCCTCTGCTGTCATTCTGAACGCAGTGAAGAATCTCATCGTTAACAAGTAATTTCAGTGCGATTGTTTGAGAGTAAGATGGTAACATCTTACACCACACGGGGAAGAGTCCATCGGCGGCGGCTAGCCGAAGCAAGGATGCGCTGTAGCAAAAAACAATCAATTATATGGGCTACTCAGCATGATATAGCTTTGGTGTGGCAATCCTGTAATGTCACAGAAATCCCCTTAATTCCCCCCTCTGTAACCTCACTGTCTCATTTTTAAACAATTCATGGTATAAACCACTATTTAATTTAAATTTGCAGCTCATTTAATCTTAATAGTGAAGAAATTAACCATCGGAACACGCGGTAGCGACCTGGCTTTATGGCAGGCTAATCATATTAGAAATGAATTGGCGGCCATTGGAATAGAAGCAGAGATAAAAATCATTAAAACGCAGGGCGATAAAATCCTGAATTTAAGATTGGACAAATTGGAAGGCAAAGGCTTTTTTACCAAAGAACTGGAAGAAGAACTTTTGGCCGGTACAATTGATCTGGCTGTACATTGCCTTAAAGATTTGCCTACAACACACCCTGAAGGATTAACCATTGCTGCTTTGCCACCACGCGAGGAAGCCAGCGAATACCTGTTAATTTTAAAAGATTGTGTAGATGTTTCGCAGAAACTTTCGCTTAAAAAAGGCGCTATGGTTGGCACTTCATCTAACCGCCGTAAAGCCCAGCTGTTGGGTTTACGTCCCGATTTAGAAGTAGAAGATCTTCGTGGAAACGTACCTACCCGTATTGGTAAATTACGTGATGAGGATTATGATGCGATTTTAATTGCCAAAGCCGGTGTAAAACGTTTGGGTTTAGATGTGAGCGATTTACACATCGAAGAACTGGAAACCACCGAATTTATTCCTGCACCTGCACAAGGTGCCCTGGCCATTCAGATCAGGGAAAACGATACCGAACTTTTTGATGCCTTGCAAAAACTCCACGATCCGGCTACAGCCGAAGAAGTAGGGGTGGAACGCAAAGTGTTAAACCTTTTCGAAGGTGGTTGTCACATGCCTTTGGGTTGTTACTGCAAAAAAGAAAACGGCCAGTTTGAAGTTTGGACTTCAAAAGCCGAAACTGCTGATCACTTTCCTGAGCGTTTGTTCTTGCGTGCCGATACAACTGAAGGTTTGGCCGAAAAAATTGTGGCCAAGTTCAATACCGAAAGAAAGAAACCTGCAAAGGTTTTCATTTCGCGAGAGATTGGCGAACACAGCTATTTCCGTCGTGCATTAGAAAATAATAATATTGAAATCGAGGGCCGTTCGTTAATCCGTACGTTCCCAATCGTAACTGTTTTAGATCAGTTTATTTTGCGTCATGTTGATTGGATTTTCTTCAGCAGCCGCAACAGTGTAGAATATTTTTTCAACCTGAAACCAGTACTACCAAAGAAAACCAAATTTGGTGTAGTTGGCAGAGGCTCGGAAGATGCTTTACGTAAGTTTAACCATTTTGCCGATTTTGTTGGCGCAAGTGGCGATATTACCGAGGTAGCTGAAGATTTTGCACAATTGGTAGGCGGACAGCAGATTTTGTTCCCAAGGGCACAAGATTCGTTACAGTCGATCCAAAAATCTCTACCAGCAGATGCCAAAATTATCGACCTCCCAATTTACGAAACCGTAATTGAAGATGATATTGACCAAAGCTATGCCGATGTACTGATTTTTACCAGCCCATCAAACGTGGATGCCTATTTCGCCGATAATTTATTGGAACCCGGTCAGCAGGTAATTGCAATTGGCAATTCTACCGGAAAGAAATTTGATGAAATGGGGGTAAAATATGCTTTGCCATACTCGCCTGATGAAATCGGATTAGCTGAGGCTGTTTTTGGAATAGAAATAAGGTAGGAAAGTCGGAAGTCCGAAGACGGATGTCGGAAGTTTGGGTGCTTAAATGGCTAAAAGAAAGACCATTTTGTTTATGAAGGAAAATACTGATAACCTCTCAATAATTGAAATGATACTCAAGTCTTGATACTTGATACTAAATACTTGATACAATTAATATGTTACATCGTCCGCGTAGATTAAGGAAAAACCCATTGGTGAGAGAGATGGTGGCCGAAACCCGGTTGTCAAAAGATATGTTTGTGTACCCTTATTTTGTGGTGCCCGGTAAAAATGTTACCCATGCTATTGATGCCATGCCAGGAGTTAACCATTATTCGGTTGATACACTGGTTAAAGATGTTGAAGCCGGATTGAAAAAAGGGCTGAATAAAATCATGCTTTTTGGGGTTGGCGACGAAAAATCAGCTGATGCTAAATCTGCCTATCACGATCATTCATTAGTGCCAACCGCTGTGCGCGAGCTTAAAAAACAGTTTGGCGAAGATTTGTACGTAGTAACCGATGTTTGCGTTTGCTCTTACACCACACACGGGCATTGCGGAATTATGGAGAACGATTATGTTCAAAATGATAAAACCGTAGATGTTATTGCAAAAATGGCATTGACACATGCGCAGGCCGGTGCAGATATGTTTGCCCCATCGGATATGATGGATGGCAGGATTGAAGCCATGCGTAACCTTTTAGACGAAAATGGTTTTGTAAATGCGGCCATTATGAGCCACGCTACAAAATTTGCTTCTGCCTATTACGGCCCTTTCAGAGAGGCTGCCGATTGCGCGCCAAGTAAAGGCGATAGAAAAGCGTACCAAATGGATTTCAGAAACCCATTAGAAGCTTTACGCGAAGCGCAACTGGATGAGCAGGAAGGAGCCGATGTTTTAATGGTAAAACCCGGATTGGCTTATCTCGACATCATTCAACGCTTAAAACAAGATACCAACTTACCCATTGCAGTTTATAACGTTTCGGGCGAATACTCGATGGTAAAAGCAGCAGCAGAGCGCGGTTGGATTGACGAACAAAAAGTAGTAATGGAAACCATGCACGCCTTTGCAAGAGCCGGCGCTAGCATTATTACCACTTACCACATTAAAGATATTTTAAATAACAACTGGATTTAAGGTGGAAGGTAAAAGGCTTTAAGGTTGAGGGTTTACAAGCCCATAAGCTAGCCTAACAATTCTTCCTAAATCCTAAAATATAATGAGGTGAAAGGTTGATGGTTTGTTGGTAACGGGGTATACGCCCAGAGCCTTCTGCCTTCTACCTTCCAGCCTTCAACCTTAATAAAACGAGGTGGAAAACAGAGATTGGAATGTTGAGGGATTATAGATCCTGAACCTTTTGCCCTCCACCTTCCAACCCTCAACCTTTAAAAAGATGTTAGATTCATTAAAAAAAATGTTTTCAGGCAACGAAGCCGATATTCCGGTAAATACGGGTAGCAAGCCTGATATTTCAAGGGTAAAATCTGCCGAACTGTACGAAAAATCAAAAACGTATTTCCCGGGTGGGGTAAACTCACCGGTAAGGGCTTTTAAATCTGTTTACGGTACGCCGCTTTTCATCGAGAAAGGTGATGGCTGCTTTATCTGGGATGCAGACGGAAACCAGTTTATCGATTTTTGTGGCAGCTGGGGACCTTTGATTTTAGGACATAACAATCCGAAAATCCGCGAGAAAGTTACCGAAGTAATGCAAAACGGGATGAGCTTTGGTGCACCTACAGCTTTAGAAAATGAACTGGCAGAGCTGATTATTAAAAACAACCGTTTTGTAGAAAAAATCCGTTTTACCAGCTCGGGTACCGAAGCGGTAATGTCGGCCATACGTTTGGCACGTGGATTTACCAATCGTGATAAAATTTTAAAGTTCGAAGGTTGCTACCATGGCCACAGCGATTCGCTACTGGTTAAAGCGGGTTCGGGCCTGGTTACCTTTGGCGAAACTTCCTCAGCAGGGGTGCCTAAAGCTTTTGCCGAAGAAACCATCGTTGTTCCGTTGAATGATAAAACAGCAATTGAACAGGCTTTTGCACAATTTAAAGATCAGATTGCTGCGGTAATTATCGAAGGCATTCCGGCCAATAACGGTTTAATTATGCAGGATGAAGAATATATTCAATTCTTGCGTAAAATCTGTACCGACAACGGTTCACTTTTAATTTTTGATGAAGTAATTACCGGTTTTAGGGTTGGTTTTGAAGGTGCTGCGGCACATTATGGCATTACACCTGATATTGTAACTTATGGAAAAATCATCGGTGGTGGTTTACCTGTAGGGATGTATGGCGCTCGTGCGGAAATTATGGCGCACATTTCTCCTGATGGAGGCGTTTACCAGGCCGGAACATTATCTGGTAATCCGGTGGCCATGGCTGCAGGTATTGCTACTTTAACCGAACTGAACAAATCGGGCTTTTATAAAGATTTAAATAACAAAGCGCAAGAATTTGTGGCCAGCATTCAGCGTTTTGCCACTGCTCGTAACTATAAATTTAAAGTATTTACCATCGGTTCTATCTTTTGGTTTGCCTTTACCGATAAAGATAAAATCCAATCGGCCGATGATATCGATGCCGGCAGCATGGAGAAATTTAAAATTATGCACCGCGAATTATTAAACCGTGGAATTTATTTAGGTCCATCGGGATATGAAGTTGGTTTCGTATCTTCAGCACATACAAAGATTGAACTGGAGAAAGCGAAACGTGCAATATTTGAGGCCTTAGATTTGGTGTTTAAAAAATAATTTTATTAGAAAGATCGTCATTGCGAGGAATGAAGCAATCCTATACAATCGCTAGGCTTTAAAACCTATAGCATTAACATTGCTTCGTCGTTCCTCCTCGCAATGACGGATAAGAAAAACAAATCAGTGTAATCAACCCAACGGGAATGAAGAAATCTATAATCATATTTTACGCGTTATTGCTTTACGCATTAATACAGCTCATTTCGTGGGGCACTTTGGTGGTGCGTTTGCAACCCAGCCGCATGACGATGATTATGGGCGAGGGGTCGGTATTTTTATTCCTGTTGTGCATTGGGGGGTATTTTTTACACCAATCGTTAAAACGTGAGGATAAATTAAGAGAGCAGCAGCAAAACTTCCTGATGTCGATTACACACGAGTTGAAATCGCCGCTGGCAGCCATTAAACTTTCGATACAGACCATTGTAAAACGTGATCTGGATAAAGCGCGACAAGTCTCTTTGCTGAATAATTCGTTAAAAGATATTGAGCGTTTAGATGATCTGGTGGAGAATATGTTACTGGCAACCAAGATCGAAAACCGTTCGTATAGCTTCCCGAAAGAGCCATTTAACTTTTCGGAGCTGGTGGCTAAAATTACCGACCGTTTACAAGTACACTCATGCGGCTGCGAACAAATCATAAATGCTAAAATTCAGCCAAATTTGCAGCTTGTGGGTGACAAATTTGCCTTATCGTCAGTAGTAACCAATCTAATCGAGAATGCAGTAAAATATTCTAATCCTTGTGATGAGATAAATGTGCATTTAAACGATATAGACGGACATATTCACCTCAGTGTGTTGGATAAAGGACCGGGTATTTCAGATGCCGAAAAAATGTTGATATTTGATAAGTTTTACCGCGTTGGTAACGAGAATGTCAGAAAAGCGAAAGGAACAGGTTTAGGCTTGTTTATTGTGAAAGAGGTTTTACAATACCATGATGCAGATATTACAGTAAAAGACAATTTGCCTCAGGGAAGTATTTTTGAAGTAACATTTAGTTAATCTCAATTATGTCACAAAAATTAAGAATTCTATTGGTAGAAGACGAGGATCACTTGTTAGATGCTATTAAATTAAACCTCGAACTTGAAGGATATAAAGTTCACGCCGTTAAAGATGGCAAAACCGCTCTTAAAGTATTTAAAGAAGAACGCTTTAATCTGATCGTTTTAGATGTTATGCTACCCGAAATGGATGGCTTCCAGGTTTGTGAAACCATACGTTTAGAGAATGCAGAAGTTCCGATTATGTTTTTGACAGCAAAAAACACTTCAGAAGATCGCGTTTTAGGCCTTAAAAAAGGAGCCGACGATTATTTAGTTAAACCATTTAACTTAGAAGAACTTATTCTTCGCGTGGGTATTCTGGTTAAACGCAGTTTAAAATCTGATGATTTAAAAGAGTTAAACTCTTACAAAATTGGCGATAAAACCATTTATTTTAACTCTTTCGAGTTGAAACATGATGATGGCACCATTACGCCGTTAACCAAAAAAGAAACCATGTTACTGAAACTGTTAATCGAACGTAAAAACGACGCAGTTTCGAGAGAGCAGATTTTAGAAACGGTGTGGAATTATGATGTGTATCCTTCAACCAGAACGATTGATAACTTCATTTTAACTTTCCGTAAGTATTTCGAACCAGATCAAAAAAATCCAGTTTATTTTCACTCTATCCGTGGGGTAGGTTATAAATTTACCGATAGTCATTAATGTACAATAATAACGGCAGGTATGTTTTAATGGCAGTTTTTCTGCTGGCCGGTTTGGTTTGTGTTTTTTATCACCAATACCAGTTAGCAGCACTTTCGGCACTTTTACTGGCCTTTGTAATATGGAGCCACTTTAAGCACAGTTCGGTTTTAATGGCTTCGAAGCATTTTAAAAACGGCGAATTTGGTAAAACCAAAGCCTTGCTGGCCGAGGTAATAAAACCAGAGCGTTTAGCCAAAAGCCGCAGGGGTTATTACGAATTTATGCAGGGTAATATGGCTTTGAAAGAAGAAGACTGGGATAAAGCCGAGTATCACTTTCAACTAGCCAGCCGTTTTCCGGTAGGAGGTAAGAATGAGAAAGCTTATGTGCTGATTCATCTGGCTAACCTGGCACTGCGTAAAAAAGACAGGGAAAGAGCTGAAGCTTATACCAAACTAGCCAAAGAATTGGCCGAAACACAACGATCGAAAGATATCATTGTGAAAATAGAAAAGGAAATCAGCAAAATATAATAGGACTATTGTCATTTTGAACAACGAAGCACCAGTTTAGCAATAAAAAGGTACTTCGTTTTTTTTTTATTTATACCTTTGCAGCCGATTCGTCATGCTGTCCCGATTTATCGGGGTCAGCATCTTTTTTTGCTATGAAGACCCTGAACTAAATTCAGGGTGACGTTGACCAAGGAACACCAAATACAAATCATGAAGAATAATTTATTTTTAGACGCAGCATTTTCAAAACAAACAGAACGTCCACCCGTGTGGATGATGCGCCAGGCAGGTCGTTTTATGCCGCAATATTGGGAAATTAAAAACAAGTACTCTTTTTTAGAGATGTGTAAAAACCCCGAAATTGCTGCAGATGTAACCATGCTGCCGGTTGATTTGTTGGATATTGATGCTGCGATTTTATTCTGTGATATTTTGGTAACAGGCGAAGCCATGGGTGGCGACTTAAGTTTTACCCAGGGTGTTGGGCCTAAGTTTGCCAATCCGGTGCGTAATGCTCAGGATATCGAAAACCTGAATGTAGATTGTTTAAGTGAATTACAATATGTAGCTGATGCGATTAAAGTTATTCAGCAACGCTTAGATAACAGGATTCCGTTAATTGGTTTTGCTGGTGCTCCCTTTACCGTAATGAGCTATTTAATTGAAGGCGGTTCATCTAAAGATTTTAAGTTAACCAAGCTTTTTATACACAACCAGCCTGAGCTGGCACACAAACTTTTGGCTAAAATTGCTAAAGTAACTGCCGATTATCTTAATCTGCAGATTGCTGCTGGTGTAAATGCACTTCAAATTTTCGACAGCTGGGCTTTGGCTTTATCGTGGAACGATTATCAGGAGTTTTCTCATCGTTACATTCAGGAAATTATTGCCAACTTAAACAGAAAAGATATTCCGGTTATTTCTTTCTGTAAAGGGAGCTCGGTTTTTGCCCCAATTATGGCCGAAGCTAAACCTGATGTAATTTCGGTTGACTGGAATGCTGATTTATTGAATATTAAAAATGCTCTACCAAAGGGGATTGCTGTACAGGGTAATTTAGATCCACACATTTTATATGCCGATAAAGCGGTGATTAAAGCGCAGATCCATAAATTATTCGAGCGTATGCGTGGTACAGAAGGATTTATCTTTAACTTAGGTCATGGCATTATGCCCGATATTCCTTTCGATAATGTAAAATATGCGATCGAGGTAGTGAAAGAGTTTAGGTACTAGCCAAGTCATTTGGTTTTCGTATATTAGCTTTATAACACAAATATTATGACTGTTGAATCATTAGATGACGAGGATAAGTTGCCGATTAAACAATTAATTAAGGCAGTTAATAAAAAGATGGATGATGTTTTAAGGGTTGTTGATGCACTAAACCTCGGTAGAACAGAAGTGAAGGCTGATGGGGTATACAGAACATTTAATAACGGAGAGACAGTAAAGATAGCTGAAGGTAATTTTGCAAAAAGAAGGGTTTCTGTTAAAAGAATTAAACTTTTTTAATGGCTCGAAAGCCTAAATTGAGAATTTTCGCAGGTCCAAATGGCTCTGGTAAGACAACTTTATTTGATTCTATACAACCAATCTATTTTTCGACAAGAATTTTTGTTAATGCCGATTTATTAGAAGAGGAGTTTAAAAAGAAAAACTTTCTAAACTTATCCGATTTTGAAATAGATGTTATAAATGAAAATTTTGAATCTTTTTGTTTCCAGAACGGACTTTTTATAAAAGCTGGTTTTAACGCGGCAAGTTGGAATCTTGTTGTAAGAGAAAATGTTATTGTTAAAAATACGTCGACCTCAACAGCCTACAATTCTTATCACTTTGCAATTATCGCAGATTTTATTCGGTATGCGTTAATCAAAAACAAAAAATCATTTAGCTTCGAAACTGTATTTTCTCACCCTTCAAAATTAGATCTTATTGATTTTGCCCATCAAAATAATTATAAGGTTTACCTCTATTTTATAAGTACAGAAACCCCCAAAATGAATGTTGAGCGAGTAAAGGATAGGGTTTTAAAAGGCGGGCATTTGGTTAATAAAGATAAAATTGAGCAGCGCTACTTTTTGACAATGGATTTATTAATCGAGATGATTAAAAAGGTAGATCAAACTTATCTTTGGGATAATTCTGAAACGCAGGATTATATTGGTGAAATTTGTGATGGTACGTTAGATTTGCAACTTAGCAATATCCCCAATTGGATTGATACTTATATTTTGAACAAGATAAAACAATGATAGAAACCTTATTGCCATTTTATTCCTATTTTAAAGCCGTTCACATTGTATTTGTGATTAGCTGGATGGCTGGTTTATTCTATATTTTAAGTCTTTTTATTTACCATACTGAGGCTAACAATAAGCCTGAACCGGAAAAAAGTATTCTCCAAAAACAGTTTATTAAAATGGAGGCTACTTTGTGGAAAATTATAGCCACTCCGGCAATGATAATTTCGGTTTTGGCCGGGGCCGGTATGCTTACTCTGAACAGCTCACTTTTGCAAGCCGATTGGATGTGGGTAAAGCTTGCTTTTGTGGTTGGCTTACTCATTTATCATTTCATTTGCCAAAACATCGTAAAACAGCTTAAAAACAATCAGTTTAAGTTAAGCAGTTTTCAATTGCGTTTGTGGCGCGAGTTGGCTACTATTTTTATGATTGCCATCGTATTTGTAGTGATCTTAAAAAGCGCCCTCAATTGGATTTATGGCTTAATTGGTATTATGGGTATAGCAATGATTATAATGATCGCGGTTAAGCTCTATAAGAATTACCGATTGAAGAAGTAAAGTTGGTATTAAGTATCAAGTGTTAAGTATCAAGTATCGACATATTTGCGGATTTGTCTTGCTACTTGATACTCAAATCCTGCTCTCAATACTTGCTACTCCAATAAATTTTGTTGCCTTTTCGTAAACTTGTTTCAACTTCTCGATACTTGATATCCAATACCTGATAATTTAATAAAAAACTATCCTAAATTTGGGCGATAAAAATCCATGCTCATGTTTACAGCCACGGGTCTGAAAAAGACCGTACTCTTTATATCTTTTCTTTGCAGTTCTTATTTAGCTTCGGCGCAGTTTAACCAATCGGCTTTCGAAAACAGGATCCGTCCGGATAGCAGTTTGACTAACCAGGTACATTTTAATTTTTACAATTTAAATTTTGTACGCAATTACGAATATACCAACGATTTTCATGATGGATATACACTGTATGGTACCCAGTTACAACCGCAGATTGTTTATTATGCACACCCTAACCTGGCGATTACAGCCGGAGCTTTTATCCGCAAAGATTTTGGCAGAAACGGGGTAAGTGATGCCAAACCTTTATTCAGTTTAAAATACCACAAAAGAAACCTTACCTTGATTTTCGGAAGTTTAGAAGGTGGTATTCAACATAAATACATTGAGCCGCTTTACGATTTTGAGAGAACCATTACTACCCCGATTGAATACGGTACACAGCTTTTGGTAGAACGTAAGCGCTTTAATTTAGATGCCTGGATTGCCTGGCAAAAAATGATTTATAAAGGCGATCCGGCTAAAGAAGAAATTATTGGTGGTTTATCTACCGAAAGTACACTTGCTGAGGCTAATGGCTGGAAATTAAGTGTGCCGGCGCAGTTTCTGGCTTTTCACCAGGGTGGGCAGATTGATGTGCTTAAAGAAATCCCAATCAGTACTTTATTTAATGGTGCAGCAGGCATAAAACTGCATAAAGCCATTAACAGCAACATTAAGCAGGTATATACCGATAACTATATTGCAGTATATAAAGACCTGTCGCCTGATAAAAGAAGGGCTTACGAAGGTGGTTTTGGTCTCTGGTTAAACGCCGGGGTAGAAAGTAAATGGGGAAGTCTGGTTGCCTCATACTGGAAAGGCAATAATTTTATTTCGATAAAAGGTATGCCATTGTACGAATCGGTTTCTGATAATTTATATAGCCCGGGCTTAAGACAAAGTACACGCAATATTGTTTCGTTGCGCTATGCTTACCAAAAGGAGCTGATTCCGCATTTATACCTGGATGTTCGCTTCGAACCACATATCGATTTAGACCATACCGATAAACAACTTCAATTTAACCACTCATTTTTCCTAACCTATAAGCAGGATTTTAAATTGTTTAAAGTGAAAAAGGACGGAAGGTAAAAGCCGAAAGACCAAAGCAAAAAACTAAACTCTTATATCTCATTCATGGTCTCCGACTTCAGTCGGAGACACTAGATAAATTGCTAACCCCGCAGGTTTTAAAAAAACCTGCGGGGTTTATCGTTTTTAAACCCTGTCCGTTCATTTTCAAATAAAAATATTATCTTTCGTTAAAAATAGATACTGATTTATCTTGTTGATAATCAGTATTTATACGGATAAATTTAACTTTATTTAACTTTTTTTCTCTCCTCATGCAACCATTGTGTGCCATTGACCATCTTCTCTATACAAACACACAATGAAATTGACGCGAAGCTATACGATAAACGATTTGATGGAGGGCTGCAAAGCCGGCGACCGGAAGATGCAGGAGCTGCTGTATAGGCAAACTGCATCGAAAATGCTGGCTGTTTGTATGCGCTACGCCAAAGATAAAATGGAAGCTGAAGATGTACTGCAAATGGGCTACATTAAAGTTTTTCAGAAAATTAAGGAATACCGGGGAGAGGGCTCTTTTGAAGGCTGGATTAGGCGGGTAATGGTAAACACAGCCATTGAAAGTTACCGCAAAAACCTGCGCAGCTTAAATGTGGTTGAAATTGATGAAGCTTACGAGCAGCCATCAACCGGATTTGATTTTAGCCGTTTAGGGATGCAAGACCTGATGAAAGTGATCCAAAAACTGGCTGATGGTTACCGGATGGTTTTTAACATGTACGTAATAGAGGGCTACTCGCACAAAGAAATCGGCGAAACGCTGGGCATTTCGGAAGGAGCCAGTAAATCGCAGTTATCGCGGGCCCGGGCAATATTAAAGGAAGAAATTATAAAAATGGAGGGATTTGGTTATGCAACCTACACAGGATAAGGATTTTGATCGGCTGTTTAAAAATGCTTTTGACGATGCCGAGATCACACCATCAAGGGATTTATGGAGCAATATTGAAAGCGAAATTGAACCAAAGAAAAAAAGGATTATACCCGTTTACTGGTTATCGGCCGCTGCCATATTACTGGTAGTTACAGCAGGGATTTTGGTTTACCGGCAACAAAATGTTAACCCTAAACAGTTAACCAGCTATGTTGCACCTAAAGTACAGCAACCAGTTGTAGCAGAGCAACCTGTTAAAGATTCGGCAGTTAGCAGGGTTAACCCAATTGAAAAAGTAGAAGCCGTTTTACCGGTTAGCGCTAAACCAGTTACCAGTTTAGCTAAAACTACCATCAAAAAAGAAGCTAAACCGGTAGAGAAACAAAAGATAGTTACTGCTCCTGAAGCTTTTAAACAGGAAACGGTAATCGCTAAAAATGAAGAACCTAAAAAGGATATTAAAACTAAAATTGAGGAAGCGATTTTACAACCTGAAAAAGAAACGGTAATAGCAGCTAACCCTACAACCATAAAAGTAGATGAGCCGATTAACGATAACGAAGAGCAAAATACTAAAAGCATCCGTAATGTGGGCGATGTGGTAAACCTCATTGTAAACAAGGTTGATAAAAGGAAAGATAAGTTTATTCAGTTTAGAACAGACGACGACGATTCTTCTCTATCATCCATCAATATCGGACCCTTTAAATTTGGTAAACGGAAGAAATAACAGTCTTCAGTTGGCAGTTATCAGTTTACAATTTCAATTACTAACATTAAAACATCACAACATTTAAACCTTACAACTTTTAAGCATTACAACATTAAACATAACAAACACATAGATATGAAACGTCTGATTTTTACAACACTTTTGGTAAGCGGGCTTGCCGGTGTTATGGCTCCAGGTGCTTTTGCACAGCAAGATAGTGTTAAACGCAATAGAAAAGATATAAATTATGGTATTGTTACCATTACCAGAGATGGAAAAGATAGTGTAAAGAATGATGCTAAAAAAGGCCGTTTTGTAGGCGGAATTACCTTTACCCGGGTTGATTTGGGTTTCTCGAGGCTAATTGATAACGGAAGTTTTAATTTGTCGCCAAACAACGATTTTTTAGATTACAAAGGCGGTAAAACCAGTACATTTTCTTTCGATATCTTACAACTAGGCTACCGTTTCAATTCGAACTTTAAAGTATATGTAGCTGGTGGTTTCGACTGGACGCTGATCCGTTTAAGAAAAGATATTACGATTGCCAAAAACTCAAGCGAGTTTGTTTACACCGATCAATCGCCTGTACATTTCTCTAAAAACCGTTTCTCGAGCAGTTATGTACACATTCCGTTAAATTTTGAGTTCCGCACCTCTGAAAATAAAAATGGCAAAAGGTTTTACCTGGTGTTAGGTCCGGAAGTGAGCTTTTTGTTAAACGGAAAAATTAAACAAATCAGCGAAGAAAGGGGTAAAGAAAAACAATACGATAGCTATCACTTTCAATCGGTTCGTTACGGCGGTACAATCAGGTTTGGTTATGGTGGCTTAGGTTTGTTTACCAAATACTACTTCAACGATATGTTTACCACTTCGCAGCAAGCCGGTTTAAAGAACATGAGTTTCGGGGTTACTTTTGGGTTAAATTAAGCACCCTTAAATCTTAACCGACTAATCAATTCTCTCCTTCAGGAGAGATGTTCGAAGGACAGAGAGACAACACACAAATAAACAGATCCTGTTTCGGTTAGGCGAAACAGGATTTTTTATTTAGCGTGTTTTAAGCGTTAAACGCGGTGTTTACTACGCAATTGTAATTTTGCTTTCAGCTTTAGTCTTTCCGCTTTAAGCTTATTCATTATCTTTACCACGTGAGCAATATCCTAATCAGCGTTAAAAATTTAACCAAGCAATATCAGGCAGAGCAGGCCGGCGGAATTAAAAATGTAAGTTTCGATATCAACAGGGGCGATGTGGTAGCCATTATTGGCGAGAGTGGAAGTGGAAAATCGACCTTGCTTAAATCCATCTACGGTCTGTTAAAAACTGATGAAGGCGAAATCTTTTTCGAAGACAAGCGGGTTAAAGGACCAGACGAACAACTGATTCCAGGCCATAAGCAGATGAAAATGGTAACGCAGGATTTTTCGCTTAATATTTATGCGAAAGTGTACGATAATATCGCCTCACAATTATCGAATACTGACCTTAAAACCAAAGCAGAAAAGACTTTGGCCATTATGGATCATTTACGGATTTTACCGCTTCAAAATAAAAAGATAATCGAGCTAAGTGGTGGCGAACAGCAGCGTGTAGCTATTGCCAAAGCCATGGTTTCGGATACGCAGGTTTTGCTTTTGGATGAACCTTTCAGTCAGGTAGATGCCCTGCTTAAAAACCAGTTGCGTGCCGATATTAAACGCATAGCAGCTGAGACGGGTGTAACAGTAATTCTGGTATCGCACGATCCTGCCGATGGTTTATTTCTGGCCGATCAGTTATTGATTTTGCGTAACGGCGAACTCTTACAAACAGGCAAGCCAGCTGAAATTTACCAGCATCCGGCCCATATTTATACCGCCCAGATTTTAGGCAATGCGGTAGTACTACCAGCCGCTGACGCAGAGAAAATTGGTTTAAAAACCCAGAAAGATAATGTTGTGTTTTATCCCGAATGGGCAGAGGTGAGTAACAACTGGAGCAGCAGGCGTTACGAAGTAAAAGATGTTTATTATAAAGGTTTTTACGATGAATTGTTGCTGGAAAGAAACGGTGTTCACATCCGTGCGATACAATTGAACAGGGGAGAGCATAAAAAAAACGACCACGTTCAGCTGAACATTAGTCGTTTTTTAGAGTTTTAAACCAAATTGCTTACTCTGAAGAAGAGGTAACTAAAACAATCCGGGCACCAATACTGGCCGATGGCCTTACCGGTGCTAAATTTCTATTTGCACTGTTCTGTAAGTAGACCCTGATTCTTCCAGGGAAAGAACTGTAACTGTATGAATCAGTTCCGTAAGTAAATGGCAAGGCATCGTAACCATCATCGTTAAAACGGGCGAATGATAAAATGATACCATCATCTTCGTATTGTTCAATTCTATTGTCGCTAATATCTACATATAAGTAAGAACCATTTGCAGCATCGCTGGTTGCAACCCATGCACTTGGCTGAATGGTCTTGTAAATAGTGATGTTCGGTGTATTTTGAACGATGGTGTCTTTTTTGCAGGAAGCCAGACCTAGTGTGGCGATGCAAAGCATTAAGATGGTAAGTTTTTTCATGTTGATTAGTGTTTATTTGTGTGTGTGATTTTCATATTGCAAATCTGCTGCCAAAAAATGCAACAACCCATTTATGGATTAATTATTGTACAGTTATAAACAGTTACCAATTGTAAATTTGCTTTAATTCCCTTTATATGAAGATCTTTTTTCGCCTCTTACCCTGGTTAATCCTTCTGGTTGCAGGTTATTTATTTATCGCTAAAAAGTTCAGTATCAATACCACCGTAGAAAGTAAACATCAGCTCCTGGTCGAGAAAATTGAGGCCATAGGCAAGCTGGAATTGGTTAGGTATCAAATTAGTGACGTTTTAGAGCACAAAAATAAAACAGATTTTTTGCCCGAAGCCAGTGTTTTATTGATTGTTAAAGCCGAAGCGGTGGGCTGTATCGATTTAACAAAAATTACCCGCGATGATATCCGTATCGATGCGGATACAGCTGTAGTAAATTTGCCACAGCCAGAAATCTGCTATGTAAAAATCGACCATAAAAACTCACGGGTGTACGATACGAAAATGGCCTTCTTCAGAGAAGCTGATCTGGTAGATGAAGCGTATAAAGCAGCCGAAAGGCAAATTACTGCTGAAGTTAAAAAATCGAACATTTTAACGCAGACTAAAACCAATGCGGCCAATGTACTCAAACCGATTATTGAAGGTTTAGGGTATAAAAATGTGAGGTTGAGTTTTGAATAGGGTGTAGAGTTTAAGGTTTAGGGTTTTGAGGGGGAAGGTAAGCGGTTACCTCTAAACCCGTCACCCTGACCTGTAGCGCAGCGGAAAGCTACGCAGTAAATTTATTTCAGGGTCTCTATACTTAATAAGAGATGCTGAAATACCTGTCCGACTGGCCGGGCGGGAGTCCAGCATGACGACTTGGTTAAAATTTACTTCAAAAAATCCTCGCGGTGTGGATTAAAAATATCAACCAATAAGCCTGCTTCGAGGCATACCACACCGTGGAATACATTACTGGGTGCAAAGAAAACATCGCCTTCATTCAATATTTTTTTATCCTCGCCCATGCTTACTTCAAAACTACCTTTGGCAACGTAACTCATTTGCAGGTGCGGATGGTTGTGTACCGATCCGATGGCACCTTGCTCAAAAGCAACTTTGACCAGCATCAACTGATCATCGTAAGCCATGATTTTGCGCTTTATGCCGGCACCTAAATCTTCCCAGGTGATATCGTTATCAGAGATTAATGTTTTGTTGGTTAAGTCTTGGAAATTCATTTTTTATAAGTGCTGTTATAGAAAAAACGTCATCTCGACTGAAGCGTAGCGGAATGGAGAGATCTGTCTCGTTAGATTTCTCGACTTCGTTGCACTCCGCTCGAAATGACGGCTTGGCTTGGTGTCCTCTGCGATAAACTTTGCGCCCTTTGCGGTTACAAAACCTTAAACCAAATACTCAAACAAAGTCTGATCCTGGTTCAGTTCGATAATTTCAAATTTAAAATCTTTCATGCGCTGCAATAAACTGGCATAATCGTTTTTGTTCGAAAGCTCAATACCTACCAGCGCCGGACCATTTTCCTTGTTGGTTTTTTTAATAAATTCGAAACGGGTAATATCATCATGCGGACCTAAAACCTCGTTCACAAATAATTTTAAAGCTCCTGGTCTTTGCGGAAAGCGAACAATGAAATAATGTTTCAAGCCTTCGAAAAGTAAAGATTTCTCTTTAATCTCCTGCATGCGCTCAATGTCGTTGTTACCACCACTAACAATACAAACTACGGTTTTGCCTGCAATCTGCTCTCTCAGCTGATCTAACGCAGCCACAGACAGTGCTCCCGCAGGTTCTACCACAATTGCATCTTCGTTGTACAGTTTTAATATGGTGGTACAAATTTTCCCTTCCGGAATTAAATGCATCTGATCCAGCAGTTCCTTGCAGTATTCGTAGGTAATGTGGCCGATCCTTTTTACAGCAGCCCCATCTACAAAGCGGTCTATCTCCTCTAAAGTATACGGACCACCCTGCTCCATTGCGGTAACCATTGATGGTGCACCAAGTGGCTCAACGCCTACGAGTTTAACATCGGGTTTAACGGTTTTCATGTAAGCGCTCACACCCGAAGCCAATCCACCACCACCTACAGGCATTACTACCATATCCAAATCGGGCAAATCTTCGAAAATTTCAATCCCAACGGTTGCCTGTCCTTCAATTACTTTTTCGTCATCAAAAGGTGGAATAAAAGTAGCATCATGTGCCGCGCTGTAAGCCAAAGCTTCTTTTAAACAATCGTCAAAAGTATCGCCAACCAAAACCACCTCCACGTTTTCGCCCCCAAACATATAGGTTTGTTTGACCTTTTGTTTGGGAGTAATTTCGGGCATAAAAATTACACCTTTAATACCCAGTTTTTTGCACGAGTAAGCCACACCCTGCGCATGGTTTCCGGCACTTGCACAAACTACACCGTTAATTAACAATTCCTGTGGGAGTGAACTAATTTTATTGTAAGCACCACGTAGTTTATAAGAGCGCACAATCTGCAAATCTTCTCTTTTTAAATAAATATTGGCATTGTAGTAAGAAGAAAGTCCGGCATTAAACTCAAGTGGGGTACGTTTTACCACGCCTTTGAGCCTTTCTGATGCAGATTTAAAATCCAGTGTATGTGGTGTTGTAGTGTTCATGTTTATAGTATCAAGTAGGGAGAATCTGGTATCAAGATCAATGTTCTCCTGTATTTTTCTTTTCGTCATTGCGAGGTACGAAGCAATCTTAAAGCGTTAGGTTTACTAACAGCTATAGTTGTATAATTGCTTTGGGCCTCGCAATGACGAGTTGTTGCTACGCTAAATGCAGCGCAACCAATTGGTTCAAATCAGTATCGTTAATGCCTTGTTTGCTATCGGCTAAAACCAAAAACTGTTTGTAAACAATATCAAGGTGTTCTTTTTCCAATTTGTGGCCCAAACGCTCTAAATGGTGTTTTAAGGCATGGCGACCGCTTCTTGCTGTTAAAACAATCGTAGCATCAGGAAAACCAACATCTTCTGGTTTAATAATTTCGTAGTTTTCGCGGTTTTTTAAGAAACCATCCTGGTGAATACCAGAACTGTGCGAAAATGCATTTGCACCAACAATAGCTTTGTTAGGCTGCACTGGCATGTTCATTTGGTTTCTTACGCTATGGCTAATGTCGTAAAACTGGGTTGCATCAATGCTGGTGTTTAAGCCCAATACTTTGTGGGTTTTTAAAATCATCACCACTTCTTCCATTGAGGTGTTACCAGCACGTTCGCCAATACCGTTAATGGTACATTCTACCTGGCGGGCACCGTTTTGTAAGCCAGCAATAGAGTTGGCCGTAGCTAAACCTAAATCGTTGTGGCAGTGAACAGAGATAATTGCATTATCGATGTTTTTAACATTTTCTTTTAAGAAAAGGATTTTCGAGCCATATTGATCTGGTAAGCAGTAACCGTTAGTATCGGGAATGTTTACCACAGTTGCACCGGCAGCAATTACCGCTTCAACCATTTTGGCTAAAAATTCGATATCGGCACGGCCGGCATCTTCTGCGTAAAACTCAACATCTTCTACATATTTTTTGGCATATTTTACCGCTTCAACCGCACGGGCTAAAATATCTTCGCGGGTGCTGTTAAATTTATGTTTGATGTGGAAATCGGAAGAACCAATTCCGGTGTGGATACGAGGTCTTTTTGCATAGCGCAAAGCATCGGCAGCCACATCAATATCGTTTTTGTTGGCGCGGGTTAAGGCACAAATAATCGGATTGGTAACCGCTTTCGATAACTCGATAACGCTATTGAAATCGCCCGGGCTTGATACCGGAAAACCTGCTTCAATCACATCTACGCCTAAAAGTTCGAGTGATTTTGCGATTTCTACTTTTTGGTTTGTATCTAACTGGCAGCCTGGAACCTGCTCGCCGTCACGTAATGTCGTGTCGAAAATATAAACTTTGTTCGGGTCGTGAATCATAATCTAAGTTTTAGGATGTGATTAATTTTTGGGATAAGAATTTCAATACCAATTTACCCATTTCGGCAGTGCCTAACACTTTAAAACGGTTGGTGGTTTGGTCGGCTATATCATGCGTTCTGAAACCATCTTTCAATACCTGGTCAACAGTATCAACCAATAGTTTTGCTTCTTCTTTAAGTCCGAAACCAATTTCGAGCATTAAAGCAGCCGATAGGATAGACGCCAGCGGGTTGGCCAGATCTTTACCGGCAATATCGTGTGCAGAACCGTGGATGGGCTCAAAGAAACCTGTGCTTTCGCCAACAGATGCTGAAGCCAGCATACCCATAGAGCCTGCAATTTGCGAAGCCTCATCAGTTAAAATATCGCCAAATAAGTTGGCGGTTAGTACCACGTCGAATTTTTTAGGGTTTTTAATCAACTGCATCGCTGCATTATCGATAAACATGTGCTCGGTTTCAACATCAGGATATTGTTTGGCAATTTCCTGAACGGTTTCGCGCCATAAGCGTGAGCTTTCCAAAACGTTGGCTTTATCTACCGAACATAATCTTTTGTTACGTTGTTGTGCTGCCTGGTAGGCTTTATGCGCAATGCGCTCTACTTCGTAGCGGTGGTAGATCATTAAATCTGAAGCAGTGTTTCTGTCTTCAGAACGGTTTTTCTCCCCAAAATAAACATCACCCGTTAACTCGCGGAAGAACAAAATATCGGTTCCCCTTAAAATTTCGGGTTTAATGCTCGATGCCTGAAGAAGTTCATCAAATAGTAATATCGGGCGGAGATTGGCAAACAAACCCAGTTCTTTGCGGATTTTTAATAAACCTTGTTCAGGTCTAACTTTCAAACTTGGGTCGTTATCATATTTGGCATGACCAATTGCGCCAAATAAAATAGCATCGCTTTGCCTTGCTTTTTCTAAAGTCTCATCCGGCAGGGGTTCGCCGGTAACTTCAATAGCCGCATGGCCCATTAAAGCTTCTTCAAAAACAAACTCATGGCCAAAAATTTCGGCAATTTTTTCTAATGCTGCTTTTCCCCAGGTGGTGACTTCGGGGCCAATACCATCTCCAGGTATTACTAAAATGTTCTTCTTCATGTTAAAATTCTCCTTTGCCAGATCAGGATTTGAAGGATTTAAAACTATCCTTGTCAATCGGCGGCCTAGCTCAATATTTCTATATTTAAACTTTCGACGACTTTTACTTCGCCTTTTTCCAATACTATTCTTTTTTCGAGGCAGGTTGGCAGCTGCGATTCAAAATGGCCAACATAAATTACAGTCATGCCGTTGCTGCACAATTCGTCAACCAGTTGGTTAAAACGTTGTGTTTGCTGCAGGTCTAAGCCTTGGCATGGCTCATCCAGAATTAACAATTCGGGATTTTTGATGATGGTTCTGGCCAGCAAAACCAGTCGTTGTTTACCCAATGGCAATGAGGTTAGCAACTCGTTTTTACTTTCAGTTAAACCAAAATATTCAACCAGTTCATCAACCTGGCTGCTTTTTGTGTAAGGCAATTGCTGAAACAGGCCTACAGTATCGTAAAAACCTGAAGCAATACTTTGCCAAACGGTGGCTGTGGCATCGAAATACCAGTGAAACTCTGGCGAAATGAGCCCAATGTGTTGCTTAATATCCCAAATGCTTTCGCCACTTCCTCGGCGGTTGCCAAAGAGGTACAACTCATTGGCATACGATTGGGGGTGATCGCCATTTACAAGGCTTAACAAAGTAGATTTACCGGAACCATTATGCCCCTGTAAAAGCCATTTTTCGCCGGCCTTAACTTCCCAGTTGATGTTTTTTAACACCTGTTTTTCACCATAGCTGATGTTTACATCAACCATTTTAACAATATTGGTAGACGAATAAACCGGCGACTCTTTTAAAAAGCCGGGAATTTCCCGGTTATGTGTTTCAAAAGAAACCGAAGTATCTTCTCTGGTGTAAGCTGTCGCGATTTGTCCGTCTTTAATTTCGGCAAAGCGGTGAATACAAGTTGGCAGATCCTGATCATTGCTGATTAAAATCAACTGCACACCTTCTTCTGCAATTTTGTCAAGCAGAATATTCAGGTTTTTACGCGATGCTGAATCTAAACCTGTGTAAGGTTGATCGATAACCAACAACTGTGGTTTTAACCACAAAGCTTTAACCAGTTGTAATTTTTTGTGCTCACCGCTCGACAGTTCAATCAACTGCGAACTGGCAAAAGTAGAAAAGGCCAATGCTTCTAAAATCGGTTCAACCCGATCAAAGTGAAGTCCTTTTTCCTTTCCAAAATGTACCAGTTCGGCGTGTACGGTTAAAGTATCTTTAGCCTGCTGGCTGGTGTAGCGTTGCTGATAATAAAAGTTGGCAACACCTTCTAAGTTTTTAAACTGGTACCAACTATCTACAAACAAAACCTCGGCAGGTAATTTGCTTTGCGGGTCGAAATTAATTTCAATACTTCCCTGTGCGGCAGTTAAGCTCGCTATGGCTTTGGCCAATGCGGTTTTACCGCTGCCGCTTTCGCCCCACAAAACCCAGTTTTCGCCAATATTTATTTCCCAATACAAGTCTTTCAGCACCGCTTTATTGCGATAACTTAAGTTTAAATCTTGTATGTAAACAAATGGTTTAAACATTACCTTGCTTGTTCGAATGTTTCGATTAATTGTTTTTGGGCCAGGATGAAATCGATATCATCGTAACCATTTATTAAGCACGATTTTTTATAAGGATTAATCTCGAAAGATTCTTTTGCACCGGTTTCTACAATGGTAACGGTTTGATTTTCGAGATCCACTTCTAAAGCCGATTGTGCGTTAGCATCAACCGATTTGAAGATTTGTGCTAAAAAATCGTCGCTTACCTGGATAGGTAATAAACCATTGTTTAAGGCATTTCCTTTAAAAATATCGGCAAAGAAACTGCTGATTACGGCATCAAAGCCTGCATCCTGAATGGCCCATGCTGCATGCTCGCGGCTACTGCCACAACCAAAGTTTTTACCGGCAACCAAAACCCGGCCGCTGTAGGTTGGGTTGTTCAATACAAATTCGGGCTTTGGTGTATTGTCGCCATTATAGCGCCAATCGCGGAACAGGTTTTCACCAAATCCATCGCGTGTGGTTGCTTTTAGAAACCTGGCCGGAATAATCTGGTCGGTATCTATGTTTTCTATGTTTAAAGGCACTACTGCCGATGTTAATTTTGTGAATTTTTTCATTTTTAATGATGATTACACAGATTTAATGATTACACCGATTGTCGGTCATCATTTATTGTTTTATTTTTTAATTTGGATGTTGAGCCTTAAGCCTTCCACCTTCCTGCCTTCTACCTTTTGATGGCTTTAACTCTTATTCTTCTATAGTCGGCTACCCATTCTCCGTTAATAAAATAATCGGGTTTCAGGATTTCGACTGCGAGGTTTTTGATGGCTTCGGCCTGCGCTTCGTTTAAATTTTTAAAAGCATGCTGGGCAAACTGGTTAATCCAAATGTACATGCCTGCTTCGCCAATCAATTTGGTAGGCCTGTCAAACAACCAAACCTGCTCTACTTCAAAACCTTTCGATTCGAGCAGGGTAGTATAGGTGCTAACAGACGGAAAGAACCAGAAATTGGTTACCACCTGATCGGTTAAACCCAACTGGGCGGCAGCGGTTGCAATAGCATCGGTAATGCTTTTTACGTTTCGGTTACCACCAAATTCGGCTACTAATCTGCCGCCAGGTTTTAGGCTTTTAAATAAACCTTCGGTTAAGGCCTGTTGGTTTTCAATCCAGTGGAAAGTAGCATTGCTAAAAATTGCATCGAAGTTTTCCTGATAGGGGAGGCGCGTTCCATCTACCACTTCAAAGCTGAGGTTGGGATACGTTGCTTTTGCATTGGCTACCATATCGGCAGAGGCATCGGTTCCCAGAACCAGTGCACCACCTGCTGCAATCTGCGCCGCCAGTTGACCTGTGCCACAGCCTACATCCAAAATATGCTCGCCATTTTGCGGCGCCAGCCATTGCAATACATCTGCTCCGTAATCTGATACGAAGTGATGCTGCTTATCGTATAATGTTGCATCCCAAACTATTTCTGGCATAACTAATTTTCTTTAATATTTTATCACTCCTATTGACATATAAACGATTTAAGTTTATAGTCGTGCACTTAACCTCTGCCTTTTAACCTTCAGCCTTCTACCTCTACAAAGTGCTCAACGGTTGGAAAAGGATCATAAAAATGATGCAATAACTTTTTCCAATCCTGGTAAGCTGTCGAACCTCTAAAGCCCACGGTATGATCCTCGAGTGTTTCCCAGTTCACCAGCAGGATGTATTTGTCAGCAACTTCAATACACTTTTTTAGTTGATGCGAAAGGTAGCCATCCATCGAACTGATTATTTTTTCGGCCAGGTTAAAGGCTTTTTCAAATTCGGCTGATAAACCCGGTTTTACATTTAATATGGCAACTTCAAGTATCATATTTTTTTGCTGTCATGCTGAGGAACGAATCACCTGCTTCTCTCGCCAGCTGGACCGTTATTTTAAGCTTTCTCCAGTAACTCCCTTACATCAGTAATTTTTCCGGTAACAGCAGCAGCAGCAGCAGTTAAAGGACTTGCTAATAATGTACGGGCGTTTTGTCCCTGTCTGCCTTCGAAATTTCTGTTCGATGTAGACACGCAATACTTACCAGCGGGAATTTTATCTTCGTTCATCCCTAAGCAGGCACTACAGCCTGGCTCGCGTAACTGGAAGCCTGCAGCTTCGAAAATTTTATCCAAACCTTCGTTTTTAGCTTGTTGTTCTACTTGTTTCGAACCCGGAACAATCCAAACCGTAACATTTTCTGCTTTGTGTTTGTCTTTTACAAAATTGGCCACTTCACGCAAATCTTCGATGCGTGAATTGGTACAGCTACCGATGAAAACATAATCAATTGGTTTACCAATTAGCGCTGAATCATCGTCAAAGCCCATATAATCCAGGGCTTTTTTGTAAGATACTTTTTCGGTTTCGGGTTGTGCTGCAGTTGCAGGAATATGTTCCTGAATGCCCATCCCCATACCCGGGTTGGTACCGTAAGTAATCATTGGAGCAATATCTGCCGCATCGAAAGTTAAAACACTATCAAATTTGGCATCCGCATCACTGTATAAAGTTTTCCAGTAAGCTAAAGCTTTATCCCACTCTTCGCCAGCAGGAGCAAACTCACGTCCTTTAATATAATCGAAAGTAATTTGATCTGGTGCGATTAAACCGCCACGGGCACCCATTTCGATACTCATGTTACAGATCGTCATACGGGCTTCCATGCTTAAAGATTCAATTGCAGAACCTGCATACTCAATAAAGTAGCCGGTACCGCCTGCAGCAGAAATCTGAGCGATGATGTATAAAATGATATCTTTTGCACCTACACCTTTACCCAACTCGCCGTTAACCTCAATTTTCATGGTTTTCGGTTTCGACTGCAATAGGCATTGGGTAGCAAAAACCTGTTCTACCTGCGAAGTTCCGATACCAAAGGCAATGGCACCAAAAGCACCATGTGTAGAGGTATGGCTATCGCCGCAAACCATGGTTTTACCAGGTAAGGTAATGCCCAACTCGGGACCAATTACGTGAACAATACCTTGAAAGGGATGGCCTAAGCCATACAACTCAACACCAAATTCAGCACAGTTTTTGGTCAGCATATCTACCTGATAGCGCGAAAGCTCTTCTTTAATTGGCAACAACTGATTTAACGTAGGTACGTTGTGATCGGCAGTGGCCACAGTTTGTTTCGGACGCAAAACAGGCAAACCTCTTTTGCGCAAACCATCAAAAGCCTGTGGAGAGGTAACCTCATGTATCAGGTGCGTATCAATGTATAAAATATCAGGAAAGCCTTCCTCACTTTTTACAACGTGCGCATCCCAAATTTTTTCTACTAATGTTTTTGACATTTTTTATGAAATTTTTAAACCTTACAGGTTTCAAAAACCTGTAAGGTTTGGTTTTAACTATGCAGTTTTAATTGCTTTCATGGCAGTCATGGCTTTACGTAAAGTAGCACCAATCTGCTCAACCTGGTGAGAACGGATTGCTTCGTTCACCTCGATTAATTGTCTGTTATCAACAGCACCGTCTTTACCTTCGTTAAAGTTTTTACCTACAAAATCGGTATCAACTTTTTTCATGAAATCGCCTAAAAGCGGTTTACAAGCCTGATCGAATAAGTAACAACCGTATTCAGCAGTATCAGAAATTACACGGTTCATTTCGAATAATTTTTTACGTGCAATGGTATTGGCAATAAGTGGTGTTTCGTGTAACGACTCATAATAAGCCGATTCTGGTTTGATACCAGCCTGAACCATGGTTTCGAAAGCCAATTCAACACCAGCACGTACAAAAGCAACCATTAAAAGGTAGTTATCGAAATATTCCTGCTCACCGATTTTAACATCACCAGCCGGAGTTTTTTCGAAAGCGGTTTCGCCGGTTTCAGCTCTCCATGCCAATAAGTTTTTATCGCCATTTGCCCAGTCTTCCATCATGATACGGCTAAATTCACCACTCATAATATCATCCTGGTGCTTTTGGAACAACGGACGCATAATATCTTTCAACTCTTCAGAGATTTCGAAAGCTTTAATTTTAGCTAAGTTGCTCAATCTATCCATCATTGCAGTAATACCACCTTGTTTTAAGGCTTCGGTAATTACTTCAACACCATACTGAACCAATTTAGAAGCATAACCTGCGTCGATTCCTTTTTCTACCATTTTATCGAAAGAAAGGATAGAACCAGTTTGTAATAAACCACAAAGGATGGTTTGCTCGCCCATTAAATCAGATTTTACTTCGGCTACGAAAGATGATTTTAATACACCAGCTCTGTGACCACCAGTACCCACGCAATATGCTTTAGCCTGAGCCAAACCTTTACCTTGAGGATCGTTTTCAGGGTGAACAGCAATTAGGGTAGGTACACCAAAACCTCTTACATACTCTGCTCTAACTTCACTACCCGGGCATTTAGGAGCTACCATAATTACGGTTAAATCTTTACGGATTTGCATACCTTCTTCAACGATGTTGAAACCGTGTGAATACAATAAAGTTGCACCTTCTTTCATTAAAGGCATGATTGCATTTACTACTGCAGTGTGTTGTTTATCTGGGGTAAGGTTAATTACCACATCAGCAGTTGGGATCAATTCTTCGTAAGTGCCAACTTTGAAATTGTTCTCGGTAGCATTTTTCCACGAATCTCTTTTACCTTCAATCGCTTCTTTACGCAATGTATAACTAACATCTAAACCGCTATCTCTTAAATTTAAACCTTGGTTTAAGCCTTGTGCTCCACAACCTACAACTACCAGTTTTTTGCCTTTTAGTGCGCTTACGCCATCTAAAAATTCAGCACTGTCCATGAAGTCGCAAACACCTAATTGGTTTAATTTTTCTCTAAGCGGTAATGTGTTAAAATAATTTGCCATTGTTTTTATTGGTTAATTTCTATTTAATTATCGGGTTTATATTTTCTTTCCTTCGGCTTGATTTCACTGATTAAGTGATTTCACCGATTTTTTATTTTATATCTTCTTCTTTAACGCAGAGGCGTAACCGTAGTGCACATTATCATGCCCAATCGTAGTAATCAGTACTTCTTCAATACTGTTTAACTGTACACCATAAGTAGCCGTTAAAAAAGGTGTAGTGTTTGCAAATGTTCCTTTAGCGTAATCAGCTTTAATGCTCTCAATACTGGCTAAAGCAATAGTTTTTAATTCTGCAACTTCTGCTTCGGTAACGGTATAAGTTGGTTTCGTATCTTTTTTGTAGAACTCGTTAAACTTAACAGCGCTTGCATCGGGCCAGATCCCTGTACGGAAATAACAAAGTGTTTGCGTGCTCACTACAATGTGGCCAAAGTTCCAGATGATGTTGTTATTGTAACCATCCGGAATTTTATTTAATTGTTCGATAGTTAAGCTATCAACCAACTTAATAAATGCCGTTCTTGTGTTTATAATAAAATCGAATACCTGATCCATTTTGTTGTTATTTTTCTGCTTCGGTTAAAGTTTGGTTAAATGTTATTTTATTATAAAACGGATCGTTTACAGTTACTGCCCATGTGCCGTAAAATGTTTTCTCCAGTCCGGGGCGGTTGTATTTATACTTTTTATCAATTAAGGTTTGATGAAATTCTTTCAACCCGGTACAATCAACAAATACACTTGCACCCGGAGAACAGTCGCCATGATGCTCGCTTAAATGCATCTCGATGCCATTGAGCGAAATTTGCATATAAACCGGTGTATTTTCTTCGAAAGTATGTTTCCAGTCTATTTTAAAGCCTAACCAGTTTACATAAAACTCGATGGCTTTATCGTAATCGAATATTCTTAAAACAGGTATGGCTTTATTGCATTTCATATTTTTTGGTTTAACCGCAAAGGGTTCGAAGGTTTTCGCAAAGGTCGCTAAGCATCATACTTTTAACTTTCGCCTTTCTTCCTTCTACCTTTATGCTACATTGTAAAAATCTTCTGTCCTTGATCTAAAAACTCATTTTCTACCAATTCTTCACCTGGTTCAAAGGCTTCAAATTCTTTTAGCTTTTCGTGGAAACCAGCACTATCTTTAATGATGGCAACCCTTGCCGAACGTACAAACTCAATTAATTCGTAAGGTTCTAAAGCTTTTACCAGGGCATCAGTCTCTTCGCGGTGACCTGTTACTGCAAAAACCGTATAATCTTTACGAATCACTACGGCACTTGCACCATATTGTCTTAATAAACGCTCAACGGTTACTCTTTCTGCTATTTCATCAGTAGAAACTTTGTAAAGTGCCAGTTCCTGCCAGATAATCTCGTCGTTGGTATTAAAATAAACTTTCAATACCTCGATTTGCTTCTCAATCTGACGGGCAAGTTTCCGTACCACTTCATAACTTTCGTGAATCACGATGTTGAAACGGTGGATACCATCAATTTCAGAAGGAGAGGTGTTAAGGCTTTCGATGTTGATTTTCCTTTTCGAGAAAATAATCGCAATCCTGTTTAATAAACCGATGCGGTTTTCGGCATAAACCGTGATGGTATATTCCTGCTTACCTTCCAAATCAGCTTTATCTATTTTATGTTCTAATGTGTTTTCAGTACTCATGATAATTTCTTTTTAACTTTTCGTCATTTCGACCTTTTGGAGAATCTTTTTTAAAAGATCTCTCCGTTTCGCTGCGCTTCAGTCGAGATGACGATTACGCTAACTTTAGTCTTTAAGCTTTATACTTTAACTATTTCAGTCTAATTTCGCTTACACTCATTCCTTGTGGCACCATCGGGAAAACATTGTTTTCTCTGCCAACCATAACCTCCAGCAGGTAAGAACCTTCGTGGTTAATCATGGTTTCCAATGCGGCCCTCAGGTTTGCACGTTCGTCAACTTTAGCCGCTTCGATGTAGTAAGATTTAGCCAAGGCCACAAAATCAGGACTGGTAATATTTACAAAAGAGTAACGTTTATCGTGGAATAACTGTTGCCACTGGCGAACCATGCCTAAGAAACGGTTGTTCAGTATCAGGATTTTAACCGCTGCACCGAACTGCATAATTGTACCGAGTTCCTGTGGCGTCATCTGGAAACCACCATCGCCAATAATCGCAATAACTGTTTTATCAGGTGCACCATATTTGGCACCAATTGCAGCTGGTAAACCAAAACCCATTGTACCTAAACCACCAGAGGTGATATTGCTACGGGTATTGTTGAACTTAGCATAACGGCAGGCCACCATCTGGTGCTGACCAACGTCGGTAACGATAACTGCATCGCCACCACAAATTTCGTTAATGTTGCGCAATACTTCGCCCATGGTCATTTCATCGCCCGAAGGGTAAAGCTCTGGAGTAATAACCTGATCTATTTCCTCCTGGTTGTATGATCTGAATTTGGCCACCCATTCATCATGCTTCGCTTCGTTAACCAGATTGGTTAACAGGGGTAAAGTTTCTTTACAATCGCCCCAAACACCAACTTCGGCTTTAACATTTTTATCAATTTCGGCAGGATCGATGTCTAAATGAACAACTTTAGCCTGTTTGGCATATTTATCTAAACGGCCGGTTACGCGGTCATCAAAACGCATACCGATGGCAATAATTACATCAGCCTCATTAGTTAAAACATTTGGCCCGTAATTACCGTGCATACCCAACATACCTACGTTTAAAGGGTGTGAAGTTGGGATGGCACCTTCGCCCATAATAGTCCAGGCCGATGGAATGCCACTTTTTTCGATAAAAGCTTTAAATTCTTCTTCAGCTTTACCTAAAATAACCCCCTGGCCAAACAATACAAACGGCTTCTTAGCAGAGTTGATTAAAGCTGCGGCTTGCTCAATAAATTCAACCCTAACTTTTGGTTTCGGGCGGTAAGAACGGATATGATTACATTTTACATACTCAGGAAATTCCTCAATCTGTAATTGTGCATTTTTAGTAATATCGATTAAAACAGGACCTGGTCTGCCGCTTTTAGCAATGTAAAAAGCTTTGGCTAGTACCTCTTGAATTTCCTTAGCATCGGTAACCTGATAATTCCATTTGGTAACCGGAGTAGTGATGTTAATTACATCAGTTTCCTGGAAAGCATCGGTGCCCAATAAGTGTGCAAATACTTGTCCGGTGATACATACTAAAGGTGTACTATCAATTTGAGCATCGGCTAAACCTGTAACAAGGTTGGTTGCGCCTGGTCCGCTGGTTGCAAATACCACACCTACTTCGCCGCTTGCGCGTGCAAAACCCTGAGCGGCGTGTATACCACCTTGCTCATGGCGAACCAGTATGTGTTCTAATTTATCGGCATAATCGTATAGGGCATCATAAATAGGCATGATTGCTCCACCCGGATAACCGAAAATGGTGGTTACACCTTCTTCGATTAAGCCATTCAACAAAACCTGCGAGCCTGTGCCTTTAAAGGTTTTTGAGGTTTCTTCTTTTGCCCCGGTTTGTTGTATTGTATCTTGTGCAGTTTCCATAATTATGTTTTTGCGGTTCTATTATTCTTTAAGTTTAAACCCAATTCTTTCTCTATCCTTCCACTTCAATTGAGCAATTTTTTCGTCGATTAAATTTTCCATCGCATCATAAAGCTCATTTAACTGAACATCATGTTCACCAATCCGTTCCTTAATTTCTGTTAGTTGCTCGTTTATATTGCTTTGTTTTAACAACACCTTCCGAACATCAACAAAGGCCCTCATAATGGCAATATTCATGTTAATCGCCTTATCGCTCTTTAAAACACCACTTAGCATGGCAACACCTTGTTCTGTAAAGGCATAAGGCATCTTTCGGGTGCCTCCCCAACTTGAAGTCACAAATTGTGACTTCAAGTTGGGGTTATTTGCCATTACCGTTGGCGATGATTCATATCCGGTCACAATTTGTGACCGGATACTTTCCCATTCTTTTGGTGTTAGTTGAAACATAAAGTCATCTGGAAAACGCTTAATGTTACGTTTTACGGCCTGATTTAGTGCTTTTGTTTCAACTTCATAAAGCAATGCCAAATCGAAATCCAACATTACTCTTTCTCCCCTGATTTCATAAATCCTGTTTTGAATACTTTTAATTATTTGCATAATGTTTTGTTTTAGTATTATTTCAATTCAGGGATGATTTTTTGCTGTGGTTCGTGTCTCCACGAACCACAATTTTGTTTTATTATTCGTCAGTTACACATCCTTCCGATGCATCTGAAACTGTTTTAGCATATTTATATAAAACACCTTTTGTTACTTTTAATGCTGGCTGAACATAGTTTTTTCTACGCTCGGCAATTACTTCATCACTTACCTCTAAGTGGATAATGTTATTTACAGCATCGATTAAAATCCGGTCTTCATCTTCAACCAGGCCAATTAAACCACCTTTATAAGATTCTGGCGTGATATGACCAACCACGAAACCGTGTGTACCACCCGAGAAACGACCATCGGTAATTAAAGCTACCGATTTACCTAAACCAGCACCGATAATGGCTGAAGTTGGTTTCAACATTTCGGGCATACCTGGGGCACCAACCGGACCTGAATTTTTAATTACGATTACATCGCCAGGCTGAACGCGGCCGCTCGAAATACCGGCAATTAAATCGTGCTCACCATCAAATACGCGTGCAGGACCTTCAAATTTTTCGCCTTCTTTACCACTGATCTTAGCAACAGAGCCTTTTTCGGCCAGGTTACCATAAAGAATCTGCAGGTGACCAGTTGCTTTAATGGGCTCGCTTAATTTTTGAATGATCTTTTGATCATAATCCATAATCGATTTTACGTCAGCCAGATTTTCAGCTACTGTTTTACCGGTTACAGTTAAGCAATCGCCATGTAACAAACCTTCATTCAACAAATATTTCAATACCGCAGGGATACCTCCATATTGGTGTAAATCCTGCATCAGGTATTTTCCGCTAGGTTTGAAATCGGCAAGTACCGGTGTTACATCACTCATACGCTGGAAATCATCCTGAGTAATTTCAATGCCTATTGCTTTGCCCATTGCAATGAAGTGCAATACGGCATTTGTACTTCCACCTAAAATGATAATCGAACGGATGGCATTTTCGAATGCTTTTCTCGTCATGATATCAGATGGTTTGATATCTTTCTCTAATAATATTTTGATGTATTTACCTGCATCTAAACACTCTTGTTTCTTTTCTTCGCTTATGGCTGGATTAGAAGAAGAGTAAGGTAAACTCATACCCAAAGCTTCAATTGCCGATGCCATGGTATTTGCAGTGTACATACCACCGCATGCACCTGCACCCGGGCAAGTGTGTTTAATGATACCCTGATAATCTTCATCAGAAAGATTGCCACAAATTTTTTGACCTAAAGCCTCAAAAGCCGATACAATGTTTAATTCTTCGCCTTTATAATGACCTGGGGCAATTGTACCGCCATAAACCATAATAGAAGGACGATCTAAACGTGCCATGGCCATAATTGCGCCTGGCATATTTTTATCACAGCCCGGAATGGCAATTACACCATCGTAATATTGTCCGCCGCAAATGGTTTCGATACTATCGGCAATTACATCGCGACTAACTAAAGAATAACGCATACCGTCGGTTCCGTTACTCATGCCATCACTTACTCCAATTGTATTAAAAACCAAGCCCACTAAATCATTTTTCCAGACCCCTGCTTTGACGTCTTTTGCAAGGTCGTTCAGGTGCATGTTGCAGGTGTTACCATCGTAACCCATACTAGCAATACCGACCTGTGCTTTAGCCATATCAGCATCGGTTAAGCCGATTCCGTAAAGCATGGCTTGCGCCGCCGGTTGTGTTGGGTCTTGTGTAAATGTTTTACTGTACTTGTTTAATTCGCTCATTGTTTAAAATGTATATTCTGGTTCTGTTAGTTGTAATATTTTGAGGCAAAAAAAAACCGCCTCGTTTCGGAGGCGGTTTCGATTTTGTATATTTTTATTATACGCAACGATATCCACCTCCCTGTTGAGAAATGACAATAATTAGGTTGCTAATAATGTTTGTGTTTAAATTCATGTTTTCTTCGAATCACAAACATACTAACTTATTAAAAAATGCAAAGAACTATTTTGTTTATTTCTCTATTTTTTTTACGCCAATTATAATCCCCGTAGCCCAGGCCTGTTTTGTTAGGCTCAAATCACCGCGGGATTCTAAATCTTGTATCAACTTTGCTGCTTTTTCCTGATGTCCTTCAGGCCAGTTTGGTTGAGGTAACATATCATCGATTATATAAAGTCCACCTTTATTAAGCATGGCAATTGCTTCATCTAAAAGCAAATATTTTCCATGCCAGGTATCAGCGAAAATATAATCGAATTTTTCATTTTTATTTTCTGCAATCCAGTCGGCGCCATCCGTATCAACTAGTGTTAAACGGCTATCGTGCCCAATAAACTGCTCAGCAATAGCTAAAAATTTGGCGTCGTTATCTATCGAAGTTAATGTACTATCTCCATCTAAGCCATCCAATATCCATGAAGTGGATAAACCTGTTCCGGTACCCAATTCCAAAAAACGACTTGCAGGTTTTGAACTGGCAAGTGTTCTCAACAATGAACAGGTAAGCACATCAGAAGCCATTTCAAATCCAGATGCTTTTGTCGCATCATTAATCTGATGATAGGCTTTTGGAAAATGCTGATTAATTTCTGATGTCATCGTTTAACGCTTTTGGTTTATTGATTGGTTTTTTCGACTTCGGACTCCTGACTTTCCGACCCCGGACTATATAATTACCTCGTAATTTACTTTCTCTAATACCAGGTTTTTATAGGCCCGCTGTATGGTGTAGCCAATTGATTCGCGCCATAAAGGGCGGTAAACAATGTCATCAATAGAAGCTATGCCGGCAATTTCTGTCGCTGTACCACATAAAAAGGCACTGTCGGCATTTTTTAAATCTTCGACAGTAAGCTTTTTTTCGATGCATTCGATATCTAGCACCGTACAAAGTTCTTTAACCGTTGCCCGGGTAATGCCTGGTAAAATATTGCCCAAAGAGGGGGTATATAACTTGCCGTCTTTTTCGAGGAAAATATTGGCACCCGATGCTTCTGCAACAAAGCCATGCATATCCAATAATAAAGCTTCGTCGTAACCTTTAATGTTTGCTGCAGTTGTGGCTAAAATAGAGTTTACATAATTGCCACTCAGTTTGGCTTCTATTGGGCTCGATTTTGGGTTTGGCCTTTCGTAATCAGAAACGGTTAATTTTAATAGTTTGTTGCCCGAATAGGCGTCCCACTCCCATGCACAAATCATGATCGAAACACCACTCGGCGAGTTCAGTTTCATATTGGGGTGGCAAAAAACCAGTGGACGGATATAGGCATCTTTCAGTTTGTTTAACTGAAGTAGTTTATAGGTTGCATCAATTAATTCTTGTTTATCCCATGGAAAAGGGATGTTAGCCAGTTGGCAAGAGCGCTCTAAACGATCAAAATGCGCAGCAGCTTTAAAAATACGGTTGCCATTATGCGTTTTGTAGGCTCTGATTCCTTCAAAAGCTGCATACCCGTAATGTAGCGACTGACCATAAAGATCAGTGCTGCTGTTTACAGCTTTTTCAAAAGCTCCATCAAGGTAAATAATCGTATTAGAATTGTAGTATTTCATAATACTCTCTGTTTTGTTATTTAAAAAAAGCGTCCCGTTTGTATCGGGACGCTTCAGATATATTTAGTTTTTTTAATTCCTATTTAAACTGCGCCCGCTTATTGCCTAAAATGTTTAGGAGTAGGAGGTTAAGCAAAATGACAGGAAACAACACCACACTAACAACGGTTGCTGCTAAAGCTTTTGGATTAAAGGTGTGATTTTGAATTCTCATTATTATCTTATTGTTTATAAAACCAATTTAGTTTTTGGTTCATTAATATGCAAGAGAAATCAGAAAAAAGTTAAATCGAAATATAATTCTATTTTTTTTATTTAATTCAAAACATAATTCTTAATCGGAGTGTAATTAGTGATTTAATGCCGACAGCTGTAGACCAAATATCAAAACGGTATACGGTCTATTTGTTATGCTAGCATTGTAAATTTTCTAATTTTCTGCCTAAAATGGCAAAAAGGCTGTTGAAACTTGAAAAAATGTGAGTAAAAAACAGGTGAAAACGGAACATTAAACTATGGGAATTTTGGGTTTTGATAATGCATCATTTTCATGCCGTAGTACCATCTGTCGCGGAGGTTTAAAAGCTGGCCTTCAAATTCGTAGCCAGGTGTTAAGCGCGAAAAGAAATTTTCTTTGCGGAGTAACTTTTCCAGTTTTCGTATGGTGGCTGTGCTAAGCTTTTGGTAATAAGGTTCGATAATTTTTTGTTCTTTCAACAATAAATTGGCATCCCATGTTTCGGCTGCTTTCCCGGTAATCGGTTTCGAGGTGTATAGCAATTTCAGGTTTTCCCATATATCATCGAATATAACCTGGCTACCTTCGGTTACAAAGGTGCAGATTTCGGGGTTGCTAATTCCGGTGAGCTTTGCTGGTGAGGTTAAAAGTTTTTCGAGCTTTCGGGTGGTAATGGCGGCTGCGTAACTCCATTTTGTTTCGAAGCCCAATGAATCTGTTTGGTGTTGAAACCAGTTATAAAAAGCAGAACGTTCGGCAATATCTGCATATTCTTTAAAACCATTGTTAAGCCTGATGTTTACTTTATTGGCATTGCTCCATGCGATTGTATTTTTTAGACGATCGGATCTCAGCCAATTACCGTCTTTTCCGTTTGGTGTGTTTTTCGGAAATACTTCGAGATAAGCTGCTATGGAACTAAATTCTTTGGCTCCGGCAGCATGAACTGTAAAGAGAAGTGCAAGTAGGATCAAAGTTCTTTTAACCGGAAGCATATTTATTATCATTGGGTAGTAGAAGATACGATAAAATTAGCTGTCGGGTTGCTGATCTTTTAAATAAAGCTGGGTAACAATGCTTATATACAAAAAAGCCTTTCCGAAATTAATCGAAAAGGCTTTTCCTGATATGCTTTTCTAAATTAGAATTGCATGGTATGTTTTATGCAATACCTTCGGCCAAAACAACAATTTTATTGTGGATGGCTTCAACTACGCCACCTTTAATAAAAAAACGTTGCTCTTCAGCTTTGTTTGCTTTGATAATAACTTCGCCATCTTCCAAAGTTGAGATGATAGGGGCGTGGTCTTTTAAAATCTGGAAAGAACCTAAAGTACCCGGAACCGTAACTGCTGTTACTTCACCTTCGTAAACTTTTTTATCTGGAGTTAATATTTCTAAATTCATCTTTGAATAGATTTGAGATTTGAGATATGAGATTTGAGATTTCTATCTCTTCTCACATCTCATATCTAGTGTCTCACGTCTCTCTTAGTTCGCTTCTGCTAATAATTTTTTACCTTTTTCAATAGCATCTTCAATGCTACCAACTAAGTTAAATGCAGCTTCAGGATATTCGTCAACTTCACCATCCATAATCATGTTGAAACCTTTGATGGTATCTTTAATGTCAACCAACACACCTTTTAAGCCTGTAAATTGCTCAGCTACGTGGAAAGGTTGAGATAAGAAACGTTGAACACGACGCGCTCTTGATACTACTAATTTATCTTCTTCAGATAATTCGTCCATACCTAAAATTGCGATGATATCTTGTAATTCTTTATAACGTTGTAAAGTTTCTTTAACACGTTGTGCAGTATTGTAGTGCTCATCACCTAAAACAGCTGGAGAAAGGATACGTGAAGTAGAATCCAATGGATCTACCGCCGGGTAAATACCTAGCTCGGCAATTTTACGTGAAAGTACTGTAGTTGCATCTAAGTGGGCAAATGTTGTTGCCGGTGCAGGGTCAGTTAAATCATCCGCAGGTACGTATACCGCTTGCACTGAAGTAATTGAACCACGTTTAGTTGAAGTAATACGCTCCTGCATTAAACCCATCTCAGTTGCCAATGTTGGTTGGTAACCTACCGCAGATGGCATACGACCTAACAGGGCCGATACCTCAGAACCTGCCTGAGTAAAACGGAAGATGTTATCAACGAAGAAAAGGATATCTTTTCCAGCGCCTTCGCCATCACCATCACGGAAATATTCAGCAACAGTTAATCCTGATAATGCCACACGAGCACGTGCACCAGGAGGCTCGTTCATTTGACCGAAAACCAATGTTGCTTTAGATTCTTTTAATTTTTCAGTATCAACTGCGTTTAGATCCCAGCCACCTTTTTCCATTGAGTGTAAGAAATCATCACCGTAGTTAATTACACCTGACTCGATAAACTCACGAAGTAAATCGTTACCTTCACGGGTACGCTCACCAACACCTGCGAATACTGATAAACCAGCATAAGCTTTAGCGATGTTGTTTACCAACTCCATGATTAATACTGTTTTACCTACACCAGCACCACCGAACAAACCAATTTTACCACCTTTTGCATAAGGCTCTAATAAATCGATTACTTTAATACCTGTAAAAAGTACTTCAGTTTCGGTAGATAAGTCTTCGAACTTAGGAGGAGTAGCATGGATAGGGCGACCATCTGTTTTATCAACAGCAGTAATACCGTCAATCGCTTCACCAACTACGTTGAATAAACGACCTTTAATTTGGTCGCCTACTGGCATTTTAATTGCTGATCCAGTATCAAGAACCTTCATTCCACGAACTAAACCGTCAGTAGAGTCCATTGAAATTGCACGTACACGGTCTTCACCTAAGTGCTGTTGAACTTCTAAAACAATTTTTTGTCCATTTTCTTTCGTTATCTCTAACGCATCAAAAATTTTAGGTAGATGGGCATCATCAGCAAAGCTAACGTCAACCACTGGGCCGATAATTTGTGCTATTTTTCCTAAGTTAGGCATATCTGTTGTGAGTAAATTTATTACAGTCAATGAATTAAAGCTGTTTGTAAGGTCTCCAATTCGGTTGGCAAAGTTAAGTTTTTCTTACTTAATTTTAAATATATATTATAAAATTTTTTAACAGTATTTTTATAGATAATTTCGGAGCATAAATACTAAGGATGAAAACCATTTTAACAACGGGTAGCAACGGCCTTTTAGGGCAGAAATTAACCGAGAAAATTATTGCCGAAGGCAGGGTAAAACTGATTGCAACTTCTAAAGGAATAAACCGGTATCCTGTTGTAAATGGATACCAATACGCCGAAATGGATATCCTCGATCCGGCAGAGGTTAGGCAAGTGATTGAAAAATATAAGCCTGATGCGATAGTTCATACTGCTGCCATGACCAATGTTGATACCTGCGAAGCGAATAAGGAATTTTGCCATCAACTTAATGTAGATGCGGTTCAAACCTTATTATCTATATGTGAAGAAAAGAATATCCAGCTTGTTCATTTAAGTACCGATTTTGTTTTTGACGGTGCCGATGGTCCTTATAAAGAAGAGGATGCTGTGAACCCGGTAAGTTATTATGGCGAATCGAAAGTGCTGGCCGAAGATTTATTGAAACAATCAAACGCACACTGGACCATTATCAGAACAATTCTGGTTTATGGTATTAGTAATGACATGAGCAGGAGTAATATTGTACTTTGGGCTAAAGGTGCTTTAGAAAAGGCATCGCCGATTAATGTGGTTAACGACCAATGGCGCATGCCAACCCTTGCTGAAGATTTAGCCGAAGCCTGTATTTTAGCAGTTGAGCAAAGTGCACAGGGGCTTTACCATATTTCGGGTAAAGATTACATGAGTATTGCAGATTTAGTGCGAAAAGTTGCCGATTATTGGTCGCTCGATAAATCTTTTCTTCAGGAAATCAGTTCGGTCAGTTTAAATCAAACGGCTAAGCGACCTGTTAAAACAGGTTTTGTTCTGGATAAGGCCATTAACGATTTAGGCTACAATCCGCATAGTTTTGAAGAAGGATTGGCGGTGTTAAAAGGACAGATGGAGCGTAGGTCAGAGTAATCAGGAACCTGGTTCCTGGCATCAAGTATTATGTATTAAGATAGTAAATGAGTTTATGTATCAATGGCTGCCCGATTAAGTATTTAAAACAATTAACTATAAAATAAAAACATGTCATTACAAATTGGCGATATCGCCCCCGATTTTAAATTATACAGTTCTGAATTAACTGAGGTTTCTTTAGCCGCATTTAAAGGTAAAAAAGTAATTATTCATTTTTTTCCGATGGCTTTTACCGGAACCTGTACCGAACAGTTATGTGCTATGAGAGATAATTTTAGCTATTACGAAGGGATCAATGCGCAGGTGATCGGTATTTCTGTCGATTCGCCGTTCTCTTTAGCTAAATTTAAAGAAGTACAAAGTTATCAGTTCCCATTATTATCTGATTTTAATAAAGAAGTATCGGCCGCTTACGGTGCTTTTTACGATGAATTTGTGTTTGGATTGAGGGGAGTTTCGAAAAGAGCAGCATTTGTGATCGATGAAGAGGGAAAAATTGCTTATGCCGAGGTTTTAGAAGATGCTCATGAATTGCCTGATTTTAAAGCAATTAATGATGTTTTAAGCGCGTAAGGCAACATTTGCAAATAAAAATTTGAAATTTTTTCTCTAAAATAGTTGGAAATTAAAAACTCAAGTTATACCTTTGCAGTCCGTTAACGATACGGAAACGCATTTGTAGCTCAATTGGATAGAGCATCTCACTACGGATGAGAAGGTTTGGGGTTCGAATCCCTACAAGTGCACTTGAAGGGAGGATTGAAAAATCTTCCCTTTTTTTGTCTACATCCAGCACTCCTAATTCTCTCATTTTCAGATAATTAATGGATAGTAAATTCATCATCGTAGGTGTTCGATACATGCCGTTTTCATAGTAGAGATTAGAGTCGAACACCAGCTCAATAAATTCACGCTTTTCCAGGGTATCAAATTTATGGTAAACAGATTTTATGTCCGTAAATGTATCGAGGCGGTTGTTGAGTATTTTATAGGCTTCACCGTGGTTAGTGCCTAACCTGGCGATAGCGATTTCCAGGTCGTCGATATTGGTCTTGTACTTTAAATACCACCTTCGGTAAGTCTCTTGGTCGATTTCATTTCTAATCCACTTTTCTTCGACAGCATAGAGCATTTCCTGTTCACCTGCCAGTTCTGCTTTTTTGTTGGCCAGGCCCTTCCTGTTATTTTCTACTTCTCTTTCTATCTCTTGATTCGCGCGGTCTCTGATTTTTTTTACTGATTTTTTTGGCAGGCTCATTAATTCCAGTGCGGTATCAAATTGGATGTGGGCTTTCTTCGCGCTGATGTTATTGTGTTTGGAGAATCTACATTTGTAGTAGTAGAAATATTGGCCGGATTTGCCACGTGAGGCTGCGCCGGTCACTACATTTCCGCAATGGCATTTTAAAATGGCTCTCAAGGGGAGTTCGTCGTTGACGATTGTTCGGGTTTTGGCGGGCCTGGTAAATTTACTCTGCACCATTTTCCATGAGATTATGTCGATAATAGGTTCGTGAATGCCGGGGAATAGCCCTCCAGGATGTTCTTTATAGGGCTCGGCTTTAATCAGACCTGCGTAAACGGCATTGGTTAGGATCCGCTCTACAATCATGTTGCCTTTACGGTCTAGGCCCATTTCGGCTGCTTTTTGTTTGATCAGGTAAAGCGGTACGTTTTTTAGATAAGCTTCATAAATGAAACGTACGATTTTTGCTTCTCGTTCATCGATGATTAATCGCCGGTCTCTTGGTTCTCCTACTTTTTTATAGCCAAAAGGACTGATCCCAAAAACAAATTTTCCTTCCTTGGTTTTCTTGGAATATAAACCGGACCTGATTTTGATACTACGGTTGATGTTATCTTCCTCTGCTAAAAGTAGTTGTAGACCTGCCCTGAAGAAGCTACCTGGGGTGTTGTAGTCAAATTCTATACCTTCTGAGACACTGATGATCTGGATACCATATTTGGACTGCAATGTTTTCACCATGCTCATGGCCTCGCCCGCGTCCCGGCTAAACCTGTCCATCTGGTCAACCAATAGGTAATCTACATTTTTATGGTATAGCCCGATAAACTCTTGTAGTTTGATGAAATCAGGTCTGTCGAAGGTTTTTGCACTTTTTCCCCTGTCGATAAAGGTGTCTACGAGGTTGATTTTGTGAAATTCTATATAGTGGTCAGTTACCACCCGTTGACGCTCAATTGAGTTTTCACTCTGCTTTTTGTCGCTAAACCTTAAATATCTAATTGCTCTCTTTTCCATATAGTTCTTCCAGTGTGGATCTGACCAGCACTTTGACGATTAAATTTACCAAATTTTCCTCTTTTTGGTCGGCGATCCTGCTGATATCGTTATCGGAATTTTCTATACTTTTAGCCTCTGTTATTGAAGAAACGAGACCTTTCTGGTTCATGTCCGTTGATTTTTTACTGTTGTTGCTACCAGGAATTTTGGCGATAACGGCTTTTCGTGCTCTTTTTTTTGGTGTGGCAAGTAGGTTCCTGTTAACTTTACTGCCCTTTCTAATTGCTTTCCTTTTGGGTTTGCTAGTTATGGTTTCCATAAGGATTAAGGTTTTTTAGTTCAAAAGTCCGCCATTTCGGTTGCGCTCAGCCCAATGTTGGAGAAGTTGGATTTTTAATCCACTGCATTCAGATACATTTTAACTTCGATTGATATAGAAAGTGTTAAGGGCACTGCTACCACTCTGTTGTAGGGATGGACTTATGATAGGATTAAGCTTCTTTAGCTGAGTGGGGGTATCTCATTCAATTCTGGTACAAATTTAAGGTTCAGTTCTGGCACGCAAAGGAATTTCCGGCATAAACGCTCCTGTGGCCTTTGCCCACTACCCATTTATTCCGTTCCTCCTTTTGCTTTGGCAGAAGCTGAACCTGACCGGGCTCCATAATTAAATCAGAAAAATCATGGAAAATCTAAGTTTTAAATTAGCGAAAATTGAGATCAGTTACCATCCGGCGTTTAAGTTGGCAGAGTTGCCACAGGTTACATCTGCACAAGAAGCTTACAGGATATTAATGGAACGTTGGGACGAAGGCAGACTTGAGCTTTTGGAAGAATTTAAGGTGATTTTGCTCAACAGAAGGGCTAGGGGATTGGGGATAGTGAACATTTCACAGGGTGGTCTGTCTGGAGATCCCAAAGTAATTTTTGCAGTGGCGCTGAAAGCCTGTGCAAGTGGAATGATCCTAGCTCATTATGCAAAGTATTTATTTATGTAAAGTAACACTGGGAATATAGCTAACAATTAGTGTTTTAGTAAGAAATATCTTTATGTTACTTTACATAATAATTCAGAATCTCTTGAGCCAACTGATCAGATTTTCATCGTTTGTCCATTTGGGTTCCTCATCTGGATTAACATTCACATATGTTTTTTCTAATGCTTCGCGCTTTTGTTTTGAGTCTGCTCTGGCATAAACTTCAGTAGTTTGTATCGATACGTGCCCTAGAATATCACGAATGTATACAAGATTTACACCCGCTTGAAGCAGATGCATAGCCTTAGAATGACGAAGTGTGTGGCAGCCTACCTTATCCGGAATTAGCACCTGATCTATATCCCTAGCCATTGCAGCGTATTTTTTGACTATATGGGTTATCCCAGCTCTAGTCAGTTTCTCTTTTCTGCTGTTAAAGAATAAAGGGTATGCGTTTGCAAACTCTTCACTTAATTTGTTTTCAGACAAATAGTTTTTCAGATGTACCGTCTGGCCGTCCAGCATTGGGACTAACCTGGTTTTGTTTCCTTTACCAGTGATTTTTATTGTTGCCGGTTTTTGAAGTTTTATTCTGGAAGGTGTTAAATCAATTATTTCCTGCACCCTAGATCCAGTATCGTACATTAAAGACAACAGAGTCAAATCCCGTCTCCCTTTTACAGTTTTAGCGTTTGGTTGCTCTAAAAGCAACTTTATGCCATCAATCGCCAAGTAATTTATAGCTTCTTTATGAGCTTTCTTGAACTTTATGGATAGGATCTTTTGACATTCGTGAAGGTAATCCAAGCTTTCATGTTGAAGATATTTATAAAACGAATGAAGGGCCGCCAGCCTTAAGTTCCTTGTCGAACTATTGCATTTCCTGTGTGTTTGAAGCCAGTCCAGAAATTCCAGTACTGTTTGCTTAGTGATTTTTTCAATTATCAGCTTCTCAATATTTATTTGCTTTACCTCATCAACAAATTTTAAGAGGAGAACAAAAGTATCCCGGTATGCTGCTATTGTATTATAGCTAGCACCCTTTTCATTTGGGAGATATCTGGATATAAAGTCTGAAATGTATTTCGAAAAGTTAGTCGGCTTCATAATTACGGTGTTTAGGGAAAACATCCAGGGAAATCATATCGACATCTCTGATTAATTCAGGAAACATATTTGCTGTCAAGCGCACATAATGGTTTGTAGAGTCTAAAGACTGGTGGCCTAAATAACAGGACAGCACGGGTAAAGAGTCATAAAGATCAATTCCGGCTCTAGCCATTTCCGCCAGAGCTGTAACGGCAAAGGTATGTCTGAGGTCATGAATTCTTGGACCGCTTCCTTGTCCCTGATAAGTTATGGATGCTCTCTCAAGGCATTTCCGGAACCAAACACCAACACATGCGTGATTGAATTTATTCCCATCAAGTTTAATGAAGAAATGTTCAGAAACACTACCACTTAAAGGCAGCATCTCCCGGTAAAGTAGATAATCATTGATCACATTTATTAATGAATCAGATACTGGAATAATGCGTTCTTTACCACTTTTACTATCCTTTATAAGGATACACTGTTCTTCCAATAGTATATCATTCTTTTTTAATGCCAATGCCTCGCCGATTCTCATTCCCGTACTATATAATAGTCGGAAAAGTGCAGGCATGCTGAATATACTGGTATTCATGGTTATACTATGAAGCTTGAGTTCATCAGAGGCCTTGAAGATTGCCTCAATCTCCTCTGGAGAATATATATAGGGTATAAATGTACTTTTCTTGTACACTGGGTGCTTTGGCAGGTATGACGAAATACCCAGATCGACCAGGTACGAGGAGAACTGCGCAAGTATCATTATCCTTGTATATCTGTAACCGTCAGACTCGTTTGGCTGCTTTTCGCACCATTTATCGGCAAAAACTTTTGTTATACCAATCGATGATTCACCTGTTCTTATTGCCATCCGGTCTATTAGCGATAGAATGACTGCCGATGTCTTGAACTTAAAGCCAAGATTCTTTTTCATTTCAATAAAGTCATGTATTTTCTGACCGAAGGAACTGTTGTAATTTTTAATCATAGAAAGCACCTCCTTTTTGCTCATAGAATGCAACAGGGACCGGAGTAACATCAAGCATACATCGTTTCATTGAGGTTATGTCTATTCGCAGATAATATTTAGTGGACTCTGTGCTTTCATGCCCTAGGACTTCCGATATGACCGGAAGAACAGTGCTCTGTTCAAGCATTCTGAATCCCAGGCTATGCCTCAAAGAGTGCGCTCCAAAACGTTTACCGGTAATATCAATCTCTGCTTTTTTAAAAGCCCTCTGAACCACATGGGTAACAACATTACTGGTAGTAAATCTTCCATATGGTGGCCTTTGGGTCAAAAAAACAAATGGCTCTTTGGAGTTGGGACGCCCATATCTCAGATAATCTATAATTGCATTTCCAACATCGGGGAGGATTGGCAGAACTAACTCTCTTCCCGTTTTATATTGTTTTATCTCAATGGTACTTTTTGTCCAGCATAAATTTTCAAACCTTAGTCTGGATATGTCTGAGGCTCTCAATCCCAGGCGGGCCGCCAATAATATTAGCGCATAGTTCCGCTTGCCCATTGGGCTACTTCTTTCTACTGAACTAATTAAACGTGCGATATCATCCGATGTATAGGTTGATGGAATTTTGGGCTGGTTAATCTTTCTGTATCTTGGAATTCTAATCGAGTAGTCAACTGACAACTGCTTTTGCTCGTATAAATACTTAGTGAACCCGCGCAGTGTGGATATGGTAATACCAACCAATGTCCCATTGCAATCCAACTGCCCAATAAACCTTAATAAAATAACGAGGTCAATATCATCTATTACTAGAATCTCATTGCGATTGCAATAATTAACAAAGGTTGATAGGTGTCGTTTATAGCAGTTCAATCGAATAGCAGAAAGTCTTAATTCTGTACGTTTATATTCTAAAAAATCGCAAACTAAGTTTCCAAGTGGGCCTGAAAAAATAATTGGAGCTTTGACACAACGTGCAGGGACGGATATTTGACCGGTTTCGCTGAATTCAATCAACATTATAACATGGTTAAAATGTGTCTTCTCCTTGGGGGTCAATTCTTTAGTCGAGCGGCCCTGAAATTCATATAATAGGATCTTCTCCACTGCATCAGAATCGAAATACTCTATTTCGTTTCTCACCATGACCTCTCGTAGTCGTCGACAGTTTCTTTTAAAAAGTTCAACGGATCTTTCAGCATAAAACAACCGTTGGAGTAAATAATCAGCAGCGTCGTAGATCAGGCTGTTGAACACCTTAATGTGTTTTTTCATATTGCAATTAGTTTTAATGGATAATTGCAATAGTATCCAGAATATTATGTAAAGTATATAAGAATTAGTAATCTAGAAATCAGTTAATTAATGCGGTATTTTTACATAATCATTCCCTTTGCATAATGAGCGTTATGGAAAGCTTTACATAAGGCACATAACCATCCAAGTGGGGAATTGTCGCCAAGCGATTCAGATATCTCGTTAACCAGGAAATTAAAATCCGGGGGTAATAAATCCAGCTTTTTGGCTCTACCTTTTTGGTTTTTGTGACTCAATCAAACTGACTCAAAAATTCCAACAACTCACTTATGGCTGTTTTATTTTGATAACTTCGGTCTACCAAATTATCTCAAAATTATTTTCGCTCATGAAAAACCTTTTGACATTACACCAGGCGATTGCCCTGGCACTATTGGCCGCCGATAACAGAACTCTCAGCTTTGCGGCAATTGCAGAATATATCGAGAAAAAGAAACTATTTCCAAAACGTAAAGGGAATATTTCGCTACAAGAACAGGTCATGTTGAGGACAACCAAAAGCCAGGGCAAATATTTCTATTTGTTTGAGCAGGTGGGCCCGGATACAATCAGGTTAAAAAATTTTTAGAAGGGTGGAGATAATTCTAAAATTTATATTTTGTGCCGAGCTATTTTTTGTGCAATATTATAGTTTTTTACAATACATGTTAAATGGAACATCACGTTTTTAATAATAGCATCGGCTCTCCGATAAGCTTTGATTATCCAAGGCTCACTCAGCAACAGGAAGATGATATAATCGCGGCCCTATTTGAGCAGCTATTAATTTTTGACCAAATTGTAATTACCACCAATCGACTGAATTTTGCCCTTGTGCTCTTAATAAAGAAGCTTGGGATCAATATTGTTGAGAGAATGCTTGAGAAAGGTCTGATCAAAATAATGATATGGTCCCCACTCATCGTTAGTGGTACGGGAAGGCAGTTTGACGATGGTACAAAAGATATTTCGGTTATTTATGGGCAACCTCCCTTGGCGGCAGGTTCGTTATCCAATCAAGAAATGGATCCAGAGCAGAATATTAAGTATGCCCTGGATAACTTTCCTTTACATCGGGATCGCAAAAGGATCTTTTCCAGAATAGCCAGAGACCAATACATTGTGCCAAAAGGCATGGAGTTTTCTACCGAATCGGCTAAATTCATAATTGATGCATACAAAGGAAATGATCTTGAGCGACTGGGGTTAAAGTACGAAAAAGAGCCAGACCAGTTAGATCTTGAACAAAGGGCACTGCTGTTAAAACTTGGCCATAAAGTTATTGAAACAGCAATTCTCTCCAAATATGATTTGAAAAGTTATGAGAATTACGAGCACTACGCTATTGGTGAGCAGGGCTTTGAGAATATCGGCAAAGCTTATAAAATTGCAGATAATAGTTCGGTAGTATTTAATCTTGAAGGCTTACCTAATTTAAAACAACTCTTTCTATCGGAGCGGCTTAGTTTTGAAGATGTTTTCAAGGTTAGATATCTACCGAGTGCCAAGTACTATAGGAACTGGATAAATAATGTTGGCGAGAACAAAGATGCCACAGAGATCACTACAGAATATTTGAATGAGATCAAGGGCACTTCCCAGTTTTTTGCCAGTACGGGTGGTAAATTCTTGAGAAACTTAGGGATGTTCGCTGCAAGCACGGGGCTGGGTGCCGCGGTTCTGGGGGCTGGCGCTGGAGCGGTTGCTGGGCTGGTAGCAACATATGGCCTCAGTTTGCTTGATACTTTCTGGATTGATAATCTTTTGAAAGGTAATAATGCATCAATGTTTATAGAAGGGGTTAAAAATGAGGTTAAAACAGAATAATTTTATGGATACTATTTGCTAATGCTCAGACAAGTTTTCTTTCAAAGGATCTGTTTTTCGCTGTTATTTTAATGTAATAAAAACCTTAGGCAAACGCTGAAGTCATTACAGTTGCCTGCTGTTTCCCCCTCCCTCAACTGTCCATCCGTTTTCGTGCGGTACGACATGTTGGTTTTTTCCTTTTGACATTTTCATGGATTTAAATTTTGACTTTACAACAAAATTAAAGCACTCTTAAGTAACCAGTTGGGTTACTTTGATGCATTTAAAAAAAGGAGAGCGGAGGAGAAATATCAATGGGTTAAATTAAAGATGGGTATGTCAATTAAATCCAAATGCTTTTTTGTGTCCAATCTGTCCAATATTGGATATACACCGTTTTTTCTATCCCAATTTTGGATTTCAAATTCAAAACAAAATGGAAACAACCGTATTGGAGCTTTCTCCCGAATTGGAGGTAGTGCTCGAACCTAAAAATTATCCTTATGGCATAGCAGACGTGCCGCTTGGTACTTATGCCGCAAAACTCGACTTTATGTTATGGTCAAAAAGCGGCCTGACCATTAACTGTTTTTTCAGCCTACCAGATTCACATCAGAAAATCAGTCTATCGGTTTACCGGAAAACTGCCAATCAGGGCAGGTATCTCGCTGGTGATATAGAAGTGCGATACCTGCCTTTTGGAACTCTACTTGAACTAACAGTCGAGGCCAATGAACTTGGAAAGCCGGTACTGACCGATATGGTCATTAAAAAACACTAACAATAAAACAGCTTATACCGGTTTAACTGCACCGCCTCGGGTTCCTCGCCGTTAGTCCTTTTCTCCTTCAAAAGAAAAGGAGCAAGCGGAAGTCGGGCAAAGCCTGACTTTTAGCCCTCTAGCTAGCGCTAGTGGCTATTGGAGAATTCTCCGGGAATTCTTTGCTGCCTTGCAGGTGGCTTTTAATAAGAAAAAGGAACTCCCCGAGGAATTCTAAAAAAGGGAAACGATGGAACACTTGAACGCAATAAAACACAGCAAAATCACTGGTGAAAGACTGAACAAGATCAGCCTCGAACTGGGCCGCTCTAAGCGGCTGGTATTCTCCCAAATGGTGGATTATTTTTATCGCAATAAAAAAGATCCCACTGATCTGAACGATGAGCTGTTAAAAAATTCGCTGGCCAAAAGCCATAAAACCTACATGGGTTTTATCCGCTCACAGGAAGAGCTGTTATTGCTGCCGGTAAAGCAAGGGGTAGAAAAAATGATTTCCAACCAACGGGACATTGTCAAATTTTTCAACGAGCAGGTGCTTGCTGCGAACAAAACACTGCTTTCAGGTCAGCAGGAAATGATCAAAATCAATCAGGAGAATGAAAAACTGCTAAAAGCCGTATTTCAGCGTATGGAAGCAAAAGAGCGTCTCAAACTTAAATTTTTGCAGGTACTGAACAGCTATATCAAAGCCCGCGAAGAACTGGGTAGTTTTAAGGGCAGGGAAAAGGAAGAGCTGGCGGAAACAGCGAGAAAACAGGTAGAAATTTTGTAGGCTTATGTTTATCAATATCACGGATAGTGAAGCTGGAAACAATAAAGGTAGTAGCGCCCAACTGGTGCATTACCTGGATAAAGAATCACGGTTGTTTCCTGATGTATTAGCTGAACCTTGGTTTAATGGGAATGATCAACATGTTGATTCTTATTTGGTAAAAAGCCTGATTGATAAAAATACGGCCAAATTGGGCAGGGATGAGGCTAAGTTTTTCCTGATCAATATTTCGCCCAGTCAGAAAGAAATTGCCCACCTGAAAATGCTTGATCAAATGGGAGCAAAGCAAGAGTTAAAAGCTTTTGCGGTAAAAATCATGGATGAATATGCCCGGAATTTTTACCGCAAAGGTATTAACAGCAATGAAGATTTGCTCTGGTTCGGTAAGCTGGAAAACCATCGTTACTATTCCTATAAAGATAAAGAGGTCAAAAGTGGGCAGGTGAAAAGGGGAACGGTAAAACCTGGGGAGCAGATGCACATTCAGGTAATCGTCAGCCGCAGGGACATCAGCAATAAAATTAAGCTGAGCCCGATGAATAATTCCAGGGGCACCAATACAGCACATTCCAAAACGGTCGGGCAGTTTGACCGCGTAGCTTTTAAAGCTTCAGGAGAAAAGCTTTTTGATGAGCTGTTTGGCTTCGAGAGGCCGGTGAGCGAAAGCTTTAAATACGCAAATACCCAGAAAAACGGGAGTCTGGAGGAGCGCATCGCGATGGCCGGGCAAAAAGAAAATAATGTGCATCAAGAATCGGTTTCAGCTCAGGAACAGAACTTGAACGTTTTACCAGCGCTACTGGCCCCGCCTGCAGATACTTTAATGGATTTGCTGCTCGCCAGGGCAGAATTCGATCCCCTCGCGCCTGTCCTACGGAAAAAGAAACGGAAAAAACGTTACCAGCATTCAGAATTAAAAATCTAAAGAAAAACAATGAATACAGGAGAAGATATAGGTGGACTTAGGAAGATTACTGATTTTACCAGGCTGATCAGTCTGTTTATTCTAAGCATCCATTTTTATATGAGCTGTTATTTAGCGTTTAAGATCTGGGGCTTTACAGCTGGGATTACCGACCGGTTGATTTTAAATATCTCCAGGACCGGGCTTTTTGATGGGTTCTTGGTGCCAAAACTTGCAGCATTATTGTGTCTAGCGATTTCGCTGTTGGGGGTAAAGGGCAGGAAGGATGAGAAGATCAGAAGGAAGGATATTGTATTTTATTTAGTTATGGGCTTCGCATTATATTTTATAGCGGGTATTTTTTTCGAATTTGGATTTGATGCCCGGCTTACCGCTGGGCTTTATATCCTAAGCACTTCTAGCGGTTATCTTTTGGTTCTTTCTGGTGGGGCCATGCTTTCAAGGTTAATTAAAACCTCATTAAATACCGATGTATTCAATACTGAAAATGAAACCTTCCCCCAGGAAGAACGGTTGCTCGAGAATGAATATTCGGTGAACCTGCCGGCTAAATATAACCTAAAAGGAAAAATCAGGAATTCTTTCATCAATATCATTAATCCTTTCCGGGGGCTGCTCGTTACGGGCACCCCCGGATCTGGGAAAGGCCGGGAAAAAGTTACTTTGTGATCCGCCATGTAATCACTCAGCATATCCGCAAGGGTTTTTCAATGTTCTTATACGATTTCAAGTTCGACGATCTTTCGATCATTGCCTATAATGCACTGTTAAAATATCAGGGTAATTATGCGGTAAAACCCACGTTTTGGGTAATTGATTTTGACAGGATTTATCACCGCTGTAATCCGCTGGATCCCCAGAGCATGGAAGATATTACCGATGCCACTGAGGCGAGCAGGACAGTAATGCTGGGTTTAAATAGGGACTGGATCAAAAAGCAGGGCGATTTTTTTGTGGAGAGTGCGATCAACTTTGTAACGGCGGTGATCTGGTTTTTAAGGAAATATAAGAATGGCAGTTATTGTACTTTACCGCATGCGATCGAGCTGATCCAGGCGGAATATGACAGGTTATTTGCGGTTTTGCAGGAAGAACCGGAGATCAGGGTGCTGATCAATCCTTTTATTTCGGCGCTGCAGCGCAAGGCGATGCCACAACTGGAAGGGCAGATCGCCTCTGCCAAGATCGGCCTAGCCAGGCTGTCTTCACCACAGTTATACTATGTCTTGAGCGGTAATGATTTCACGCTGGATATCAATAACCCACTGGAGCCGAAGATTGTCTGTATGGGCAATAATCCGCAGAAGGTGCAGACCTATGGTGCGGTGCTTTCGCTATATGTGAACCGGATGTTAAAACTGGTGAACAAAAAGGGAATGCTGAAAAGCAGTATTGTTTTTGATGAGTATTCTTCAGTTTTTGTGGGGGGCATGGACAGCCATATTGCGGTGGCCAGGGGGTATAAATGTGCAACGACCTTAGGCTTGCAGGATTTTTCGCAGTTGAGAAAAGATTATGGGCAGGAGCAGGCGGATGTAATTACCAATATTGTCGGTAATATTATTAGCGGGCAGGTGAGTGGGGATACGGCAAAAAAGCTGTCTGAGAATTTTGGGAAGATTGTGCAGGATAAGGAGAGCAAAAGTATTAACAGTTCGGATATTTCCATTTCCAGATCTACGCAGATGGATTATGCGGTACCGGCATCTAAGATTGCATCACTGTCTTCTGGGGAGTTTGTGGGGATTGTGGCCGATAATCCGGAAGAAAAAATCAAACTCAAAATGTTTCACTGTGAGATCCAGAATGACCATAAGGCGATTTCTGTAGAGGAGGGGGGCTATAAGCAGATTCCCAGACCACGTGAAGTAGGGCAGGATGAGGTTGCCGAAAATTACGTAATGATTAAGGCACAGGTGGAGGAATTGATCAGGGAGGAGTGTCAGAAGATATTGGCACGGAGCGCAGTGGCAGTAAACCAAGAGTCTGTTGAACATAACCCAAATCCAGAGCAACAGCAGCTGCCCTCGATTTGAAGATTATTATCTATAGTTTTTTAACATCTGTGAGTTTGTTCACAATACCGTCTTGATGAAATTCGGAATAAAGTTTCAACTGAATGCTTTCAGCAGGTTGCCGCCAATATAGTTCTATCCCGATTGAAAGTTTTGTTAATACTGATGTGTCCAGGGTTTCTTGGCTGATGTTGCTGAATAAGGTTTTAAATTGCGGCTGTTGGTTCAGGTCAATGACTGTTCCATAAAGAAAGGTGGCGTTATCGATCAGATGTAACGCATATTTTTCGATTTCTGTACCCTCTTGATCGTTAATTCGCAAGGCTGGCAGCATTTCTTTTTTGATTAACAACAGGCTGGACTCGATTGTTCTACGATTAAAGGCATGAACCTGGATGATTTGAATGTTTTGAAAACTGGTCTCGCTTAGTCCATCAATTTCCTGTATACTGTTAACTGTTGGGATATGAACCCCAAAATTTAATAAGAGATACTTTTTGGGATCTGGATTTAACTGTCTTAGGGCTTGAAATAATTCTGGCGCTTTGAACAGATAATTAATTTTTATCCCTGCGAAAAACCCATCAGTAATTTCAGTGGTTATTTTTTGGACAAGTTTACTTGCACAACGAATATTGAAATCAACATAACTCACTCCTTGGTCATCAGCGAAGGCCTCTTTTTTAATCAGATCGACCGCGCCATCGACGCGCCTTATTTCATAAGTCGTTCCTGCCTTTTCTTTGTTTAGCAATGTTGAGAAAGTGCTGATATGTTTGGATATCATGGAAGCTGATTTCTCATAAAACTCACCAACTTTGGCTGTAGATATTTCTTGCTCAACTTCTTGCCGGTTTAAGGCAGTTGTAAGTAACGAGGTGACTTGATCGATAATCTGTCCTGGAGAAAGCAAACCTTTTTCAGTACACCAGTCACTGGTGATGATGTTTAAACCAGTGGTTTCCATGAGCTCCTTATCATTCTGTATTTCCTTGGTACAGGACTTAAAGTATTCCATGGCATTCAGCCATTGTTTTTTTTCACCTCGGGTTGCTGGAAGATTTGGCCGTGTCACCGGATGCTGGCCATAATGATAATTTATGGTGTATTGTCTAAGCAGCGTTAGTGCTAGGTATTTGCAAATCCAGTGCTGGGATAAATTCTCACCCGGTATGCCTTCTGATTGGAAAAAGTGATATGGATAGGGAAACATCCTGTACTCTGGATCAATGAATCGAATGAATAGCGCGAAAATCGTTGTCATTGTGGAAGGTAGCAGCTCGAATCGTGGAGGATTTGAGGTGGTGTGCCGAAAGATTCGGTTTATCAGCTTGTAACGTTGCGCGTACAGGAACATCCCGCCTAGAGCAATATGAAATTCAAAGAATTTTTCCCGTTCCCTTTCTCTCTGATCAACTTGTTCCTTATTAAGGTATTCCAATGGATCTGCCCGGTTTGTCTCAAGCCTGATGGCTGGAATGGAAGACGAGATAAATTGGTGAGAATTTGTCCAGAATTCAAATGCAAAGTCATCGTTTTTGGTTTCTGTGATAAATTTTAGACTGTTCCATAGCCAGGTAAAAGTCAGGGGTGAGATCCTGGTATACTGATGTTCCCCTAAGTAGTAACGACCACTAGCGATATTCAATGAAAGGTTGATGTTCTTTTTGGAATCAACCTCTCCCGCTTCAATCAATGCATTGTAAGACAATTGATAAAAAACTATGGGGTAGGTCAATTCGGTTTCGCCGGCTGCAATCCTGATTTCACGGAAACGCTGATAGAAATATTGGTGTAGCGTTTCACTTAAGGTAGCGTCATGAAGCCTAATAGACAAATAAAATATATCAGCCATCGCATTCACAATATTCATCTGATCATCCTGAGGATTCGCTTTAAGATATTCAACTAGGCTATATGGGCTGTAGTAGATGAATATCTTTTTGGTGTAAAACAGAAAAGCTGTCACTAGAACCGCCACAACCAAAAGCAAAAGGAAATCGGGAAAGTAGCTACAGTTCTGGTCTTTTGGGCATTCGGTTTTAAGGAATGCCTTCCAGGAAATATGTAAAAGCATACCGACGAGTGAACCGAATAACGACCAGTTAAACACCTTACCCCAGAGCTCTTTTTCAAAAAGCTTAAGAATATTTACTGAACTATATTTCTCATCGAGCCTTGTAAGCACCTGAAGAGAAATAGGATAGGCGAGCCCTAAAATGGCTATGACGAAATAAACGGCTATATCTGTGAATGGCATGGTGTAAAGTATTTATTCGATGTTGAAAGTTCTGCAATTGATGTTTTTGTTTAAAATTGTACTGATTTTTTATTGTATTGCTTTTAAGCTCTTGCCTGAACAGTTTTTTGACGGTTTAACAAAATCTGCTTGGAGCCTGGTTATTTTCTGTTTGGCGTAAAGGATTTAACAGCTATTGAATGCACGATGCTGAGATTTTTCTGAAAAGTAACAGTCTGTGTTTTATTATATGACCTGCCGAGCTGGTTTTTATACGTATATGAGAGTTTGATCTGGTTTCCAAAATCTTTTTTTCGTTCCGACCCCGTTGCTGTCGCATTTTGCGGGCTTACCGGTAGGGTGATGGCGCATTTTCCACATATTTTCGCTGATGTCGTATCTGATACTACATGGTCATATTTATCCTGAAATCCGCCTTGCATATGAAGGCCTGTGGGCATAATAATGTTTAAGATCTGAAGTCCGTAGGCTTCATTTTTAGAGTGGTTTTGAATTTCAATTTCGATATCGAAGTCATAGCTGCGGTAACCATTTCTTGGTGGATGGGTAATCGTTCCGGTTAATGTGGATCTCACTGCCATTCGGGGTGCTTTTAACCAGAGGTAATCCAGTAAGCTTTTGACCCCGAATCCGACTATTGTGGTAAGCGTTCCTAGTAGCCAGGGGAAAACATCCTGAGCAAATGAAATATTATCCATAGCGTTTGATTTTTGCAAGATAAAAAGAAAATGGTGTGTATCTGCATAACTGCAGGAAATCAGTATACGCCAGATGTAAATACTTAACTTTAAGTATCTAAATCTTTTAGTTTTTTTAAGAAAATATTTAAATATATTGACCTTCAGAGAGCGTTAACATACTGGGCTTTTCCACGGAAAAGCGCTGGTTTTTTTATGCTGTAAGGATTAGTTTCTTTTTTGAAAATCCTCGCCAGTAATTGTGGATTTTATTGCTAGGTGTAACAATGCAAAGCTTCATTTAAATCTTTATTGGGAGCATGGTTTGGATAGGAAATGGGCAACAAGGTGAACCACTTTCAGCACCATCAGAAACCAGTAATCTTAAGCTGCGCCTGAAAATAATTTTCGTTCAGGCCATAATTGAATTCATAGTTTTTTGGGTAGGCATGTTCCAGCCTGGCTTCAATATTTCTCAGTCCGGACTGCTGTCCGGCAATTTTATTGGTAGTTCTGGCGAGGTTACTTGTCATGAACAGGATTTCCGAACCAATACTGCTGACTTCAATGGCAGCCGGATGTGCTGGATCATTCAATATACCGTGTTTAAACATGTTCTCGACCAAGGTCAGTAGTACGATAGGCAAGATCATAGCGCCACCGTTTTGAATATCTTTGGTGTAGTTCAGGTTCAATAAATGCTCGAAACGTAAGCGGTTGAGTTTGATCAGGTTTTCCATTTGCGCGATTTCCCGGGCCAAAGGTACAAGTTCACTTTTGCTGTCCTCTAACGCGTATTCCATGAGTTCAGTTAAGGCTGCAATAGCTACAGCTACATTTTCAGGGTTGTTTTTGGATGCATTACGGATAAAGGTTAGTGTATTAAAAAGCAGGTGGGGATTGATCTGTGCGCGCAGGAAATCTTTCTCCGCAATAACGAGTTGATACTTCAAGCCTTCGATCTCCCGTAATTGTTGCATCTCAATATCTTTCCTTTCAAGATGCCTGTTGAGGTAAAAATAACCACTGGCAAACATAATGAATAAACTTGCCCTTGAGACCGTGACGCCGATATATCTTACTGTAATTTCCAATGGTGAGACCCTTAGCCCCATGGCCCCTAGTAGCAAGTTGGCAAGTGTAGCTCCGATAAGGTACAGGCCATATGCAAGAAATACCCCCAAGAGGAAGTGTATTATCCTGTTTTTTGAGTTTTTGTATAACAGTGGCATTACCCACAGGGAATGAAAATAAAATATACCAATGTTTACGAGATAAAACAGCGCATAGAAAAAAAAGTTGTTGAATTTTCCTGAGACGATTCCGGCGAGTACAACCTCGATAAAAATGTAAGCGAGCCAGCAAATCAGATGGATGCGTAACTCGTTTTTGCTAAATTTTCCCATCTCATATAGTGGTTAAGGCATGTCATATATTAGAAATGTGTAGGGATTTTCCCTGGGCTAAAATTGGTCAATCAATCCCGAGAGACCATGAAAAACACGGCAGCAAAGCTTCAAAAAAGAACGGTTTTTATTTTCAAAAGTGCCAATAAGCCGATTCGAACAACTGACCCTACGACCACCAGTACGGATCCTACTACGGCACTGACAACAACAGTGAATACTGATATGGTCAAACGCTAACTACCACTCAGCATGCCTTTGCTTAAAATTTCGGTAAAGGCATGCCGGTATTTCTCGCCTATGGGGAGACATTCTCCGTTGGTCATAAAGGCCATATATCCCTCTACCTTTTTTAGGTGATTGATCGAAATCATATGTGATTTGCCTATCCTGATAAAGTCTGGATGTCGCATGAGATCTCTTTCCAATTGCTTAAGGCCCAGATAAGTGATCTCTGTATTTTTGGTAGTGATAATTTTAATGTGGTTAAGCAAGGCTTCAAAATAAACAATCTCTTGATAGAATACCCGAATAAAGCTGTGTTTGGTTTTTCCCCTCACGAAGGCAAATTTTTTCTCGTTGTATTCTTCCCGGCGGCTTTTCTCCTGAATCTCCTTTATATGTTCCATTTTTTCAATTAGCCTGTCATGGATGATGGGCTTGACCAGGTATCCGGATGCGCCTTCGTGGAAGGCTTCTTCTGCATAATTCCGGTGGGCCGTGGTATAGATCAGGTGGTCGCAATAAACCTTGAGCATTTTCGCACCTTCGATGCCGTCGGTAACCGGCATGCTGATATCACAGAAAACAATATCCACCGGTCCAAATTCCTGGAGATGGGTTACTGCATCATTTACATTGTTAAAAGTAGCACGTAAGTTGACTCCGGGAGTAAGCGATAAAAGATCCCCGATATCGGATAGCGCATGAGGCTCGTCATCGACGGCGATACTGGTAAGTTCCATAAGCAGAAAAGGTTAGATAGTATACAATATCGGAAATGTATTTTAAATCAACAAGTTGTTGGGGGAAATGGAGACAAAAGTCGTGGTGCTGTTTTTTGGTACTTCCTATAGTGGTTTGGTACTTTGCTATAACAAACTCATTTTTCTACTCCTTATGGGCATATCTTGACTGCTGAAATAATCAATTTTTAACCGATCATTTCGGCCATCGTTCTTTAAACGGATCCTATTGGATCAATGGATACGCGGAGGGAGCCTGCAAGCTCCCTTTTTTTTGGCCGGGTGTATAGTCTATTAAGTTATGGTCAGTATGGAATACTTCGGGCAGTTGCTCCAGGTACTGGATCGCCTGTGCCCAATATCAGGGGTTCTTGAAAAAGCTTTAAAGCCCTTGATTGTTCAGCGGGAAGTCGCCACTGTAAAGAATATGCTCAGGGAAGGGGAAGTCCAGCAGAAAATATGGTTTGTAGTGAGCGGCCTGGTAAGGGAGATTAGTCCTTCAGCGGATACCGTTACCGGAAGAACTTCCTGGTTCTGGTATGAAGGTGATTTCGTGTTTGCCCACCCAGGTTTTTTTGCCGGGCTACCCAGCCTGGTCGAGATTGAGGCGTACGCGGGAACGATTCTTTTGGAATTGTCACGCATGGATCTTGCATTGTTGATACAGAATTTCCAGGAGGCTTCGGTGCTAATCGAGACGCTTCGTTACCACAACCAGGCGGCGCGGTCTGCCCATATATCGGATTTAGTCAATTTAAAGCATGCCGAAATGGTCAGCAGGTATTATCAGGGCCATAAAGCAATCTTCCTTACCGCCAGGGCTAAGGACATCGCCTCATTTCTTGGGATCAAGGATAATGGCATTCACCGTTTTCTTCGGGGCCTTTAACTAACATTTTAAAATGCGGCAATTGTCGCCGCCATTCTAGGCAAAATCCTGCGCTAAAAGGTTTCATAACTTGCGAGATTAGCATCAGGCTTTTCGCGGCAGAATATTAAAAATGGAAAGCGATTGAGTATGGATATTAAATGTAAGACCAAATTCGATTTTAAAGAATTGCTTCTGTTGCTTTCCGCAAGCCTGTTGATATTGCTATGGGGATACGCAGCTTTTTCCAAACTCGCAGATTACGGGCGTTTTGTAGCGCAGATGCAACTGGCGCCAGTACCCTTGATGAACCATTTAGCGCCGGTTTTCGGCATTGTCATTCCTGTTACAGAGCTTGCTTTAATTGGTCTACTGTTTTCTGAGCGCTTCAGAAAGACTGGACTCTGGTTATCTTTTTTGCTGCTGCTTTCCTTTACTGTCTATATTTCCATCATGCTATTATCCGGGTTAAGGCTTCCATGTACCTGTGGAGGTTTAATTTCGAAACTCGGATGGCGGCAGCATTTGATTTTTAATGCTTCTTTCATGCTAATTTCCCTGCTGCCTTTTTTATGGTCCAGGATTTTTCCAAAAGTATATTCACCGCGGAGTATATATAAATAACCAATTTTTAAATCTTTTAAATTTTAAACAAGATGAAAACAAATCTTAAAACAGCAATTCTGGGCATTGCATTGATGGCCAGTATTACAGGCGCTTTTGCTGCTGACATCGCTAATGCTATTTCGGGCAAAAAGCTGGTAGCATACTCTTGGCAGAAGTATAACCGAAATGGCACCCCTGATGGCAGTCCCCAAACAGGTGATGAGAATTCACTGATTGATGAGTGTCCAGGTAGCAGTCCTACCGTATGTGCTATTGGAACATCGGATGATGGCCCAACACTTACCCGTTTTTACGATCCACTTTAGTGGCAAATAACAAGAAAGGCAGATGATGAATCTGCCTTTCTTGTTTAACAGGAGTTGTAAAAATTATTGGTTACTCCCGTAATCATAAAGTACCAGGATTGGATAGGGGCGAAGTTTTTGCTCAAATCGGAATCCATACCTGCCCAGCATTTCAAAATAGTCTTCAGGTGAAATACCTGCATCCAGGGCTTTGTTCCCGTTGAAATCCAGATCGAGGTTGAATCGCTGCTGCTCCGATTCTGGTATTTCCGTTACAAAGGGGCGGTTGAGCTGCCGGTTGTCGTAAATCGTGAAAAGATAATTCAGGACATCTTGTATTTTCGCATTGCGGATCTGGAGCTTGCCACTGCTAAATGTGATCTTCGCATAGGATCCCTGGTTCGCTTCTGCTGTCCTCAAAGCTTCCCCTTTTGTTTTGCTCACCACTGTGCACCATCTTTCCCGCTTTTCAATTTTTGGGTGTACCTGGAAATAGCGCTCGAGATCATTGAACAGGTAATCCCGGAATAATGTATCTGGTATTCTGTTAGGTAAGGTGAGCGCATAGCAATAAGTGTTGTCTTTGTTCCATTCTTGCATATTTTTATAGGGCGAATGCTTCAAAAGACGGGTGAGTTTTCCGGTAGGATAAATTAATCTTAAGGAATCCTTGGTGTGGAGTTCAACCAGGTTTTCGCGGTAGTTCCCCAACGGATTTTTATTGTAAATGCTGAAGGCGGTCCAGAACAAGTGGGTAATGGAAGCGTTATACTGGAAAAACCGGTTGTAAGCCAGCCCTTTGGAGGTGCCGGCCAGCGAACCGCCTGATCCGGTGGGGATGGCCGGGGTGATGATAGAGCGGTAACTGAAGCTAGTATCCATCAGATGGAATTCCTCCATCGGCTGAAAATTTAGTAATTCCTGTTTTTGCGCCATTTTTAAATTGTTTCCCTGCCTTGCGAAGCTGAAGATATTGGAAGCGGTAACTTCTTCGGTACCGGTAATGGCCCTGACCACGCCTTGTTTGTCAATCCATATATTATGGGGTGCAACCTTATGGGGAAACATCTTTTTTAGCGTAGTGTCTGCGGTGGCCAGGAACAGGTTGGAAGTTTGGATGTCTCTATTGTTAGATGCCTTTAAAAATGCTTTTATTTCCGTTTCTTTTTGATAAGTTACCATGAGCACATTGAATTTTCCGGGATGCTGCGCTTTAAGGGAATCCAGGAATTTCATTTCCCCGATGCAGGGGGCACAGGAAGTAAACCAGAAATCAATAATCAAAGGCGCGTCATGGTAAAGCTCCTTTAAACTGATCTGTTTAACGTTCCGGTTCATGATACCATTGACCACCAGATCGGGCATGCGCTCACCGGTTTTGATCTCAGGGGACTTTTGTTGGGCATATGTGTTTGCTGAAAGCAGCAGTGTTGTCAATATGCCAAGATAGATTTTTTTAGTAGCCTTCATTTTGTTTAAGGTTTGGGTTATAGATCAGTTCAGTCTGTGGGATGGGAAGCAGAGTTGCCGTATTTTTCCAGCCGGTTTTAAGTAGGCCGAGTACAGTCCCTAGTTCACCGCGCCGTTTGAGGTCCAGAAAACGGTGGGCGTACTCCCCGAATAATTCAAGCCGCCTTTCCGTCGCAATGGCCTGGAGGCACTCCTGTTGGGGAGTGGCGGGGTTCAGTGGAAGCAGGCCTGCGCGTACCCTGGTCTGGTTGAGGTCTGTAATGGCCTCACTGGTCCTTTGCATCCGGGCCAGTGCTTCGGCGCGGATTAAATACTGTTCGCAGATTCGGAGCGCCATGGGGTATTCCGCGTTGCCGGAATTTGCGGTCCGGTTTTTAAACTTTGAAGGATAATAGTAGGTTGTGGAAACCCCGCCGGTACTTAATGTCCTCATCGTGGTCCATTTGCCTGCGCGCAGGTCGGTTGCGGTAAAAGCCTGTTTTAATGCTGCCGTTAACAGGTAGGTCGGGACGCTAGTGGCTGTTGCCGGTATAAGGGATGCTCCATCTGGGATGGCGCCTCCGATACTCCACCATTGTAGGATAGCCTCTTTACTGCCAGCAAGAAAAACAGACTCAGCTGGTGGCAGTGGTGAATACTGACCACTGGAAATGACCGCTGTAGCTTCGTCCGCTGCTTCCTGGTACCTGTTCTGGAAAAGGTATACCCTTGCTAGTAGGGCAGCTGCGGCCCAGCGGTTGGCCCTTACTTTGCCTGTACCTTTGTAGGCTTCAGGTAGGGAGGCCTTCGCTTCGCTAAGGTCCTGGATGATCTGCTGAAAAATGAGGGATTCATCGGCCTGCACCGCGGTCCTGTTTTTATCGACATCCGGGCTCAGTAATAGCGGGATATGCCCATAAAGTCCGACCAGGTAAAAATTGGCAAATGCCCGCAGGAATTTCGCTTCTGCCGTTAGCTGGGTCTTTAACGTTGGGGAAAGTGGCGAGGCACTGCTTTCACTGATAATGGAATTCGCCTGATAGATCACGGAGAAAAGGTTGTTCCAAAGGGACTGGTTAAGGGTATTGTCCGGCCGGACCTGGCTGTTGTAGAATTCATCCAGCGTGGGGTCACCTGAAGTCTGGCTGTATTCGTCGCTGTAAAGGCTCAGGTATTTAAAAGATACGGTGCTCTGGGTCATGGTGTAATAAGCGCCCAAAAGGGCGGAGGTAGCCAGCGCACTGTCTGCAAATACGGTCTGGCTTTCAATCTGGCTTTTTGATGCAGGTACCTCGATGAGCCGTTTGCAGGAAAGGGCTGCCAGCATCAGCAGCAGGCAGGCAATGCCGGTGAAATAATAAGTTTTCATTTTTAAAGGGTTTAAAAGTTGAGCTGTAGGCCAAAGACAATTGATTTTACCGGTGGGATGTTGCGGCCAAGGGCGCTGGTGGAGACCACACCTGATTCCGGGTCAGATACCGCGGCATTCCGGTCCCAGAGGGTAAAGAGGTTCTGGGCTTCGGCATAAATCCTCAGGCTGTTTATTTTAATCGCTTTCAACAGATGATCTCCCGGGCGGTAGCTTAACGAAATGTTCTTCAGCCGCAGATAGGAGGTGTTGAAGACATTGGCCGAGGAGTTGGGGTAGAACAGGCCGGTACTCGCCAGAGTTGCCCTTGGTACGGTTGCGGAGGGGTTAGCGGGCGTCCAGCGCTGATAGGTCAGTGCGAAATTGTTGAATACGCCGGTCCCGGGAAGACGTTTGAGGTCTCCCTTGCTTTCCTGCCGCACAAACTGGGTAAAGATGTTCAGCTCAAAATTCCTGTAATTTATGGACGAACCGAAGCCGCCGTAAAAGTCGGGAGTGAGTTTGCCCAGGGTAAAGTTATCATAGGGTGTGCTGGAAGCGTTCCCGTCTTTTCCGGCGTAGGTCATATTACCGGTTGCGGGGTCGACACCAAGGGCCTGGTAACCGCGGATCCGGGTAATGTCTTCACCGACCCTATATAACTGGGCATAGCTGGAATTTTCAAAGTTCTCAAAGGATTTCAGGCGGTTTTTCGGAAGGGTAATGTTGCCCTGCACGCTCCAGTTAAAGTTTTTCCGGGTAATCAGTTTGACTTCCATGCTGGCTTCTAGTCCGCTGTTCAGGATCACGGCCGGCAGGTTGGCCTGGTAGTCTGAAAATCCCGTCAGGCGTGGAATGGAATAACTGATGAGCTGGTCGTGGCTGGTGCTCCGGTAATAGTCAGCGGTGAGCAGTACCCTTTCTTTGAAAAGCCCGAGTTCTATCCCCAGGTCTGCTTTGGTGGTCGTTTCCCAGTGAAAATCGGTATTGCTGATCCGGCTGGGGCGGATGGTAACGGCATCCTGATAAAGGTTTCCGCCGGGGCTGCTGTAGGTGGAAAGATACTGGTAATCACCGATCTGGTCATTGCCGGATGTACCCAGGCTTCCCCGGATTTTGCCATGGCTGATCCAGCTGATGCTGTTTTTGACAAATCCGTTGTTGCTGAAGACCCAGGCAGCGCCTACAGATCCGAAATTACCATAGCGGTGTCCCGGGCCGAAGCGAGAGGAACCGTCCCTTCGGATGGTGGCATTGAAGAGGTACTGATTGTCCAGGTTGAGGCTGAGCCTGCTGAAAATGGAGGCATACTTATAGGCGCTGTAGGTATTCTGTCTGGTCTCGATCGTGGCCGCTGAGCCGAGGTCTTCCATCAGGCTGGCGACCTTGAAATCGTTGGCCTTGATAAACTGGGATTCACCTGCACGGTCCTGATAGGTAGCCCCTGCCATCAGTGATATGCTGAGCTTCCTGATGCGGATGCTGTAATCGATCTGTGGCTCTACAATTAACGATTGACTGCTGTTCTGCGAAAAGGATGTCGTGTTGATGGTTCCGGGTGGAAGGCTACTGCTGGGGAAGATCAGTTTCTGGTTATATCCGGTTTTGGTATAGCCTGAGCTGAGTTTGACCGACAGCGTGGGCAAGACCTGATAAGACAAACTGAGATTGCTGATGATATTGTCGGTAAGGGTCTTGCTGGTGGCATCGAGCTCTGCCATGATATTGCTGTTGCCGTACCAGTTCACTTCACCGTTTGGGAGCAAAAGCGGGAAATTCGGCGGCCTTAGGTAACTGCGGTCGAGGTTCAGTACGGGATTGGCAAATACGGCGGACTGTTTGGATAGGGAACTTCTCATATTCAGATTGAATTTACCGTCACCGCTGGAATGGTTGAGCTGGGTCTGGATGCCGCCCCGCTGGAAATTGTTCTCTCCGGCCAGTATGGAGTTTTCCCTGCGGTAATTGCCGCTGAGTGAAAAGGTGGTGTTGTTTTTTCCTCCTGATATGCTTCCTTGCAGATCTGTTGAAGATGCTGTGTTGCCCAGCAGGTAGTCTGTCCAGTTGTTTTCTTCAGTCTGGCTCCAGATGGTCAGATCAGGTGCGTAATTGCTTGATGCAGGGTCAGAGGAAGGAATACGGTTGTCGTTTTTGAAAGCTTCCCGCCTGAGCTCAAGGTACTGCTGGAGGTTCATCAGTCTGGGCCGGCTGGCAACATTGCTGAATCCCTGCTGAAGGTTAAAATTATACTGGGTTTCGCCGCTCTGGGGTTTTTTAGTGGTGATCAGTACGACGCCATTGGCTCCGCGGCTACCATATATCGCTGTCGCATCTGCATCTTTTAGTACACTGATGGACTCGATGTCGGAAGGGTTGATATTGTTCAGCGGACTGATGGTGCCTGCGATATTGTTGGTGCTGGCTGCGTTGTTGGCGGGATTCGGGCTGCTGCCATCATAAGGGACGCCATCGATGATATATAATGGATCTGTTCCGGCGGCGATGGAGCCTTTGCCACGGATCTGTACATTGATGTTGCCGCCTGGCAGGCCGTTGGTGGTCTGGATGAAAACGCCGGGCATCCTGCCCGAAAGTGCGGAGAGGACATTGGTGACGGGTTGTTCTTCGATCTGTTTGGCGTTTATGGAAGAGATTGAGCCTGTACTGAGCCTTTTTGTCGTTTTGCCATAACCGATGACCTGGATGTCATCAAATGATCCCGTGCTTTCCTGCATGTTGATTTCCAGGTTTTTTTGATTGCCGTTGAAGCTGATTTCCTGGCTTTGATATCCGGTATAGGTAATGAGCAGGATGCCGGTGACTGCTTTTGCGCTTAGCGTGAACGTACCGTCGGTTGAGGACTTGACGGAAGTGTTTGAATTTTTGATGCTGATGGTAGCGCCGGGCAATGCTTTGCCGTCGCTTGCCGTGACGACGCGTCCGGTAATCTGGGTGATGGTCTGGGCGCTTAACCGGAATATTGAGCAAAGCGCGGCCAGGACAATAAATATTATTGCTTTTTTCATGTGGTTATGGTTAGTTGTGGGGTTACTAATAGTGCTTAAAAAACCAGGACGGGGGCCATGCCTGAAATAATCATTAACCGATGAACGTGGCGGTCCCGCCTGGTCTAAGGGGACTATTTAGTGTGTTATGTTTTATAGTTTAATTTTTTGGTTTGGTAGTGTTTTGGGTGATATGTTGTAGGTCATGACATAGGTCTGCCCGTCCGTTACATTATTAAAGAACCTGTTGCAACCGGAGGGGCAAAGCTATGCCGAAGCTAGATGGGGTTTTTGGGCTTGAGCGCGTAAAGCCTGTTAAAGGGGTAGAAGGGATGGGGTTTTTGGGCGTGGAAAGGAAAAAACAGGGCAGTACCGTTCACCAGTGGGAATGATGTTCGATGGGTTGTCTTATTGTTTTTTCTTTTCATGCTCGTATGGTTGATACGAGTCTTTGGTATGGAAAGCACTATAGCTGGGCTCTAAATACCGCCTTGCTAGGCTTTCGACGGCCTGAGAAACGGATTTACAATAGAGCCCATAGCGCTATAGTGCGTACGAAAATACGCAAAATATCGCCATAGGCATTAATCTATTGCCCCGTTCAATTGCATTTGTCGAAATTTAGCAAGCGAGACTCTTATTTAATACCTTAATTACTAGTCAAATATAGCTATTGTTGTGTTAAAACACAACAATATTTTTATGTTTTTATTTCAAATTTCTCAAAAGTTGATTTATATGGATGACTCAGAGAATAATCTAAAACTATTTGGAAAGAATTTGGAAAAAATAAAAAAAACAAAAAAAATGTCTTATCGAAGGATTGCCGCTAATTGCGATTTAGAACATAGCGACATTAAGCGTTATGTAGATGGTAAAATAAATCCAACACTATTATCTCTCTTGGATCTTGCAAAAGGACTGGGAATTCATCCGAAAGAATTACTGGACTTTTAATCTAAACAATATTGCCCAGAGTCTAGCTTGGGCAAGCAGTCAATTGTTCAAAATGGTATGGGTTATATAAATAGATAGACTAATAGCTGTCATTTGTTTTTTGGTTGCATTTCAAAATGTTGAGGATCTGATTTGAAATGTCCGCAGTTATTTACTTCCAAGTTATCCACGTGAAACTATAAGATATATCATGTGTTTTAAAATTATTATATTCTAAATAACAGCATGAGTTACTAAAAAAATGATTTGATGTTGGATTGCCGTCCTAAAATTGCTTGTCCGAGCCGACAACCCGTAGTAGTATAAGTGTTGATGTGTGCTTTTTAATCGAAAAATCAGAGAACCATGGATGACAAATATTGCTGTCAGAAGATATCGAACATAAGTAAAAAATTGAAAGCAGCAATTTTGCCGTTGTTGTTATTTTAGCCACTTTGCTACAAAAGTGATCTCGAAGTGTCGACAATTTCACCGTCCTTCAAATTCGATTTGCCATTATATTGTGAAGTGGTTGTTTGAAAAAATGTGCAATTTTTATCCTCTTACCTTGTGGTAATAAATTATTGCTAATTTAGTCCCTCGTCCGTTAGTAAAAGGGTTATGACTTAACCTACTTATTGACAGGTTATATACGCTCCGAATAAACCAGATCTAAATGAGTTTTAATATCATCCTAGAAAAATATCGCGGAATTTCATTTTCGCAAAAGGATAAGGGTAATCGCTTTGAGCGGTTGATGCAGGCCTATCTGCTCACTGATCCCCAATATACTAGCAAGCTTAAAAACGTTTGGCTGTGGACTGAATTCCATGGCAAGAGCGATTTAGGTGGTGGCGACACTGGAATTGATCTTGTTGCAAAGACTTTCGATGGGGATTATTGGGCAATTCAGTGCAAGTGCTTCCAGGAAAATTCGAGAATAGATAAGCCTGCCGTAGATTCCTTTCTCGCCACTTCAAGTAGGGAGTTTAAAAACGAAGAGCTGATCACGGTCAGGTTTTCGCACCGACTTTGGATTTCTACAACTAACCACTGGGGGCCAAATGCAGAAGAAGCCATTCGATCACAGAATCCTGCGGTAACAAGGATTAATCTTTACAACCTACAAGATGCACCAGTTGACTGGAAAAAGCTTGATAACGGGATCCATGGGGAACAGGCGCGCAACACCACTAGGGAGCTGAAAACCCATCAACGCGCTGCACTTGAGAATACCAATTTTCATTTTAAGACAGCTGACCGTGGAAAACTGGTAATGGCCTGCGGAACGGGTAAGACCTTTAATTCCCTGCGGATAGCCGAGAACGAAACTGGAGGGAAGGGACTTGTGCTATTTCTTGTTCCGTCTATTGCCCTTTTGGGACAGACCTTAAGGGAATGGTCCACCTTTGCAGTTGAGCCCATCAATGCGATCTGCATATGTTCGGATCCTGAGATCACGAGGCAGAGAAATAAAAACCTTGATAGCGACGGGGCAAGCGTGGTAGATCTGGCGCTGCCGGCATCCACCAATCCCCAGGATATTCTGCGCCAGTTCGGGAATATTAAAGAGCGCGGCAATCCCGGGATGACCGTGGTATTTTCTACTTATCAGTCGATCGAAGTGATTGCCAGGGCCCAAAGCGAACTATTAAATAATGGATTTAAGGAGTTTGACCTGATCATCTGCGATGAGGCACACCGCACAACGGGCGTTTCTTTGGCCGGCGAGGATGAATCAGCCTTTACCAAGGTACATAACAACGAATTCATAAGGGGCAAAAAGCGGTTGTACATGACAGCTACCCCGAGATTATATAATGATGATTCCAAAAGTAAGGCCGCCCAAGCCGATGCAATCCTGTGCAGTATGGATGACTCTGAACTATACGGGGAGGAAATCTACCGAATCGGATTCGGAGAAGCGGTAATCAAGGGCCTTTTGACCGATTATAAGGTATTGATCCTGACTCTGAGCGAACAGGACGTGCCACCCGCGGTGCAGAAAATGTTACAGGGGGAAAGCAGTGAGATCAGTACCGATGATACCTCCAAGCTCATAGGCTGCATCAATGCCCTTTCCAAACAGATATTGGGCGATCACGGTATCATCAAGGAAACCGATCCGGAACCTATGAAAAGGGCTGTTGCCTTTTGCCAAAGCATTGCAGCCTCCAAAACGATCACCGATACCTACAATAGCATTAGCGATACTTATGTGGATTCCCTTCCGGGAGAAAAAAGGGAGAAAATGGTCTCCCTTTCCTCAAAGCATGTGGACGGAACGATGTCAGCTCCCGACCGGGACGAACGACTGGCCTGGCTTAAAGCTGAGACCGATAACAACGAATGCCGTGTGTTGACCAATGTACGGTGTTTAAGTGAGGGGGTAGACGTACCTTCACTTGATGCGGTAATGTTCCTGTCGGCCAGGAATTCCCAGGTTGATGTGGTGCAGTCTGTTGGACGGGTGATGAGACTTTCTCCTGGTACTAACAAAAAATATGGGTATATAATAATCCCAGTTGTGGTTCCTTCCAACATTGAGGCAGATATTGCATTAGATAATAACGACCGATACAAGGTGGTATGGACGGTGCTCAATGCGCTCCGCGCTCACGATGACCGTTTCAACGCAACGGTAAACAAAATTGAACTCAATAAGAGTCGTCCCAGCCAGATACTGGTCGGAAGGCCGGAGTATACCTTCGATGGCAATGGTAATGCTTCGATCGTAGATGATAAGGACTCTCGTGGAAATTCCGGGGCGATTAATAACCAGATTGCACTGCAGTTCGAGCAGTTGCAGAATGTGGTTTTTGCAAGGATGGTCAACAAGGTTGGCGATAGGCGATATTGGGAGCAATGGGCCAAAAGTGTGGCCGAAATTGCGGAACGCCAGGCCGAACGCATCAACCGGTTGATTTCCGAAGACAAGTTACATCAGGAAGCGTTCGCAAATTTCCTTGGCGGACTGCAGAAAAATATCAATCCAAGTATTTCCAAACAGGAAGCAGTAGAAATGCTTTCCCAGCATATCATTACCAAACCCGTTTTCGAAGCGTTGTTTGACGGCTACTCTTTTGTGAAGAACAACCCTATCTCTGTATCCATGCAGACCATGCTGGATCTATTAGAGGCTCAAGCTGTCGAAAAAGACGCCGAAACATTGCAGAAATTCTATGAATCGGTAAAAATGCGTGCCAGTGGGATCGATAATGTAGAAGGCAAGCAGCGGATTATTATCGAGCTTTACGACAAGTTCTTCAAGACTGCCTTTCCTAAAATGGTAGAGCAGCTGGGAATAGTATATACGCCGATTGAAGTGGTGGATTTTATCATTCATTCGGTTAATGATGTACTGAAAAAGGAATTCGGCAGAAGCCTTTCGGATGAGAATGTAAATATATTGGATCCGTTTACCGGGACCGGGACATTTATTACCAGGTTATTGCAAAGCGGGTTGATTGACAAAAAAGATTTATTAAGAAAATATCAAAATGAAATTTATGCAAATGAAATAGTTTTGCTTGCATATTATATAGCTGCAGTAAATATTGAAAATGCCTTTCACGATGCGATGGATCTAGAGGAATATCTTTCTTTTGATGGTATCTGCTTAACAGATACATTTCAACTTGGAGAAAGTGATCATAGAGATAAGATATTTAAGGAAATGTTCCCTCAAAATTCAGAAAGGGTTGCTAAACAAAAAAATGCACCGCTTCAGGTAATAATCGGTAATCCACCGTATTCTGTTGGCCAAAAATCCGCAAATGATGATGCACAAAACCAGAAATATGAAAATTTGGAAAAAAGGATCCTTAATACGTATGCGAAGGAATCAGGTTCTGGGTTAAAGGCTTCACTTTATGATTCTTATATAAAGGCTTTTAGGTGGTCTTCCGACCGTATAGATGCTGAAAATGGCGGGGTGCTGTGTTTTGTATCTAATGGTGCCTGGCTCGACTCCAACACCAGTAGTGGATTTAGAAAATGTCTCGAAAAAGAGTTTGCATCTATATATGTATTCAACCTTAGGGGTAATCAAAGAACTAAAGGTGAACTAAGTAGACAAGAGGGCGGTAAAATTTTTGGCTCTGGCTCCAGAACGCCAATTTCGGTTACCTTATTGGTGAAAAATGCCAATAAGGTTGATGATAAAGCCAAAATCTACTATCATGATATTGGAGATTATCTAACACGAGAAGAAAAACTTGATATTGTCGGAAGGTTTAGGTCTGTTCTTAATCCGGATATGAACTGGAATATGTTAAATCCTAATGAACATGCTGACTGGGTTAGCCAAAGAAATGATGCCTTCGATTCGTTCATTCCGTGCGCACCTGAAAAAAAGTATGATTCTCGTAGCAAATCTTATTTTACAACGTTCTCACTTGGCATATCAACTAATAGAGATGCATTCTGCTATAATAGTAGTATTGGGGACTTAAAAACCAACATTCACAATACGATTGATTTTTATAACAGCGAAAGGCTTAAAATTCATCAGCAAATGAAAGATAATCCTGAGCTAGCTATCGATAAGTTATTTGACTATAATTCTGCGCGCGTTAATTGGACGGATATTTGGAAAAGGGATCTGAAAAATAATATAGAATATACTTTCGAAGAGAAAAATTGCGTGATAGGAATGTATCGGCCATTTTTCAAACAGAATTTTTATTATTCTAACATACTTAATCATAGAGTTTATCAGCAGCCTAAGCTTTTTCCGTTTAATGGCGCAAATAACGTCGTGATATGTATTTCTTCAAGCAGTAATGACGGTGTCGCAGTTTTGATTGCCAATGCTGTGCCAAACCTTCATTTTAATGGAGATTCTCAATGTTTTCCGTTATACTATTATGAAGAAAACCAAAAAGAGACGCCAACTTTGTTTGATAAAGACAACCAAAAAGAAGATGTCCGAAGAGATGGTATAAGTGATTTTATTTTAGAGAGAGCGAGGAAGATTTATGGAAAAACTATAACTAAAGAGGATATATTTTACTATGTCTATGGTTTTCTTCATAGTCCGGAGTATAGATTGGAATTTGTCAATGACCTTAAAAAAATGCTGCCCAAACTACCTCTCGTAGAGGATGTTCGAGATTTTTGGGAGTTTAGCAAAGCAGGTAGAAATTTGGCTGAGCTTCATTTAGGATACGAGAAGTTAGATTCGCATCCTGATGTGGTAGTAGCTGGGGCCGATTCTGGTTTCTTCCAAGTTGAAAAAATGCGTTTTCCAAAAAAAGATCAAAAAGGCATAATACAGTTCAATAGTCAAATAACCATAAGTAATATACCACTTTGTGCTTATAAATTTATGATCAATGGAAAAAGTGCAGTTGAATGGGTAATGGAACGTTATGCGACATCAGTCCATAAGGATAGTGGTATCAAGAATGATCCGAATGACTGGGCGAAAGAAGTTGGCAATCCAAGGTACATTTTAGACCTACTTTTAAGTGTTATCAATATAAGTGTGCAAACTGTAGATATCGTAAATTCACTACCAAAAATAAAATTCGAATAATATGGGAAAAGAGATCAGACCAGAAATCAGTACTCAATATGGATTTTACAATGATCTGTTAAAGAACCGAAAATCCATATTTTCAGCACTTATCAGTGTTTCGGAGGTTGGCAACAATGCGAATATTTTGGAGGACAGGATTGCGATCACCCATAGTGTTTTATTAAACGAAATAGATCTGATAGTTGATGTTAAGATGCGTAACCATAACTTTTTTCAATTCAAACTAAAGTGCGAGGATCTCTCAAAAGTTCCATTTTTCCGGTTTGATAGTGACGGAGATACCCATCGAAATTATGATGAAGATATTCCATTGTCCCAGCAGCAGGTCACTACTCCACATTTTCATTTTTACAACGAAAAAGGGATAAATATTGCCTATAAAACCAAACAGCTTCTGGATGACGCAGAAAGAGTCGCGCTCGAAGACATCAATCTTTGCATCAAGCATTTTTGCCATGAGGCAAATTTGAGGTTCAACGATGATGATTTTCCAGAGGTGGAGATCTTGCACGGAGACTTGAAGTTAAAAACAACAAAAGAAGATCCAAACTCAAACGTAACCTTTCTATGAAACTGGACGCTATATTCCAAAATGTTAGAAGTGAATTTTCACATCTTTGGCAATTTAAGGCTAGAGGCCAATCTCTTGAGATTATCACTCCCTTTACGACTTCTTCGCACAAGTTTGTGTCGGTTTTCTTGACCGAGAGAGATGGCGGATATATCATTTCAGACGGTGGTTGGATCGACTTAGGTATTTATGACAATATATTCAGCCTTGAGGACGATGCTTTTCAAAAGCTTTTCTTCTATTATTTAGAGGTTTATCAAATTAAGGAGGTTACTGGCAAGGATGGGAAAAAGCATTTTTATAAGAAGACAGAAAAACCGGCAAGCGTTCCATCGATTGTTTTTGACCTTGCTACCTTCATCTCAAATATTATCAGTTCTTCCGAGGTCGAGTTTTCCGATGTTGCGGAAAAAGAAACCAAGTCAAGGTTTAAAAAACTCGCGAATAACTATATCCAGTCAATCGTACCCAATGACAAGATTGAATGGGGAGCGCCATTAGGGGAAAGGAGGGATATCAGATTCAATGCCATCTACCAAAAGACCAATACCAAATTGATCCTGATCAATTACATTACCGGTAGTACGCTTAGTTACTTCACCAGTAGTATCGCCAGGGCAAACATCTATTCGGAAATGGCTGATGAATCCTACATGAAAGACTATATAGAAAAAAAGATAATTCTTATCGATACAGATGCCAATGGCTATCAACAGGACCGCTCGGATAGTTTGTTGTTGCACACGATGACCCATAATAAATCTTCTTCTGTGAAGTGGTCAGAGAAGGAAAAATTGTCAGCATTGCTCCAAAACTGATGATGTAGTTTCAGTTAAGTCAACCATACATAAATATGCGGACGTAAAGACCTCTAGCTATCCCTTTGCATAGACACAGTTCGGGGCTTCCCCTTTTAATCGGGTGCTACAGCAAGGTGCCGGTAGAAGGCAATGTAAATAAATTAGGGCCAATCGAACTTTACATATATGGTGGGCAAGTTTCGAATATTTAGAAAAGATTGGTACTCAAACCGACTTAATCACAAAAAGCGGCGAAGAACTACTTTTACCAAAATATACACAGCCCAATTTTCGATTCTTTAATGAACTTCTTTGTATCAATTTTTATTTTATAGAAGCAGCAATGCGTACGATCTGTTTGCAGTGCGGATAGTTGCTGCATCCCCAGAACTTTCCCTTAGCTGAACTTCGGGCTATCATAAGCCCTTCGCAGCTCGGGCATTTCTGCTGAGCGGTTTGTCCCTTGACAATACCATGATCGTGGATCAGTTCGGCTAAAAACTTGCTCATATTATGCGGGTTATATTGAAGATAGACCTGATGGCGTGCGCGGGTCAGGGCGACATAAAACAGCCGCCTTTCTTCTGCATTTTCAAAACTGTCGCCGTGCTGGAGCAAATGGCCTAAAATTGGATCATCGGCCATTTCTGAGGGAAAACCGTATACGCCGCTATCGAGATCGAGCAGAATGGCCACGTCACAGGTCAGTCCTTTACAGGCATGGGCGGTGAAATAGGAGAGCTTGAGTGCTGGAAAGGCTTTCTGCAATTCCCTTAAGTCTGCAGGCGAATTATGGTGGTAGCGGCCGATGAGGAATACAGAGGCGGTGGTGTGGTCTTTCTTGATCTTTGCCAGGTTATCTTTTAGGGCATCAAATTTCTGCAGATCCCTTTGTGCTTTATTGCCATAAGCCGTTAGGGGGCTAAGTACAAACGATGGGCGGGTTGCCTTAAAGGGCGAAGAAAGGTTTTTTTTCAGCTGGGAAGGATTGACCTGGATAAAGCCGCTGCTTAAGGCGAGTATCTCCTGGTTAAAACGGTAAGTCTGTAGTACGGCATTTTCGGCTGTCGTTCCAAAATGTTTGGAAAATTCGGTGATGATGCTGATGTCGCTGCCGGTAAAGCGGAAGATGGACTGCCAGTCGTCTCCGACGGCATAAAGCTTGGCTTCTGGATTGGCTGCTTTCAATGCCTTGATCAGGCCATAACGGCCCAGGGACATATCCTGAAACTCATCCACTAAAATATAACGGTACTTTTTATTGAGTTCACCGCTGGAAATATACTTGCTCGCGTGGTTCACCATGTCGTTATAATCGATACAGCCGGTGCGTTTCAGTTCGGCCTGGTAGGCTTCACTTAAGGGCGTAAATACGCCGAGGAATACTTCAAAGCGCTGGTCTGTGGCCTTTTCCCTTAACTGCCCGATGGTGCTGTTATTGGACTTCATCAGGTTCAGGAAGGTAAAGATCAGGCCCATAAAATCTTCGTAGTCGTCCAGCGCTTTGATCTTGGTCAAAATTTCGCCCGGGTCCCGTTTCCTCAAGGTTACTTGGTAGCTATCCAGATGGATTTTTAATGCTTTGAGCAGCGTCCCATTGCGGTTCTGAAAGGAATAGGTCTTGATCAGACGGGTCCCGTATTTCCCATGGATCAGTTCCTTCCAGCGCATGCCGCTCTGGTACTGTTCGGTAGCCGTTTTGAAGGGAGGCTTGCATTTAAAATAAGCGGGAACATTGCCTTGCTCATCGATGCCATAATGCTCATGGTAGATGTCGTATTCCGGCAGATAAAAATCAGGGGAATAGGCGCCAAAATCAGGGTTTTGGTCTTCGGCCTGCAGCGGATAATTCCGCTCGTATACAAAGTCCACCTGGTGCAGGTACAGGAAATTGGCAATCATCACCTCTTCTAAACTTTTGCATTCCGTGCCGTTCAGGCTCACGTTACGGAAAGCCTGCTCATGTTTGATCAGATCGTTTTCTGATTCAAACTCAAAATCATCGCGCGGCGGCCTGACAAAAAAAGAGATGAAGTTAACGGCCTTCTGTGCAAAATCCGCATCAGTTAAAAACAGCCTGTCAAACTCCCGCTGCAAAAATGACTTGGCCCGGTAATCCTTGCCATCAAAAGCCAGTTTGACCGGGTAGGGGCTACAATACCTGCAGACCATATTGCCGAAACCATTAAAAGTTTTAAAAGTGATCCCCCTGGCGAGTTCGTCATCGCGCAAAAAATTACAGGTCCGGTCAAACATTTCATCCACGGCGGTATTGGTAAAAGAAATCACCAGCAGCTCTTCAGGCCTGGCCAGGTTCTTCTCTAGAATATAAGCGATTTTCGCGCTGATGGTGGTCGTCTTTCCGGTACCCGCGCCGGCAATCACCAGATTATTGTCTTCTTCACACACCACTGCCCGCATCTGCTCCAAGGAAAGGGGATAGGCCTCCAGGTTGCAGAGAAATTCCTTGAATTCAGCAATCTCATGGGGGATAAAACGTTCATTATACGCTTTGCGTATGGTGTCCAGGTTTTGATGGCTGTCCACAAAACGGGAGATCACCGCCTGTTCATCAAGATCCAGGCCGCAGTTGCGGTAGTTTTTTGGAACCGCCTCCAGCAGTTCACGATGCGCTGCGCGGAGTTTTAATGCATCGTAATTGGAAAAATACAGGACCATATCCTGCTTTTTGGCGATATCCTTTAAAGCAGAAACAATATCGGGAATAAGTGCCCGGATGTTTTCCCTTCTTTCCAGTTCCTGCTGCCTGGTTTTAAGCCAGTAGAGAAAACCACAGGAAAGAATGAACAGCACGATCTTTACCAATAAAGGAAGTTCATCGAACCAATTCGATTTCTGGTATGGTGGCTTTTTTGGAGGCATTAATAGAGTGATTTTGACAAATATAATATTTAAACAACTTTATCGGCGGTTGAGCCCCGAGACGAACTGTCCCAGCTGGGTTTATTCAGGGATAAAGTGAGCAGACTGATCAGGAAGATGGTCTGGAGGACTAGGAAGATAATGGATCATTTCCTGGACAGGAGTGTTGTTTTTCCAGCGGAACATGATCGACGTAATTTACCTGCAAAAGCTAACTTATAAAAACGAAAAGTCTCGAACCGCTTTGATGAACTATGGGGCGGGGTTAATAGCGTTGGTTTATAAGGGATTGGCTTAAAAAAATGGGAAAGAGCTAGATTTTTCTAGTGTTTCCCATGAGGCGAGCTTACCCTATATCTCTCCAAACCATTTTGTAGCAGATCTGAAGAAATTATCCGCCTTGTTGAGGTGCTTGAAAAAGAAGAAGATTACCTTGAATACTGTTTTGACGAGGATTTTTAAAAGAAAAATAGCTAGTAGAGATCGATTAGTTTTTCTCTACTAGCTGCTTGAAATTCGGCTCTACTAGAGAAATTTTGAAGTGACCATTTCTAAGGTTTCGAACCAAAAAGAAAAAAGTAAGATTCAGCAGTATTTACCTTTCCCTGCGAGTTGTTTTTCGGAGGGTATCAATGTTATCTCGATTTTAATTAAATTTGGATTACAACTAGCTAAAGATATGCTCGATAAAAAAAACATCATTGCTCAGATGATCCGGCCCGATTGGGACGGAGAACTGGAAGAAAATCGTGACAAAGAGAAATTCCTCATTCAAATACTACGAAATACGCAGGATACCGCTGAAGTACTGGAAATCTGTGAAGCAATAGGACAGAAGGGATCGCTGTTTGCAACCCCTGTCCTAATGGCTAAAATGCTCACCGCTTCAGATCAAATGCAGCGTTCGTACTTTATCGCAACCATGGCCATCATCATGTCCAGAATGCAGGGCTGGGAGAGCGGTTCTGAAAATGACTTTTTCAACCCAAAATGGTGGCAGATCAAATGGGTAGCCAGCAAAGAACGCTTTATCAGCTTTATCTCAATTCTCGCTGGAACCGGAAATGAGTCTTTGTTTGATGATCAAAAAATGGAAGAATTGGCCGAATTATTCATTCCGGAAATGGATGTTGACCTTTCTCCATACCAAAGTTTCAAGGAACTAAGATTACTTACTCCAGATTGGGATCTGGCAAGAGATATCACATTAATTAGTGAGGCAATTGCAGAGGATCAGCTCATGGTTCCCATATTTGATGAAAACCCAATCCTAAAACACGACAATACCCAAATCAGTGACAATATATTGGATATGCGTGTTGACTATCTCGTCACGAAACTTGGATTATATCAGGACTTTGGCCATTATCATTATTTATTGCGTATGGCATTGGTTTTAAACCGGCCTTAAAAAAACATTACGGGTAGAATTGACTATGATATTAAATACAGACATAAATTTATCATGCGATGTTTGAAGACATGACTTTTTATTGAGATGGTCAAAACAGAACAAGCCAATTTAAGGCACGTACTCAAAAGCAAATGATCTAGATAGTCAAATATTTGCTGATTGGCCATTAGATGTGTAACTATTATCAATTCCGAGGCTAACATTTTAGGGAAAAATTGGTCTTCAAGTAGTTAGCCAACACCAACACGAATGCTAATCAATACATCTGGATAGGTTTTAATTTCGTAAAATATGTCTTTCCTGTCATGTCTTTTTACCAAATCAATCCTGGTTCCGTAGTGTGTATTTCGGTGAACCGGATGATGCACATCTAAGTCCCTTTCCCTCTGAACAAATATACACTTCGGATCCAAATCCATTTTCCTCAGGACTTTTCGGTTTAATCCATCTTACTGCCGGATTTATCCTCAATTCAGACCTTTCTAGCGATCAAAATCCATTCGCAGGTACTGGAACGCGTAAAAAAAACGCCATAATCCTTCCAAAATAGCGAAGCGTACGTAGTCCATCCCGAATAGTAGATATGCTCCCAGGAGCCTTTATTTTATGCAGAAATTGAAAAATTATTCCCGAAAGCCAGTTGCGAAAAAAGCTGATCGAAAGATCAGAACGGCCAGTTTGCCCCGAAACAGGTGGTCACTTTAAAGCGAAACGGAGTGACAGTTTAAATGCGGAACGGCTGGCCATTTTTGCCGAAATGCCCACGATAACTGTGCCGTCCTGAATTTACTTGTCGTTTTTGAGTTATAATACTAGAATAAGTTTACATTTTCTAGGTGGTAATACTGGAATAAGTTTACATCTCATTTCTGGTAATTCTGATATTACTTTACAAGTGTACAATTCGTAATTTATTATTAAAAGAAAAGCCTATTCATTTTTTCTTTATTTGAATCAAACAGCCTCCATTTGATCCTTTTCTATATCCTTTTTCTTATAAGGGTAATGCTTCCAGCGTTTTTTTATTTCACCGCTCATATCATGTGCTTTGCTTGGCGTAAGATAATCCAGGCTGCCATGAGGTCTTTTTTCGTTGTAGTTTTTGATAATGACCCCAATACTTTTTTTTGCTTCTTTATGATCACGGTATATCCGTTTTGGAAAAAACTCATTCTTTACTATTCCGTTAACACGTTCGGCTAAAGCATTATCATACGGACTACCGCTTTCAGTCATACTTATTGCGATCCTATCTCTGTTTAGAAGCTCAGTATAGCTTTTAGAACAATATTGTATCCCCCGATCCGAATGATGAACCAATATAAAGGGTGAGTCCTTCTTTCTTCCAGCGATGGCCATCTCCAAAGCGATGATGCAACCAGTGGCCTCAAGGTTCGGATGGAGAGCGAATCCTACAATCTTTCTGGAATAAGCATCAGTAATCAGACTTAAATAACTAAAGCCCAACTGGGTCCGGATGTAGGTAATA
>Ga0308165_1000354_pt1 | contig 92688 bp, 79 predicted proteins | sample PhyWR2_FD_201032 | JGI IMG/M metagenome (GOLD analysis project Ga0308165, IMG submission 201032) | Phyllosphere microbial communities from UC Gill Tract Community Farm, Albany, California, United States - DLSLW.R2 | ecosystem: Host-associated > Plants > Phyllosphere > Unclassified | place: USA... | reverse complement strand
TCTTCAGCCTCAGGCACAGGATCACGTACCCATGCAGCTAACATTCCGGAAACTGGCGATCGCAACGCTTTTCTCTCTCGGTACTCCCCTCCTGGCCCACGCCAACGACATCTCGATCTACCCCGCACCTTTCAACGCCATCAATCCGAACGATCCCTCGTCCGCGCTGCCGGGCATGGAAGACATCGATATCTGGGCGCGCATCCGCAAGGGCTTCGGCATTCCCAATCTGGAAAACCTGCTGGTCGACAACCAGACGCAGTGGTACAGCTCGCGCCCCGACTATATCCAGCGCACCACCGTGCGCGCCTCGCGCTACCTGTTCCATGTCGTGCAGGAACTCGAAAAGCGCGGCATGCCGACCGAACTGGCGCTGCTGCCGTTCATCGAATCCGCCTTCAATCCGCAAGCGCTGTCGACCGCCAAAGCGGCCGGCATGTGGCAGTTCATCCCGTCGACCGGGCGCGATTACAACCTGAAGCAGAACTTGTTCACCGACGAGCGCCGCGACGTGCTGGCCTCGACCGATGCGGCGCTGACTTACCTCCAGAAGCTCTATGGCATGTTCGGCGACTGGCAACTGGCGCTGGCGGCGTATAACTGGGGCGAAGGCTCGGTGCAGCGCGCCGTCAACCGCAACCTGGCCGCCGGCCTGCCAATCGACTTCAACACGCTGTCGGCGCAGATGCCCAACGAGACGCGCAACTACGTGCCGAAGCTGCAAGCCGTCAAGAACATCATCGCGGTCCCGGGAGAGTTCGGCATCGACCTGCCCAAAGTCGACAACCAGCCCTACTTCGTCACCATCGGCAAGACCCGCAACATCGATGTGAAGGTGGCGGCGCAACTGGCCGAATTGTCGCTCGATGAATTCAAGGCGCTCAACCCGCAGTTCAACCGCCCGGTCATCATCGGCGGCGACGACACCAAGATCCTGCTGCCGGAAAGCAATGCCGAAAAGTTCAAGACCAATATGTCCAAGTTCACGCAGGCCCTGAGCTCGTGGACCGCGCACACCGTCTCGAGCGCGCGTGAACGCATCGAAACCATCGCCAGCCGCTTCGGCACCACGCCGGATGTGATCCGCAGCGTCAACCAGATTCCGCCGAAGATGGTCCTCAAAGCCGGCTCCATGATCCTGGTGCCGAAGACCGAAACCTCGATGGAAGCCGACATCACGCCTGAAATGGCCGACAGCGCTCGCCTGGCGGTGGCGCCGGACGTGCCCGATTTCAAGCGCATCTACGTGAAGGCCGGCAAGCGCGACACGCTGGCCTCGATCGCCGGCCGCTACCGCGTCAGCGTGGTCCAGATCAAGCAATGGAACAGCCTGCGCCACGACACGTTGGCCAACGGCCAGAGCCTGCAGCTGCAAGTGCCTTACCAGACACCTGCCGCAGCGCCGGTGCGCGTACGCCAGGTGGTCCATGCCCCGGCCAAGCCGATCCGCAAGGCGCCGGCCGTGGTGGCCAAGAACACCCGGGCAGCACCGGCCCGCAAGGGCGCAGCGCCCATCACGCTGGCATCGGAAAGCGGCAACCGCCGCCGCTGATATCGGCAGTTTTGAATCGACAACAGGCCGGGATGCGTTCCCGGCCTTTTTATTTCCGCCGCGTTCTACCGCACTGCAAAACGACAGCTTGCCCCGGGATTTATGCTGCAAGCCCCAATCAATTCGATATTTCCCTCTGGAATGTTTCAATAAAAGGCCGCAGTGTCTGCCGCATCGCCGCATGAATCATCAGGCCGAATGCTTTCATTTTCCCGAAATGCGGTGCTATGATTCAGTCGCGCAAACGTTTGCGCATCAGTCAGTCGTACGCAGAACACCCCAATAACAGCATGCCGATCCATACGAATTGCTGCTCACCCGAATATCTGGAACCTGGAGACATCATGAATAAACGTATCCGCCTCAAGCTGATTGCCGCCGCTGTCCTCGCCTGCGCCCTGCCGGCCCTGCCCGCGCTGGCGCAAGCGCAGACTGCCGCCAAGCCCAAGGTTGCGCTGGTGATGAAATCGCTGGCCAATGAATTCTTCCTGACCATGGAAAACGGCGCCAAGGAGCACCAAAAGGCCCACGCCGCGCAATACGACCTGATCGCCAACGGCATCAAGGATGAGCAGGACACCGCCAACCAGATCAAGATCGTCGAACAGATGATCGTCTCCAAGGTCAGCGGCCTGGTGATCGCACCGGCCGACTCCAAGGCGCTGGTGCCGGTGATCAAGAAGGCCATCGACGCCGGCATCATCGTGGTCAACATCGACAACAAGTTCGACGACGCCGCCCTGAAGGAAAAGGGCATCACCGTGCCCTTCGTCGGACCAGACAACCGCAAGGGCGCCAAGCTGGTCGGCGATTTCCTGGCCAAGCAGATCAAGAGCGGCGACAAGGTCGCGATCATCGAAGGCGTCTCGACCACCTTCAACGCGCAACAACGCACGCTGGGCTTCCAGGATGCGATGAGCGCCGCCGGTGCCAAGGTGGTGTCGGTACAATCGGGCCAATGGGAAATCGATCCGGGCAACAAGGTCGCCGCCTCGATGCTGAACGCCAATCCTGACATCAAGGCGATCCTGGCCGGCAACGACAACATGGCGCTGGGCGCCGTCGCCGCCGTCAAGGCGGCAGGCAAGGCCGGCAAGGTGCTGGTGGTCGGCTACGACAACATCAACGCCATCAAGCCGATGCTCAAGGACGGCCGTGTGCTGGCGACCGCCGACCAGTTCGCTTCGCAGCAAGCCGTGTTCGGCATCGAAACCGTGCTGAAGGCGCTGGCTGACAAGAAGAAGCAAAGCAGCCTGAGCGGTGCGGTCGAAACCAAGGTCGAGCTGGTGACCAAGGACAGCAAATAAGCAGCAAACAAGCAGAAAGTAAGCTGCAGGCAAGTTGTAGAACGACATGAAACACCAGGCGGGACGCACGTGCGTCCCGCCCTTCCCGCAACACCGAATTTCTGAACCACACCTTCACGGTGGAGACTGCATGTCCAATCCATCCTCCCCGGCTTTGCTGTCGCTCAGCGGCATCGGCAAGACCTATGTCGAACCGGTGCTCAGCGATGTTTCGCTGGAAATCCGTCCCGGCCAGATCCTGGCGTTGACCGGCGAAAACGGCGCCGGCAAAAGCACGCTGTCGAAAATCGTCTGCGGCCTGGTGCAATCCACCACGGGCGCCATGCAGCTCGACGGCCAGTCTTATCAGCCGCGCTCGCGTACCGAGGCCGAACAGCTCGGCATCCGCATGGTGATGCAGGAACTGAACCTGATCCCGACGCTGAGCATCGCCGAAAACCTGTTCCTCAACCAGTTGCCGCAACGCTTCGGCTGGATCGACCGACCCAAACTGGCGGCACTGGCGCAGGCGCAAATGGCGGCGGTCGGCCTGACCGACATCGATCCGTGGACACCGGTCGGCGACCTCGGCGTGGGACATCAGCAAATGGTGGAGATCGCACGCAACCTGATCGGCAGCTGTCGCCTGCTGGTGCTGGACGAGCCGACCGCCATGCTGACCAGCCGCGAAGTGGAATTGCTGTTCGCCCAGATCGCGCGGCTGCAATCGGAAGGCGTGGCGATCATCTACATCTCGCATCGCCTGGAAGAATTGAAGCAGGTCGCCGACCGCATCGCGGTGCTGCGCGACGGCAAACTGGTCTGCGACGACGCCATCGGCGGCTACAGCAGCGACGCACTGGTGCAGCTGATGGTCGGCCGTGCGGCGGAGGCGGAACTCGACCTGGGTTACCGCGACATCGGCGCACCGCTGCTGCGCGTGCGCAACCTGGGCCGCGGCGAAGCTGTGGCGCCGGCTTCCTTCGATCTGCGCGCCGGTGAAATCCTCGGCATCGCCGGTTTGATCGGCTCGGGTCGCACTGAACTGCTGCGCCTGATCTTCGGCGCCGACCGCGCCGACCAAGGCGAAGTCTTCATCGGCGACCAGACGCAAGCCGCCGACATACGCTCGCCCAAACACGCGATCGCCTCGGGCATCGCCATGATCACCGAAGACCGCAAGAGCCAGGGCCTGCTGCTGCCGCAGTCGATTGCCGTCAACGCCACGCTGGCAAAACTCGGCGACGTCAGCAAGATGGGCTTGCTCGACGGCGAAGCGGAAAGCGCGGTCGCCGATGATTACATCAAGCGCCTGCGCATACGCTCGCGCAACGGCGCGCAGGCAGCGGGAGAACTCTCCGGCGGCAACCAGCAAAAAGTCGTCATCGCGCGCTGGCTCTACCGTGACTGCCCGATCATGCTGTTCGACGAGCCCACGCGCGGCATCGACATCGGCGCCAAGTTCGACATCTACAAACTGCTGGCCGATCTGTCGCGCCAGGGCAAGGGTCTGCTGATCGTCTCCAGCGACCTGCGCGAACTGATGCTGATCTGCGACCGCATCGCCGTGATGAGCGCGGGCAAGCTGGTCGATACCTTCGAGCGCGGCCAGTGGAGCCAGGAAGCGATCCTGGCATCGGCGTTCAGCGGCTACATGAACTCGCCGGCGACTGTTACCGATATCGATGCTGACGCTCAGGCGGCCTGAGCATGACGACACCCACACAAGTAAAACCGACAAAGATCATGACCCATCCCAACCGCACCTTCTCCGTCTACGGCTTGTCCGCCGTCAAGAACTACCTCGGCCTGATCGGCGCCCTGCTCGCGATGTGCGTGCTGTTCTCATTCCTGAGCGAAAACTTCCTCACGCTGGGGACTTTCAGTACGCTCTCCAATGACATCCCAACGTTAGTCGTGATGGCGGTCGGCATGACTTTCGTACTGATCGTCGGCGGCATCGACCTGTCGGTCGGGTCAGTGATGGCGCTGGCCGCATCGATCCTCTCGATGGCGATGGTGCGCTGGGGCTGGCCGCTGTTTGCCGCCGGCTTGCTCGGCATCCTGGTGGCGAGCCTGTGCGGCATGTTGACCGGCCTGATTTCGGTCGGTTGGCGCATCCCCTCCTTCATCGTCTCGCTGGGCGTGCTGGAAATGGCGCGCGGCATGGCCTACCAGGTCACCAATTCGCGCACCGAATACATCGGCAGCGCCGTCGACGGCATCAGCTCGCCGATCTTCCTCGGCCTGTCGCCGGCCTTCATCGCCTCGATTGCGGTCGTCGTCATCGGCCACCTGGTGCTGACACGCACCGTGCTGGGACGCCACTGGATCGGCATCGGCACCAACGAAGAAGCGGTACGCCTGGCCGGCATCAATCCGCGTCCAAGCAAGATTCTGGTATTTGCGCTGATGGGCTTGCTGGCCGGCGTCGGCGCGCTGTTCCAGGTATCGCGCCTGGAGGCGGCCGATCCCAACGGCGGCGTCGGCATGGAACTGCAAGTGATCGCGGCGGTCGTGATCGGCGGCACCAGCTTGATGGGCGGACGCGGTTCGGTCATCAGCACCTTCATCGGCGTGCTGATCATATCGGTGCTGGAAGCCGGGCTGGCGCAGATCGGCGTATCCGAACCAATGAAGCGCATCATCACCGGCCTGGTGATCGTGGCGGCAGTCGTGCTCGATACCTATCGCCGTCGCGGCGAACGCAATACGCACTGAAAACACTGAAAACACTGAAGCACTGAAGCACTGAAAGCACTGATCAACCCACATTCAGCGACAAGAGAAACATGGCAACCATCAAGGACGTAGCGCGCCACGCCGGTGTTTCGTACACCACCGTGTCGCACGTGCTGAACAAGACCCGCCCGGTCAGCGCCGAGGCGCGCGACCGCGTGCTGGTTGCAGTCGAGGCGCTGGCCTATGTGCCCAGCGCACTGGCCCGCTCGCTGCGCAGCAACGCCACCGGCAGTATCGGACTGATCATCCCGAACAACACCAATCCATACTTTTCGGAAGTGGCGCGCGGCATTGAAGACAGCTGCTACGAGGCCGGGTATAGCGTGATCCTGTGCAATTCCGACGATGATCCGGCCAAGCAGCGCGACTATCTCAATGTGCTGCTGACCAAGCGCTGCGATGGCCTGATCGTGGCGACGCTGGCGCAGACCGACGGCGAACTGCTGCGCAAGATGAAGGTGCCGACCGTGCTGCTCGACCGTGCGCCGAAAGACATGGCGATCGACCTGGTGGCGGTCGACAACGTTGCGGGCGGAGTGCTGGCGGCAGAACATTTGCTGACGCTGGGACGCCACCGCATCGCCTGCATCGGCGGCCCGGAGAGTCTGGATATTTCGGCCGAGCGGATTGCCGGCCTGCGCCGCAAACTGCAGGCCTCCGGCGCCGACATCGCGCCCGATCTGCTGGTCTATGCCGACTTCACCAGTGCCGGCGGCTACGCCGCGGCGCGCGGCTTGTTGTCGGCATCGCAACCGCCGGACGCCATTTTCTGCTGCAACGACCTGATGGCGATCGGCGCCCTGCGCGCGGCCGCCGAGCGCGGCATCGACGTGCCGGACGCCTTGTCGGTGATCGGCTTCGATGACATTGACCTGGCCAGTTTCGTCCATCCGCCACTGACCAGCGTGTCGCAAAACACGCGCACGCTCGGACAACTGACCGCGCAATGCCTGCTCGAACGCATTGCCGATCCGACGCGGCCGGTGCAGCGCCAAACCATCACGCCGCAACTGCATGTGCGCGGTTCGACCGTGCGCGCGTCAACATAAGCGCGTGACGAACTCCTTCAACATTTCGATTCATCAACCGGTCGGTCCCACATGATAGTCATCATCGGCAGCATCAACATGGATCTGGTCTTGCGCGTCCCGCGCATGCCGCTTCCCGGCGAAACCATTACCGGGGGCCAGTTCCGCACCATCCCCGGCGGCAAAGGCGCGAACCAGGCGGTGGCCTGCGCACGCCTGAGCGCCGACGAGGTCAAGGTCGCGATGGTCGCCTGCCTGGGCGACGACGCCTTCGGCGCGGAGTTGCGTGCCGCCCTGCGCAAAGACGGCATCGACGACAGCCATGTAACGACGATTCCCAGCACCGCGTCCGGCATCGCCTCGATCCTGGTGGACGACAATGGCCAGAACAGCATCGTGCTGGCTTCCGGCGCCAATGCCGAACTCAGCCCGGCCCACATCGACGCTGCACGCGGCCTGATCGGACAGGCGCGCATCGTCGTGTTGCAACTGGAGTCGCCGCTGCCGACCGTGATCCACGCCATCAAATTGGCGCATGCGCTGGGCAAGACCGTGGTACTCAATCCGGCGCCCGCGCAAGCCTTGCCTGCCGAACTGCTGGGACAAATCGACTATCTGGTGCCCAATGAAATCGAAGCTGCAATGCTGGCCGGCATGCCCGCCAGCGGCATAGACAACGACGAACAGATTGCCGCCGTGATCAACAAGTTGCGCGCAGCGGGTTCGACCAACGTGCTGGTCACGCTGGGAGAAAAAGGCGTTTACGCAGCGCTGGAATCGGGCTCCGAGCATTTCAATGCGCAAGCGGTCAAGGCAGTCGACACGACTGCCGCCGGCGACACCTTCATCGGCGGCTTTGTCGCCGCCCTGGCGGAAGGCCGCAGTGAAGCCGAAGCCATTGCGCTGGGTCAACGCGCAGCCGCCATCAGCGTGGCGCGGGTGGGCGCACAAACTTCCATTCCTTCCCGCCGGGAAGTTGCAGACTGAGCAAGGAGAACCGACATGAAGAAAACACCGCTGCTCAACATCGCGCTGTCACAGTTGATTGCTTCGCTCGGCCACGGCGACAGCATCGTCATCGGCGATGCCGGCCTGCCGGTGCCGCCCGGCGTGCCGCTGATCGACCTGGCGCTGACGCGTGGCATTCCCGGCTTCATGGACACGCTGCAAACCGTGCTGGCTGAAATGCACGTCGAACATCACGTGCTGGCCGATGAACTGGCTGAGCGCAGCCCGCAACTGGCCCAGCAAGTCGGGCTGCTCGGACTGCCCGGCAAGCAGACCCTGCCGCATGAAGAATTCAAGCGCCGCACGCAACAGGCGCGAGCCGTGATCCGCACCGGCGAGTTCACGCCCTATGCGAATATCATTCTGGTTGCCGGCGTAACGTTCTGAACCTGAACCGACGACGCAACGTCAGGCACAGGCAGACTCCTCACTGCCTTGTAACATTGTCAGCGGCATAAGTCGCCGCCGCCAGCAGCCGCTGGGTATAGGCATGCGAAGGCTGCTGCAGGACATCGGCGACCGCCCCGCTTTCCACCACTCTACCGTCCTTCATCACCAGCACCTGATGCGCCATGGCGCGGATAACGGCGAGATCGTGGCTGATGAACAGGTACGCCAGGCCGTGCTTGCGCTGCAATTGCGCCAGCAGTTGCAAGACCTGCTGCTGTACGGTGACGTCGAGCGCCGAGGTCGGTTCGTCCAGCAACAACAGATCGGGCTTCAACACCACCGCACGCGCAATTGCAATGCGCTGACGCTGGCCGCCGGAGAACTCATGCGGATAGCGCTGCAGCATGTCTTCCGACAGCCCGACTTCGTGCAACGCCGCGACTACGTCTGCGCGCTGCTGGGCGGCGCCCAGTTGCGGCTGATGCAGCGCCAGTCCTTCGCCGACGATCTGGGCGACGGTGCGCCGCGGCGACAGCGACGCGAACGGATCCTGGAACACCACCTGCATGCGTGCACGCAAGGGACGCACAGCGGCCGAACTCATCGTGCTGACCTGCTGGCTGTCGAAACGGATATCGCCTTCGACCGTGGCCGTTGACAGGCGCAGCAAGGCCATGCCCAGCGTCGACTTGCCGGAACCCGACTCGCCCACGATGCCGAGCGTTTCGCCTTTGCGCAGTGTCAGGCTGACGTCGTCGACGGCGGCGAATTTTTTCTTGCGCAGCCAGCCTTGCTTGATCGAAAAGGTGCAACGCACGTTGGCGCCGGTCAGCAGCACCGGCGCATCCGGAGCGATCTCCTCGACATTGCGCTGCGGATGGCTGGCCAGCAGCTTGCGCGTGTAGGCTTGCTGCGGCGCTGCGAACAAGGCGGCGGTGGCGGCGGTTTCGACCAGCTTGCCTTTTTCCATCACGCCGACGCGATCGGCGAAGTGGCGCACCAGGTTAAGGTCATGCGAGATCAGCAGCACGGCCATGTTTTCGTCGCGCTGCAATTGATTGAGCAATTCCAATATCTGCACCTGGATCGTGACGTCCAGCGCGGTGGTCGGCTCGTCGGCGATCAGCAGCTTGGGATGGCAAGCCAGCGCCATCGCGATCATTGCGCGCTGGCGCTGGCCGCCGGACAATTGATGCGGATAAGCCAAGGCGCGTCGGGCCGGTTCGGGAATGCCGGTCTTTTCCAGCAAGGCCACGGTACGCTGTGCAGCGGCCCTGGCGTTCAGGCCCTCATGCAGCATCAACACTTCGGCAATCTGGTTGCCGATGGTGAACAGTGGATTGAGGGCCGTCATCGGCTCCTGGAAAATCATCGCCGCATCCATGCCGCGCACGCCGCGCATGGCCGCTTCGCTCTTTTGCAGGATGTCTGCACCGTTGAACAGAATCTGGCCATCGTAGCGTGCATCCTGGTTCAGGCGCAGCACCGACAAGGCGCTGACCGTCTTGCCGGAACCGGACTCGCCGACCAGTGCGAATTTTTCGCCAGGCTCAATGCTGAAGCTGATGTCGTCGACTACCGTGGCGTCGCCAAAGCGCACCGAGAGATTGCGAATATCGAGCAGGCTCATGCTTTCCTCCGCACGTCGAGGGCATTGCGCAAGGCGTCGCCGATATTGGTCAGCAGCAGCAAGGTGATAGTCAGCACGAGGAAAGTCGATAAGGCGATCCACCATGCATCGAGATTGTTCTTGCCCTGCGCCAGCAGTTCGCCGAGGCTCGGCGTGGAGGGCGGCACCCCAAGACCGAGGAAATCGAGGCTGGTCAGCGCCAGGATCGATGCGCTCATGCGGAACGGCAGGAAGGTGACCACCGGCGTCAGGCTGTTGGGCAACACATGGCGCCAGATGATCTGCAAGTTCGACAAGCCGAGCGCACGCGCCGCCTGCACATACTCAAGATTGCGGTTACGCAGAAAATCGGCGCGCACATAATCCGACAACCCCATCCAGCCGAACAGCGACAGCAGCACCAGCAGCAGCCCGATGCTGGGCTCGAAGATGGAGGAAAAAATGATCAGCAGGTACAGCTCGGGCATCGAGCCCCAAATTTCCAGGATGCGCTGCATGAACAAATCGGTGCGGCCGGCAAAGTAACCCTGCACCGCGCCCGCCAGCAGCCCCAGCACCACGCCGGTAGCCGTCAGCGCCAGGCCGAACAGGATGGAAATGCGGAAACCGTACAGCAAACGCGCAAACACGTCGCGGCCGCGGTCGTCGGTGCCGAGCCAGTTCTCCGCAGACGGCGGCGCCGGATTGGGCTGTTTGGCGAAGTAGTTGAGCGTGTCGAAGCGATAGTGATTGGGCGGGTAGACGGCCCAGTTGCCATCCTTCCTGAACTGGTCCTGGATGAAGGGGTCGAGGTAGTCGGCCGGCGATTCGAAATCGCCGCCGAAGGTCTTTTCCGAATAGTCATGCGCAATCGGGAACAGGATCTTGCCGTGGTAGCTCGCCACCAGCGGCTTGTCGTTGGAGACCAGTTCCGCGCCGAGGCTGATCACGAACAGGATCAGGAAAATGATCAGGCTCGCATACCCGCTGCGGTTCTGGCGAAAGCGCAGCCAGATGCGGCGCCCCGGAGAAATGGAAGGTTCAGGAGAAGAAAAAGGGGGCAAGGTCGTCGCGCTCATTTGGCCAGGCTTTCAAATTGGACGCGCGGGTCGGCCCAGACGTAGCAGAGATCGCCGAGCAGCTTCACCACCAGGCCGATCAAGGTGAACAGGTACAGCGTGCCCATGACCACGGGATAATCGCGCCGGATCACCGACTCATACGACAAGAGGCCGAGGCCGTCGAGCGAGAACAATGTTTCGATCAGCAGGCTTCCGGCGAAGAAGGCGCCGATGAAGGCGGCCGGAAATCCCGTCACCAGCGGGATCAGCGCATTGCGGAACACGTGCTTGTAGAGCACCTTGTTTTCGGAGAGGCCTTTGGCGCGCGCGGTCAGCACGTATTGCTTGCGGATCTCCTCGAGGAAGGTGTTCTTGGTCAGCATGGTCATGACCGCAAACGAACCTGCCACGGAAGCAATCACCGGCAAGGTGATGTGCCACAGGTAGTCCTTGACCTTGCCAACCAGCGACAGCGTGGCCCAGTCGTCCGAGGTCAGTCCGCGCAGCGGGAACCATTGCACGAAACTACCGCCGCCGAACACCACCAGCAGGAACACGCCCAATACGAAACCGGGAATCGAATAGCCGACCAGCACCAGCGCGCTGGTCGCCGAATCGAAGCCGCTGCCCTCGCGCACCGCCTTGGCGATGCCCAGCGGCACCGAGATCAGGTAGGTCAGGAAAAAGGTCCACAGGCCGATCGTAATCGACACCGGCATCTTGGATTTCACCAGTTGCCAGACGTCGCCGTGATGGTAAAAACTCTTGCCCAAATCGAAGGTGGCGAAGCCCTTGAGCATTTGCCAGAAGCGCTCGACCGGCGGCTTGTCGAAACCGTACAGTGCCTTGATCTCGTTGACGCGCTCGGCGTCGATGCCCTGGCGTCCGCGGTATTGCGAAGCGCCGCCGCCGGAGGCTTCACCACCGCCGCCGAGACCCTTCATTTCGATCAGCGCCTGCTCGACCGGACCGCCCGGCACGAACTGGATCACGGCGAAGGTGATCACGACGACGCCCAGCAATGTCGGCAACATCAGCAGGATGCGTTTGAGGATATAGGACCAGATATTCATGGCAGCGCCGGCAAATTAGAGATGATGAAGGTGATGATCACGGTGCTCATTTCGGCGACACCTCCCACCAGCTTGAGATTACGTAAGGATCGGCCTGGTAGTACAGCGGCGCCACGGCGGGAATGCCGAAGCGGTTGCGATAGGCCACGCGGTGCGTCGACGAATACCATTGCGGCACCACGATGTACTTGTGCAGCAAGACGCGGTCCAGTCCGCGCGCGGCCGCGACCAGGTCCTTGCGCGTTTCGGCCGCGACCAGCGCTTCGACCAGCTTGTCGACGGCCTTGTCCTTCAGGCCCCAGACATTGTTGGAGCCTTTTTCATCGGCCGCCCTGGAGCCGAACATGTCGAACATTTCATTGCCGGGGCTGCTGACGTCGGGGAAGCGGATACTGGTCATGTCGTAATCGAACTCGTCCATGCGCTTGGCCACCAATGCAAAATCGGCGGTACGCTGTGTTACCTGGATGCCTAGCTTTTGCAGGTTGCGCACATAGATGCTGATCACGCGCGACAGCGCCGACTGGTCGTCGAGGATCTCGAACGCGAAGACTTGGCCCTTGGCGTTGCGCAAGGCGCCGTCGCGGTATTCCCAGCCGGCCTGGCGCAGCAGTTCACGCGCCTGCAGCAAGTTGGCGCGCAGCGAGCCGGGTGGATTGGTGTTGGGAGGGACCGGGGCCGGGCCGAACACGGCCGGATCGATCTTGGTGCCGGCCGCGCGGATCGATTCCAGCAATTTCAGCTCGTCGCCTTCCGGTGCACCGGTGGCGGCAAGCGTGCTGTTGTTGAAGAAGGAGTAGATGCGCGAATATTGACCGTAAAACAGTTGCCGGTTCATCCATTCGTAGTCGAGTGCGAGGCCCAGCGCCTGGCGCACGCGTACGTCCTTGAACTGGTCGCGGCGCAGGTTCATGACAAAGCCCTGCATGCCGGCGCCGTTGGAGTGCTTGAGCTCACGCTTGACGATTTCGCCGCTGGCGAATTTGGGGCCGTTGTAGTTGCGCACCCAACTCTTGGCGCTGTATTCCACCACGACGTCGAACTCGCCGGCCTTGAAGGCCTCCAGCCGCGCCACGTCGTCCTTGTAGAAACGATAGGCGATGCGCTCGAAATTGAAGCTGCCCTTGCGCGTCGGGATATCCGTGCCCCAGTAGGCTGGATTGCGCTTGTAGGTGATGTTGCGGCCGACGTCGTAGGCATCGATCAGATACGGGCCGCTGGTGATCGGCGGGGTCAGCTGAATGTTGTCGAACGCCGTGCCGGCCGCCCATTTCCTGGAGAATACCGGGACGCCACCGACGATCAGCGGCAGCTCGTGATTCCTGGTCTTGAATTCGAAGCGCACGGTCTGCGCATCGACCACCACGCATTGTTTGACGTCGGCGAACATCGACTTGAACTGCGGCGCGCCTTTGGCCAGCAGTGTGTCATAGGAGTACTTGACGTCGGCCGCCGTGACCTGGTCGCCGTTGTTGAAACGCGCCTTCGGGTTCAGGTGGAAAGTCATCGCCATGCGATCCGGCGCCAGCGTCATGTCGTCGGCCAGCAGGCCGTACATGGTGGCGACTTCGTCGGACGAGCCGACCGCCAGCGTCTCAAACATCAGCGTCGATACCCCCGCCGCAGCCACCCCCTTGAGCGAGAACGGATTGAATTTGTCGAAGCTGGTGCGGCGATCCGGATTGGCCAGGTAGAGCGTGCCACGTTTGGGCGCGTCGGGATTGACATAATCGAAGTGGGTGAAACCAGCGGGATACTTGGGCGTGTCGTACAGCGAGAAGGCGTGGTCGGCGAAGACCGGACTGCTGAACCCGACTGTTGCCAGGAAGCTCAGGAGCAATGTGGAGAAGGTGAATTTACGCATGCGTGCTTGTCATGTCGAATTTCGTTTCCTGAAAGTTACCGGGCGCATGAAACCAATTTGACTATTTTACCGAATAAACTTTTACACAATGGCAATAACAGGCGACCGCCAAAACGTGAGAAGTTGCCCCCGTCGTCGCAAGCCCCTACAATCTTGCCCAGTTCAAGCGCAAATATACGGCATAGAACCGGAATCCCCCTTATTTCGCCTGTCCCGGCGCGGCTTTTAGCCTGGTGCCGGGACAGGCGAATCACTCGGAGTCAACATGGCATTTCTGCAAGGCAAAAAAATCCTGATCACAGGTTTGTTATCGAATCGTTCCATCGCTTACGGCATCGCCCAGGCCTGCAAGCGCGAAGGCGCGGAACTGGCGTTCACTTATGTCGGCGAGCGTTTCAAGGACCGCATCACCAAGTTCGCGGAAGAATTCGACACCAAGCTGATTTTCGATTGCGACGTCGGCAGCGATGAGCAGATCAACGCCCTGTTTGCCGACCTCGGCAAGTCCTGGGATCAGCTCGACGGCCTGGTGCACGCGATCGGCTATGCGCCGGCCGATGCGATTGCCGGCGACTTCCTGGACGGCTTCTCGCGCGAAGGCTTCAAGATCGCCCACGACATCTCGGCCTATAGCTTCCCGGCCATGGCCAAGGCTGCGCTGCCGCTGCTGCGCCAGAACTCGGCGCTGCTGACGCTGACTTACCTCGGTTCCGAGCGCGTGGTCCCGAACTACAACACCATGGGCCTGGCCAAGGCGTCGCTGGAAGCCAGCGTACGCTACCTGGCCGAATCGCTCGGCCCCAAGGGCGTGCGCGTCAACGGCGTCTCCGCCGGTCCGATCAAGACCTTGGCGGCCAGCGGCATCAAGGGTTTCGGCAAGATCCTCGGCTTCGTCTCCGATCACGCTCCGTTGCGCCGCAACGTAACTATCGAGGACGTCGGCAATGCATCAGCCTTCCTGCTGTCCGACCTGGCGGGCGGCATTACCGGTGAAATCACCTACGTGGACGGCGGCTTCTCGCGTGTCGTCGGCGGTATCTCGGAATAAGATTGTCTGAGTCCGGGGCTTGTTCGAAGTAATTCTCCGAACAAGCCCTAGTGCTAATTTCGACATTTTCCTGTATGATTCGGTTTGTGCGTTGCAATACGACGTACAAATCCTAATCCGGTCCACTGGATTACTCAGTAGCTTCGCAAGCCCTAATTGTCGCGCTAGACAGTCGACAGTACGTAGTAAAAGCCCTCCCGCCTTGAGTGTCCTTACTTTTTAAGCGACACCGTCCCGGCGCAAAGCTTTTGTGCCGAAATTTCTTTGTTTTTCATAGTCATTTCGTTGGTTGGCGTTGCTTTTTTGCGTTCACCGCATTTGCTGTGCGCTCGTTGCGTTCGTTCAAACCGACGCAATCGTTGCGCTGCATTGCATTTGTCTGGCGCTCATACTAAACGAAAGAAAACATGACTTTTGAATCACTAGGCCTGCACCCATCGATCATCAAAGCCTTGACCGACTCCGGCTATACCGCGCCGACGCCGGTCCAGGAACAGGCTATCCCTGCCGCCATCGCCGGCAAGGATCTGCTGGTATCGTCGCAGACCGGCTCCGGCAAGACCGCAGCATTCATGCTGCCGTCGCTGCACAAGTTCGCCTCCATGCCGCCTGCCGCTCCCGGCACCAAGACGCCTAACCAGGAAGCGCAAGCTGCCAAAGCACGCGGCGACCGTCCACGTTTCCGCCCTGCCCAGCCGAAGATGCTGGTGCTGACCCCGACCCGCGAACTGGCCCTGCAAGTCACTACCGCGACCGACAAGTATTGCGCCCACATGCGCCGTCTGAAGGCCGTGTCGATCCTGGGCGGCATGCCTTATCCGAAGCAGATGCAATTGCTGTCGCGCAATCCTGAAATCCTGGTGGCGACGCCTGGCCGTCTGATCGACCATATGGACTCCGGCAAGATCGATTTCTCCGAACTGGAAATCCTGGTCCTGGACGAAGCCGACCGCATGCTCGACATGGGCTTCATCGAAGACATCGAAAAGATCGTCGCTGCAACACCGGCAACCCGCCAGACCATGCTGTTCTCGGCCACGCTGGATGGCGTCGTCGGCAACATGGCCAAGCGCATCACCAATGCACCGCAGATCATCCAGATCGCCGGTTCCGCCACCAAGCATGAAAACATCGCCCAGCGCGTGCACTTCGTCGACGACCTGTCGCACAAGAATCGCCTGCTGGACTTCCTGCTGCGCGACGTGACCATGGACCAGGCTGTGGTGTTCACTGCCACCAAGCGTGACGCCGACACCATCGCCGACCGTCTGAACATCGCCGGTTTCGCTGCCGCTGCCTTGCATGGCGACATGCATCAAGGCGCACGTAACCGCACGCTGGACGGCATGCGCCGCGGCCAGGTGCGCGTGCTGGTGGCTACCGACGTCGCCGCTCGCGGTATCGACGTGCCGGGCATCACCCACGTGTTCAACTACGATCTGCCGAAATTCCCGGAAGACTACGTTCACCGCATTGGCCGTACCGGTCGTGCCGGCCGCAACGGCGTTGCCGTTTCGTTGGTCAATCACGCTGAAGGCATGCACGTCAAACGTATCGAGCGCTTCACCAAGCAACCGATCCCGGTCGATGTCGTCGAAGGCTATGAGCCGAAGAAGACAGCAGCGCCTGCACGCGCCGCACGCAAACCCGGTGGCTGGCGTCCAGGCGACAACCGCAGCGGTGCTGCGCGTCCCGGCAATGGCAATGGCGGCGGCCGCAGTTTCGGCGGCAAGCCTGCCGGTAGCGGCGGTCCACGCAAAGAAGGCGGCGGTGGCGGCTACAAGGGCACCGGCGCACGCTCCGACAGCGGCGCACGTCGCTCGTACGGCGATCGCTGATCTGCGTCAGCATGCGTCAGCATCTGCATTAAAGACTGACCGTGCCGGTGATGTTCGCCGGTGCAGCAAAACAAAAGGCCGCTTCGATGAAGCGGCCTTTGTCATTTCCGGCAGGGAAAATTGTGCCGCCTCAGCGACTGCAGACTCCCGTCTTCCCGTTACGCAAGGCCGTCACATCGGCGGCAATCGCGTCGGCGGCATTGCCGACCGCGCGTTGCATGCCCTGCACCACGCCGTCGATGCCCATTCCCGATGCCGGCTCCACGACGCTCAGGCGGCATACCGCACTGCTGCTATTGTCGCTGCGCGTGATGGTCCAGCCGAAAGCGGCATCGACCTTGCCGCCCTTCACCGCATCGAGCTGGCGCAGTTCGACCACGATGCGATAGACCGGCTGGTTGTTCGGACGGCCGCCGCGCGTCACATCAACCGCGCCGAGCCGGTTGGCCACGCCGCTTGCGAGCGCGTCGCGCAACTCATTGTTGAACGGCGCCGACCAACGGTCCTGTTCCAGAATGTCCACGCGCGTGGCGTCGGTGCGCACCACGATCTGCGGCCGCGCCAGGCGTTCCGGTACGCTGACCGGGGCGACTTCGATGAAGGTCTGGCCGGCTGCTGCAGTTGCAGGTGCAGGCGCGGCGGTGTCGGCCAATGTATAGAAACGCGTCGGCGCCGAAGCGCAGGCGCTCAGCAATAGCCCTGCCGTCGCCAACGAGATGAAAGTGACACTGCGCTGCATTATTTATCCTCCTGCTTGCCGCGAATCAACGATTCCGGATGTTGCTGCAAATAATCGGTCAGCACGCGGATCGAACCCGCCGCGCGCGACAGTTCCTGCATGGTCTGGCGCACGTCCTGCTGCAACGGCGCATCCTCGGATAAAGTCCGCTCGGCGGCGCTGAGCGTCTTGCGCGCATCGCGCATGGCGGCGGTGATTTCCGGCGCGACATCGTTGTTGAGCTTGTTCATGGTCTGCTCGGCGCTGGTCAGCGTACGGTTGAGCGTGGCCAGCGTCTTGCGCAGGTCGTCGCCGATCTTGTCGAACGGCACTTTGCTGAGCTTGCGCGTGATGTCGCCGATCTGGTTCTGGATCTCGTCGAGGCTGTTCGGTATCGTCGGGAACACCAGCGGCGTCCTCTCGATATCGATCTGCGCCGGCGCCGCGTTCGGGAAGAAATCAAGCGCCACGTACACTTGCCCGGTCAACAGGCTGCCGCTGCGCAGCTGCGCGCGCAGGCCGCGCGAGACCAGATACTTCAGGCGTTGACGCGGCGTATAGCGCGACTCCTGCTGCTCGTTGAACTTGCGGCCGAGGCGATCCGGATACAACTGCACCACCACCGGCATCACGAACTCACGGGTCTTGTCGTCGTATTCGATGCCGATCGACTTGACTTCGCCCAGCACCACGCCACGGAAATCGACCGCCGCGCCCGGTTCGAGGCCGCGCAAGGACTGGTTGAAATACAGCAGCACGGTTTGCGATCGGCCGTCCGGCTCTTTCATCGCCGCCGCTTCGTCTTCGGCCAGGCGGAAGCTGGTGTTTTCCTTGGCGGGAACAGTCGAGTCAAGATCGTCGATGCTCTTGAAGGCGATGCCGCCGAGCACCACCGTCGCCAGCGATTGTGTGTGCAGTTTGAAGCCGCTGGCGTTGATCTGCATGTCGAAACCGCTGGCGTGCCAGAAGCGAGAGTTGATGCCGACGAACTTGTCGTAAGGGGCATTGATGAAGATGCGCAGCGTTACGCCGCGGCCATCCTGGTCGAGGTCATAGGCTGCGACCTGGCCCACCTTGATGCGGCGGTAGAACACCGGCGAGCCGATGTCGACCGAGCCGAGGTCGGAGGCGTGCAGCACGAATTGCTTGCCCGAGGTGTCGCGCGTGATGATAGGAGGTTGTTCCAGGCCGGCGAACTCTTTCTTGGTCTCTTCCGACTTACCGGCGTCGGCGCCGATGTAGGCGCCGGACAGCAAGGTGTTCAAGCCGGAAATACCGGAAGCCGCCACGCGCGGACGCACAACCCAGAAGCGCGTGTCATCGGCGGTGAAGCTTTCCGCCTCCTTGGTCAGCTGCACCGAGGTAACGACGTGCGAACGGTCCTTGCTGAGCGTGATCGATTGCACCTGCCCGATGTCGACATCCTTGTACTTGACCTTGGTCTTGCCGGCTTCCAAGCCTTCCGCCGAGACGAAACTGATGGTGATGACCGGGCCGCGTTCGACCAGGATCTTGGCCACCAGCGTCAGGCCCACCACGGCGGCGACGATGGGGATCAACCAGACCAGCGAGGGCAGCCAGTTGCGCTTGCGCTCGCGTTTGGGTTCCGGCCGGTTCGGCTGCGATGGCGGCAAGGGAGTCGATGGTGGCGTGGTCGGTTCAGTCATTGATATCCTTTTCTTGTTGCTCTCTATCTGCAGCAGGTTCGGCTTGTTCGGATTGTTCGGCTTGTGGATCGACCTCATCCCAGATCAGGCGCGGATCGAAGCTCAGCGACGCCAGCATGGTAAACACCACCACCGAGCCGAACGCCGCCACCCCGATGCCGGCGGTGATCCTGGCGAATCCTTCTATCTGCACCAGGCCGGTCAACAGCGACACCACAAAAACGTCCAGCATCGACCAGCGACCGATGGTTTCGACCACCCGGTACAGCTTGGCGCGCTGCAGGCGCTGCCAGCTGCTGCGGCGACGCGCGCTGACGGTAAGAATGATCAGCGCCACCAGCTTGAACAGCGGCACCATGAAACTGGCGACGAACACCACGATGGCCAGTTCCCACGAACCAGATACCCAGAAATACACAATCCCGCTCATGATGGTGTCGCGCTGCTCGTCGAGCAATGTCGAGGTGATCATTACGGGCATCAGATTGGCCGGGATATACATGATGCAAGCGGCGATCAGGAACGCCCACGTGCGGTTGAGACTGTCGATGCGGCGTCGGTGCAGCGGCGCATGACACACTTCGCATTGTTCGTCCTGCTGTGCACCTTGCCAGACCGTACCGCAATGATGGCAAGGAAAAATGTCGGTGGCGATGGCGCTGTCGAGATGAGGCGCGACCGCAACCGGTTGCGAGGCGCCGTCGATATCACCTGCGCGGGGATCGCGCGTACCCCTGCTCATCGCGCCGGCTCCCCGCTGTTGCCGCCGCGTTCGCTGACCAGAATCCGCCACAGGTAGCGCGGGTTGAACGACACCACGACGGTCAGCAGGAGGGTCAGCGCACCGAACGCCCACAAGGCCACGCCGGGCACCACGGCCGCCATGTTTGAAAGTTTCACCAGCGCCACCAGCACGCCGAGCAGGAACACTTCCACCATGCCCCATGGACGCACCACCTGCATCAACCGCAGCAATATCTTCACGCCGGGACGGCGCCCCTCCTGCGCGGCAGGCAGCAATAGATACAGCAACACCAGCATCTGCACCAGCGGGAACAGGATCGTGGTCGACAGCACCAGCATCGCCACCAGCGACATGCCTTCGCCGTTGAGCACCATCACCGCACCGAACAGCGTGGTTTCGCTGGTCAGGCCCTGCAGCTCGATCTGTACGATGGGAAAGCTGTTGGCGATCACGAACATGATCAGGCTCGCCACCGTCAGCGGCAGCAAGCGCCCCAGGTGGCCGCCGGTGTCGCGCTCCAGTTCGGCGCCGCAGCGCAGGCAGCGGGCAACCTCGGCATGCGCAAGCACCGGCCGGCGATGCACCGCGTCGCATTCTTCGCAAACGATCAGGTCGGGGCGCTCTTGCATGGAGAGGAAGACAGGCTCAAATTGATGACTTATCGGTTAATTAGGGAAACTTGGATTCTAACAACAAAAAATGACCAAATCGGCTCGCTTTCGAGGTACATCGGGTCCCATCGGGCAGATAAAGCTTGACAATTCAAATGGCAATCTTCTAAAGTGATTGAATGAACTCCGCAACACAATTCTCCCTGACACTAACGCACTTCGCTGGCGCCCTGCTAGCGTTGCTACTAGTGACGCTACTACCAGCTTCGCGCTGATCCAAGTTTCTCCCCCTGGTTTTTGCACTTTCCTCGCTGGTCATGGTCTGAAAAGCATCCGAAACGGGTCTTCAGGCGCACATGGCGGCACAATTAAAAAGTTGTAAATTTTTCTGAAAAGCCGTCCATGCATTTCATGTCCATCATTGCATTCCTGATTTCCGGCGAACTGATCGCTGCGATGGTCATTGCACGTGGGCCGGCGCCGCTGCTGCTAAAACTACCGATCGGTCGCCTGGCCTTGCGTTAGTGGCAGTCAGGCGGCCCCTCCCTTGTTCCGGCCACATCGGACGATTTCCCAGTTTGTTTTCCCTGTTCCACAGCAGTGACCAATTAAAGAGGTTCCACCATGATGTTAAGCAACCCGGCAGCAAAATACCGTGCATTCCCGACGATCGCCTTGTCTGATCGCACCTGGCCCAATCAGTTCATTTCCAAGCCGCCGATCTGGATGAGCACCGACCTGCGCGACGGCAACCAGGCCCTGATCGAGCCGATGAGCCCGGAACGCAAGCTGCGCTTCTTTGAAATGCTCCTGCAAATCGGTCTGAAGGAAATCGAAGTCGGCTTCCCCTCCGCCTCGCAAACCGACTTCGACTTCGTGCGCAAGCTGATCGAAGAGAACCGCATCCCCGACGACGTCACCATCATCGTGCTGACCCAGTCGCGCGAAGAATTGATCCGCCGCACCGTCGATTCGCTGGCCGGCGCCAAGCAAGCCATCGTGCACTTGTACAACTCGGTCGCGCCGGCATTCCGCAAGATCGTTTTCAACATGTCGCGCGACGAAATCAAGAACATCGCCGTCACCGGCACCCAACTGGTCAAGGAATTGACCGACGCCCGTCCGGAAACCCAATGGCGTTACGAATATTCGCCGGAGTCCTTCAGCACCACCGAGCTCGACTTCTCCAAGGAAATCTGCGACGCCGTCTGCGAAACCTGGGGCGCCACGCCGGAACGCAAAGTCATCCTGAACCTGCCCTCGACCGTCGAATGCAGCACCCCGAACGTCTACGCCGACCAGATCGAATGGATGTGCCGCAACCTGAAATACCGCTCGTCCTCCATCATTTCGGTGCACCCGCATAACGACCGCGGCACCGCCGTCGCCTCCGCCGAACTGGCCGTCATGGCCGGCGCCGACCGCGTCGAAGGCTGCCTGTTCGGCAACGGCGAGCGCACCGGCAACGTCGACCTGGTCACGCTGGCATTGAACCTGTACACGCAAGGCGTCAACCCCGGCCTGGACTTTTCCGACATCGACACCGTGCGCCAGTGCGTCGAAGAGTGCAACCAGATCCCGGTCCACCCGCGCCATCCTTACGTCGGCGACCTGGTCTTCACGGCCTTCTCCGGCTCGCACCAGGATGCGATCAAGAAGGGCTTCGCCAAGCAGCAAGCCGATGCCATCTGGGAAGTGCCTTACCTGCCGATCGATCCGGCCGACCTGGGCCGCAGCTACGACGCCGTGATCCGCGTCAACAGCCAGTCCGGCAAGGGCGGCATGGCTTACCTGCTGGAACAGGAATACGGACTGGCCCTGCCGCGCCGCCTGCAGATCGAGTTCAGCCGCGCCATCCAGCGCGAAGCGGACGCCAGCGGCAAGGAAATCGTCGCCACCGACATCTACACGATCTTCAAGACTGAATACCTGGACCGCAGTGCCCCATACGTTTACCGCGCCCACCGCATGTCGGAAGATTCCTCGCATGAAGAATCGATCAAGATCGAAGTCGACATCGAGCGCAACGGCGAAAAAACTACCGTGCGCGGCACCGGCAACGGTCCGATCGACGCCTTCGTCAATGCATTGGGCCTGGATATCAAGCTGATGGATTTCCACGAGCACGCCATCGGCGCCGGCGCCAACGCGCAAGCCGCCAGCTACATCGAACTGCGCCTGAACGAAGCGCCGACCGGTTTCGGCGTGGGCATCGACGCCAACATCGTCACCGCATCGTTCAAAGCCGTCCTCAGCGCAGTCAATCGCCAGATCGCGATTGACCAGAGCGCCAACCAGTCTTCTTCGCCAAAAGCGAAAGCCGCCTGATTCGGGATCACGCAAAAAAGCCGCCGGTTTATCCAACCGGCGGCTTTTTATTTGTACTACCGTGCAATCGCTAGAGCGATCGCGCCAACCGAATGCCGCTGTACTGCCAGCACGCCGTCGCCGGGAAGAAATTGCGGTAACTCGTGCGCGAATGCCCGAGCGGCGTCGCGCCTGACGAGCCACGCAAGACGTATTGGTTGACCATGAACTTGCCGTTGTACTCGCCCACCGCGCCGTCGGGAATCGCATAGCCCGGATACGGCGCATAGCTGCTTGAGGTCCACTGCCACGCCGTGCCGAAGAACTGCCGGCCCTCGTTGCCCAACTGCCCGGCGGCATATTCCCACTCCGCTTCGGTCGGCAAGCGCGCGCCGGCCCAGCGCGCGAACGCGTCGGCTTCGTAATAGGACAAATGCAGCACCGCCGCATGCGGGTCCAGCGGCAGCATCCCGTGCAGCGTGAATTCGCGCCAGGCGCCGTCGTCCTGGCGCTGCCAGTACAGCGGATGCGCGATACGGTTGCTGCTGCGCCAGTCCCAGCCGGCCGACAGCCAGTAAGCCGGATTCTCGTAACCGCCCTGCTCCACGAACATCAGGTATTCGATATTGCTGATCAGACGCGAGCCGATTGCGAAAGCTTCGACGAACTGACGGTGCGACGGCAGTTCATTGTCGAAACAGAATCCGCCGTGCTCCTTATTTCCGTAACCGATTTCCACCACCCCGGCATCGAAGATGCTCCATTCCAACTCCGTCTGCACCGGCATGGCCTGCAAGGCGCGCGGCAGGTAGGCCGGCTTCAGCGGATTGAGCGACAGCAGGTGTTTCACGTCGGTGAGGATCAGTTCCTGATGCTGCTGCTCGTGCTGCATGCCCAGTTCCAGCAAGCGCAGGCAATTGTCGTCGCAGACATCCGATAACAGCAAGGCCTGCATGCGCAAGTCGATGTTGGCGCGATAGGCGCGGATCTCGGCCAGCGACGGCCGGGTCAGCATGCCGCGCTGCGGACGCGGATGCTTGTCGCCGACGCCTTCGTAATACGAATTGAACAACACCCGGAAGGCCGGGTGGAACGGCGCAAAGTCAGGCTCGTAGGTTTCAAGGATGAAGGTTTCGAAGAACCAGCTGGTGTGCGCCAGGTGCCACTTGACCGGACTGGCGTCGGGCATCGACTGCGCACCGCAATCCTCGTCGGACAGAGGCGTCGCGAGGATCATCGAATATTCGCGCGTGCGCAGGAAGTCGTCGACGACGGCCGCATTCGTTGTCGCCAATACTGCCGTCTCGTTATGCATGCTGCTTATCTCCTTTGTTCATCTTCTGCTCGCCATGTCGCGGTCTGTTTACACCGGCCGCGCATAACATAGCATGAACCACTTCTGCGGATCGAACCACATCTTGGCCTGGCCGAAACCTGCCTGGCGTAGCAGGTCATTGAAACCATCGGGCGTGAATTTGTAGCTGTTTTCGGTATGGATGCGTTCACCCTGACTAAATTTCCGCCCGCCACCGCACCATGTCACGGTGAGGTCGCGGCGCGCCTCCAGGTGCATCTCGATACGCGACAATGCCGGATTGAAGAAACCGCGATGCTGCCAGTCGGCGACCACGAAGTCGCTGCCGAGCAAGCGATTGACGTGCAGCAGCGCATTGCGGTTGAATGCCGCCGTCACGCCGAGCGCGTCGTCATAGGCGGCATCGAGCACCGCTTTTTCCTTGACCAGGTCGATGCCCAGCAAGACGCCGCCGGCTTCACCCAATTGCAAACCGTGACGCATGCGACGCAGGAATTGCAGCGCCTCTTCGGGCGCAAAATTGCCGAGCGATGAGCCAGGATAAAAGAACAGGCGGTTTTCCCGTCCAACCGTGGACGGTAATTGCAACGACGCGGAAAAATCCATCGCGATTTCCTGCATCGGGATCGCCGGGAATTTTTGCCGCAGGCCGTTCACCGCCTCTTGCAGGAATTCCGTCGAGATATCGATCGGCACATATTGACGCGGCTGCAGCGAAGGAAACAAGCGCGCCGCCTTGGCGCAGTTGCCGGCGCCGAGGTCGATCATGGTCACCCCCTTGCCGACTGTCGCAGCAATGTCGTCGGCATGCTGGTCGAAGATCTGCGCTTCGGTGCGGGTCGGATAGTATTCCGGCAATGCGCAGATCGCCTCGAACAAGGTGGAACCGAGCGCGTCGTAAAAATATTTGGGAGAAATGCTGGCAACGTCGGCCATCAGGCCATCTTGCAATTCGCTCCGGATGGGACAGGGTTCTGACCAATCGTCCTGCATGTCCTGCAACAATCGTTGAGCCAATTTGCTCTCCTTGTTGAAACGGCATGAAACATCATGAACGCGATCGGCACGGTAGCCGCGCATGCAATACACTAGACCGCGTTCAAAGAACCAGATATGGCGTGCACCCTGAGCATTTCAAGCTCTCTGCGTCAGTAAATGAACAGCGGCTTGCATATCTGCCGAATGCATATATTTATGCATTCTATCGACTTGCAATCGATCGTGTGGTTCACCGCCGGAGAGAAAATCCGCCGTCCGCCGCCAAAGTTGCCTCATCAACATCAACAATCTTGCCAACATGTCATCAAGCGTCAAACCAGAACCAGCCAAAGGCAGCATCAAAACCCTGATCGGCCTGCTCCCTTTCCTGCAACCCTACAAACGCCAGTTCCTGCTGGCTGGCCTGGCGCTGATCGTGGCGGCTGCGGCGACGCTGGCGATTCCTTACGCCTTCCGCCAGATGATCGACCTCGGCTTCGGCAGTAGCGGCATTGGCGGCGCCGACGCGGCCGCCAGCACACTGCACATCGACCTCTACTTCCTCGCCCTGTTCGGCGTCGCCTGCATCCTCGGGGTGGCGACGGCAGCGCGGTTCTACATGGTGTCGTGGCTGGGTGAACGCGTCACGGCGGATCTGCGCAGCGCGGTCTATGCGCACGTGGTCACGCAAAGCCCGCAATTCTTCGAAACCACCAAGACCGGCGAAGTGCTGTCGCGCCTGACCACCGACACCACGCTGATCCAGACCCTGGTCGGCACCAGCATTTCGATGGCGTTGCGCAATGGCCTGCTCTTTATTGGCGGCATGATCATGCTGTTCATCACCAGCGTCAAACTGTCGTCCATCATCATCGTGATGCTGGCGGCAGTGGTGTTGCCCATCGTGTTTTACGGCCGCCGCGTGCGCAAGCTGTCGCGCGAATCGCAGGACCGCGTCGCCGACGCCTCGGCGCTGGCCGGCGAAATCCTCAACGCTATGCCGACCGTGCAGGCCTTCACGCATGAAGAGATCGAAGCCAAGCGTTTCGGCACCTCGGTGGAGCGCGCTTTCCACACCGCCATGCAACGCATCCGCGCGCGTTCGGTGCTGACGATGATGGCGATCCTGCTGGTGTTCGGCGCGATCGTGTTCGTGTTGTGGCTGGGCGCGCATGCGGTCGTGCAAGGCAGCATGAGCGGCGGCCAGCTCGGCCAGTTCATCCTGTACGCGTCGCTGGTGGCCGGCTCCATCGGCGCCCTGTCGGAAGTGCTGGGCGACACCCAGCGCGCCGCCGGCGCCACCGAGCGCCTGCTCGACCTGCTGGCCGCGCAATCGCCGGTGCAGTCGGTGCTGCTGCCCGAGACGCTGCCGCCGCGCACCGCCAACGGCGCCGCCCTGAAACTGGACGACGTGGTGTTCCACTATCCCTCGCGCCCTGACAGCAACGCGCTGATGCATCTGTCGCTGGACATCAAACCCGGTGAAACGATCGCCGTGGTGGGCCCGTCCGGCGCCGGCAAGACCACGCTGTTCCAGCTGCTGCTGCGCTTCTACGATCCGCAACACGGCAAGATCACGCTGGATGGGGTCGACATCCGTTTCCTGACCTTGCCGGCGCTGCGCAATGCCATCGGCATCGTGCCGCAGGACACCGTGATCTTTTCCGAAAATGCGATGGAAAACATTCGCTTCGGCCGCGCCGGCGCCAGCGACGCCGAAGTCATCGCCGCTGCAAAGATGGCTGCCGCGCACGAGTTCATCGAACGCCTGCCGCAGGGTTATCAATCCTTCCTCGGCGAGCGCGGCGTGCGCCTGTCAGGCGGCCAGCGCCAGCGCATCGCAATTGCGCGCGCCCTGTTGAAGAACCCGCCGTTGCTGCTGCTCGACGAAGCTACCAGCGCGCTCGATGCGGAATCGGAACGGCTCGTGCAGATCGCGCTGGAAGCGGCCATGGTCGGCCGCACCACGCTGGTCATCGCGCACCGTCTTGCCACTGTGCAGCGCGCCGACCGCATCGTGGTGCTGGAACACGGCCGTATCGTCGAAACCGGCACGCATACCGAACTGATCGCACGCAATGGCCTCTACGCCAGCCTGGCGGCGCTGCAGTTCAATACCGACTGAGGTTGCCGGCCGGATCCCAGCGTCCGGCCCCCTCGTACGCAGTTTCAAAAAATAAAATAGACTTTCAGTTTCGGGCTACAGCCACTTTCCGTCATTCCCCAATCCGCGATGACGCGCCTTCATCTCCGGGCGCGCCGCGCACAACCAGGAGTTTCCGATGAGCAGCAAACTGTTTTCTCCGTTCACCTTGCGCGGGCTGACCCTGCCCAATCGCATCGTCGTTTCGCCAATGTGCCAGTATTCCTCACAAGACGGCTTCGTCAATGACTGGCATCTGGTGCACCTGGGCAGCCGCGCCGTCGGCGGCGCCGGGCTGGTGATCGTCGAGGCCGCCGGCGTGCTGGCCGAAGGCCGCATCACGCCGGAAGACGTCGGCATCTGGAAGGACGAACACATCGAGCCGCTGCAACGCCTCACGCGTTTCATCGAAACCCAGGGTTCGTTCGCCGGCATCCAGCTGGCGCATGCCGGTCGCAAGGCCAGCGCATGGCGTCCTTGGGCAGGCAAGGCCGGCACCGTGCCGGCCGCCGAAGGCGGCTGGGAAACCGTCGGTCCATCGGCGCTGCCGTTCGACGCCACCTTCAAGGCGCCGGTCGAGCTCAGCGTTGCCGCCATTGCCGAACGCGTGCAGGCGTTTGCGGATGCTGCACAGCGCGCGCTCAAGGCCGGCTTCAAGGTGGTCGAGGTGCATGCCGCGCACGGCTACCTGCTGCACGAGTTCCTGTCGCCGTTGAGCAATCAGCGTACCGACCAATACGGCGGCCCATTGGAAAACCGCGCGCGCTTCCTGCTGGAAGTGGTCGCCGCCGTGCGCAAGGTATGGCCGGCCGACCTGCCGTTGTTCGTGCGCGTCTCGGCCACCGACTGGACTGAAGGCGGCCTGACGCCGGACGACATCGTCGCCGTCTCGCGCCTGCTGCGCGAGGCGGAGGTGGATCTGGTGGATGTCTCCAGCGGCGGCAATGTCGCCACTGCCGTGATCCCCACCGGCCCCGGCTACCAGACGGCCTTCTCCGCACGCGTGCGCAACGAAGCCAAGATCCCCACCGGCACGGTCGGCATGATCACCGACGCCACCCAGGCCGAACACGTATTGCGTACTGAACAAGCCGACCTCGTGCTGCTGGCGCGCGAATTGTTGCGCGATCCGTACTGGCCGCTGCACGCCGCCGACGAACTCAGGGAAAACGTCGCCTGGCCGCCGCAATACGTGCGTGCTGCATCGAGCAAGACACCGCTGCGCGAGAACGTCGACTACAGCGATCTGGATTGATTGGTCCTTGCGCCGGCCTGCCCGGGCCGGCGCGATTCTTGATGCCATGGTATAAATGACGCCTGCCTTTTCATTTCCGCATTGAGCGGTCGCCGGCTGTGAATCCAAGCCGCTGCACTGCTTCAGCCTACATCTTTCACCCACCCGATCTGCAAAGAGATATCCATGTACAAAGACGTCCAACTCTTCATCGACGGTCGCTGGACCGCCAGCGTTTCCGACCGCACCATTGCGGTCGTCAATCCGGCCACCGAAGAAGTCATCGGCCACATCGCCCACGCCAACAAGCAAGACCTCGACGCCGCGCTGGCTTCCGCGCAAAAAGGTTTTGAAACATGGCGCAAGGTCTCCGCTTTCGAACGCTCCAAGATCATGCGCAAGGCCGCCAACATCCTGCGCGAACGCGCCGATGAAGTGGCGCTGCTGATGACGCTGGAACAAGGCAAGCCGCTGGCCGAAGCCAAGGCTGAAACCTTGGGCGCCGCCGACACCATCGACTGGTTTGCCGAAGAAGCGCGCCGCGCCTACGGCCGTCTGGTGCCGGCACGCGTGCCGAACGCCTATCAAATGGTGATCAAGGAGCCGGTCGGGCCGGTCGCGGCTTTCACGCCGTGGAACTTCCCGCTGAACCAGGTCGTGCGCAAGCTGTCTGCTGCGCTGGCTGCCGGCTGCTCGATCATCGTCAAGGCGCCGGAAGAAACCCCGGCCTCGCCGGCTGAACTGATCCGCGCGTTTGCCGACGCCGGCATCCCCGACGGCGTGGTCAACCTGGTCTATGGCGTGCCGTCGGAAATCTCGGAATACCTGATCCCGCATCCGGTCATCAAGAAGATTTCCTTCACCGGCTCGACCCCGGTCGGCAAACAACTGGCCGCACTGGCCGGCACCCACATGAAGCGCGCCACCATGGAGCTGGGCGGCCACGCCCCGGCCATCGTGTTCGACGATGCCGACATCGATGCCGCCGCCAAGCAACTGGCGATGGCCAAGTTCCGCAACGCCGGCCAGGTGTGCGTGTCGCCGACCCGCTTCCTGGTGCAGAAGAATGTATTCGAAGCCTTCGTTGACAAGTTCATCACCGCAGCCAGCTTGCTCAAGGTTGGCGACGGTACGGTTGCCGGCACCACCATGGGTCCGGTCGCCAACAAGCGTCGCATCCCGGCGCTGGAGGCATTGATCAGCGATGCTGTTGAACAAGGCGCGCAACTGCGCTTCGGCGGCAAGCGTGTCGGCGACAAGGGTTACTTCTTCGAGCCGACCGTGCTGACCAACGTGCCGCTGTCGGCGCGCGCGATGAATGAAGAACCGTTCGGCCCGCTGGCGCTGATCAACTCGTTCGACACATTGGACGAAGTGATCGCCGAAGCCAACCGCCTGCCGTTCGGCCTGGCCGCCTATGCCTACGCCAAGTCGGCGCAAACCAAGCACGCGCTGTCGTCGCGTGTCGAAAGCGGCATGATCACCATCAACCATCTCGGCCTGGCGCTGCCGGAAGTCCCGTTCGGCGGCATCAAGGACAGCGGCTACGGTTCCGAAGGCGGCACCGAGGCGATCGAAGCTTACGTCAACACCAAGTTCGTTTCGCAGCTGGACGTGTAGGCACTTCGTACGGCGATAAAAAAGCCCGCGCTCTTCAAGGAGCGCGGGCTTTTTTCATTGCGCGCCGATACGTTGATATTGGCGAAATTACTTGGGCTGCTTGTGTTTGCGACCGTGGCAGTGGCAGTCGACAACGTGGTCGTCAATGACGCCGATGCCTTGCAGGTAGGCGTAAACGATCGTCGAGCCGACAAACTTGAAGCCGCGCTTGAGCAGGTCTTTGGACACCTGGTCCGACAGCGCCGTCTTGGCAGGTGCATCGCTCAGATCTTTCCATTTGTTGCGAATCGGCTTGCCGTCCACATACGCCCACAGGAAGGGATCGAGGCCGCCGACTTCGTCGCGCAGGCGCAGGTAACTCTGCGCATTGGTGATGGTCGCCGCGACCTTCAGGCGATTGCGGACGATACCCGGATCGGCCAGCAACTTGGCCACCTTGGCGTCGGTGTAGCGCGCGATCTTTTCCGGATTCCACTGATCGAAGGCGGCGCGGTAAGTCTCGCGCTTGTTGAGCACGGTCTCCCAGCTGAGGCCGGCTTGTGCACCTTCCAGGTTGAGCATTTCAAACAGGCGCGTCTCGTCGTGGCAAGGCACGCCCCATTCTTCGTCGTGGTAAGTCACGTAGCGCGGGTTGGCGAGATTGACCCAGGCGCAGCGTTGTACGCTCATTGCTTCCTCACTTATTTTCCAAGAATCACAAAGGCCATAAAGGCGGTTCATCCATCAGCGCGATCTGCTCGCGCAATTCCAGAATCCTGTCCTGCCAGTAACGCTGCGTGTTGAACCACGGGAAGGCTTGCGGGAACGCCGGATCTTCCCAGCGCCGCGCCAGCCATGCCGAATAATGGATCAAACGCAGCGTGCGCAGCGCTTCGATCAGGTACAACTCGCGCTGCTCGAATTCACAGAAACTCTCATAGCCAGCCAGCAGATCGGACAGCTGGCGCACCATCTCGCCGCGCTCGCCCGACAACAGCATCCAAAAATCCTGGATCGCCGGACCGCTGCGGCTGTCGTCGAAGTCGACGAAATGCGGACCGGCGTCGGTCCACAAGACGTTGCCGACGTGGCAGTCGCCATGCAATCTCAATTGTTTGATGTCGCCGGCGCGGTCGAAGCAACGGCGCACGCCGTCCAGGGCCAGATCGACCGTGCTCTTGTATGAAGTCAGCACATCCATCGGGATGAAATCACTGGCCAGCAGATAGTCGCGCGGCTCTTCGCCGAAGGTCGCGATGTTCAGCGCAGGCCGGTGCTCGAAAGGACGCTGCATGCCGACCGCGTGGATGCGGCCGATGAAGCGGCCCAGCCATTCCAGCGTGTCCGGATTATCGAGCTCGGGCGCACGGCCGCCGTGGCGCGTGAAGGCGGCAAAGCGGAAGCCCTGGAATTCCTGCAGGCTGCGGCCGTTGGGCAGCAGCATCGCCGGCACGACCGGGATTTCCTGCTCGACCAGTTCGCTGACGAAGGCATGCTCTTCGAGGATCGCCTCATCGCTCCAGCGCTGCGGGCGGTAGAACTTGGCCACCAGCGGCGGGCCGTCTTCCATGCCGACCTGGTAGACCCGATTCTCATAACTGTTGAGCGCCAGCAGGCGACCGTCGCCATACAGGCCGACGCTGTCGAGTGCATCGAGCACGGTGTCAGGCGACAGCCCGGCGAAGTTGAATACGGTGGAGGAATCGGTCATGGCTGCATTGTACTTGCTTGAGCGACATGCAGACTGCGAACCGGGAATGTGCGAAAGTCTGAGTTTCACAAAAACTCAGACTTTCCATTTCACACCGCAAATAATTGGCAAGCAATACCGCCTAAATTCTCTGACTCTTTCTTCCGAAGTCTTCGCTGCTCAACAGTGCCTGCGCTGCCGTCGGTGTAATGCTGTTCAGGTTCCCTGTAGTTGCGTACTGATACGTTAAATCGCCCCCCAAGGCCGCCTTGTCGCTACCGGCCAGATGGAACTTGAGCAATGCATCCGACATAGCCAGGGAATCAATTTCCGGACGTTTGCTACGCTCTGCGTCAAAATAGTCGACCATTTTTTTGAAGTCGAACTGTTGCACTTTCTTATTGTGCGTTGCGTCGGTGGATGCCGCAATGTAATCAGATCCTTCGATCACCATCTGCAACGTGCCGATACTTTTTCTGCCGTCATACCAGTTCTTGAATTTCAGTCCTTCCTGGTCCCCCGTGCGCAGGATGAGGTCGCTGCCGGATTTGCTCAGTCGCAGATCATCGTAATGAATGCCGCCTCCGAGTGAAACGCTGCTTTCGTAGCTACTGAGATAACCAGCGATCACGTCGTCCATTCCATCACCTCGACTGAATACGACAACATCGGCTCCTTCTCCTGCATAAATAATATCGTTACCAATACCTCCGACCAGACAATCACTGCTGCCACCACCGTTTAGTGCATCATTCCCGTCGCCACCGACCAGAAGGTCGTTCCCATGCCCGCCATATAAGCTATCGGCGCCCGCACCTGCATATAACAGGTCATAGCTACGCCCTCCATACAAAACATCATTCCCATTTTCACCTTATATGAGATTGCTACTGTTATTGCCGCGAACACAATCATCTCCGCCGCCCGCGTAGATCGATGCATTTTCATTGTCCGAAGCAAAAAAGTCATTGCCGTCCGTCAATCGAACAGATGTCAGCGGATATGCCATTGCCAATTGAATTCCACTCCATTTCACCCCATCTGCAAAAACAAATTCTTTCGGCTGGCAGTTGTTTCTGCCGTTGTAGCTATAAAAATAATTCACTAACTTGACGCTGTCCGTTTTTCCATAGTCAAGCACCAAATCGTCGCCGACACGACGGTGCCCCGTCAACTCGCCCGAGCTGACATTCTCAAAACAAATAGTGTCATTCACATCTGTAAATAGCAGATCGTTACCTGAACCGATGCGTAGCAAATACGTATCCCTGCCGCCTTGCCCTTTCATCGTATCGTCACCTACACCACCGTCCAGAATATCGTCACCTGTTCCGCCATCAAGATAATCATTGCCATCTCCGCCGTATAACCAATCATTATCGTCATCGCCATTCAATGTATCGTAGCCATCGCCTCCATACAGAGCATCGTTACCACCTCCTCCTGACAACTGATCATGTCCATGCTCTCCGTATAAAATGTCATTTTTTCCTCCTCCCCAAATGCGATCATTTCCAGCACCAGCACGAAGCGTCGTGTTTTCATCATTCAGACTTATAAAGTCATCGCCGTCTGTCAGCCTCATCACGTCAAGCGGGTATGCCGCCGCCAGTTCAAGACCACTCCATCTCACTCCGTTGGAAAAAACAAATTCTTTGGGCTGATAGTTGCTCCTGCCGTTGTAGCGATAAAAATAGTTCGTCAGCTTGACGCTATCCGTTTTTCCATAGTCAAGTAACAAATCGTCGCCCACACGACGGCGCCCCCTTAGCTCGTCTGAGCTGACATTCTTAAAACAAATAGTGTCGTTTACATCTGCAATGATCACATCGTTGCCTGAACCGATGCGCAACAAATAAGTATCCTTGCCTGTTCCCCCCACCATCGTGTCGTCACCGATGCCGCCGTCCAGAATATCGTCGCCGTCTTCACCATTAAGAAAATCGTCTCCACTTCCCCCGTAGAGGATGTCATTGCCGGCACCACCTCTGAGGTTATCGTTGCCTGCTTTTCCATCGAGAAGATCATTGGCGATCGTTCCGAAAAACGTGTTGCGATTGAAGTCACCGATGAAATAGCGGTCGACATTGAGCCCCATATATCTGAGTACCGTGCCAAATGCGTCTCCGGCCTGCTCACCTTGCTGATGGAGTAGAGAGATGATCTGCGTGCCAAATGTGCCGAGAGACCTGATCGCCAGGCCAACATCATAGGCATACTGCTCGCCTTGCTTAGGCGCGAGATCGTAAGCTTTTTTGAGCGTCTTGATTAGTGTGTCGATATCAAGCTGAAGGCTATCATCACCCAGCTTGAGCTGGACACTCTCTAGTAGAGGCTGGTAGTGGGTTTGCAGGACGAGTTGTCCGTAAACATGCGTGCTCAGTTGACTAAATGCCTGACGTAGACGAAGAGCGGCGTCAATCCCAGGGTTGGCGCCATAGTTCGAACTGACTTGATTGTAGTTTTGTGCCAGAAACTTCTCCAACGTGGCAAGCTGGCGCGCGTCACCGATGGCATTGCCCCACCAAGAATTGGTGCGGCTGGCGGAGCCAATGTCCTGAACTCCGGCCCAGCGATAGAGGATGTCTGTGATAAGCGCATGACGCGCGTCAAGGTCGGTCGTTGCAGAAAATTTTTGAATCAGGACCTCAAGTTTCCCGCTATTGTCGCGCGCCATTGCTTGCCGCAAACTAGGAACGTTGCCAAATCCAGCGACGTCGGGGAGCGCGGCAATGCTGTCGCTGACCGCAATGAGATTTTTGTCCTGGCTACGAGCAGCGTCGTATTTGAACCAGACGTCTTCTATGGCAGCGATGCTGCCGTCGGCCTTAGTGAAGCTACCAAGCTGGCGGTGGGCGTTGCCGTTACTGTCGATGGTGCTACTGTCTTTGTAGCCGGTGTTGATGCTCTTGACACCGGCTTTGTCGAGGGTGACGATTTCATCTGCCTGCACTTTTCCGTCGCTGTTTTTGTCTTGCCAGATGCGCAGATCTTTGTAGGCTGTGTCGCTGCCATCGATTTTCCCATCGCTGTTGCTGTCGAGATTGCCCAGTGCTGCGAATCCGTTACCTGCTTTTTTACCATCGCTGCCCACGGTGTTGTCACCGAACAGTTCGTTGCCGTCGTCAATCTGGCCGTTGCCATTTTTATCCCAGACCAGCAGTCCGTCGCCTTTGCTGACCCAGCCGGTGCTTTCGGCGAAGCCGTTTTTATCGTGGTCGAAGTGAACGCTGGCATCGGTACCCAGCGTTTTAACACCATCGCCATCCAGGTCGAGGATAAGAGGACTTGCCTCTAGTTGAGCGGCGTCGAAGGCGGTTTTCAGGTCGGTGATGAGAGTGTCTACTTGTCCCGAAAGTGCTTGTCCATATGGATTCCAGTGATGGGTAAAATCAAGGACCAGTGGATCATAGCGGCAGATATGGGATTGAGTGAAGAATTTGGCGATATCATCAGACAGGGAATTATGCGCATCGGTCAGCCATTTTCCAAAATGCTCACCTGCGCGCCGCGAACCATCTACATGACCTTCCGCAGATTTTTTAAACGCATCAAATAATGTATCCAGACCACCAGTAGGCAACTGCACGTAATCTTTTCCTAACCCACCAAAGGGCGTTGGCATGCTGTCGCCCCATACGCCAGCCCAGCCCCAATCAGGGAGATTGAATTCGCGAACTGCCGTTTGCACGTCTTGACGAATAATTTCTACAGAATCAGGAATGCACTTTTTGTCCAATACGTGTCGGATCACTGATTCTGCCAACTGATCGGAAACCTCTTGAAACCGCAAGTCGCTAATCGGCTTTCCCATTGCCTGACCAATTGACTCTGTATAACCACGCACAAACTCACTGGCAAAGGAACCGTCGTTGGCATTGATACTCGCCGCACGATCCAGCCAGGTTTGTAGACGGTTGCGATCATCCGTGTAATTCCTGTTTTGCATATCGCCGACGATATCGCGTAAGTAACGATAGGCCTCCGCATACTGCTTGCTAGCGCGCAAATCCTGCAAACGGCTGATTTCTTCAAAATTCAGTTCGATGGTATTGGCCATGTTTCTCTCTCAAGGGGTTGTGTGAATATGCTGCTTAAGGAAATCGACAATATCTTTGTCCAATGCAATGAAGTCTTTACGAATGGGTTTAGCAACGAGATATTTCAAATCAAACGTTTCCTCCAATGTCCTGGATACTATTGACACCGCCCCCCAATCCCCTGGAACACTGGTACGCACCAATTTTCCGTCATGTGCATGAAAGATATAAATGGTTTCCTTTATATCTTCCGGTGATCCGCGAAAATAGACTTGATACAATCCTTGCCATGTCCCCCCATACTCTTTTCCTGGCAGTTTCGGATCATATTGGGTACCAAATCGTTGCTGCCATTCGCGATTAAAAACCGACGCGGTGCGCTCTGGACTTTGAGCTCTGGAAAGAAAAATATGCACCTGATCATCCGACGGCACGGCTCCTGCGGGCACAGGCTCCATGCTTGGATAATGAAAACCAAAGGCAAGCAATGTATCGCTCGCCGTTTCGGCTTGATAACCAGCCGGCAATGTAAACGTCTTGTTGCCACTGACGAGTTGAACTGGTTGACGAATAGTGTCCTTGCAAGCCGCCATCAATAACAAAAGACATCCGACCGCAAAAAAAGTGAGGAAACGTCCCTGACGTTGTAGTAAATTTTTCATTCAAAATCGCTTTCAAAAAATTCAAGATTCACTGTATAAGCAGCGACTCTTCTAAAAAATGAGATTCCCGCTTACCTTGGCAACTCGACACTATTTCACTTCAATCTCCAGCACCGTTTTTTTAAAACTAAAAAATTGTTTTGCATACGCAATCGCCGGTTGCGAATAGACCTTGACGACAACCGGAACGCCCCCCGCCACTTCCACACCATGCGCGACGATAAACTCCGCCAGCTTTGCCAGCGCTCTGCGATCATCGATCCCATAGATGTCAAGATTGACTTGGCTTCCGTATTTTCCGTGGATGCTCAACTTCCGCTGACACGCATCTACGTCCTTGCAAAAATCGGAATTCAGCAAGTGGTTGTTGATCTCTTGCGTCAAAAAACGTCCTTGCTCCGCAAACTGGTCGCCACATCCAGCTAAAAAGGTGACACAAAAAATGCTCATCATGGCTAGCCTAAAAACATCGCACTTCATCCGGTCTGACTCCTCAAAAATACCCGCCGTTATTGTTATCCACACCCAAGCCAACCGTACATAGGACATATGTCCCCTTACCTGAGCAAAGCCAGCAACTGCGTTCGCTTGTTGATGCCCAGCCGGGCGTAGATGTCGGATAGTTGATTGCGCACGGTTTTCTCCGCGATGCCGAGTTTCCTGGAGATGCTTTTGTCGTCCATGCCCGCAGCCAATTCGCGAACGATGGCGGTTTGCCGTTCCGTAAGTCTGCTCAGGCGTTCGCTGATATCGGACGGCCTCGCGATGGCGGAGAGGAAAAGATCGTTGAGTACGGGAGCGATCAGGCGCAAGGCATCGTGGTGCCACTTCGATAGCGGCGCTGCCATCCCGGCAAAGCTGAAGTAGGTCCCGGCATTGGAATGGGCGTTGAGCACACCATGCGCAGCGACGTTTTTCAAACCGAAGTTTTTTATTTCTTCGATCTCAAACGGCGTCGCAAAAGCCGGTGGCGCGTCGGGATCGATGAGAAACGGTTCTCTGGCGGCAAACCATCGCGCCAGAGAACCTCTCATTCCCAGTTCGAAGGTGTTCTCGAGTTGGGCCAGATAGATTCCATCGTGTCCGCTGGATGTCCAGTGCGTTACCTGGATTCTTCCTGCCAGCAGCTCGCCGTGCGCGCAAAAGAAACGTGAAAACGGAAAGAACCGCTTTAGCGGCCCTTCTATCCACGGCATGAGTTCATGTTTTTCTTGCGGCAACTGAGCAAGCGCATGCAGCCAACTTTCGAAATCTCTTTGACTCAATCTGAGATTGCCAATCATATTCATAGATGAACCTTTGCATATGCCTTTTTAAGTGTGCAGTAGATGCAACGAGCTGCTGGCGTGCCGGGAAAGACGTGGCTGGCTTTGGGGAGTGACGGCGAAAGACGGCTGAGATGGGAGAGGACTGAACCGATAGTCATGATTCAGTGTTGCCCCTGCGAATGCCGACGGCAATCTTATCAACGTGGCAAAAAATCAGGGCGAAGGATTGCTGGAGATTGCGTGCAATCCCCGAAAATATCGAATAGTTTCAAGAGCCGGCAAGTCGTTCGCGAGAAGCCGGCGCTTGTTTTGTCCGTGCTCTGCTCCCGAAAACCGAAGTCTGTTCTCGCCTCCCACGCTAATAGCCATTAAACTGCGGTTTTATTCGCAACACGGACGCACATCATGCAACTTGACCAACCCCTCTCCGACGAAGAGTTCGACGAACTCGACGATTTCCTGCTGTCCGACCGCTGTGCGGAAGACGCCATGACCATGGATACGCTGCACGGCTTCCTCACCGCACTGGTGATCGGCCCGCAGGAAATTCTCATGGCCGAATGGCTGCCGCGCGTCTGGGGCAGCCAGCCGGAAGACACGCCCAAGTTCAAGAACCCGAAAGAAGCCGAACGCATCACCGGCCTGATCGCGCGCTCGATGAACGAAATCGCCATCACGCTGGAAGTGGCGCCCAAGGAATACGAGCCGCTGTTCTGCGAACGCGAACACGAAGGCAAGAGCCTGCTCGACGGCGAAGCCTGGTCGTGGGGATTCTGGGAAGGCATCCAGATGCGCGCCAAGGAATGGGATCCGATTTTCCACTCCAACCTGGCTGAATTGATGCGCCCGATTTACCTGCTCGGCTCGGACGAACTGGAAGAGGAAGAAATCGCGCTGGTCGAAGATCCTGTCAAGACGCACAAGCTGGCGGTGGAAGTGGAATCGGCGATCCCGCACATCTACAAGTACTGGCTGCCGCATCGCAAGTCGGCGGTGGAAACCGTGCGCCGCGACGGCCCCAAGGCCGGCCGCAACGACGACTGTCCGTGCGGCAGCGGCAAGAAGTTCAAGAAGTGCTGCGGCGCCGACAAGGCGTAACACGCTCATCAGAACCTGTTTGCGATCTGTAGCGAGAGGCCATCAGCCGGTGGCGGCCGGAGCGGAGCTCAGTTGGAATCCTTGGAATGTACTTCAGTACATGAGGATTCCGAGCACCGCCCGACGCCGGATCATGGCCTCGCAGTAAGATCGCGGACAGGTTCTAAACCACGGCGGCATCCCACAGCAGCTTGCAGCCGGCCACGAACAGGGCCGCAATGGTGATCTGGTAGAAGCGCACCTGATCCACCTTCATCAGCAATTTCAATCCGAGCCAATAGCCAACCGGCGCCAGCGGCAGCAAGGCCAGCGAGGTGGTGAGGTTGCGCGCATCGAACAGGCCGAGCAGCATGAAGGGAACGACTTTCACGGCATTGATGACCGAAAAGAAAATCACCGAGGTGCCGACGAAGACCAGCTTGTCGAGTTGCTGAGGCGCAAGATAAATCACGAACGGCGGTCCACCGGCATTGGCGATGAAGCTGGTGAAGCCGGACATAGTCCCCCACACCGATCCGCGCATCACGCTGGGAGAGGTCGGCTGCAACGCGCGGCCACGGCCCAGCAGGCGCTGCGCCACGAAGCCGATCGACAATGCGCCAATCAGGCCGCGCAGCATGGCGTCGGAAGTAAAACGGAAAGTCAGCGCGCCGATGGCGATGCCGACCAGCGCAGCGGGGATCAGGATGCGCAGATTGCGCAGGTCGCCTTTGCCGCGAAACGTGATCAGTCCCATGATGTCCATGGCGATCAGCAAGGGCAACATGATGGCCGCGCCGACCGAAGGCGAAGCAACCAGCGACAGGATGGGAATGGAAAGGATGCCGAGCGAGCCGCCGCCCAGCCCGGACTTGGAAATGCCGACGATCAGCACTGCGGGGATCGCCGCTGCGTAGAACAGCGGATCCTGGATCAAGGCAAGGTCCTTGAGCGCAATCCCGTCGTCGGCATGGTCATCAGGGATTACTCCTTGATGAAATGCTCGCGGTAGTACTTCAGCTCTTCGATCGATTCGATGATGTCGGCCAGCGCGGTGTGCTTCTGATGTTTCTTGAAACCGCTTGCCAGCTCGGGCTTCCAGCGACGGCACAGTTCCTTGAGCGTCGAGACGTCGAGGTTGCGGTAGTGGAAGAAAGCTTCCAGCTTGGGCATGCCGCGCGCCATGAAGCGCCGGTCCTGGCAAATCGAATTGCCGCACATCGGCGACTTGCCCACCGGCACGAAAGGCTTGAGGAAGGCGATCAGCGCCGCCGAGGCTTCTTCTTCGGTCACGGTCGAGGCCTTGACGCGCTCGATCAGGCCGGAACGGCCGTGCGTGCCCTTGTTCCACGCGTCCATGCCGTCGAGGATCTCATCGGACTGATGGATCGCGAACACCGGCCCTTCGGCCAGCACATTGAGTTCAGGATCCGTTACCACAACGGCAACTTCGATGATGCGGTCGTTGTCCGGATCAAGGCCGGTCATTTCCATATCGACCCAGATCAGGTTGAACTCGTTTGGACGGGCTGGGATCGCATAAGCAGCGGCGTTGGTGTCGGTGGCTTGTGACATAATCGTTCTTTCTTCATATCTGCTTGAATCGGCCGCTCACTCCATTCGATTCGCCATTTTCATCGAATTTTTTGAGCGGTCTTGATGTCCGCCATTTTCGCACAGGGAAAGAATGTATTCACTCACGTTTTCAGTTTTGTTTGTCGGTTTTCTGCTGGTGACGCTGCTCGTCCGGTTCTGGCTCAGCTCGCGCCACATCCGCCACGTGCTGGCGCATCGCAGCGCGGTGCCGGCTGAATTCGCCGAAAAAATCCCGCTCGCGGCGCATCAGAAAGCTGCCGATTACACCGTTGCGCGCACCAAGTTCGGCATCCTTGCGCTGCTGGTGAATGCCGCCGTGCTGATCGGCTTTACCCTGCTGGGCGGACTGCAACTGCTGTCGACCCTGCTGCTGCAATGGCTGGGCGGTCCCGGCATGGCGTACCAGTTGTGCCTGATCGGCTCCTTCGCGGTGATCTCCGGTCTGATCGATTTGCCGTTCGACTATTACCGCCAGTTCGTGCTGGAAGCGTACTTCGGTTTCAACAAGATGACGCGCACGCTGTTCTTCGTCGACGCCGTCAAGACCGGCCTGATCGGCGCCGCCATCGGCCTGCCGCTGCTGTGGGTGATCCTGCTGCTGATGGACCAGGCCGGCGCGCTGTGGTGGTTCTACGCATGGCTGGTGTGGAGCGGCTTTCAATTGCTGATGCTGGTGCTGTATCCGACCGTGATCGCACCATTGTTCAACAAGTTCACGCCGCTCGACGACGACAGCCTGCGGGCACGCATCGAGAGCCTGATGCAGCGCGTCGGCTTCGCGTCCAAGGGCTTGTTCGTGATGGACGGCTCCAAGCGCAGCGCGCACGGCAACGCTTATTTCTCGGGCTTCGGCGCGGGCAAGCGCATCGTGTTTTTCGATACGCTGCTGGCGCGCCTGGCGCCGCACGAAATCGAAGCGGTGCTGGCGCATGAACTGGGCCATTTCAAGCTCAAGCACATCGTCAAGCGCATCAGCGTGATGTTCGCGATTTCGCTGGCGTTCCTGGCGCTGCTGGGTTATCTCAAGGGCCAGGCTTGGTTCTACACCGGCCTCGGCGTGAACCCGCTGCTGTTCGGCAACAACGATGCGATGGCGCTGATCCTGTTCATGCTGGCGCTGCCGATTTTCACGTTCCTGCTGTCGCCGTTGTCGTCGCTGTCCTCGCGCAAGCACGAGTTCGAAGCCGATGCTTTCGCCGCCCAGCACACCAATGCGCAAGACCTGGTCTCGGCGCTGGTCAAACTGTACGAAGACAATGCCTCCACGCTGACGCCGGATCCGCTGCATTCCGCGTTCTACGATTCGCATCCTCCCGCCTCGCTGCGGATAGGAAAACTGCACGACAAACTGAACGCGGCACACTGAGGAGCTCGCCATGACACTGACAACCCAAACCCTGCTGACACAAAAGAGCCAGCATCAGGTCGCCGCCTTCAACGATGCCGACATCCAGCAATACCTGCCGCTGGTGCCAGGCTGGACACTGGAACAAGGCAAGCTGACCAAGGCGTTTTCCTTCAAGGATTACCATGAGACGCTGGCGTTCGTGAATGCCATCGCCTACGTGATCCATGCCGAAGACCATCATCCGGAACTGGTCGTGACCTACAACCGTTGCGTGGCGAAGTTCGATACACACAGCGTCAACGAAGGACGCGGCGGCTTGTCGATCAACGATTTCATCTGCGCCGCCAAGGTGGATGCAATTTTCCACCAGACCTTTTCCTGAGCATGAGCGCACCAAAAAACAATACTGAAGTAGGCACCGTCATTGCTGCGCATGGTCGCCATTACCTGGCGCAAGTCGGCGAAGAAAAACTGCAATGCGTCACCCGCGGCAAGAAGAGCGACGTCGCCGTTGGCGACAAGGTCAATCTCAAGCGCACCTCGGCGAACCAGGCCGTGATCGAGTCCATTGCCGACCGAAAGACCTTGCTGTATCGCTCGGACCAATACAAATCCAAACTGCTGGCCGCCAACGTCACCCAATTGTTCATCGTGGTGGCGACCGAACCGGGTTTTACCGACGACCTGATTTCGCGCTCGCTGGTGGCGGCGGAGTCCGCCGGTGTCGCCGCCCACATCATCCTCAACAAAACCGACATCGAAGCAGCGCTGCCGCGCACGCGTGAACGTCTTGAGGTGTACCGCAAGCTGGGTTATCCGATCCACGAGGTGTCGGCAACGGCGCAACCCGAGGCGACCCACGCCACCATCATGCCCTTGCTGCAAGGCCAGACCACGATCCTGATCGGTCAATCCGGCATGGGCAAATCATCGATCATCAACCTGATCGTGCCGGACGCCGACATCGCCGTGCGCGAAATCTCCGCCGCGCTCGACACCGGCAAGCACACCACCACCTTTACGCGGCTGTATGTGATGACGGACGACACGGCGATCATCGATTCACCGGGTTTTCAGGAGTTCGGCCTGTATCAGTTGAGCGAAGGCATGCTGGAGCGCGCCTTCCGCGAATTCGCGCCGCATCTCGGCCACTGCAAGTTCTACAACTGCCATCACCTGAGCGAGCCCGCTTGTGCGGTGCTGGCAGCAGTGGAAAGCGGCGAGATTGCGCGCATGCGGCATCAGTTGTACGTGCAATTGCTGCATGAGTCGTCGCAGAAGCTGTACTGATTGCGATCATCTCAACGTTAAAAAAGCCGCTCAGTCCCGAGCGGCTTTTTCGTTACGTACGGCCAATGCGCACAACCACGATCAGAATCTGTAGGCCGCACTTAGCAAGGCGCTGCGCGGCGCGCCCGGCCTGATCTGCGACAAGCCGGTCGAGGTCGCGTAATAGGTGCGATTGGTCAGGTTGGCGACGGCCAAGGTGAGTTCCACCTTGGGAAAACGGTAGCCGGCCTTGGCGTCCCAGCGCGTGTAGGCCGGCAAGTCGAGCTGGTTGACGACGTCGACATAGCGCGCGCCTTCGTAGATCAGCCCTGCTTCGGCGAAGAAGCCCTGCGCCGGCGCATAGCTGACGAACACGCTGCCGTTGGCGCTGGAAACGCCGGCCGAACGCTTGCCTTGGACGCTGGCGCCGCAAGCTGCACAGGACTTGGCTTCGACAATGCGTGCATTCTGCACACTGAAGCCGCTGCGGATGAACCAGTCCGTCGCCAGTTGGCCGTTGACGCTCAGCTCGACGCCGCGGTTGCGCTCCAGCCCGGTCAGCACGAACAAGTCGGGACTCGCCGAAACCTGGGTACGGCGGTTGTACAGATCAAGCTGGAACACGGCGAGCGTCGTGCTGATCTTCTTGCCGAACCAGTCGCTCTTGACGCCGAATTCGAGTTGCCGGCTGAACTGCGGATCGAGCGCGTTGACGTTGCTGCCGGTACTTGCCGTGCTCAGGCTGATGGTGTCGGCGCCGCCAGACGGGATGAAGTTCTTGCTATAGGACGCGTAAAAACTGTGCGCTGTCAGTGGCGACCACACCACCCCCAGACGGGGATTAAACGCTGCCGTGGTGCGGCGCGCGCGGCCGTTGTTGAGCAGGCTCAGCGAGTCCGCTTCGAAATGATCCCAGCGCAGACCGGCCAGCAGTTGCCATTGCGGCGACAAGGTGATCTGGTCCTGCGCATATAGCGCATAGGCGCGCGCACGGTGCACGCTGTCCGTGTTGATGACGGGCTTGGCGCCGTTGTCCGGGCGGTTGTCGGGCGCCATCAGCGACACGGTCGAAGCGTTGGCACGCCACAGCCGCGGATGACGGTTCTCGTTGCTGTATTCGGCGCCGAACAACAACTGGTGTTGCATGCCGCCGGCACCGAGCTTGCCCCCCAGCTCCAGATTGCTCTGCCAGTTGCGGTGTTGCAGATCCTGTTGCCAACGCGAACGTGTCACCTGGCTGTTGCCGACGCCGGTCAGGCCGCCGGCGAAGGTGTTGTCGAAGCGGCTGTCGAGATTGAGCAGGCTGAGGACGTTGCGGATTTTCCATTGCGCGTCGAGCTTGTGCTCGAAGGTCGAGCGGACATAGGTGCTGCTGTCCTTGATAAAGTCGCGGCCGAGCGCACCATAAGTCGTGGACTGCGGCGCCGGCGGCAGGAAGTAGCTGCCGCTGGCGCGCCGCCCGGCCGGCATGCCGCGATCCGGCACGCGTTCGAATTCGCTTTGCTCGAGTTGCAGCAGCCAGCTGGTGCGCTGGTTGTCCCATTTGATCGACGGCGCCAGGTATTGCCGCGTGCTGTCGACGCCGTTGCGGAAACTACCGGCATGGTCGCGCCCGGCATTGATGCGCATGGCCCATTCTTCGGACAACACCTGATTGACGTCGGCCGCCGCGCCGATGCGGCCATAGCTGCCGGTGTTCAGCCTGACGCTGCTTTGCACGTCATGGCCCGGCTGCTTGCTGATGCGGTTGATTACGCCGCCGCCGCTGCCGCGTCCGTACAAGACGGCGGCCGGGCCCTTGAGCACTTCCACGCGTTCGATGTTGCCGAGGCTGCGCACGTATTGCGCGTCGTCGCGTACGCCGTCGAGGAATACGTCACCGGCGCCCGCAAAGCCGCGGATGCGGAACGAGTCGAAGCGCGTATCCGAGGTGTTGGAGATGCCCGGCACGCCGCTGAGCGCATCGGCCAGGGTCTGCCCGCCGTAGGAAGCGACGTCTTCCACCTGGATGCTGTTGACGGTCTGCGGCACGTCGCGCAAGTCGGCATCGGTTTTAGTGGCGGTATTGACGGAAGCCGGGCGCGGATCGTAGTGGCTGCGCTTGCTGCGGATCTCGACGGCGGGCAAATCTACGGATTCTCTCTCAGAGCCATCGGCCGCATAAGCGTAGTCAAGGGAGGAAGCGATGGAACAAATGGCGATGGCAAGGGGCCGGAGCCGTGCGCTGCGACGGACAGGAAAAAAAGGCATGTTGATCACTCGACTGGTCTTTGAAAGAGGCGCAGTCTAATGACTTATATTGAGAACGATTCTCAATAATTGCGGAAATCCTGAGAAAATCGCTGAGTACCGATCATCTCGTCGTGAATCTGAAAATGCCAACTGAAATTGATTTCAATAAATATCAAAATGACAACTCCATTTACCCGCTCCCGATCCCACACCCGGCCAGCCGCCGACATGCTTCCCTGCCTCCCTTTTCCGCGACGACTGTCATCCATAGAGCGACACCCTGCTATCCCGCCCTCGACATGCCTGCCTTTGGGTATCTTTTTGGCCCGAATCCCTTATAATTGAAGCAGTTACAACAATCGGCGGCAGGCGCCCCCTGGCCGCCGTTTTTATTTATGGCAATCAAACACTACCTGCAGTTTTCCGACTTTACGCTTGATGAGTATGAGTACGTGATCGAGCGGTCGCGTGTGATTAAACGCAAATTCAAAAACTACGAGCCGCACCACCCGCTGGCCGATCGCACGCTGGTCATGGTCTTCGAAAAGAATTCCACCCGTACCCGCCTGTCGTTCGAAGCCGGCATGCACCAGCTCGGCGGCGCGGCGATCTATCTCAATACGCGCGACAGCCAGCTTGGCCGCGGCGAGCCGATCGAGGACGCCGCCCAGGTGATGTCGCGCATGTGCGACGTCATCATGATCCGCACCTTCGGCCAGGAAATCATCGACCGTTTCGCCGCCTATTCGCGCGTGCCGGTCATCAACGGCCTGACCAACGAACACCATCCCTGCCAGGTGCTGGCCGACGTCTTCACCTACATCGAGCAGCGCGGCTCGATCAAGGACAAGGTCGTGGCCTGGGTCGGCGACGCCAACAACATGCTGTACTCGTGGCTGCAAGCCGCCGAAGTGTTCGGCTTCCACGTCAATGTCTCGACGCCGAAAGGTTACGACATCGACCAGAAGCTGGTCAGCCCCGGCCACCAGCGCTACACCTTCTTCGCCAATCCGGCCGATGCCTGCCAGGACGCCGACCTGGTCACGACCGACGTCTGGACCAGCATGGGGTACGAAGATGAAAATGCTGCCCGCCTGAAGGCCTTCGACGGCTGGATCGTCGACCAGGCTAAGATGGCGCGTGCCCGCAAAGACGCGCTCTTCATGCATTGCCTGCCGGCGCATCGCGGCGAGGAAGTGTCCGCCGAAGTCATCGACGGTCCGCAATCGGTGGTCTGGGAAGAAGCTGAAAATCGCCTGCACGTGCAAAAGGCCTTGCTCGAATATCTCGTCCTGGGGAAAGTGGCATGATCGACCATACCGGCTTTACACCCTCCGACTACGACCGCACCAAGGCGTTTTATACGCAGGCATTGGCGCCCATCGGCTACACCTTGCTGATGGAGCTGCCCGCTTCGGTCACGGGCGGCACCGACGTTGCCGGTTTCGGCGAAGCACCCAAGCCCGATTTCTGGCTGGCGCGCGCCACCGCCGACAAGCCGGTACACAGCCCGACGCTGCATTTTGCCTTCCGCGTGAACGCACGCGGCGCAGTGGATGCGTTTTACCAGGCGGCCCTGCAGGCCGGCGGCAAAGACAACGGCGCTCCCGGCATCCGCGCGCATTATCATCCTGATTACTACAGCGCGTTCGTCCGCGATCTGGACGGGCACAACATCGAAGTTGTCTGCCACGACCCTGCATAATTACGCGCAAGTCAATTTAATCCATCCGTCATAACCAGCCACTACGATCATCATGTCCAACATCCTGCAATCCGTTCCGGTCAACGAAAAAGTCGGCATCGCCTTCTCCGGCGGCCTCGATACCAGCGCCGCGCTGACCTGGATGCGCCAGAAAGGCGCCATTCCTTACGCTTATACCGCCAACCTGGGTCAACCGGACGAGCCTGATTACGACGCGATTCCGAAGAAGGCGATGCAGTACGGCGCGGAGCTGGCGCGGCTGATCGATTGCCGCGAACAGCTGGCCAACGAAGGCATCGCGGCGCTGCAGAGCGGCGCCTTCCATATCTCGACCGCCGGCGTCACCTACTTCAACACCACGCCGCTGGGCCGCGCCGTCACCGGTACCATGCTGGTGGCCGCGATGCGCGAAGACAATGTCGACATCTGGGGCGACGGCAGCACCTTCAAGGGCAACGACATCGAGCGTTTCTACCGCTACGGCCTGCTGGTCAACCCCAACCTGCGCATCTACAAGCCATGGCTGGACAATACCTTCATCGACGAACTGGGCGGCCGCAAGGAAATGTCCGAGTTCATGATCAAGTCCGGCTTCGACTACAAGATGTCGGTGGAAAAAGCCTACTCGACCGACTCCAACATGCTCGGCGCGACGCACGAAGCGAAGGACCTGGAATTCCTCAACAGCGGCATCAAGATCGTGCAGCCGATCATGGGCGTGGCGTTCTGGCGCGACGACGTCGAAGTCAAGGCAGAAGAAGTCACCGTGCGCTTCGAAGAAGGCCGTCCGGTCGCGTTGAACGGCAAGACCTTCGACAACATGACTGACCTGATCCTGGAAGCCAACCGCATCGGCGGCCGTCACGGCCTCGGCATGAGCGACCAGATCGAAAACCGCATCATCGAAGCCAAGAGCCGCGGCATCTATGAAGCGCCGGGCCTGGCCCTGTTGTTCATCGCTTACGAGCGCCTGATCACCGGCATCCACAACGAAGACACCATCGAGCAATACCGCGACAACGGCCGTAAACTCGGCCGCCTGCTGTACCAAGGCCGCTGGTTCGATTCGCAGGCGATCATGCTGCGTGAAACCGCACAACGCTGGGTCGCACGCGCCATCACCGGCGAAGTCACGGTCGAACTGCGCCGCGGCAACGACTACTCGATCCTCAACACCGAGTCGGCCAACCTGACCTATCAGCCGGAACGCCTGACCATGGAAAAAGGCGAAGGCGCCTTCACGCCGCAAGACCGTATCGGCCAGCTGACCATGCGCAACCTCGACATCATCGACACGCGTCAGAAGCTGGCGATCTACCAAAGCACCGGCCTGCTGGCGACCAGCACCGCGGTCTCGCTGCCGCTGTTGGAGCAAGACAAGAACGCGAAGTAATCACGCAACCAATCAACGAAAACCAGACAACATGACGACTCAATTCGACAACGTTACCGTCCTGAAAAAGGGCAATGTTTATTTCGACGGCAAGTGCGTTTCGCACACCGTGATTTTCGCCGATGGCACCAGGAAGACGCTGGGCGTGATCCTGCCGTCCTCGCTGGTCTTCAACACCGGCGCACCGGAAATCATGGAAATCAACGGCGGCAGCTGCAATGTGCGCCTGAAGGGCGAAGAAACCTGGAAGACCTACGCAGCCGGCACCAGCTTCAACGTCCCGGGCGACTCCAGCTTCGAGATCGAAGTGACCGAGACCGTGGATTACGTCTGCCACTTCGGTTGATCGGCAACGCAGCGCATGCAGCAAACAAAAACGCGGCCTGGGAAACCTGGCCGCGTTTTTTATTGCGCGTCGATTTTTTCTCCGCAAGGCGGATCAGATGAACACCGGCTCCGGTTCCAGCTTGACGCCGAACTTGGCCTGTACGTCGGACTGGATGGCCTGCGCCAGCGCGGCGATTTCCTTGCCGCTGGCGCCGCCTTTGTTGACCAATACCAGCGCCTGCTTTTCATACACGCCGGCCGCGCCCAGCGACCTGCCCTTCCAGCCGCATTGATCGATCAGCCAGCCGGCCGCCAGCTTGTAGCCGCCGTCGGGCTGCAAGTAGCTCACCAGTTGCGGATGATGCACCAGCAAGGACTCGCGCAGTTGCGCCGGCACGATGGGATTCTTGAAGAAGCTGCCGGCGTTGCCGATTTGCGCCGGATCGGGCAGCTTGCGCGTGCGAATCGCGATGACCGCGTCGGCAATGTCGCGCGGCGACGGCGTGGTGATTTGCCGCAGCGACAATTCCTGCATGACGTCGGCGTAGTTCATGTCGGCTTGCCATTGCTTGGGCAAGGCGAACGTCACGTCGAGCACCACAGCGCGGTCGCGCAGTTCCTGCTTGAAAATGCTGTCGCGGTAAGCAAACCGGCACGCCGCCTTATCGAGCGTGAACGTCTTGCCGTCGATAAAATCAAAAGCCGTCAGGCTTTGGAAACGGTCTTTCACTTCAACGCCGTAGGCGCCGATATTCTGGATCGGCGCCGCGCCGACGCTGCCGGGGATCAGCGACAGGTTTTCCAGTCCGCCGAGACCGAGGTCCAGCGACCATTGCACGAAACGGTGCCAGTTTTCGCCCGCCGCCGCCGTCACGTAGACGAAGTCTTCATCCTCATTGACGATGCGCGTACCGGCGCCGCGCATGTGCAGCACCAGTCCGGGAAAGTCCTGTGTCAGCAGCAGATTGCTGCCGCCGCCGAGAATGAGGCGGGGCAAGACCGACAATTCCTTGTCGTTTTTGACCGCGAGCAAGGTATCGACGTCGTCGACCGGTAAATAGGAGGCCGCTTTGGCGTCGATGCCGAAGGTATTGAGATGGCGCAGGGAGAAATCGCGCTGAACTGGAATGGGAAACATAAGCGCAGGATTATAGCCTGCGCCATGTGGCTGCGGCGCCGGCGTAGCCGCAATCCCGGTTGTCCGTTAAAATCACGTCTTTCAGGTGCAAGCGCCCCTGCTTTCGTTTTGCGCGCACCCACAAGATATAAAGGAAATCGCCATGCCATCGTTTGATACCGTCTCCGAAGCCAATCTGGTTGAAGTCAAGAATGCCGTCGACCAGGCCAACAAGGAAATCACCACCCGCTTCGATTTCAAGGGCAGCGACGCCCGCGTCGAGCAAAAGGAACGCGACCTGACCGCCTATGCCGATTCCGAATTCCAGCTCGGCCAGGTGCGCGACGTGCTGACCAACAAGATGACGAAGCGCAATGTCGACGTGCGTTTCCTCGACCACGGCAAGATCGAGAAAATCGGCGGGGACAAGGTCAAGCAGGTCATCAAGGTCAAGAACGGCATCGAGACCGAAGACGCCAAGAAGATCGTGCGCGTCATCAAGGACAGCAAGATGAAGGTGCAGGCCAGCATCCAGGGCGACGCCGTGCGCGTGACCGGCGCCAAGCGCGACGACCTGCAAGCCGCCATGGCGATGCTGCGCAAGGAAATCAAGGATCTGCCGCTGGAGTTCAACAACTTCCGCGACTGATTTTCTGGACGTGCAATAAAAAACGCCGGCACATCATGATGTGCCGGCGTTTTTTATTGCTGCGGGCTGTCTTCATGCGGTCATCCACATTGCAGCTTCTGCTCCTTGCTCATTTTCTCCATCGCTTCCTTGATTTCGTCTGGTGACAGGTCGCGCTGGTGCGTGGCGACCGACCAGCGATGGCCGAACGGATCGTCGAGCTGGCCGTAGCGGTCGCCCCAGAACATGTCGGCCAGGGGCACCACGACTTTTGCGCCAGCGGACTGCGCCTGGGCAAACACGGCGTCAGCGTCTTCAACATACAGATGGATGATGACCGGCGAGCCGCCCAGCAGCTGCGGACCGCGCGAGCCCGCGCCCCATTGAGGCATTTCATCGACCAGCATCAACGGCGAATCGCCGATTCGCACCAGCGCGTGCATGATCTTGCCGTCCGGACCCGGCAGCCGTGCCAGTTCAATGGCGCCGAACGCCTGTTTGTAAAATTCGATGGCTTGCGCGGCTCCGGCACAGATGAGGTACGGCGTCAGCGTATGCATGCCGTCCGGGACCGCTTTAACTTGGGAAGAAGTGGCCATGCTTGTCTCCTTTTGATGAAATCAGGAGGCTCATTGTGCGCTCTGCATCTCAAAAATCAAGTTGACGGAAAGCCAAGCCGAGATGCGGGGTCGGAATGAAAAGAAGCCCCGACATGCGGGGCTTCTTGTTCTGCTTGCAAACACATCTTGCGAACGAGCCGAGCTTACTCCTTGTCGCCGATCAGACGGCGTTGCTTGACAGCGTCCGCCAGACCTTGCAGCACGCCCAGGCTTTCTTCCCAGTTGATGCAGCCGTCGGTGACGGATTGGCCGTAGGTCAACTCCTTGCCCGGCACCAGGTCCTGGCGGCCGGCAACCAGGTTCGACTCGACCATCACGCCGACGATGCGGGTATCGCCGCCGGCGATCTGGCCGGCGATGTCGGCGCAGACCGGAATCTGGTTTTCCGGCTTCTTCGAGCTGTTTGCGTGCGAGGCGTCGATCATCAGGCGCGCCGCCAGGCCGCTCTTGGCGATATCCTGGCAGGCCGCTTCCACATTGGCGGCGTCATAGTTCGGCGCCTTGCCGCCGCGCAGGATGATGTGGCAATCCTCATTGCCGGCGGTCGAGACGATGGCCGAGTGGCCGCCCTTGGTGACCGACAGGAAATGGTGAGGCTGCGATGCCGCCTTGATCGCGTCGACGGCGATCTTGATGTTGCCGTCGGTGCCGTTCTTGAAACCGACCGGGCACGACAGGCCGGAAGCGAGTTCGCGGTGCACTTGCGATTCGGTGGTGCGGGCGCCGATGGCGCCCCAGCTGATCAGGTCGGCAATGTATTGCGGGCTGATCACGTCGAGGAACTCGGTGCCGGCCGGCAGGCCCAGCTCATTGATGTTCAGCAGCAGCTCGCGCGCGGTGCGCAGGCCGTCGTTGATGCGGAAACTGTTGTCCATGTACGGATCGTTGATCAGGCCCTTCCAGCCGACCGTGGTGCGCGGCTTTTCGAAGTAGACGCGCATGACGATTTCCAGCTCGCCCTTGAAGCGTTCGCGCTCGACCACCAGCCGGCGCGCGTATTCCATCGCAGCCTTGGTGTCGTGGATCGAGCAAGGGCCGATCACGACCATGACGCGGTCGTCCTGGCCGTGCAGGATGCGATGCAATGCGGTGCGGCATTCTGCCGTCGTGCTCTCGACTTTTTCGCTGCCGCCAAATTCGCGGATCAGATGCGAGGGGGGTGTCAGTTCTTTCATTTCTCGGATGCGTAGATCGTCGGTGCGCGGCATTTTTTTCTCCTGATTGCAATCTGAATTTGGGAATTCGAATGGGTAAAAAAAAACCGCCATCACTGGCGGTTTTTTAGAAATTCGGTTTGGTCTCTACTTACGAACGCTTACCGCTTTTCACCGCCATGGGGCTGGAATAGCTAAAGTAAAAATAAAAAAAGTAAGCGCGGGCGAAAGACATTGTGTGATCTATGCAAATAGTCGTCGGTTACAACAGAAAACGATAATGCAACAATTTCCCGACTTTGGCAACAGCCGTCATTAATTTTTCACAAAAACCGCATTGAATGACGTTTTTTTGCATTTAAACCGTCATCCAATGCCTTCAACGCACAATTTATGCCGTACCACCCACCGTGACGCCGTCAATGCGCAAGGTCGGCTGACCGACACCGACCGGGACGCTCTGGCCTTCCTTGCCGCACACGCCGACGCCGGAATCGAGCTTCATGTCGTTGCCGATCAGCGAAACGCGGTTCAGCACCTCAGGACCGTTACCGATCAGCGTGGCGCCCTTGACCGGATAGGAAATCTTGCCGTTCTCGATCATGTAGGCTTCGCTCGCCGAGAACACGAACTTGCCGTTGGTGATGTCGACCTGGCCGCCGCCGAAGTTGACGGCGTACAAACCGTTCTTCACCGAGGCGAGGATTTCTGCAGGATCCTTGTCGCCGGCCAGCATGTAGGTGTTGGTCATGCGCGGCATCGGCAGATGCGCAAACGATTCGCGACGGGCGTTGCCGGTCACCGGCATCTTCATCAGGCGCGCGTTCATGGTGTCCTGGATGTAGCCCTTCAGGATGCCGTCTTCGATCAACGTGGTGCACTGGGTCGGATTGCCTTCGTCGTCGATGTTGAGCGAACCGCGGCGATCGGCGATGGTGCCGTCATCGACCACGGTGACGCCCTTGGCGGCGACGCGCTCGCCGATACGGCCGGAGAAGGTGCTCGAACCCTTGCGGTTGAAGTCGCCTTCAAGGCCGTGGCCGATGGCTTCGTGCAACAGGATGCCGGGCCAGCCCGGTCCGAGCACGACGGTCATCGGACCGGCCGGCGCGGGACGTGCGTCGAGGTTGACCAACGCGGTGGAGACCGCTTCGGCGGCGTATTTTTCCAGCAGTTCGTCGCTGAAGTAAGCATAGCTGTAGCGACCGCCGCCGCCGCTGCTACCCATTTCGCGGCGACCATTCTGTTCGGCGATGACGGTGATCGACACGCGCACCAGCGGACGGATGTCGGCGGCGATGATGCCGTCGCTGCGCGCCACCAGCACGACGTCGTATTCGCCGGCCAGGCTGGCCATGACCTGCACGACGCGCGGATCCTTGGCGCGGGCGATGCGTTCGATGCGTTCCAGCAGGTTGACCTTGGCGGTGGCGTCCAGCGAGGTCAGCGGGTCATGCGGCAGGTACAGCGAACGACCGCCGTTAGGCTGCATGCTGCCGGCGATCTTGACGCGACCTGCGCCCTGGCGACCGATGGTGCGGGTTGCCGCAGCGGCGTCGAGCAGGATCGATTCCGAAATTTCATCCGAATACGAGAACGCCGTCTTGTCGCCCGACACGGCACGCACGCCGACGCCCTGGTCGATGGAGAAGCTGCCGGTCTTGACGATGCCCTCTTCCAGGCTCCAGCCCTCGCTCTTGGTGAACTGGAAATACAGGTCGGCGTAATCGACCTTGTGCGTAAACATGGTGCCCAGTGTTTTCAGCAACTTGGCTTCGTCCAGGCCGAACGGCGTGAGCAGGACATCGCGTGCAATACCGAGCGCGCTGAGATTGGGTTCGAATGTTTTCATGAATGATTTATTTAATTTACAGCAACTTATTGACGCTCAGAGCTTGCGGTGCCTGAGCGCAGGCAGGCTTTCACGTACGTATTGTAGACGATGGGGGTCGATGTCGCCGATAACAAGGCCTTCGCCTTCCGGCAGCACGCTGACGATTTCGCCCCACGGGTCGATCAGCATGCTGTGGCCCCAGGTGCGGCGACCGTTGACGTGCTTGCCGCCTTGCGCCGACGCCAGGATGTAGCACTGGTTCTCGATGGCGCGGGCGCGCAGCAGGGTTTCCCAGTGCGCCTGGCCGGTGGTATGGGTGAACGCCGCCGGCACCACGATCAGCGCGCAGTCGCCCATCGCCCGGTACAGTTCGGGGAAACGCAAGTCGTAGCAGATCGACAGGCCGACCTTGCCGAACGGCGCGGTGAAGCCACCGACTTCGTTGCCGAAGACGATGGTGCGCGCTTCGTCGTAGGCCTCTTCGCCGCGCACGAAACTGAACAGGTGGATCTTGTCGTAGCGCGCCACGCGGCGACCGGCGGGGTCGTAGACCATGGTGGTATTGAGTACCTTGTCGGCCTCATCGGAGGCCATCGGCAAGGTGCCGCCGACCAGCCAGACCTTGAACTCGCTGGCGAGCGCCACCATGAAATCCTGGATCTTGCCGACATCGGTCTGTTCGGCGTGCGCAAGCTTGGCTTTTTCGTGCATGGCCATGATGGGCCAGTATTCCGGCAGCAACACAAGTTGCGCGCCCTGCTCCGCGGCTTGTCCGACCAGCCGCCGCGCGGCAGCGAAGTTTTCTTCGACCTCGGGCGTCGACACCATCTGTATCGCCGCGACCTTGTACGTTTCGTTCATGTCAGCCTCGCTGGAAATCGGTTGTGCCGGAAGATGGCATGACCCGGCATGCCGGATGCGTATTATTTGGCGGCAGGTTTGCTGTTGGCGTCGGCGCTGCGTTCCTGCTTGACGACCAGCGGATCGCTCCAGGACCCGGTTACATTATATTCAAAGGTCAGCGTCTTCATCAGCGGGTTGCGCAGGAACAGTTGCGCCAGGTAAGTGCCGACCCCGACTACCGGATTGATCGCCAGCGCCACCAGCGACGCCGTGCCGAGATTGACCTCGGGGATCACCACCAGATGCAGGTTCTGGGTTTCCCTGGCGATGTCGGCTGAGCCGTTCATCAGCACCGATGCGGCCACGCCGGTCATCTTGAGATTGTCGGTGGTGGCGATGCCTTGCGCGATGGAAGCCGTGCCGACGATGTTGTCAAAGGCAAAACCCTCTGAAAATACATCGCGAAAGTCCAGTACGAGGCGACGCGGCAAGGCTTGCAAATTCAATACGCCGAGCAGCTTGGCGGCGCCCGGATCGACCTTGAGGAACTGGCCCGAATGCATGTCCATGTGGACCTGCCCGCTCAGCGTCGGAATGTCCAGCGAATACGGCAAACCCTTCCAGCTGACGTCGCCGTCGAGCTGCCCCTTGCCGCCGCGCACCACACCGATGAAACCGAAGCGTTCCAGCAGCTTGCCGGCGTCGTTGATATCCAGCGCGTAGGTCAGGTTGGAGGTGTTGTTGCGGCCAAACGCCATCCAGTTGCCGGCGGCGCGCAGCTCGGCGTCGGGATTGATCAGCGTGAGTTTGTTGATGCGCCATTCGCTGCCGACGCTGACGCGCACATTGTTCGCGTTGAGCTCAAGGCGGCCGAGCTTCTTGCCGAACAGGCGGAAGTCTTCCGCCACGATGTCCAGCGCCGGAATGCGGCTGGCGCTGTTGGCGTTGGTATTGTCGGCTGCATCGGCGTTGTTTTCCAGCAGGTCGGCAGGGTCCGTGCCGGCGCCCTTCTGGATATTCAGCGTGGCCAGGCGCGCCGTGACGCGCCCCAGTCCGCGACCACTGCCCGACTCGCTCCAGGTGGCGTAGCCGGTGGCCTGGTCGGAAGAAATGTTCACCTGCCAGGCCTTGTTCTGGTGCGATGCGCCCACCACCACATTGTCCAGCTTCTTGCCCATCAGCAGCAGTTCGCCGGTGCGTGCGGCGATCACATCCGGTTCGAGATACGCGCTCAGGCCCCGATCGGGAGCGCGTTCGCTGCCGTCGGCCTGCTTCAGCATGGCGGAGCGGAAACTCATCCACTGATCGATGTTCATCGATTTGGCGCTGGCGTAAATCGCCAGACCGCTGTCCGGTTGCGGCGCCGCCTGGCCGAAGCCGATGCCGCCGTTCAGTACCTGCCAGTCGGCCTTGCCGGGCGCCTTCTGGCGTTGGTAGCGCGCCGCCAATACCGAACCGAGCGACAGTTTGATTTCATCGCGCTGGAGCAAAGGATCGGCCGATGGCATGCCGATGATTTCAAACTTCAGCGGCCAGCTTTCGCCGGCTGCCTTCTGCATCGGCGCCGGCAAATCCACGGCCAGTCCTTGCAGGCTGGACTCGATGGTGATTTCCGGCAGATGCTGGCGCACCGCGATAGTGGCCGTATAGCGCGAAGCGCCGCTCAGGCGGCCCAGCAAACGCTGCAACACCGGATCGTTGTACGCCTTGCGCAAGCCGTCGGCGGTAACCGCGCCGTCGACCTTGACCAGCGTCGTGCCGTCGCGCTGGGTGCCGCCTGCCACCGTGACCGGCTCATTGAGGAACATGCCCTTGATGCCGTTCAGGTTGAAGCCCTTTTCATTGAACTCGAGCTTGCCGTTGGTGCGGTAGACGGTCGGCAGTCCGGCCAGCAACGCCACGTCGTTGTTGAGGAATTGCAGCGCGCCGTCGACCTTGGCCTCGATCATGTGATGCAGCGGCAATCGGAACTTCAGTTGCAGTTTGGCGTTGCCGGTGGACTGGCTGTCTTCGGTGAAATTGCCGATCCAGTGCGCCACCGGACTATCCTTGACATAGCGCAGGAAGTCCGGCATCGCGCCGGCGGCGCTGCCGTCGATTTCCAGCGACGATTCGGCATTGAGCAAATCCGGGATGACCGCTTTCACGTCCGACACGGCCACGCCATGGGTCTTGCCGGAGTCGGCCAGGATTTCCAGTCGCGTACGGTCGATCGCGATGCTGCCCTTGACGTCTTCCAGCAGGGGCCACTCCGGCGACTTGCCGTCCTTGCCGGTGTGCGACGGCGCATAGTTGATCTTGAGCTTGTCGAACTTGCCGGAGACCTTGAATTCGCCAGGATTCTTGCTGCCTGGCTTGATATTGCGGAAGGGGAAGTCGGCAAGGTCTCCGCGCGCGACGATGTCGACATCCGTGGCCTCGCCGCCGAGCAGCGCACCGCCGATCCAGTCCATGGCCGGCTTGGCGGTGTGCAGCGGCAGGTAGCGCGACAACGCTTGCAGGTCGAAACGCGACAACTTGGCTTTCAGGTCAATGATGCCGGGCGACTTGCCTTGCAGCGGCAAGGTATGAGTGCCGCTGAGCGTACCGGCCGCGCTGTCCTGCGCGAACTCGAGATTGTCGATGTGGAACTGCAGGATTTCATTCTTCTGGATTTCCCAATGACTTTGCAGGTTCAGCTTGTCGAACGGCATGGCGGCGTCGGCGAACAAGGCAGGCAGCTGCAGCGCGACATCCTGCGACGCCAGGCTCAGTTTGCCGCCACGCTCGTTGGCGTCGATCTGTCCGTCCAGATTGGCAAAGCCGGGAATCGCCGGCGCACCCGCACGCGCCGCATGCGTCGCGGTTTTTGGCTGGGCCAGGCGCGCCGCTTGCGGTTGCATGCCGAGGCCGCTGAAGGCGCCGCGGAGTCGATAGGCGCGTACGTCAGGATAGCTGCCTTCCCATTGCACCGAAAAATCCTTGAGCTGGCCGTGCGGCGCCAGGTCGGCCAGCAGCTTGTGCTGCGACGGCGTTAGCGGCAGGCGGCTGCCGAGGTCGGAAAGAATTGCCAGGTCGAGCAGCTTGGCTTCCACGATCATTTTTTCAGGGCGGAAACGCGTGGCCGGTTCGAACACTTCGGAAATCGTGGTCGGCGGCAGCGCGAATCCATCGTCGGTCTCCAGTGAGAAATTGCTCAGCGTCAGCTTGTGGCCGTTGGCGCCGAAGGTCGGAATGCCGTCCTGCAGGTCGGGCGCGTAAATTTCGCTCGCGGAGATGCGGCCGCTGACGCGCGCCAGTTGCAGCGCTTCGAGTTTCTTGTCCAGCCGTGCCGACAGATTGCTCAGGCTGAGGTCGGCGGTGAAGTTGGCGATCTTGTTGTGATCCAGGTCCAGCCAGGCCCGCACCGAGCCACGCCCCTGGTTCAGTTCCAGCGGATAGTCGACATAGGGCTTCCAGACCGCCAGGTCGGTGTCGCGCAGATCGGCGTACAGGGTTCCCTTCCAACGCGTCACGTCGGAAATTTTGCTGGCGAAACTCGGGTGGTAAAAACGCGCGCGCACGTCGAGCGGCGCGGCATAGTCGGCCGGCGGCGTCGCCTTCAGCGCCATCTGGTGCAGGCGCCACTGGTTGTGCAACACCAGGTCGACCTTGTCGAGCGCCAGCTCGGGCGCCCCGCGCTTGTCGTCGCGCCAGCGCACCTTGCCGTCGCGGATCACCACTTCGCGTTGCGACAGCAGCCAGTCGGCGCCGGCGCTGTTGTCCTTGCCGCTGGAAGCCGGCAGGCCGGCGACGAAGAACTTGCCGTCGGCGTCGCGCAGCACCGACAAATCGGGCCGCAGGATGGTCAGGTTGTCAAACCGCAACTCGCCGACCAGCACCGTGGTCCAGGACAGCGTGGCGGAGACCTTGGGCAAGGTCAGCGCCGCCTGGCCGGTGCTGTCGTGGATCACGACGTCAGTCAGTTCCAGCTGCGGCCGCAGTCCGCTCCATGAGGCGTCGATGTCGGCGACGGTGACCGGACGACCGACCGCGCGCGTGGCGATCTTTTCGATGTCGCTTTTGTAGCTGTCGATCTCGGGCAGGATGCCATAACGCAGTGTCAGGAACAGCGCGCAAAACACGAAGTAAGCCAGCACCAGCAGCTTGAAGACGAACCCGATGACGCGGCGCGTGGCGCCGCCCAGATGACAATAGGCCCCTTTGACGGCACCCCACGCATGGCGCCCGGCGGCAGCGCGGCGGCTGGTCGGCGGAATGGCGTCGTGTTGGTCTTCGGACATCAGGGGCAAGAGGAAAAACTCACGGTAGAATGAAACAAGCGTCGTAGCCCAGCATCATCGCATGGAAGCGCGGTTTGACCTAGAGGACGACGGCCCGTTTTCATGGAGGAAAACCCCGGCTTTACCATCTTTAACCTCGTATTCAACCCGATATCCTGACAATTTGTGACTAACTCCCTTCTCGACAGCATGACGGCGTCCCGGTTCCTGGCCCGCTGGGCCAATGCCGATACGGCGCGCCCCGCCCAACTGGCGGAATTCTCGCAATTATCCCTGAACCGTGCGGTTTTCGAGCGCGTTTTACACAATGACATGAGTACTGCCCGCGCGTTGGAAAGCGGTGCAGCTGCTCTCAACGGCCCGATGCGGCGGCTGCGCAACTTGATCGTCTGCACGCTGATCGAACGCGACCTGAGCGGCAAGGCCGATCTGGCCGAAGTGGTGCGGACCATGAGCGAATTCGCCGACTTCGCCGTCCAGACCCATCTGCAGGCGCTGATGCAGGAACTGACCGCGCTGTACGGCATGCCTATCGGCGAAGAATCGGGCAGCGAACAGGAAATGATCGTGCTCGGCATGGGCAAACTCGGCGGCGGCGAACTCAACGTGTCGTCCGACATCGACCTGATCTTCGTTTATCCCGAAGACGGCGACACCTTGGCTGACCAACCCGGCCAGCGCTCCTTGTCGAACCATGAATTCTTCATCCGGCTGGGCAAGAAACTGATCGCCGCGCTGTCCGAGATCACCGCCGACGGCTTCACCTTCCGCGTCGACATGGCGCTGCGCCCCAACGGCGGTTCCGGCCCGCTGGTGGCCAGCCACAACATGGTCGAGGAATACCTGATCCGCCAAGGCCGCGAGTGGGAGCGCTACGCCTGGACCAAGGCACGCGCGCTGACCGGCAAGGACTGCGACATCGCCGCGCTGGAAGCCATCAGCCGGCCGTTCATCTACCGCCGCTATCTGGACTTCGGCTCAATCGACGCGCTGCGCTCGATGCACGCGCAGATCCGCGCCGAGGTCAAACGCCAGGAATCGCTGCATCCGGAACGCAGCAACAATGTCAAGCTGGGTCGCGGCGGCATCCGCGAAATCGAATTCACCAGCCAGGTGTTCCAGCTGATCCGCGGCGGCCGCGACCCTGAACTGCGCGACCGCTCCACCCGCGTCACGCTGCGCACGCTGGCCGACAAGAACCTGCTGGCGCCTGACGTGGTCGCGCAATTGCTGGAGGCCTACACCTTCCTGCGCAATCTCGAGCATCGCCTGCAATATCTCGAAGACGCACAAACCCACACGCTGCCGGTCAACGACAGCGACCAACTGATCGTCGCGCAAATGATGGGCTATCCCGACGTCGCCGCGCTGCTGGCCGAGCTGGAGCGCCATCGACGCATCGTGGCCGGGCAATTCGATACCATCTTCAGCGACAAGCAAGGCGGCAACAACACCGACGATCGCGCAGACTCGGAAGGCGACGGCGCCGTCTGCGAACTCAACGACGGCGAAAGCGCGGAGTCGATCGCCGAGACGCTCACTCTGCTCGGCTACGACGACGTCAACGGCGCTGCCCAGCGCGTGCTGGCGACGCTGCAGTCGCCACGCCTGCAATCATTGCCGGAAGCCAGCCGCACGCGGCTGATGACGCTGATCAATGCGGCGCTGCCGGTCATCGGCGCGATGCCCGACAAACGCCTGCCGACCTTGCGCCGGCTGCTCGATTTCTTCGAGGCGATTGCGCGCCGCGCCGCCTATCTGGCGCTGTTGACCGAATATCCGCATGCGCTCACACGGGTCATCCGCATGATGGCCGCCAGCGACTGGGCGGCCCAATATCTGACCCAGCATCCCATCCTGCTCGACGAATTGCTGGACGACCGCAACCTCAAGGCGCCGCCCGACTGGCCGGCGTTCACCCAGGATTGCCAGCGCCAGCTCGACACTGCGCCAGGCGACACCGAGCGGCAAATGGACATCCTGCGCGAAGTCCACCACGCGCAACTGTTCCGCCTGCTGGCCCAGGATCTGGAAGGCGACCTCAGCGTCGAGCACCTGGCCGACCACTTGTCGGCGCTGGCGGACATCCTGGTCGCCGCCACCATCCAGGCGGTCTGGCAGACCATCGCCAACCGCCATCGCGACGTGCCGCAATTCACCGTGATCGCCTACGGGAAACTCGGCGGCAAGGAGCTCGGCTACGTGTCCGACCTCGACGTGGTGTTTCTCTACGATGACGACGATCAGGAAGCGCCCGGCCTGTACGCCAAACTGGCGCAGCGCTTCATCACCTGGATGACCTCGCACACGCCGGCCGGCACCCTGTTCGACATTGACATCGCGCTGCGCCCGGACGGCGCCAGCGGACTGCTGGTGTCATCATTCGCGACCTTTGAAAAATACCAGCGCACCTCGGCCTGGGTATGGGAACACCAGGCGCTGACGCGAGCGCGCTACTGCGCCGGCGACACCGGCATCGGCAACCGTTTCGAAGCCCTGCGTGAAGACTTGCTGCGGCAGGAACGCGACCCGCAGAAACTGACCCAGGAAGTGCTCGGCATGCGCATGAAGATGCACCAGGCGCATCCCAATCCCAGCACGCTGTTCGACCTCAAGCATGACGACGGCGGCATGATCGACATCGAGTTCCTGGTGCAATTCCTGGTGCTGCGCTACGCCTCGCAATACCAGCAGCTGACCGGCGACATCGGCAACATCGCGCTGCTCAAGCTGTGCGGTTCGCTGGGACTGATCGACGCTGCACTAGCCGATGAAGTAGCCAATGCCTATCGCCTGTTCCGCAAACTGCAGCATCAGATCCGGCTGCGCGGCGAAGAGCGCGCACGCACGCCGATTGAACGCGTGCAAAAGGAAAGCGACAGCGTCAAGCGGCTGTGGACGGAAGTTTTCGGTGGATGATGCGGTGGAGTTGAGGTTGCGGCCGGATCCGGATGGACCGGCTGCAAAAATCAGATGGCCGGCTTGACCGCGACCAGGTTGATCAGGGTCTCTTCGCGCACGGCCTTGGGCTTGATGCGCAGCACGCGCTCCAGCAGGCCGAGGTCTTCGCGGCTCCACCACAGGTAAGGATAGCAAATCGACTGCGGCGCGACCTGGAAGCCGGCGCTGCGCACCAGCGCCAGGTACTCGCCGGCGGTCTTCTGCACTTCCATCGGATGGCGGAACAGCAAGCGGATCATCCACGAATGGATATAGCGCTTGGTCGACTCGGCGAACAACAATACGCCGCCCGGCTTGAGCACGCGGAAAAACTCCTGGATGGCTTCCTCTTGCTCGACCAGGTGATGGAAAGTCTGGTGGCAAAACAGCAGGTCGACGCTGTTGTCTTCGAGCGTCATGTGGGAACTCGAGCATTGCATGAACTCAGCGCGGATGCCGGCGCCGGCGGCTTCCTTCGCCGAGGCTTCCAGCATGTCTGCATCAATGTCCATGCCGATCAGCCGCTGCGGCGCAAAGCGCTCATGCAACTTCTTCAGTGACCGGCCCCAGCCGCAACCGACATCGGCCACCACCGGATACGACGCACGGCGCTCCGGGATCAGCGGTTCGAGGTCCTTGAAGGCGCGCTCCAGTACATGCAGGGTCCAGGTATGGGTCTGCAGGAACCAGATACCGAAGGCGGTCTCGGGGACATGGGGATGGCTGTGCGGGGATTTGGCGATCAAGGGCGCGTTCATATTCTTGTGGTCTTGCGTGACGAGCGAGCATGATGCCCTGCCTTGTCGGGAAATGCAAAACCTGCAGTGACATTCCCGAAAGAATGCCAATCGTCGCGGCCAGTCGCTTCAGGCGCTGGCAGGCTTAACCCGCGTCCCGCAACGCCGCGCCAAAACGCTGCACGCGCGGCAGATAGTGACGCTGCGGATCGAGCGAAAACATCACGCGGCTGACGCGGCCGGTCAGCAAGGCGCGCGGCACGAAACCGATATAGCGCGAATCTTTGCTGTCGTCGCGGTTGTCGCCCAGCACCAGGTATTGCCCGGCCGGCACCGTCATCGGGCCAAAGCTGCGCAAGGCCATGCGCTCGGGCAGCAGCATGACGCCGTGCGCCATGGCCGGCAGGCTTTCCCGCACAATCAATTGGCTTCCTTCATAGTCCGGCATGCGGTGCGATGCCGGTGCGGCTGCTGTGGCGTCGTAGGTCATCGGCGCGCCGTTGATGACCAGTTGCTCGTCGCGCATTTCGACGATGTCGCCGGGCAGGCCGATCAGGCGCTTGACCAGGCGCGTGCCGTCTTCGGGTGAACTGAAGGTGACGATGTCGCCGCGCTGGGGATCGGCGATGCGGCCGACCACGATGTCGGTGAACGGCAACTTGACGTCGTAAGCGAGGCGATTCGAAATGATGCGGTCGCCGATCAGCAATGTCGGGTACATCGACGCCGACGGTACACCGTACCAGTCCGCCACGGCGCTGCGGATCAGCAGCATGCCGAGCAGGAAGCACAGGAAGCCCTTGTTGGCGGAAATCAGTTTCTTGATGGCTTGCATGTCGTCCATTCCATGAAAAACGCCCCGACTGGCGGGGCGCATCGTCTACCTTGAACTGCTCGCTGCAGGTCGGCGCGCAGCGGATCGATACATACAGACAATTCGATTCGCCCCAGCCGTCCAGTCTACTTACTTTTTGCTCGCGCTGCTGTCGTCGCGATCGCGATTCCTCCGGCTGCTGCGGTCGCTGTCGCCACCGCCGCCGTCCTTGCTCTTGCTGTCCTTGGCTTTGCTGTCTTTGCCGTCCTTGCCGTCTTTTTCGGCCTTCTCGCGCTCACGACGTTCGCGGCGTGCGGCGCGGTCGTCCTTCGGCGCTTCCTTGTCCTTGGCGGTATCGGCTTCGGTCTTTTCAGGCACCGGCGGCGGCGGCACCACGGTCGGGATGTTCTTGGCCGCCATGTATTCGTGCATGTCCTTCCAGCCGGCGAAAATGCCCGCCTTCAGCTTGTCGGGATTGCGCTGGTAGCAATCCTCCAGGCTCTGGCCGGCCTGGCGGCAGCCCGCGCCCAGTGCGATGCCTTCGGCCTTGGCTTCTTCCGGCGTCTGCTTGGGTTTGGTGAAGCTGGCGACATAGTCGCAGGCGCTGAGCGTGAAGCTCAGTGCCAGCATGGCAATCAGCCTGACGCCGTGGCTGCGCAAAATCGGTGTTGAAGGTGACGACATTACAGCCCTCGATTAATTATTGTTAAATCGTCAATAAAAAAGGCTATCGCAAAACGGATTTGCAACAGCCTTTCCAGAACACGTCGTCTGGTTATTGATCCGCCCAAGATATTTTCTTAGACATCGCCTGACAAGCATGCGAAGAAAAGAAGCCAAATTAGGCCGGATCAATCAAAAATGACGGTTCGAGACCGATTATTTTGCAGAAACCAGCGCCACCGTGGTGTCGAGCATGCGGTTCGAGAAGCCCCATTCGTTGTCATACCACGACGACACCTTGACCAGACGACCGGAGACCTTGGTCAGGGTCGAGTCAAAGTTCGACGATGCCGGGTTGTGGTTGAAGTCGACGGAAACCAGCGGCTCGGTGTTGTAGGTCAGGATTCCCTTCAGCGGACCGGCTTCGGAAGCGGCCTTCATGATGGCGTTGACTTCGTCCACAGTCGTGTCGCGCGCGGCGATGAACGACAGGTCGACGATCGAGACATTGATGGTCGGCACGCGGATCGCGTAGCCGTCCAGCTTGCCGTTCAGTTCAGGCAGCACCAGGCCGACTGCGGAAGCGGCGCCGGTCTTGGCCGGGATCATCGATTGCGTGGCCGAACGCGCGCGGCGCAGGTCTTCGTGATACACGTCGGTCAGGACCTGGTCGTTGGTGTAAGCGTGGACGGTTGTCATCAGGCCGTTGACCAGGCCGATCTTCTCGTGCAGCGGCTGGACCAGCGGCGCCAGGCAGTTGGTGGTGCACGATGCGTTCGAGATCACGGTGTCGGTCGCCTTCAGCACGCCGTCATTGACGCCGAACACGACAGTCGCGTCGACATCCTTGCCGCCCGGTGCGGAGATGATGACCTTCTTGGCGCCGCCCTTCAGGTGGGCGCTGGCTTTTTCCTTGGTGGTGAAGAAGCCGGTGCACTCCAGCACGACGTCAACGCCCAGTTCGCCCCATGGCAGTTCTGCCGGGTTGCGTTGCGCCAGCACCTTGATGCGGTCGCCGTTGACGACGATGGAGTCGCCGTCGACTGTCACGGTGCCCGGGAACTTGCCGTGGGTGGTGTCGTATTGGGTCAGGTGGGCGTTGGTCTTCGGATCGCCGAGGTCGTTGATCGCCACGATCTGGATGTCGTGTTTTTTACCGCCTTCGTAGTGAGCGCGGAGGATATTGCGGCCGATGCGGCCATAGCCATTGATTGCGACGCGGATAGTCATGTTTTCTCCTTAAGAAACAGTAGTAATTTTGCCGATGGATTGGATGTCGCGCCAGCCGTAGGCGACTTCGATCAAATCCAGTTCATCCCACTTGAAGGTCTGCTCTGCCAGCAGGTGCGCATCGAGGTGCACGTAAAAATCGCGCGCCTTCTTGTTTTGCGCCAGCACCCAGAGCAGCAGGTTGGGCGCACCTGCCGCGCCCAGCGTTGCCGCCACTTCGGTCAGCAGGCGGCGGCCGATGCCGGCGCGCTGAGCGGAGGGTAAAACGTACAAAGCCGTCAGTTCGGCATCGAAATCCAGCTTGCGTTCCGCCAGCGTGATGCCGGCTGCAAAACCCACCAGCTCGCCCTCCACTTCCGCCACGAAGGTGCAGGCGGCGTCGGACGCCGCGCCCAGCACGCGCGTCCACATGCGCGTGCTGTCTTCCACCTTCATGCCGTCCAGATAGGCATCCGGAATCAGGCCGCGATAAGTGGCGCGCCAACTGTCGATGCGCACCTGGGCGATCAGGGGCGCATCGTCGACCGTCGCGCGCCGGACCGTTACCGGACCGACGACGTTGGTGATGTCCTGCCCCTGGACCTTGCCGCTCAGACTCATGCCAGGATCAACTTCGCCTTGGCGACAACGTTTTCGACGGTGAAGCCGAAATGCTTGAACAGCACGCCGGCCGGAGCCGATTCGCCGAAGGTGTCGATACCGACCACGGCGCCTTCCAGGCCGACATATTTATGCCATGTCGAGGTCACGCCGGCTTCGATCGCCACGCGCGGCACGCCGCGCTGCAGGACGCTGGCCTTGTAAGCCGCATCCTGGCGATCGAACACGTCGGTGCTCGGCATCGAGACGACGCGCGCCGGGATGCCTTGCGCCGCCAATTCGTCGGCTGCCTTGACCGCCAGTTCGATTTCCGAACCGGTGGCGATCAGGATCACCTTGGCGTCCTTGGCTTCTTTCAGGATGTAGCCGCCGCGCTTGATGTCGGCGACTTGCTGAGGAGTACGTTCCTGGAACGGCAGGTTCTGACGCGAGAAGATCAGCGTGCTCGGACCGTCGTTGCGCTTGACCGACTGTTCCCATGCCACGGCCGATTCGACCGTGTCGCATGGACGCCAGTTGTCCAGGTTCGGGATCAGGCGCAGGCTGGAAACGTGCTCGACCGATTGATGGGTCGGACCGTCTTCACCCAGGCCGATGGAATCATGCGTGAACACGAACAGCGCGCGCAGCTTCATCAGCGCGGCCATGCGCAGCGCATTGCGGCTGTAATCGGAGAAAGTCAGGAAAGTCGCGCCGAACGGGATGTAACCGCCATGCAGGGCGATGCCGTTCATGATCGCGCTCATGCCGAATTCGCGCACGCCGTAGTTGATGTGGTTGCCGGCAACGTCGGCGCGCACGGCGACCGATTCTTTCCAGTTGGTGAGGTTGGAGCCGGTCAGGTCGGCCGAACCGCCGAGGAATTCAGGCAGCACTTGCGCGTAAGCCTGGATCGCGTTCTGGCTGGCCTTGCGGGTAGCGATGGTTTCTTTCTTGTCGATGGTGCTGGCGATGTAAGCCTGCACCGCCGCGTCGAAACCGGCCGGCAACTCGCCCTTGAGGCGGCGCACCAGTTCAGCGGCTTCGGTCGGGTACTTGGCCTGGTAGGCTTGGTACAGCTTGTTCCAGTCGGCTTCCAGTTGCTGGCCCTGCGCCTTGCCGTCCCATGCGGAATAGATATCGGCAGGGATTTCAAATGGCGCCGAAGTCCAGCCCAGCGCTTCGCGCACGGCCGCGACTTCCTTGTCGCCCAGCGCCGCGCCGTGGACCTTGTCGGTGCCGGCCAGGTTCGGCGAACCCTTGCCGATCACGGTCTTGCAGCAGATCAGGGTCGGCTTGTCGGCCAGCTTGGCTTGATGGATAGCGGAGTTGACCGCTTCGACGTTGTGGCCGTCGACCGCCGGAATCACGTTCCAGCCATAGGCTTCGAAACGCTTCGGGGTGTCGTCCTTGAACCAGCCTTCGACCTTGCCGTCGATGGAGATGCCGTTGTCGTCATACAGCACAATCAGCTTCGACAGGCGCAACGTGCCGGCCAGCGAGCAGGCTTCGTGCGAGATGCCTTCCATCAGGCAGCCGTCGCCGACGAAAGCGTACGTGTAGTGATCGACCACTGCCAGGTCAGGCTTGTTGAATTCAGCAGCCAACAGCTTTTCAGCCAGCGCCATGCCGACGGCATTGGTGATGCCCTGGCCCAGCGGACCGGTAGTGGTTTCCACGCCCGGGGTGATGTGGACTTCCGGATGGCCGGCGGTCTTGGAATGCAGTTGGCGGAAGTTCTTGATCTCTTCCATCGACAGGTCGTAGCCGGTCAGGTGCAACAAGGCGTATTGCAGCATCGAGCCGTGGCCGTTGGACAGCACGAAACGGTCGCGGTTGGCCCATTGCGGATTGGTCGGGTTGTGGCGATAGTGCTTGGCCCACAATGCGACTGCGATTTCCGCCATCCCCATCGGCGCGCCTGGGTGTCCTGAGTTTGCTTTTTGTACTGCGTCCATTGCCAGCGCGCGGATCGCATTGGCCATCTTGTCGGTAGGGAGTGTGGAAGTCATGTCGATGTCAAAGAGTTGCGGATTGCGGTCGAACTACGTCGTTACGAACAATTCGGTCTTCACCGGACTTAACATTAACGCGCGCATGTCGGATGCCTTGCCGGTCGGCCCGGATGAACTCCCGGAACGAGCCAGACTGAGCCAACTATTTTACCAGAGACCAGCCCGAAGAATTAAAATCGCCCCATGCCGGCAGCGCATTACGGCATGTCAAAAAACAATTTTTTAGGCGTTTTGCCGCCGCCGCACGTTAATCGTTACCTTGGCCTTGCCGCAAATCCTTGCCAATTGTCATTTTTCTAACCGGATCGCCCAGCCCATGCCCCGCTTTTTCTGCCCCGACTCCCTCGCCATCGGCATGACGCTGGCCCTGCCCGACCAGGTCGCGCATCATGTCCAGGTGATCCGGATGCAGCTGGGCAATCCGATCACGCTGTTCAACGGCCAGGGCGGTGAATATACGGCGGTCATCACCCAGATGGAAAAGAAACGCGTGCACGCCGAGGTCAAGACCTTCTCGCCGCGCGAAGCCGAGTTGTCTTACGCCGTGACGTTGGCGCAGGCGCTGCCGGAAGCCTCGAAGATGGACTGGATCATCGAAAAGGCCATGGAACTGGGCGTGGCCGCGATCCAGCCGCTGGCGGCGCAGCGCTGCGTGGTGCGACTCAACAGCGAACGTGCCGAAAAGAAACAGAGCCATTGGCAAGGCATCATCCAGGCTGCCGCAGAACAAAGCGGCCGCAACCGCCTGGCGCATCTGGCGCCGCTCACCGAATTCAACAGCTGGATCGGCCAGAGCGACCTGCACAAGCGCATCCTGCTGTCGCCGCGCGGCGAGCAATCGTTGTCCGACTGGGCACGCCACCACCCGGCGCAAGCGCTGAGCCTGGTAATCGGCCCCGAAGGCGGCTTTACCGAAGCCGAAGAAAACCTCGCCTGCGCCCAGGGCGCGCTGATGCTATCGATGGGACCGCGCGTGCTGCGCACCGAAACCGCCGGCCTGAGCGCCCTCGCGGCAATCAATGCAATCTGGGGCGAGATGTAACAGGCATCAGCTGGCAGCAGCCGGGCAGGAACGCAGACGCCCCACGACAGCGCCCGGCTGCACCAAAATCTGACCGCAGCACCGGTTTCTCAAGGTCCACAGCGCCAGATCGACGCAAAATCCACGTTCCCCTTCAGTAACCTTTCCCCCCGGCGCATCAATCGTAGCGCCCTCCATTTATCGTGGAAGTCGCTCCGCACAAGGATCGCGACCTCCCACCTGACATTTTCAGCCCAGCTGGCACGCTACCTGCTTAATATTTTTCATCTTGTATTCAAGAATGAATATATCCATGTCAGCAAATATCCTGTCTCACCGTGCCTCTTCGAATTCCGCCATACCGCAGCGGACCATCGCCGATTTATTGGCCTCCTATCGCACCGGCAACCTCAAGCCGAGCAAGCTGATCGGCGACCTGTTGATGCAGATCGAGCAGTCCGACCGCACCGAGGTCTGGATCCATCGCGTGCCTTCCAAGACGCTCAGACAACAGGCCGCCGCACTCGACCTGATGCTGCAGATCAAGGGTGAAGCGGTATTCGACACGATGCCGCTGTTCGGCATCCCGTTTGCGGTGAAAGACAACATTGACGTCGCCGAACTGCCGACCACCGCCGCCTGCCCTGAATTCAGCCATGTGCCGCAAGTCAGCGCCACCGTGGTGGCGCGCCTGCAGAAAGCCGGCGCCCTGCTGATCGGCAAGACCAATCTCGACCAGTTCGCCACCGGACTGGTAGGCGTTCGTTCGCCCTACGGCGCGGTGCGCAACGCGTTGCAGCCGGATTACGTATCGGGTGGTTCCAGCTCCGGTTCCGCCGTTGCGGTCGCGCTGGGACAAGTCGTGTTTTCGCTTGGCACCGACACCGCCGGCTCGGGACGCGTGCCGGCGGCCTTCAACAACCTGGTCGGTCTCAAACCGACGCGCGGCCTGCTCAGCGGCAGGGGCATGGTGCCGGCCTGCCGTACGCTCGATTGCGTTTCCATCTTTGCGCACGATGTTGCCGATGCCTGGCGCGTGCTGCAAAGCGCGGCCGGTTTCGACGCTGCCGACGCCTACTCGCGCACGCCTGCCATGCTCGGCGTCAAGCGCCGCGGCTATCGCATTGCCATACCGGCCAAGCCGGAGTTCTATGGCGACGACCAGGCCAGGCTCGCCTTCGAACAGGCGTTGGAAAAAGTCGCTGCCATGCCCGGTGTCAGCATCACGCGCATTCCTTTCGACGCCTTCACCGAAGCCGCGCAACTGCTGTACCAGGGCCCGTGGGTAGCCGAACGACGCGCCGCGCTGGGAGATTTTTACGACGCCAACAATGCTGCGATCCATCCTGTGGTCAGGGAGATCACCGCGCAGGCCGACAAGTTCGGCGCAGTCGACGCCTTCAACGGTCAATACCGCCTGGCCGAGCTGCGCCGCGAAGCCGAAAACCTGCTGCACAACACCGACCTGCTGCTGGTGCCGACCACCACCACGATGCCGACCATCGCCGAGGTGGAGGCCGATCCGGTGGTGCGCAATTCCGAGCTCGGCTACTACACCAACTTCGTCAACCTGATGGACATGGCGGCGCTGGCGATCCCCGCCGTTTGGCGCAAAGACGGCCTGCCTGCGGGAATCACGCTGATCGGTCCGGCCGGCTCCGACCATTTGCTGGCCGAAGCCGGCGCGCAGTTCCAGCACTTGCTCGGCGGCCCAGCGCAAGCCGACGCCGTGGCCGCTGCGCCGCTGCCCTTCAATGAACCGACCCTCAAGGTCGGCGTGGTCGGCGCGCATCTGAGCGGCCAGCCGCTGAACTGGCAACTGCTGGAAGCCGGTGCGCGTCTGCATGCCAGCACCACCACAAGCAAACACTACCGTCTCTACGCACTCGCCAACACCACGCCGGCCAAGCCTGGACTCGTACGTACCCATGGAGATGACGGCGCCGCCATCCTCACCGAAGTCTGGGAAATGCCGCTGCGCAATTTCGGCAGCTTCGTCGCCGCCATTCCGGCACCGCTCGGCATTGGCACCATGGAGCTGGCCGACGGCAGCAGCGTCAAGGGCTTCATCTGCGAACCGGCGGCACTCGACAGCGCGCGCGACATCACCGGGTACGGCGGCTGGACCGCGTATCTCGCTGCAAAAATCTGAACAATTTTCCGCCCCCACCTCACGGAGCCAGCATGAAAAAGACAGCATACCCGGACACGACGAACACTCCCGCCATGCAGGCAACGCAGATTGAATCGGGAGTGGAGTCCAGGCAACGCCGTCGCTTCCTCGGCGCCGCCGGCACGGTCGCGACCACGCTGGCGCTGGGCGGCGCACCGGCCATCCTGCGCGCGCAAAGCGTGCCGATCCGCATCGGCTACTGGCCCGTCGCCGCCGGCCTGCCCTTCTATGCAGCAGTCGAAGCCGGCTACTTCAAGGAAGCCGGCCTCGATGTGCAACCGATCAAATTCGCCGGCGCCCAGCAGGTGATGGAAGCCATGCTGTCGGGTCGCGCCGACGGTTCGGCCAACGGCACCGGCGCCGGCAACCTGGCCATCGGCGAGATCGCCCAGCCCGGCCTGTTCAAGATCTTCGCCACCAATCCTAGCAATGCCCAATATGTGCTCGACGAGTTCCTGGTGCCGAAAGACAGCATCATCAAATCGATCGCCGAACTCAAGGGCAAGAAGGTCGCCTCCGGTCCCGGCATACAGAACGTCACGTTGGCCAAGACCGTGCTCGAACGCGCAGGCGCCACCGGCGCCACTGTCACCGAACTGCCGATCGGCCAGCACGTCGCCGCGCTCGCCGCCGGCCAGGTCGATGCGGTCTACACGCTGGAGCCGACCGGCACCATCGGCCGCATGAACAACACTACCCGCGTGCTGGAAGCCGGCGTCATCGCCAAGTACATCCTCGGCAATCCGAACGCGCCATGGCACGGCGGCGCAGCGGCGCTGACCACCGAGTTCATCAAGAAGCATCCGGCCGAAGCCAAAAAATACATCGCCGCCTACACCCGCGGCATCGAACTGATCCGCAAGACGCCCGACAAGGCGCGTCCTTACCTCAAGGGCTACACCGCCATCGAAGGCTCGCTCACCAATGAAGTGCCGCTGGCCTCCTACATGCTGTACAACGAATTCAAGGCCAGCGACGTCGCCTACTTCCAGAAGTTCTACGACCTGTTCGTCGACAAGGGCATCTTCGCCTCGCGCGTGATGGTGGATTCGCTGCTCTACAAGGGTTGATCATGGCCGACTCCCTCACCGTTGAAGGTGCCTCGAAGCCGGGCACCGCAGCCACTCCGATGGCTGAAAACAAAGTAGCGCCAGTTACCAGAAAACGCCGCACGCTGTCCTCCTTCGGCAAGCTCCTGCCCATCGTCGGCCCGATCGCCCTGTTCATCATCTGGGACCTGGTGGTGCGCGCCGGCTGGATCAAGGCGATCCTGCTGCCGACGCCTGCGGCCACACTGATCACGCTGGTCAACGGCCTGGCCGGCGGCCCCCTGCTGCTGGATTTCCTGGTGACGGTGATGCGCACGCTGGAAGCCTTCCTCATCGCCGCCGTGGTCGGCGTGCCGCTCGGCGTTCTGCTGGGGAGCAATGAGCGCGCTTATCGCAGCGTGGAGTTCCTGATCGACTTTTTCCGCTCGACGCCGTCGTCGGCGCTGATTCCGCTGTTCCTGCTGATCTTCGGCGTGTCGGACATCAACAAGGTCGCCATCGCCGCCTTCGGCGCGCTGCTGATCGTGCTGTTCAACAGCGCCTACGGCGTACTCAACGCCCGCAAGCAGCGTGTGATGGCGGCCAAGGTCATGGGCGCCTCGCGCTGGCAGATTTTCAAGGATGTGCTGCTGTGGGAAAGCCTGCAACCGACCTTCGTCGGGCTGCGCAGCGCAGTGTCGATGGCGCTGGTGATCGTGATCGTGGCCGAGATGTTCATCGGTTCCGAAAACGGTCTCGGCCACAAGATCATCGACGCCCAGCAAGTGTTGAACGTGCGCGAAATGTACGCCGCGATCCTGGCCGCCGGCGCGCTCGGCTATGCCCTGAACGTGGTGTTCATCGTGATCGAAAAACGTATCGTCCACTGGAGCGGAAGATGAGCGTCGTCCTTTCCCCGAAATTGAAGCATGAAGAGCCGGTGGTCCCGTTCGTTCCCGGTCCGCCAGGGACCCACATCACGATCCGCGGCCTGACCAAATATTTCGCCGGCTGGCCGCTGTACGAGGATTTCAACCTCGACATCCCCAAGGGAAAAATCGTCTCGGTATTCGGACCCAACGGCTGCGGCAAGTCAACGCTGATCAACATGATCGCGGGGCTGATCCCAATCGATTCGGGCCAGATCCTGTTCGACGGCAAATCGCTGGCCGACACCAAGATCGGCTATGTCTTCCAGAACTACCGCGAAGCGATGTTCCCGTGGCTGCGCACTATCGACAACATCGCCTATCCGCTCAAGCTGGAAGGCAAATCCAAGGTCGAGATCGACCGCCGCGTGGAAGAACTGGTGGCCTCCTTCGACGTCAAGTTCGACCTCACCCGCTATCCGTATGAAATGTCCGGCGGCCAGCAGCAGACCGCTTCCATCATGCGCGCGCTGGCGCCGGGACCGGAGGTGCTGTTCCTAGACGAACCGTTCTCCGCGCTCGACTTCGAGATGACGCTGTTCATCCGCGAAAAGCTGCAGGAGGTCTTCATGCAGACCGGCACCACCATGATGCTGGTCTCGCACGACCTGGAAGAAGCGGTCTACCTCGCGGACGAGATTTTGCTGCTGACCAAGCGCCCGACCAAGGTGGCACACATCCTGCGTTACGACGATGCCCGTCCGCGCACGGTGGAGACGCTGACGCAGCCGCGCTTCATCGACGCCAAGAAGATGAGCCTGGAGATTTTCCAGACCGAAGTCCGGCGCGAGGCCACTGCCCAGCCGCCGAAATAAACCCTTTTTCAGCACCACTTTGCCAACAACACCACCAACGTTTCCCTGACGTTTTCCTAACTGGAGCCAAAGATGAACAACCGTCGTGACTTTCTCAAACTGACCGGCGCCGCCGCGCTGGGCTCGGCATTTCCACTGGACCTGCTGGCTGCCGCACCGCTGACGGTCGGCTTCATCTATGTCGGCGCGCGCGACGATTTCGGCTACAACCAGTCGCATGCGCAGGCTGCCGCCATCATCAAGAAAATGCCCGGCATCAAGGTCATCGAAGAAGAGAAAGTCCCGGAAACCGTGGCCGTGCAAAAGACCATGGAAGCCATGATCCAGCAGGACGGCGCATCGCTGATCTTTCCGACCTCGTTCGGTTACTTCGATCCGCACGTGCTGAAAGTCGCGGAGAAATATCCCAAGGTGCGCATCGCCCATTGCGGCGGCCTGTGGACGCAAGGCAAGCATCCACTGAACGTCGGCAGCTTCTTCGGCTACATCGAGGAATGCGAATACCTGTCCGGCGTGGTCGCCGGCCACATGAGCAAATCGAAGAAGCTGGCCTTCATCGCCGCCAAGCCTATCCCGCAGGTGCTGCGCAACATCAACGCCTTCACGCTGGGCGCGCAGTCGGTCGATCCGTCGATCACCACGCGCGTGATCTTCACCGGCGACTGGTCGCTGCCGGTCAAGGAAGCCGAAGCCGCCAACAGCCTGATCGATCAGGGTTGCGACGTCATCACCTGCCACGTCGACGGCCCCAAGGTCATCGTCGAAACCGCCGAGAAGCGCGGCGTCATGACCTGTGGTTATCACGCCAGCCAGGCTGCGCTCGCGCCCAAGGGCTATCTCACCGGCGCCGAATGGAACTGGGCCACGCCTTATGCCGACATCGTCAAGGCCACGCTGGAAGGCAAGCCGATGATCAACTTCCTGCGCGGCGGCCTGAAGGACAACTTCGTCAAGATGTCGCCTTACGGCGCCAACGTCAGTGCCGCCGCGAAGAAGAAGGCCGACGACGTCAAGGCGCAGATGCTGGCCGGCAAATTCCAGATCTTCAAGGGCCCGATCAAGGACAACAAGGGCGCAGTCGTGATCCCGGCCGGCACCACGCAAATCCAGACTGACGTCGCACTGGAGAAGATGAATTATCTGGTGGCCGGCGTCGTCGGTCAGGTATGAAAACTGCTTAACGCCATGTGAGGCCCGGCACGTTGCGACGACGAAAACATCTCGCCGCAACGTGCGGACGACATCCAATTTTTTCGCCATCCATCGTTCATTGATCGCCATGACCACATCCGACCGTGCGAACGACCGTGTTTTCATCTTGCAGTTGAAGGCGCATCTCGGCGTGGCGCTGGCGCCGGTGTTGCCGACGCTGTGCGCACTGAGCGGCGCACTGTTGCTGTTCGTGTTGTTTCTTCTGGTGCAGGGCAAGCCCGCTACCGAAGCTTGCCTGCTGATCTTCCAGGGCGCCTTTGGCTCCATGTTCGCCTGGCAGAATACCTTGCAACGCGCCGCGCCCTTGCTGTTGACCGCACTATGCGTAGCGCTGCCGGCACGCGTCGGCCTGATCGTCATTGGCGGCGAAGGTGCGCTGGCGATGGGAGGATTGTTTGCCGCCGTGCTTCCCTCTTTTTTACCCGTGCTGTCTCCTTGGATCATGCTGCCGGCCATGGCCATCGCGGCAATGATCGCCGGCGGACTCTGGATCGCGCTGTGTGGCGCTCTGCGCCAATGGCGCGGTGTCAACGAAACCATCTCCAGCCTGCTGCTTTCGTATATCGCGGTGGCGCTGTTCAAACATCTGGTCGAAGGCCCGCTGCGCGATCCGGCCAGTCTCAACAAGCCGTCGACAGTGCCGCTGCCGGACGCCTATCTGATCAATCCGCTGCCCGGCCTCGACGTGCACTGGGGATTGGTGTGGGGTGCGCTGGCTTGCGTGGCGGCGTGGATATTCCTGCGCCATAGCGTGACCGGTTTCGCCATGGCGATTGCCGGTGGCAACGGCCGTACCGCACGCCTGGTCGGCCTGCCGGTCAATCGACTGGTCGTGATCGCCTGCGCCATGGGCGGCGCTGCAGCGGGTCTGGCCGGCATGTTCGAAGTCACTGCCGTGCATGGCAGCGCCAACAGCGCGCTGCTGGCCGGCTACGGATTCAGCGGCATCCTGGTGGCCTTTGCGGCGCGCCAGAATCCGCTCGCCATCATCGTCTGCGCGGTCGTCATCGGCGGCGTCGAAGCCAGCGGCAGCCTGCTGCAACGCCGCCTCGACCTGCCCGACGCCACCACGCTGGTGTTGCAGGGACTGCTGTTCTGCAACTTGCTGGCGTGGGAAGCGATCACCGGTCGCCTCGGCGCATTGAAGATGCGCTGGCAGCAACAGGCGCACCCCTTGCCGGCCACTGTCGCGGAGACCAGCCATGGTTGATTTCGATTTCACCACGCTGCTGCTGGCCTTGTTCGCCGGCGCGATCCGCGTCGGCACACCTTTCCTGTTCGTCAGCCTGGGCGAATGCCTGACCGAAAAAGGCGGCCGCGTGAATCTCGGCCTGGAAGGCATCCTGGTCTGCGGTGCGATGACCGGTTATGCGGTGTCCTTCTTCTCCGGCTCGGCCTGGCTGGGCGTGCTGGCAGCCGGCCTATCCGGCATGCTGCTCGGCGCCTTGCACGGGCTGGTGTGTTCGCTGCCGCGCGTCAACGACATCGCCTTCGGCATCGCCCTGATGCTGCTCGGCACCGGCCTTGCCTTCTTCCTCGGCAAGCCGTTCATCCAGCCGCAGGCGACGATGCTGCCCTCGATCGACCTCGGCAGCTGGAGCAGCAATCCGCATCTGCATCACGCGCTGGAAATCAATGCCCTGTTCCTGATCGGCGTGCTGTTGGCTGCCGCCTTGCAATGGGGCCTGTCGAGCACCAGCTGGGGCCTGGCGCTGCGCCTGGTCGGCGACCATGCCGAGACCGCGCGTGCGCTCGGCTATCGCATCAACCTGACGCGCGTCGTCGCGACGGCCTGCGGCGGTTTCCTGGCGGCGGTGGGCGGCGCCTATCTTTCGCTTTATTACCCCGGCAGCTGGAACGAAGGCCTGTCCAGCGGACAGGGCCTGATGGCAGTGGCGCTGGTGATCTTTGCACGCTGGCAGCCGCTGCGCTGCCTGTTGGCGGCGCTGCTGTTCGGCGCTGCCGGAGCACTGGGTCCGGCCTTGCAGGCGGTCGGCGTGACCTCCGGCTATTACCTGTTCAACGCCGCGCCTTATGCGCTGACCTTGCTGATCATGATCATTACCTGCCGCCCCGACCGCACCCTGTCGAGCGCGCCGGGCGAGCTCAGCCTTACCCGATAAATCAGGAGAAACCAATATGTCCGAATTGTTCATCCAGTCCGAACCTTACCCGTGGCCTTACGACGGTGCGCTGACGCCGGCCAATACCGCGCTGATCGTGATCGACATGCAGACCGACTTCTGCGGCATCGGCGGCTACGTCGACAAGATGGGCTACGACCTGTCGCTCACGCGCGCGCCGATCGCACCCATCAAGAGCGTGCTGAGCGCCATGCGTGCCGGCGGCTACACCATCATCCATACCCGCGAAGGCCATCGCCCCGACCTGTCGGACCTGCCCGCCAACAAACGCTGGCGTTCGCGCCGGATCGGCGCCAACGGCGCCGGCATTGGCGATGACGGCCCCTGCGGCAAGATCCTCGTGCGCGGCGAACCAGGCTGGGACATCATTCCCGAACTGGCGCCTATCACCGGCGAAATCGTCATCGACAAGCCCGGCAAGGGTTCGTTCTGCGCCACCGACCTGGAGCTGGTGCTGCGCACGCGCGGGATCCGCAACCTGATCCTGACTGGCATCACCACCGATGTCTGCGTCCACACCACCATGCGCGAAGCCAACGACCGCGGCTTCGAATGCGTGATGCTGGCCGACTGCTGCGGCGCCACCGACCACAACAATCACCTGGCGGCGCTGTCGATGATCAAGATGCAGGGCGGCGTATTCGGCGCGGTGTCGGACTCGTCATCGCTGTTGCAAGCGATCGGGAAATAACCATGCACGCGCTCGAGCTGGAAGTCATCGGCGCCGGCAAATCCTTCGGCGAATTTCGCGCGCTGGATGAGGTCTCGATCAAGATCAAGGCCGGCACCATCCATGCGCTGCTGGGCGAAAACGGCGCGGGTAAGAGTACGCTGGTCAAAGGCCTGGTCGGCTACAGCCCGCTTGACCAGGGCATCATCCAGGCCGACCGCCGCGAGGTGGATATCCGCGGCCCGCGCGTGCCCAACACGCTCGGCATCGGCATGGTGTACCAGCACTTCACGCTGGCGCCGAGCCTGTCCGTGGCCGAGAACCTGCTGCTGGCGCGCGGCCTTGCGCGCTGGCGCATCCACTGGAACCTGGAGCGCCAGGCGCTGGAAGAATTCATGGAGGCGATGCCGTTCCGGCTCGACCTTGACCGCCTCATCAGCAGCCTGTCCGCCGGTGAAAAGCAGAAGCTGGAAATCCTCAAGCAACTCTATCTGCGCCGCCGCCTGCTGATCCTCGACGAACCGACCTCGGTGCTCACGCCGCAGGAAGCCGACGAAGTGCTGGGACTGATGCGCGACCTGACGCGCCGCCAGGAACTTACCGTGCTGATGATCACGCACAAGTTCCATGAAGTCACCGCGTATGCCGACGACGTCACGGTGCTGCGCAAGGGACGACTGGTCGGCAGCACGGCGGTGGCCGACACCAGTCCCGCCGAACTCGCACATTGGATGATGGGGCAGGCGCGCGTCGAAAAGCTGATCGTAGCGCGCCCTCCGGTGCCTGCCGATGCGCCGGTCGGCCTGAAGGTGGATTCTCTACTTGTCCTCAATGACCGCGGCGTCACGGCCGTCAAGGCGCTGTCGCTGCAAGTCAAGCGCGGCGAAATCGTCGGCCTGGCCGGCATCTCCGGCAACGGCCAGAAAGAACTGGTGGAAGCCCTGCTCGGCCAGCGCCGCCGCTTGTCCGGCACGGTACAGATCAACGGCGCCGATTACCAGGCCAGCCGCACTGAGATGCGCGAGCGCAAAGTCTTTGCGTTGCCGGAAGAGCCGCTGCGCAACGCCTGCATCGCCGGCATGAACGTCGCCGAGAACATGGCCCTGCGCAATTTCGACGTGGCGCCGTTCCGCCGCGGCGGCTGGCTGCGCTGGAGCGTCAATCGCGCCGCCATGCGCAAGCAGGCGCAGGCCTTGATCGCCGCCTTCAACGTCAAACCGCCGCTGCCGGAGCGCGCCATCGGCACACTCTCGGGCGGCAACGTGCAACGCGCCGTGCTGGCGCGCGAGCTGGGTGATTCGACCAGACAGGAAGATGCGGTGAACGTACTGATCGTCGCCAATCCTGTGTTCGGACTGGATTTCGCCTCGGTCGCCGATATCCATGCGCGGCTGTTGCAGGCGCGCGCGTTGGGCACCGCGATCCTGCTGGTCAGCGAAGATCTGGATGAATTGCTGGAGTTGTCCGACCGCATCCTTGTGATGACCGACGGCGCCGTCGTGCATGCGACTGATGCGGCCGGCGCCGACCGCGCCGAATTGGGACGCTGGATGGCCGGGCACGGCCAGCATACGGAAGGATCCGCACACAATATTCAACTGGAGACCGCATGATCACCGTCGACGCCATTCCCTATCCTTACCAATTCGACAGCCGTCACACGGCACTGGTGGTGATCGACATGCAGCGCGATTTTGTCGAGGAAGGCGGCTTCGGCAGCGTGCTCGGCAATGACGTGCGGCCGCTGACGCTCATCGTGCCGACGGTGGCGACACTGCTGGCGCTGGCGCGCGAACAAGACATGCTGGTGGTGCACACGCGTGAATCGCATTTACCGGATCTGTCCGATTGTCCACCGGCCAAACTCAGGCGCGGCAATCCCACGCTGGGCATCGGCGATGAAGGCCCGATGGGCCGCATCCTGGTGCGCGGCGAACCGGGCAACCAGATCCTGCCGCTGCTGGCGCCGCAAGACGGCGAGCTGGTGATCGACAAACCAGGCAAGGGCGCGTTCTACGCCACCGACCTGCACGCGCAATTGCAGGCGCGCGGCATCACCCATCTGCTGTTTGCCGGCGTCACCACCGAAGTCTGCGTGCAGACCTCGATGCGCGAAGCCAATGACCGCGGCTATGAATGCCTGATCGTCGAAGACGCCTGCGCCAGCTACTTCCCTGTCTTCCATCAGGCCACGCTGGCCATGCTGACCGCCCAGGGCGGCATCGTCGGCTGGCAAGCGCCGCTATCCGCTTTGCAGACCGCACTCGAAGAAATCGCCGGAGCATCCGCATCATGAATCCGCAAGTCAATCTGCCGCACATCGTGGAAGAAGTCGAACAAGCCTTCGCCGACTACGAACATGCCCTCCTGACCCACGACGTGGCCGCGCTGGACCGCTGGTTCTGGTACGACCCGCAGACGGTGCGCTATGGCGTCGGTGAAATCCTGCTGGGCGGCGAGGCGATCCGCCAATACCGCCAGGCCTGCGCGCCGGTGCATCCCTCGCGCAAGCTGCATCGCACGGTGGTCACGACCTTCGGCAGCGATTATGCTACTGTCAGCACCGAATTTACCGGCGAAGACTCCGACAAGATCGGCCGCCAGATGCAAACCTGGGTGCGCATGGACACCGGCTGGCGTATTGTCGCGGCCCATGTCAGCCTGATGTTGTGAACAGGTTTTAAGATAGTTGTTTTCGATTTCTTCTTTGTATTGACGACGTTCCGCCATGACCGTAACTGCTGCAAATCCGCTTGCTGAACAGGTTTACAACCGGCTCAAGGAAGACATTTTCAATTTCCGCCTGCTGCCCGGGGACAACTTTACCGAGACCGAAATGGCGCTGTCCTACGGCGTCTCGCGCACGCCCTTGCGCGACGCCTTGTTCCGCATGCAGCGCGAAGGTTATCTGGACGTCGGCTTCCGGCGTGGCTGGAAGGTGCGGCCGATCGACTTCGACCGTCTCGACAATCTCTACGACCTGCGCATCGTGCTGGAAATGGCGGCGCTTGAGCGTCTGTGCCAGAATCCCGATCCTTCGCCGGGCCTGCTGGCGCTGAACGCCGTCTGGCTGGTGCCGGAAGACCAACGCGAAAGTGAAGCCGTCAAGGTCGCCGAGCTCGATGAGAGCTTCCACACCAACCTGGTCGCCGCCGCCGGCAACGAAGAAATGACCCGCATCCATACCGAGGTGACCGAGAAAATCCGCATCGTGCGCCGGCTCGACTTTCTCAAGAAGAACCGGGTGCTGGCAACCTATGAAGAGCACGGCAAGATCCTCAAGCTGATCGCCAAACGCAAGGCGACAGAAGCGCAAATCCTGTTGCGCGCCCACATCACGCAAAGCAAGCTGGAAGTGCGCAAGATCACCATCTGGATGCTGGCGGAGGCGCGCCAGGAACAATTGAAAACACTACCTTAGCGGCCGGACCAACTCCCTCCGCCGCCTCGCCCAAGTTTACAGACGCAAAGTCATGAACATGCTGTTCGGATCTTCTTCGTAAGTCCCGAACGGCCCGCAGTAGACGAAACCCACACTCTCATACAGTTGCCGGGCCGGTTTGAATGCATCGAACGATCCAGTCTCGAGGCTGAGACGTTCATAGCCGCGCGCCTTGGCTTGCCCGATGATGTGCGCCAGCATCGCCCGGCCGGCGCCTTTGCGGCGTAGCGCGTGAGGGGTGCGCATGGATTTGATCTCGCCGTGCACACGATCGAGTTCCTTGAGCGCGCCGCAACCGATCAGTTGCGCATCCTTCCAAACCGTCCAGAACGTGATGTCCGGGCTGCGCAGCTTGTCGAGATCGAGCGCGTGGACGCTTTCCGGCGGCGAGATTTCGCGCATATTGCGCAAATGTTCTTCGAGCAAGGCGTGGATGGCGGGGCGCGAAAGATCGTCGACTTCTATGTGCATCTCTGCTTCCTTGGAGGTTGGAGTCTGTTGTACGAAGTTCTGAGGGATTCGACCATTATGCCCATGGTTGAGCAGGATGGCATTGGCGGCGCACAACATTTCCTATTTGAAATATTTGTAATTTGATCAACTCCGTTCAAAAACCACCTCGCCGGCCAGCGCGTTACGGTGGCGCGGCTTCTGCTGCCGCTTGTTTCCCGCCGTTTCACCGCCAAATCAGGGGTAGGCCTCCGAAAACATTTATAATGGAAGGCTTTTGCAACGGCATCACTTTTAACCTCTTCCATGAAGGTATTTCGCGGACTTCCCAATGCTGAATCGCGTGCGCCCTGCGCGCTGACGATCGGCAACTTCGACGGCGTGCACCGTGGCCACCAGGCGCTGCTGGCGCAGGTGCGCGAAGCTGCAACCCGCCTGAACCTGGATGCCGCCGTGATGACGTTCGAGCCACATCCGCGCGAGTTCTTCGCGCAACTGGCCGGCATCCCGGAAAAAGCCCCGCAACGCATCGCCAACCTGCGCGACAAGCTGCAATCGCTATCCAACGCCGGTGTCGACCGCGTGATCGTCGAACATTTCAACAGCAAATTCGCTTCCCTGTCGCCGCAAGACTTCATCGAAAAGATCCTGATCCAGGGCCTGCACGTGCGCTGGCTGCTGGTCGGGGAAGATTTCTGCTTCGGTTCGCGCCGCGCCGGCAATATCCAGACGCTGATCGACGCCGGCAAGCAGTACGGCTTTGAAGTGCACACCATGCCGAACGTGAACAACGATGGCGTGCGGATTTCGTCGTCGGCGATCCGCGCGGCGCTGGCCCAGGCGGACTTCCCGCATGCGCGCCAGTTGCTGGGCCATTCGTATGCGATTTCCGGCCACGTGGTGCACGGCAAGAAGCTCGGCCGCACCATCGGTTTCCCGACGCTGAACATGCGCGTGCGCCACAAGCATCCGGCGCTGTCGGGGATATTCATCGTGCGCGTCCATGGGCTCGGCGACAAGCCATTGCCGGCCGTCGCCAGCCTGGGCGTGCGCCCGACCGTGGACGACAGTGGCCGCGTACTGCTGGAAACGCATATCTTCGATTACAGCGGTGACTGCTACGGCAAACTGTTGCGCGTGGAATTCCTGAAAAAGATACGCGACGAAGAGAAATACGTCGATCTGCCGACATTGACGGCAGCCATTGAGCGCGATGCGCAACAGGCGCGCGCCTGGTTCAAGGAACAGGCGAGTTTCGCCGTCTCCGCCACCGACCGAATTTGACGCTGGCCCGCCCCGCTCGCCGGCATTGATCTGCGGCGACGCTTCATCAGTATCAACAGCCGGATGAGCCGCTTCAGCCGTCACCGATTTCCAGAATTTAACTGAAAACAACTTATGTCGAACAACGAATCTTCCAAGCCAAACAAGCCGGGCAAACCTGAAGGCAAACCTGTGAGCAAGTATCCGGTCAACATGACCGAGACCGCTTTCCCGATGCGTGGCGACCTCGCCAAGCGCGAGCCGCAATGGGTCAAGGAATGGCAAAGCAAGAAGCTGTACCAGCGCATCCGCAAGGCCTCGGCCGGTCGCCCGAAGTTCATCCTGCACGACGGTCCTCCGTACGCCAACGGTGAAATCCACCTGGGCCACGCCGTCAACAAGATCCTGAAGGACATGATCGTCAAGGCCCGCAACATGGCCGGCTTCGACGCGCAATACGTGCCGGGCTGGGATTGCCACGGCATGCCGATCGAAATCCAGATCGAAAAGAAATACGGCAAGAACCTGCCGGTGGCTGAAGTGCAAGCCAAGGCGCGCGCTTACGCCAACGAGCAGATCGAGCTGCAAAAGAAGGACTTCATCCGCCTGGGCGTATTGGGCGAATGGGACAATCCATACAAGACCATGAACTTCTCCAACGAAGCCGACGAGCTGCGCGCGCTCGGCACGATCCTGGAGAAGGGTTACGTCTATCGCGGCCTGAAGCCGGTCAACTGGTGTTTCGACTGCGGCTCCGCATTGGCGGAAGCGGAAGTGGAATACCAGGACAAGCGCGATCCGGCCATCGACGTCGGCTTCCCGTTTGCGGAACAGGACAAGATCGCCAAGGCCTTCGGCCTGGACAAGCTGCCAACCGACAAGGGTTACGTCGTCATCTGGACCACCACGCCATGGACCATCCCGTCCAACCAGGCGCTGAACGTGCACCCGGAATTCGACTACGCGCTGGTGCAGACCGAGCGCAACGGCGAGCCGACGCTGCTGATCCTGGCCAATGACCTGGTCGAATCCTGCCTGCAACGCTACGGCCTGGAAGGCAAGGTCATCGCTACCACCAAGGGTGAAGCGCTGTCGCTGATCGCCTTCCACCATCCGCTGGCAACCGCCGACAAGGGCTATGACCGCCTGTCGCCGATCTACCTGGGCGACTACGTGACCGCCGACAGCGGCACCGGCATCGTCCACTCGGCACCAGCGTACGGTATCGAAGACTTTATCTCGTGCAAGGCGCATGGCATGAAGGACGACGACATCATCAGCCCGGTCATGGGCGATGGCCGCTACGCGTCATCGCTGCCGCTGTTTGCCGGACTGACGATCTGGGAAGCGTCCAAGCCGATCTGCGCCAAGCTGGAAGAAACCGGAGCGCTGTTCAAGCTGGTGATGTTCGACCACAGCTACATGCATTGCTGGCGCCATAAGACGCCGATCATCTATCGCGCGACGTCGCAATGGTTCGCCAGCATGGACAACACGCCGAAAGACGGCGGCAAGAGCCTGCGCGAAACTGCGCTGCAGGGCATCGAAGACACCGCTTTCTTCCCGGCATGGGGCAAGGCGCGCCTGCACGGCATGATCGCCAACCGTCCCGACTGGACGCTGTCGCGCCAACGCCAATGGGGCGTGCCGATGGCCTTCTTTGTGCACAAGGAAACCGGCCTGCTGCATCCGCGCACGCCCGAGCTGCTGGAACAGATCGCCCTGCGCATCGAACAGAGCGGTATCGAGGCATGGCAGGCGCTGGATCCGAAGGAATTGCTGGGCGACGAAGCCGATCAATACCTGAAGAACAAGGACACGCTGGACGTCTGGTTCGATTCCGGTTCGACGCATCAGACCGTGCTGCGCGGCTCGCACAAGCAAGAACTGCAATTCCCCGCCGACCTGTATCTGGAAGGTTCGGACCAGCATCGCGGCTGGTTCCATTCTTCCTTGCTGACCTCGTCTATGCTGAACGGCCGCGCGCCTTACAAGGCGCTGCTGACGCACGGTTTCGTGGTCGACGGCGAAGGCCGCAAGATGTCGAAGTCGCTCAAGAACGGCGTTGAACCACAAAAGGTTGCCGACTCGCTGGGCGCGGAAATCCTGCGCCTGTGGGTGGCCTCGAGTGATTATTCCGGCGAGATATCGATCTCCGACGAAATCCTCAAGCGCGTAACCGAAGCCTATCGCCGTATTCGCAACACGCTGCGCTTCCTGCTAGCCAACACGGCAGATTTCGACATGGCGAAGAATGCCGTGCCAGTCGCCGAGATGCTGGAAATCGACCGCTATGCGATCGCCAACATGGCCAACCTGCAGAAGGAAATCTTGGCCGATTACGAGACTTACGAGTTCCATCCGGTCGTCTCCAAACTGCAGATGTATTGCTCGGAAGACCTGGGCGGCTTCTACCTCGACATCCTCAAGGATCGCCTGTACACCAGCGGTGTCGATTCGCATGCGCGCCGTTCGGCGCAAACTGCGATCTGGCACATCACCCAGGCGCTGCTGCGCCTGATGGCGCCGACGTTGTCGTTCACGGCGGAAGAAGCCTGGAGCTTCTTCGCCGGCAAGGAAGCCTTTGCCGACAGCAGCGAAACCATTTTCACCCAGACGTATTACACACTGCCGGAAGTGGCGCAGGCCGAGGCGCTGGTCGCCAAGTTCAATGTGCTGCATGAAGTGCGCGCGGCGGTGACCAAGCAACTGGAAGAAGTCCGCATCGCCGGCAACATCGGCTCCTCGCTGCAGGCAGAAGTCGAGCTGAAGGTCAGCGGCGACAAGGTGGCGCTGCTGCAGAGCCTGGGCGACGATTTGAAGTTCGTCTTGATCACCTCGGCGGCGAAGGTCACTGCGGTAGCGACCGAGGCCGACGAAGCCATCGTCGTGACGCCGTCGTCCAATCAGAAATGCGAACGCTGCTGGCATTACCGCGCCGATGTCGGCTCGCACGCCGGGCATGAAGGCCTGTGCGGCCGCTGCGTCGCCAATCTGTTCGGCAGCGGTGAAGACCGCCATTTCGCTTAAGCATCAAGCAAGCCGGCGCGTGAGGAACAACATGCGCCGGTTCTTTCCTTCGCTATCATCCACATCCGTATTCATATCCGTCCTCCATGGCTTCCAATAAAAAACGCCTCATGCCCAGCTCCAGCAACAACAACAGCCTGCTGCCTTGGCTCGGCATTTCGCTGATCATGTTGCTGCTGGATCAGCTGTCCAAGATTACGATCGTCAAACTATTCCACTATGGCGAATCGCGTCCGGTCACCGGATTCTTCAATCTGGTGCTGGTGTACAACAAGGGCGCGGCGTTCAGCTTCCTGGCCACCGAGTCCGGCTGGCAACGCCACCTGTTCACCGCGATCGGCATCGCTGCCGCGATCTATATCGTCTACCTGCTGCGCAAGCACGCCGGCCAACGCATGTTTTGCTGGGCGCTGGCGCTGATCCTGGGCGGCGCGGTCGGCAACGTGATCGACCGGATTTTGTACGGTCATGTGATCGATTTCCTCGACGTCTTCATCGGCAACTGGCACTGGCCGGCTTTCAACATCGCCGATAGTGCGATCTGTGTCGGTGCGGTATTGTTCGTGCTGGATGAATTGCGCCGCGTCGGCAAATAGCGTCGCGCGGCAAGGCTGCAGCGATTTTCTTGATTGCTGCGGTCGTCACGATTGAGTTCTATAAGGAGTAAGGCAATGGATCTCGCTGGCAAAAAAATCCTTCTCGGCCTGACCGGCGGCGTGGCCTGCTACAAGGCCGCCGAACTGGCGCGTGGTCTCGGCAAAGCGGGCGCCTCGGTGCAAGTCGTCATGACGCAGGCGGCGACGCAGTTCATCACGACCGTCACCATGCAGGCGCTGACCGGCAATACGGTCTACACCGATCAATGGGATGCGCGCATCGGGAACAACATGCCGCACATCGATCTGACACGCGGCATCGACGCGATCGTGATCGTGCCCTGCTCCACCGATTTCATTTTCAAACTGGCGCACGGCGCTTGCGACGACCTTCTGTCGACCCTGTGCGTTGCGCGTCCGCACGGCGTGCCGCTGATGATCGCTCCGGCGATGAACGTCGAGATGTGGCAGAACCCGGCGACCCGGCGCAACATCGCGCAGGTGCAGCAGGATGGCATCAAATTGCTCGGCCCTGATTCGGGCGACCAGGCCTGCGGTGAAGTCGGCTATGGCCGCATGCTGGAGCCCGGGCAACTGCTGGAAGAAATTGTCGCGGCATTCCAGCCGAAGTTGCTGGCCGGTCGTCGCGTGCTGCTGACCGCCGGTCCAACCTTCGAGCCTATCGATCCGGTACGCGGCATCACCAATCTGTCGTCGGGAAAGATGGGCTATGCGGTGGCGCGTGCTGCCCGTGAAGCCGGCGCAGAAGTCGTGCTGGTGTCGGGACCGACCGCGCTGGACGCGCCTTACGGCATACGTCGCATTGACGTGCAGACGGCGCAGCAAATGCATGACGCGGTGTTCGCCAACATCGCCGGCCAGGATATCTTCGTGGCTGTCGCTGCCGTGGCGGACTGGCGCGTCGCCAACGTCAGCAACCAGAAGCTCAAGAAGAGCGCCGATGACGATAGCCTGAAATTGTCCTTCGAACAGAATGCCGACATCCTCGCCGACGTCGCCGCGTTGCCCGAGCGGCCGTATTGCGTGGGCTTTGCCGCCGAGTCAGAAAACCTGGAGCAATACGGCGCCGCCAAGCGCGTGAAGAAAAACATTCCCCTGCTGGTCGGCAATATCGGTCACCAGACTTTCGGCAAGGATGAGAACGCGCTGACGCTGTTCGACGACAAGGGCCACACCAGCCTGCCGCGCGCCGACAAACAGACGCTGGCGCGGCAACTGGTGCGCGAGATTGCGTATCGCTTGTCCGCAGCAAGGACGCACTGATTTATCACCTCTATTATTTTTGTTCCCATGAAAACCATTGACGTCAAAATCCTCGATCCGCGCATGAAAGACCAACTGCCGGCCTACGCCACCGCCGGCAGCGCCGGACTGGACCTGCGCGCCTGCCTGGACGCGCCGCTGACGATCGCGCCGGGAACCACGCATCTGATCCCGACCGGCCTGGCGATCCACGTGGCCGACCCCGGCTATGCTGCGATCATCCTGCCGCGCAGCGGCCTTGGCCACAAGCACGGCATCGTGCTGGGCAATCTGGTCGGCCTGATCGATTCGGATTATCAAGGTCAGTTGATGGTCTCGACATGGAACCGCGGCCAGACCGAGTTTGTCCTAAACCCCATGGAGCGCCTGGCGCAACTGGTCATCGTGCCGGTCTTGCAGGTCGGCTTCAATGTCGTCGAAGAATTCGACAGCAGCGAACGCGGCGCAGGCGGCTTCGGCAGCACCGGCAAACACTAAGGAGATCACTGGATGCACGCTCGACACCTGGCTTATTGGGGAAAAATAAAAATCGCGCTGGCAGTCATGCCGGCGGCATTGCTCGCAGCATGCGTTACACCGCAGGACAACAATACCGTCAATAAAACGGCGCAATCCACCACGGCGCCGGTCGCCGCCAAGGCGCCGGTGCTGACGCCCGAGCAGAGCGCATTGCGTGCATTGACTGCGCAGCAGGACCGGCTGTACAACGTGGCTGCGCCGCTGTTGACCACCAATGCGCAGCTGTGCCGCGGCAACGCACGCAACCTGCTCGGCTTCACCGCCAAGAACAAGTATTCCTATCCAGGCGAGTTCGCCGATGCGGCGCAGTCGCTGGGCTTCGATGATCGCCTGCAGGTCACGGGTGTGCTGCCCGGCAGCGGCGCCGCCAAGAGCGGTGTGCAGCGTGGCGACGTGCTGGTCGCGGTAGCCGACAAGCCATTGCAGCAAGGCCCGGACGCCGAGCGCCAGGCGGCCAATCTGCTGGGGCCGCTGGTCAGCGGCCGCGCCCCGGTCAAGCTGACCCTGCTGCGCAACAAAGTGCAGCAGACCGCCATCGTGCCGCTGACGCTGGCCTGCGCTTTCAGCATCGAGCTGGGCAACGCGGACAACGTCAACACCTACGCCGACGGCCGTCGTGTACTGATCACGCGGGGCATGTTGAATTTCGCCAAGACCGATGAAGAGCTGGCTTACCTGATCGCCAAGGACATGGCCCACAACTCGCTGGGCCACGCGATTCGCCAGCGCATGGTGGCGACCACCGGCAGCGTCATCGACAACCTGATGCGTGCACGCCCGGATCCGACAGCTGCGGCCGGCACCGGCGGCATTCGCCCGTATCCGCAGGACCTCGACGCGGCAGCCGACAACCTGGCGCTATACATGCTGGTGCGCGCCGGCTACGGCATCGACGGCTATGCGGCGTTCTGGCAGCGGCTGGCGACGCAATATCCGGCTACTGTACCAAGCGGCTACACCGCGCTGCATCCGGGCACGGCCTATCGCATGGCGGCGATCGACAAGTCCTCGCAGGCGCTCAAGGCCAAGCAGGCGGCAGGCAAGCCGCTGACGCCGTGATGTGACGCGCGGATCCCGACGTCCTGTGCTTGCCGCAGGGCGCCCGGGAAGTCCGCAGGTATCCCGCAACTGCAACACCGGCAAATATCGTCTCAGCGCCAAGCGACGTCGCGCACACCGCAAAAAAAGAAAAAGGCCGGAACGGTGAAACGTTCCGGCCTTTTTTGCTTGTCGCTCCCCACATCTCCTGAGAGACGCCAGGACTGCCTGCGGTTTACTCGACTTCCAGCTTCTCTTGCGGCTCTTCCGGCGGCGGCGTCGGATCGTCGCCCTCGGGGAACTCCAGCTTGACCTGATCCTTGTCGTCCAGCTCGACCGTCACGCGACCGCCCGTCACCAGGCGACCGAACAGCAGTTCGTCGGCCAGCGCCTTGCGGATCATGTCCTGGATCAGACGCGACATCGGACGCGCACCCATCAACGGATCGAAGCCCTTCTTGCTCAGGAACTTGCGCAATGCGTCGGAGAATACGGCTTCCACCTTCTTCTCGTGCAGTTGCTCTTCCAGTTGCATCAGGAACTTGTCGACCACGCGCAGGATGATTTCCTCGTCCAGAGCACGGAAGCTGATGATGGCATCCAGGCGGTTACGGAACTCCGGCGTGAACATGCGCTTGATGTCCGCCATCTCGTCGCCGGCCTCCTTCTTGTCGGTGAAACCGATCGAACGCTTTTGCAGGCTTTCTGCACCGGCATTCGTGGTCATCACGATGATGACGTTGCGGAAGTCGGTCTTGCGGCCGTTGTTGTCGGTCAGCGTCCCGTGATCCATTACCTGCAACAGGATATTGAAAATATCCGGATGCGCCTTTTCGATTTCATCGAGCAGCAGCACGGCATGCGGCTTCTTGGTAATCGCCTCGGTCAGCAGCCCGCCCTGGTCGAAACCGACGTAGCCCGGAGGCGCGCCGATCAGGCGACTGACCGCATGACGCTCCATGTATTCGGACATGTCGAAACGAATCAGCTCGATGCCGAGGATGAACGCCAGTTGCTTCGCCACTTCGGTCTTGCCCACGCCGGTCGGACCGGAGAACAGGAACGAGCCGATCGGCTTGTCGGTCTTGCCCAGCCCGGCACGCGCCATTTTGATGGCCGACGCCAGCGCTTCGATGGCAGGATCCTGGCCGAACACCACGTTCTTGAGGTCGCGATCAATCGTTTGCAGCTTGGTGCGGTCGTCCTGGTTGACCGATTGCGGTGGAATGCGCGCAATCTTGGAAATGATTTCCTCGATCTCGGACTTGCCGATGGTCTTTTTCTGCTTCGACTTCGGCAAGATGCGCTGTGCTGCACCGGCTTCGTCGATCACGTCAATCGCCTTGTCGGGCAGATGACGGTCATTGATGAAGCGTGCGGCCAGTTCGGCTGCCGAGGTCAGCGCCGACGCGGAATACTTGACGCCGTGATGTTCTTCAAACTTGGACTTCAGGCCACGCAGAATCTGGATGGTCTGTTCCACGGTCGGCTCGTTGACGTCGATCTTCTGGAAGCGACGCGACAAGGCGTGGTCTTTTTCGAAGACACCGCGGAATTCGGTGTAGGTAGTCGCGCCGATGCATTTCAGCTGACCGCTCGACAATGCAGGCTTGAGCAGGTTCGATGCATCCAGCGTACCACCCGAGGCCGAACCGGCGCCGATGATGGTGTGGATTTCGTCAATGAACAGAATGCCGTTGGGCGCATCCTTCAATTGCTTGAGGACCGCCTTCAGGCGCTGCTCGAAGTCGCCGCGATACTTGGTGCCGGCCAGCAGCGCGCCCATGTCGAGCGAATACACGACGGCGTTCTTGAGGATTTCCGGCACGTCGTTTTGCGTGATGCGCCACGCCAGGCCTTCCGCGATGGCGGTCTTGCCCACGCCGGCCTCGCCGACCAGCAGCGGGTTGTTCTTGCGGCGACGGCACAGGGTCTGGATCACGCGCTCGACTTCGGCGTCGCGGCCGATAAGCGGGTCGATCTTGCCTTCTGCGGCAGCCTTGTTCAGGTTCTGGGTGAACTGATCGAGAGGACTTTCCTTTTGCTGGCCTTCGGTCTGCACGTCTTCCGCTCCTTCAGGCGCTTTTTGCGAATCGATCTGTTGATCCTTGCGCACACCATGAGAAATGAAATTGACTACGTCCAGGCGCGTCACGCCCTGTTGATGCAGATAATAGACAGCGTGCGAATCCTTCTCGCCGAAGATTGCCACCAGCACGTTGGCGCCGGTCACTTCCTTCTTGCCGTTGGAGGCCGACTGCACGTGCATGATCGCGCGCTGGATCACACGCTGGAATCCCAGCGTCGGCTGAGTGTCGACCTCGTTCGTGCCAGGCACGGTCGGCGTGTTATCCGTAATGAAATTGGTCAGCGTCTTGCGCAGATCGTCGATATTGACCGAGCACGCGCGCAGCACTTCCGCAGCCGATGGATTATCCAGCAGCGCGAGGAGCAAATGTTCCACGGTAATAAATTCATGACGGGATTGCCGGGCTTCGACAAAGGCCATGTGCAAACTGACTTCCAATTCCTGCGCAATCATGCTTCCTCCATCACGCATTGCAGGGGGTGCCCTGCTTTTCGAGCGTGGGTTAAAACGAGTTCAACTTTTGTGGATGCGATATCTTTGGGATACACACCACACATACCTTTCCCATCGCGGTGAACGCTGAGCATAATCTGCGTCGCAGTTTCACGGTCTTTGTTGAAGTATTCCTGAATGACTGCGACGACGAATTCCATCGGCGTATAGTCATCATTCAACAACAATACCTGGTACATAGGGGGCGGCTTGAGCTTCTGCTCCTGCCGCGCCAGGACCGTACCGTTATCATTATCGTGCTTGGTTGCCATGCATTTATTCTAAAACCATCGATCCACTGTGCACCGCACAACATGAAGAAAATACCAATTAGATTAGATATTACGCGTTTTCCTGACAGTGCGCAGATAACGCTCATTTATCCTAAATCAAGGGGACCCGATTCAATTCACGGAACAAAAGCTTAATAATTCCATTGAAAACGACTTGACTTTTGTATTTTTAACGAGAACAATGGAATTTATTGATAAGTAGTTACTGCTTGTTAATACGAAGGGGGCAAGTTTAAGGGGGGCTGCGGAAGATTCAATCTCGCGAGGCTTCTTGCTTTTACGGCTCGTGTGATTTTTTTTAATTGAAAGATGCTTTTATGGCAACAGGTACAGTCAAGTGG
>Ga0308165_1000353_pt1 | contig 92862 bp, 63 predicted proteins | sample PhyWR2_FD_201032 | JGI IMG/M metagenome (GOLD analysis project Ga0308165, IMG submission 201032) | Phyllosphere microbial communities from UC Gill Tract Community Farm, Albany, California, United States - DLSLW.R2 | ecosystem: Host-associated > Plants > Phyllosphere > Unclassified | place: USA... | reverse complement strand
TGACTTTCTCATTTCTTATTTCCTCCCGATTATTTCTTTTTACCTTTTGTTGGTGCCGCAACTACCTGTCCTGGTTTAGGACGTTTAGTACCATATTTAGAACGACGTTGGTTACGACCAGCCACACCTGATGTATCTAATGCACCACGGATGATGTGGTAACGTACACCTGGTAAATCTTTAACACGACCACCACGGATCAATACGATTGAGTGCTCCTGTAAGTTGTGACCTTCTCCAGGAATGTAAGCATTCACCTCTTTACCGTTCGTTAAACGAACACGGGCTACTTTACGCATTGCTGAGTTTGGTTTTTTAGGGGTAGTGGTGTACACACGTGTACATACACCTCTTCGCTGTGGACAGCTGTCCAACGCTGGAGACTTACTCTTGAACTCCAGTGCTACTCTACCTTTTCTAACTAATTGTTGAATGGTTGGCATTGTGCTTTTTTATGTTTTTTTATTAAAAAATTTACCGCTCCCCCGGCATCCTTGCAGATAGCCCATAAAACGGACTGCAAAAGTAGAACAATTCTTTTTAAAAATCAAGGGGTTAGCGTAAAAAGTTTTCAGTTGGCACTTATCAGTTTTCAGTTGAAGATTAAGGAGTTGCAGTTCTTCCTTTCTCTTGTCGTCATTGCGAACTGAAGCAGAGGCAATGATAGTGGCGTGAAGCAATCTTTCTCGCCTTAAACATTCAAGTCACCCAGGCATCGTTTCATCATTATTATACGCTTATTTGGAAAGCAGTTTCACTATCCTTAGGCTGGGTTCGGCCCCGCTAATGTTACAAGCCCGTGAAGAACTCGCTTTCCACGTATATCGGGTTTAGGTTGCAAAGCAGGCTTAAGTTGGCTTTTTTATCTAATGATTCAGGAGTTGCGGTTATTCCTTCTTCTTTGTCGTCATTGCGGACCTAAGCGAGGGAAATGGCGATGGCGTGAAGCAATCTATCTCACCTAAACATTAAATAATGCAAAAAAGTCTTCCAGTTTTACCTGAAAGACTTTCCTTTTTAAGCTTTAGCTACTTTTTTTGTGTGTTTTTTATGATGATGTTTTTTATGACTTTTTTTAGTCATGGATTTTTCTGTAGTTGGTTTTGCAGGTGCTGCAGTTTGTGCATTAACCGTTGCAAAGGTAAACATGGCTAATAAAGCGATGCTTAAAACTTTAATTGCTTTCATTTTCAAGTTGATTAATAATGAATAAACCTTGTTATTTTTTTATTAAATCTCGAAAAGTAAAATGAAGATTTAATGAATTATGGCAGGTCAAAAGCAAAAGAATATTTTAGCTTTCTTCCACTCAACACATACTCAGAAACTACCTTTCCGTCAACGAGGATTTTATACTCACCTTTAGATTGATGCTTAGCAGTAGCAAAAGTTGTAAGCTGAACATGTGTTCCTGATTTTAAGATTACAGTCTTTTCCCATGCACCGCTAATTTCTTTTAGTTCTGTCTGTTTTCCACTTTCAGTGGTGTAAGCCATGTCGGCTGTTAAACCATCGCCAAAATTTGCCTGATACACTACGCTATAAGTTTCTTTCTGAGGAATATCTATTTTACCACGCGACATGGAATAGATTGTTGTCATGGTTGACAAAGCACAACTGCTTAAAATGATCGCCAGCAGAAAAGAACAGAAAATATTTTTCATCTAATATGGTTTAGATCAAGATGACGACGGTTTTAAAGAAAAGGTTGCAAAGGAAAGAGAAATGATTAAATGATAGCATGATTGAATGAGAGAATATTGGATTAGACCAGCACATTCACACATTTTATCATTCAAAATTCACTCCTTCTAAACTCACTCCTTCTAAACGCACTCATTCCATCATTTATCAAAGGTATCAAGGTATAAATCTTCAACCTTTTTTCTGGCCCAGGGCATCCTTCTTAAAAATTTTAAGCTCGATTTTATGGTTTGGTTGTTATTGAAACAATCAATCCTGATCAAAGATCCCAGTTTTTCCCAGCCATAATGCGTTTGCAGATCGGTTACTATTTTTTCTAAGGTAATACCATGTAAAGGATTGTTCTTTTGCTGTTCGGCCATTTGGCAAAGTTAAGGCAAAATTATCAGGGTTTGTACTGAGCCATCCAAACGTTTGCACCTCCGCAATCTGGATCGTTTATTTTGTGCCTGAGCACTTCAAATTGATTTGCCTGAAGCAGGGTCTGATATTCAGCGGTATCAAAAGAAGCATGAAAAAGATTTTCGCCACCATTCATGCCCCACACTTCTCCCCTTTCCGTTCCAGACGTAAACAGTAAAATACCGTTGGGCCTAAGGTGAAGCTTAAAAATAGCAAACATATCCGGCTGATCATCGGCAGGAAGATGAAAAAAACTGTGCCAGGCAATAATTAGATCAAACTTTTCATCCAGATCCAGTTCACGCATATCTTTTAGCAGAAACCTGGTAGATGGGAAATTGATTTTTGCAAGCTCGATCATTTTTTCGCTGGCATCAACTCCTAAAACATTTATCCCATGGTTGATAAAATATTTCAATATGGGTCTCCCATCACCGCAGCCCAGATCTAAAACCTTTGCATCTGTTGCAAGGTGCTGGAGGATATCATTTAAATAAGCTTTCTCTACCGAATCAGCATAACGGTTTTCAGCAAACCAGTGGCCTATCTTGTTGTAAACTTTGTAAACGTTTTTGCGTTCTCCTTTTTCCATCCGTATGAATTTTCGTTATTATTGATGTTAATTTTTAATTTAAAATATCCAGAACATCACCTCTTGCATTAACAACACTAAAATAAACATATTCTATTTTTTTGGAAACAAAACTGCAGTGGTTCTTGGCAAATGCAGCCCTGCCATCCGCTTTACTCCGTTGCACTTCATGCCCGCTACTGTCAGGTTTAGGATGTACGGTCTGCTTCCAGCATCGCGCCAAAGGTATCGGAACGATGTTTCTAAACCCGATTGAAGTGGAAGCCCGCAGCGCAGCGAGGACTTTGAACGGAAAGCGGGCCCGTCCCCTCCCAAGAGAACGGAACCCTTCATTTCCAAAACAATACCAGTTTAACAATAATTGTAACCGGGTTTATAAATTAACCAACAGCCGTAGCATCAATTTCGATCAGCATGCCATTTAAGGCCAATCTTTGTACAGGAATAAGCGTGTTTACCGGGAATTTCTGGTCGGGCCATATTTTGTTAGATTCTTCGATCAGAATCTCATGTTTTGCATCATCGTAATCTACCACCAAAGTAGTCAGTTTTGCAATGTTGGCCATGGTTAAATTTCTGCTTTTTAAGGCTAAAGCAATATTCTCGAATACAATAACAACTTGTGTTCTAAAATCATCACTTAAAATGCCATTTGTTCTACTGCCGCCCTGACCTGCAACAAATACCAGCTGACGATCGGCCGGAACGGAGGCAATGTGAGAATAACCATGTGGACGGGGATCGTATATGCCGATGGGATTGGTAATTTCTAAAATAGGTGCTGCCATATCTGTAAATTTATACTGCTAAATTATCTGATAGTTTTCCGTAAACCGTCGGCAGTTTGCAATAAAAAACCTCCTGATCTTTTAAAATCAGGAGGTCTGGGATTATTTAAGGTAAGCTCGGTTTGCCCATTAAGCTAAAGGTAAATCTCAAGAAGTCTTCGACTACTCTATCAGTGACAGACTCCAATAAAAAGGTCGTCATCTCGACTGTAGCGCAGCGAAATGGAGAGATCTATTTAGTTAGATTTAGCTTCGCTGAGCACTTCGTGGTTCTCGACTGCGTTGCACTTCGCTCGAAATGACGGTAACTTGAGGGATTTTTACGCGTAGATTAATACTGTCATTTATATTGATTTTTATACAATAAATTAATCCTCAGACTGAAAACCGCAGCACGTAATTTAATAACATTGGCTTAGTTACCTGTAGCGGTCCATGTATCGTTATCAGGATTTGAATCTGGCAATACTTTATCCGGGTCTAAAGTAACCGATTCAATTTCTTCAGTTGTAGGGAAACGAACCAGCCAGCTTGTATTTTTCATCCAAACATCAACCGGAACTTTTACGGTTTCAGTTTTTCCGCTTTTGGTTTTAATCTGAAGAATGATCGGCATTGGCATTTTCTCTAAGTTTACCACTTTAATGTTGTAACCCACCAATTTATCATCTTTTTTAACGGCTTCAACACCAGCGATACCCTGATCCATTTTCCAGCTGTTTAACCACCAGCTTCTCCAGAACCAGGCTAAATCTTCGCCCGCTCCGTTTTCCATTGAACGGAAGAAATCGAACGGTGTTGGGTGTTTAAATGCCCAGTTTTTAATGTATTGGCGGAAAGCATAATCAAAACGGTCTTCGCCTAAGATCTGGTTTCTCAAAATATCCAGGCCCCATCCTGGTTTGCTGTATAAGTTAACACCTATATTTCTTTCCGCCATACCATCAGGCATCTGCATAATATTTTCGTAAATCGGGTTACCGATCACATTTTTACCAATTCTGTGTAAATCAGCCGGAGGTCCAGCGTATTCGCCATTATTAAAGTTTTTCTTAGAAATACCGTTGATGAAAGTATTAAATCCTTCGTCCATCCAGCCGTATTTACGCTCGTTAGAACCCACGATCATAGGGAACCAGGTGTGCCCAAATTCGTGATCGATTACTCCCCATGCGCCGGCCTTTTTAGCAGTCCAGCCACAGAAAACAATACCAGGATATTCCATACCACCTATATTTGTAGCTACATTAACAGCCATTGGATAAGGATATTCGAACCATTTTGATGAATAATGCTCGATAGTAGTTTTTACATATTCTACGCCACGGCCATAAGAATCAATACCATTACTTTCTACAGGTTGTGCGGAAACGGCCAAACCTGTTTTGCCACTTGGCAGTTTATACCTTGCAGCATCTAATACAAATGCTTTTGATGAAGCCCAGGCTGCATCGCGTGCATTGGTAATTTTAAACTTCCAGGTTAATTTATCTTTTGCCGGACGTGATTTCGGATCGGTTACTTCTGCTTCGCTACGGATGTGCACGGTAGCATCGCTCAATTTAGCGGCATTCCATCTTTTTAACTGCTCTGGTGTAAAAACTTCAGCAGGGTTTAATAATTCTCCCGAACCCATAACGATATGGCTTGCCGGTGCAGTAATGGCAAAGCTGATATCACCATATTCGCAATAAAACTCTCCCCCGCCCCAATATGGCAAAGTATTCCAACCAATAACATCATCATACACACACATACGTGGGAACCACTGTGCAATGGCAAAAATTTCACCGTTTTTTGTAGTTAGATGACCTGTTCTATCTGACCCTTCTTTAGGTATAATGTACGAATAATCCATTTTAATGGTTACCAAATCGCCATTGGCAGCCAAAGGTTGATCTAAACGGATCTGCATACGGGTATCTTCAACAATAGAAGTGAATTTTACGGCACCTGCTTTTTGAGCTACGCTGATGTTCTGGATTTTATAGCCACCATCAAATTTTTCGCCCTGAGCGCCATAACGGCTACGTGAAGGGGTAATGGCATAACCACGTGAAGTTTCTTTAAAAGTGTTCTGATCTAACTGCAACCATAAATAAGGCAATTTATCGGGACTGTTGTTTTTGTAGGTAATGGTAACTGTTCCGCTAACCATATTCTTGGTTTCATCCAGGTTGGCGGTAATGTTATAATCAACATGGTTTTGCCAGTATTTTGGCCCCGGCGCTCCAATTGCCGAGCGGAATTCATTTCCGTTTTGGGTATAAAATAGTGGTCCAAATGCTTCAGCGGGATTATAGTTGCTTGCTGGTGCAGGGGTTGTAGCCTGTTGGGCCGATGCTGAGAAAGCAAAAACACAACAAACCAAACCAAAATTAATCAGTTTAGTCAATTTCATGATCATAATAAGGTTGTAATACTGCGGTAAATATAAAAAATAACCACATATAGATTTATATGTGGTTATAATGTTACCAATAATGGCTATAATGTTATCAAATTCTGTGAAGAAGTACCTAATTAGCCTTTAGTTTCGGCAAATCCTGCAATTTTCTTTCCTGCGGACTCAATTTTTTCCATGCGACAAAGGCACGTGAGATGTAAAAAGAATAACGAAAAGGTCTTTCAGCCTTTATAGCTTCGATTGACGGCCTATAAATGATCATAAAGTTTTTAAGGTCTTCACCTTCGAGTTTGGTAAGATCAGTGATGGCCTTTGGCGTGAAGTTTTCGTCGATTTCATCCTGGTACATTTCCTTTTCTTCTAAATCGGCTTCTTTACGCTGCTGTCTTTTATATTTACCGTAACCTAAATTCAGGTTCAAGCCACCAACCTTATCCTTCATACGCTTACGGTTTAGGTTACCCCCGGTACTAAGCAAGGTGTATTTTTCTGCCAAAGGATCTTTAGCATCGGTTACCTGGCTGTTCATGCGGACCGCGGTAATATCTACATCTTTTAAACTGTTCGATTTTACCGGCAGGTAGATGGTTCTGTTTAGGAGATTGGTTAAATAAAGCGTGTCGGTATGATACCCTACTGCCGAAAATTCAATCAGATCGCCAATATTGGCTGCAATGGTGTATTTACCTTCTCTGTTCGTACTGGTAGATTTTTTACTGTTCAGGTTTCTGATGGAAACGCCAGGCAGTGAGAGTGTTTTTTTCGAATAATCGAAAACTGTACCTGTAGTTACGGTTTGTGCAAAAACGCCAATTGGTAAGGCAAGCAATAGAAAAATGATCAGTTTGTACATACTCAAAAGTAACTTAGTTCGACATTTAAAAGCTGCATTTAACAAACTTTAACATTAGAACAATTGAATCAGGCTAGTGTTTTTAAATAATTTTCATCGTCAAATCCAATTAATATGGCTTTGTTGTTTTGCTCAATAATTGGGCGTTTTATGGCGCTGGTATTTTCTTTTAAATAAGCGATCGCCAAATCCTGATTATCGATTTTGGCTTGCTCCTCTTTAGTGAGTTTCTTCCAGGTTAAACCTTTACGGTTCAATACCGTTTCCCAGCCGAAAGTATTACACCATTCGTTTAACTTTTCACTGGTAATGCCTTTTTTCTTAAAATCGCGAAATTCAAAATCAATTTGATGTGCTTTCAACCAATCGAGCGATTTTTTAACTGTATTGCAATTTGGAATTCCGTAAATGGTCATATTGAATGAATGAATTTTGAATGAGTGAATGATAAATGGAAAATGTATAATAGATGATGGAGAAACCAATCCGGCAATCCGTTTCAAAGATAATAAAATTGTTTATCCGTGGTGTTGGATATTACTATCCGACATAAAGTTGAATTATTGATTTCGCAAACAAGGCTGTATCATGTTTGTATTTCCCATTGAATTTGTCACGTTGAGCCTGTCGAAACGCCTTTAATACATTTTAATAGAGGTCCTTCGACAAGCTCAGGATGACAATTACACTTCTGATACAGCCTCGTACAATTATCGGATTGCCCAACTGATCTTAAAATCCCGCAATCCTACAAATCCTGATCATTCGTCACATTTTTAGCCCTATCCATCACATTTTTAATATTGTGACCTGTTCTCTTTGTAAAATTGTACCATTAATTAAAACAAAATGGAAATTCTTTCAGGTAATTCATCAGCTATCAAATCTAAAAACATCAACCAGCTTGAGTTTTGGATTTCTACAACATTATACATCCTAGCACTGATCAGCATTTGCACGCAGACCACTTATGGCTCTGGCGGGTCTTACCGTTTTTCTGAAAATTCGGTTGAGTATAGCATCATGGCGAATTTCTTTCTGCCTGAAATATTTAAGATCAGTATTATTTACTTCAGTTTTTTGCTTTTCAATTTTGTTTCAATGCCTCAATTGGCAAAGGGCCGTAACGTAACCATGAACCTGATCATGACCATTGCTGTTACCGCGTTTTCTATTATTGGATGGATGATCGCCAATACCTATTCGGAAGCTTACCGCCTGGTGGAATATGATGATATAGACCGCGGTTACGACATGTTTTTTGGAGAAGCTTTTACCTATATATTTTTTATTTACTTGCTTTTTAACTCTTATGCCTATTTTAACGAACGTGGCCTGGGGCTTTTTAACAGAATCCATTTTTTAAAGAGTTATAATAAGAATATTGTCTCAGAGATATTTGTAAGTACAAAAATCTGGCTGATTACGCTCATGATTTTCACGGCAGTACTTTCTGTTAAGATAGATTATGAGTTATTGGTGATCTGGATTATTGTGCCACCTGTAAATATTTTTATTGCATTTTGTGCCATTTACTATATTATTCCAAATCTTCGAAAAAACTTTAAAGGTTTTGGCCGGTATTTTTGGGGAAACGTAGGCTTAACCATTATTGTTTCACTACTGCTTTTGATTGTCCTTATTCCTTTTATGCGCAATGGCGAAGTTGTACCAATTACCTTAATTTTAAATGCAATCTGTTTAATCTGCATTACCACACCATCTGCATGGTATGTTTACAAACATAAATTTGAAAAGCTGAGCGAAATCCAGATGCTGAAAACGGAACTGGGAAAATCGGATGCGAACCTGAATTTCTTAAAATCGCAGATCAATCCACACTTTTTGTTTAATGCTTTAAACACCCTTTTTGGAACGGCTTTGCAGGAAAATGCAGAAAGAACGGGAGAAGGAATCCAGAAACTCGGTGATATGATGCGTTTTATGCTCCACGAAAATACACAGGATAAAATTTCGCTAACCCGGGAGGTAGAATACCTGAACAATTACATTGATTTACAAAAACTGCGCACCTCACGCTCGGCAGATATCAGAATTGACACCCATATTGAAGAACAATTAAACAATTTGCAGATTACGCCAATGTTGTTGATCCCCTTTATCGAAAATGCATTTAAACATGGGATCAGTTTGCAACAGCCCTCATACATTAAAATCACGCTACAAACCAAAGAAAAGACTTTATATTTCGATGTAAGCAACAGCATTTACATCAAGGCAGATAACGACCCTGAAAAACTAAAAAGCGGCATCGGACTTGAAAATGTTAAACAACGCTTATCATTACTTTATTATGGAAAACACGAATTAATTATCCGCGAGAGTGCCAATGAGTTTTTTGTTCATTTAACTTTGCAGTTAGATTAGTGATAAGTATCTTTCAGAAATCAAATAAACGAGTAAATAATTTAAATTGATAAATTTGGGCGATTCGTCATTTCGACTGGAGCGCAGCGTAATGGAGAAATCTTTGAACTTAGTTTAAAAGATTTCTCCGCTACGGTGGAAATGACGATCGCCTTTGAGCTACTGGAGATACTCCCTTCTTCAGCATGACAGAAGAGAAAAACACTAAGACCAACCAAAAATGATTGCCATTGCTATAGATGATGAACCGATTGCATTAGACATTATAAAATCGCATGCCTCAAAAGTTCCGTTTGTAGAGTTGCAGGAAATTTTTACTGATGCCTTTGCAGCCATTACTTACCTCCAGCATAACAAGGTTGACCTGATTTTTCTCGACATTAAAATGCCCGATATCAGTGGAATTGATTTTTTAAAGAGCCTGAGCAAACCACCTATGGTGATTTTTACTACAGCTTATACCGAACATGCGGTGCAAAGTTTTGAACTTGATGCTGTTGATTATTTGTTAAAACCTTTTTCATTTTCGCGTTTTTTGAAGGCCTGCAATAAGGCACACGAACTCTTTAACCTGCGTAGCCAGAAGAAGGAAGCTAAAACGGAATACATTTTTGTAAAAGATGGTTATGAACAAATTAAGGTTAATTTAGACGAAATCTGCTATGTGGAAGCCTCGGGAAATTACACACAAATTCAGCTTAAGGATAAATTACTGAGCTCGCGCATCACCATAAACGACCTTGCCGAACTGTTGCCAAAAACAGATTTTATCCGCTGCCACCGGGCTTTTATTGTGGCAAAAAACAAAGTATCCAAATTTGACCGCAGCCAAATCTGGATAGGAGATAAAATTATACCCATTGGGGCTACCTATGGTGGAATACAACTTACTTAATGCGATTTAGACCTTAAAGTCTTTGGACACCTGTAAGGTCTGGAACAGCGATATGAGACACAGGACCCTTGTTAAATAAACCTGATAGTAGCGTAAAACCCGAAGGTGAGGCACGAACCGAGGCTTTGAAGCGGAGCAGGGAGCAGATAGCATGATGTATAGGGATAATTTCTAACACGGTCGTCATTATCGCGCATGCGGGAATCTTAATGCACTCGCTATTTTCTTGCCTTCGCGCAGTCTTGCCTCGGCTCACCGCCGCCGAGGGGCTCTTTCTTTTGGCTTGGCCCAAAAGAAACAAAAACCCAAGGCTTGCATCCTTTCTTGTAAAAACCTACGAAAATCTTAATTGCGGCAGCATCGAGGCTCTTACCCCTGCTTATCCCAACGCTCCCGCTTTGATCCCGCCTTAGGTTGTGGGGTTATGATGGGGAGGTGCAAAGATTTCCGTGCTTTTTCCGTCGAAAATCTGCCAGGCCGGATAAGCAGGACTTTAATAACCCAAGTATACCGAACCCTGCTTTTCCAAAAAAATATTGACCACCTAAGTCACCTGAGTGCATCTAAGTAATCTATAGGTTTAAACCTCGCAGGTTTTAAAAACCTGCGAGGTTTGTAAACCATTTATTTTACACTTACCCTTATCCCTGCAGAATGTGTGGTAAACTCTGGCGCATACATACTTTGTAAACTGGTAATCCCATTCGAAAAATTGCCTGCATGCGTAACCCTTAAAGGATATTCGAATACATAAGTTCCTTTTGGCATGTAACTGATAAAGAAATTGGTTGAAGCATCTTTGGTACTTTCATAATAACCCAAACCATCCTGATATTTATACTGGGAGATCAAATTTACAGGTTCAAAACCTGATGAACGCATATCTTTCAAATGGATATATTCCATATCTCTATCGCAATAAATTTCTATGCGTACTTTCAGCAAATCACCTGGTGCCAAAACATTGCTGGTGGTAAGCGGTGTAAGCACATCACCTTTATCGCTGGCTTTCTGGATGAATAATTGTTTTTTAATTTTGATCCCGGTGTTGGCTGATGTGATTTTATCCAATTGCTCAAAATATTGCCAGTACAGTGCCCCCCAGGCTATGGTTTGGTTATTATTTTTAACTTCTACCGTGCCCATTTCAGGCTTAACATTCGCACCTGCAATGCTTACTTTCTGATAACCGGTTCCGGCTTCCTTTGTATCGTTCGCTTGTTGCAGTTCCACCAATTTCTGGCCACCAATGGTGATTTCTGGCTCATTAATTTCGCTTAATAAATCGGTACCTTTCATTAATAATGCATAACAGGCAGCTGTAGTAGCTTTTGTAGTTTTCCAATCGTTGGTTTGTTTGTTTTTAAGCAGCCAGATTTTCATTTCCTCTACCGCTTTGAAATCATTGGCCACTTCATCAAAAGCCTCAATTAATAAAGCCTGCGTTTCAACCGGATTTTGGTACCACAACCAACCTGCTTTATTAGTAGCCCAATACATTCCCAGTTCTTCGTTTTGTTGTGCGGTTTGATTTAACAGCGTAATGATTTTTTTCGCTTCTACACTATTGCCGTTTCTGTTGAGCACCAAGGCTGTTTGTGCCAATTGGTAAGTATCAAAGGTTTTCCAGTTGGCCACTAATTTTTTGAGGTAAAAATCTTTAGCTTTTATAAAATCGGCAGTAGTATTTTTTTGATTCGTATAACTTCTGGCAAAAAGATAGTGTAACGGCAAGTAGCCTGAGCGTTTCCCCTTCACTTCATCCTTATAATCCTTAACGAATTCAGCATCTAAATAAATAATGGCCTTATTGAGCATGGCATTAAATTTCGGAAAAGCCCTTTCATCAACAATTTTCAGTTTTTTTAACTGACCCATTCCCAAAACGATGTGTTGGGTAATGTACCTATCCTCCCGCATGCCACTAAACCATGGGAAAGCACCGTTATTAAACTGCATTTTTTCTAACTTCTCAAAATTGGCTTTTAACTCATAGGTCATTCTGTTTAAGTCGAAAAGTGTAGCCAAACGTTTTTTACGTTCGCTTTCATTATCTGCATTGCGTACCCAGGGAGTTTCTTCTAGCAAAATCGATTTCAATTCCTGGTTTTTCTCCAGGTTCGATAACAATGCTTCGCCATTATTGGTGTTTTTCCATTGTTCAAAAACCGTTTTAATTTTTGGCGATGAATTAATAATTCCCGTTGCAAAACTATTGGCATAAAAGCGGCTAAAAGTTTGCTCAGCACACTCATACGGATATTCCATTAAATAGGGAAGCGCCTGTACTGCATACCAAACCGGATTGGAGGTAAACTCGAAAGTTAAACTTTGGTTGCGTAAGGTTTTTGAAGCGCCAGATTTCCCCAGCTTTTCAAAGTCGAAAGTTTTACTGGTATTACCACGCACATTTATAGGCATACTTTCGGTAACCAACATGGCATTTGATAAAACCGGAATGGTATTTTCTTCACCATCGCTAAATTTGCCACTTTGCGCTAAAACTTTATAGGTAACAGCACTAATGCCTGATGGAATAATTAATGTCCATTTTAAAATGGTATTGCCCTCATTATCTACTTCAAAAGTTTTTTCCGACTTGTCATTTGCACCAAAAATCTGAACCGGTTTTGCCGTTAAGGCATCGGTAAGTTCTAAACTGGCATTGCCGACCAGTTTTGTACCAGCAAGGTTATTCAGCTTGGCACTTAATAAAATCGTATCTCCTTCCCTGAAAAAGCGTGGGGCATTTATGGCAATGGCCAATTGTTTTTGCGTAATCAGCTCATTGGTGATGGATGCCGTTCTTAAATCTTTGGTATGCGCAAAACCCATCATTTTATAGCGTGTTAAACTTTGCGGAATGGTAAATTCGATCTTGATTTCACCTTTAGCGTCGGTTAACAATTGCGGATAGAAAAATGCAAGTTCGTTAAAGTTGGTACGTGGGGTAATGTTAGGTTTTTTGATGACTGGCTTGCCATTTACGATTTCTAAACCTGTTTTAGGATCGTAACTGTTAATGCTTACGAAATCATATGTCCCAGTATCATCTACCGCAACTGCTTCCTCTTTTAACATTTGAACTGTAGGTGGCTCAACGCTTAATCCCGCAGCTTTCGCTTGCAAAGTTGACATCCCTCTAATCTGAACAACCGAACCAGTCATACTTTGTTTTTTTTGTGCAGCATATCCGGTAACCATTACTTCCTTTAAAGCATTCCCATCTTCTTTCAACGTTATATCAACACGCTTTTTACTGCCTATTTTTATAGCATAGTTTTTATAGCCGATAAAAGAAAAATTCAGTATCTCCCCTGCTTTGGCATTAATGGTGTAAATACCTAAAACATTGGTGGTGGTTACCCTTTTACCTACGCTAACCTGTACGCCCGGCAGTATTTCGCCCTGACGATCGAACACCACCCCATAAATTAGTTTACCATTTTCTAACTCCGCGAGTTTTTTTAACGCTTCCTTAGTTAGGCCTTTTCGTTTAGCCCTTTGCAAATTGCTGATGTAGTTCCGGTAACCAGAGTTGTATCCGCCATAATAGTTATAACCAAACAGATTAAGGTTTTCATAGCCCCGGTTAATTACGCTATAATCTCTGTCCTGTCTTAAAAACCATAGGTAACCTGGGTTAGCAACATTGTTTGCATTGAAATTCCAGTTATAAAAACCATAATTAAAACTGGATTGCAGATTCGTATTCCAGTTCATCTGCCTAAGGTCGTCCAGGCTTGCATCGTAAAGTGTAGCCACCATTTCGGCCATTTGTTTTTCTCCCTTGTTATTACTGATCTGCAGTTTCCAGCTTTCCTTTTCACCGGGCTGTAATTTATTACGAAAGGTTAAAAAGCGGATATTCAGTTCTTTCTCCGAATCAACAATTTTAACCTGTTGCATGGAGTTGTAAACAGTACCTTGATGCACCATGGTAAACTGCACTGCAAAACCATCCTCGTAATTGGCTTTTGGTTGTATTTTAACAATGGTCTGTTTTGGTGATAAATTAATCCACACTTTTTCGACTATGCTATCGCGATAATAAACTTCATAGTAAGCCTTGCTGTTCTCTGCCAAACCTGCCAAACGGAATACAGCGCTTTCGTTTGGTTTGATCACCGTAAGTTCTGGTGTAATCCATTCGATGTTTGATTGTATTACCGCAGGCGCTGCATGATAAATCACCAGGTATTTATCTACTTTAACCGTATCATTTTGCCCATTTACAGCCGTTAAGCTGATTTTATAATAACCTGGTTTCAGGTCTTTCTGACTAAAACTTAAGTTTCCACGTCCATTTTTGGCAATAAGGTTTTGCTTAAATTCCACTGATTTTACCGGCCATTTGGCTACTTCGAGTTCATTGTTATAATCATCATGGGGAAAGTTCTTAATAAAATCTTCCTTGCTCATGGCATAATTTTCGGCATAAAAAGGGCTTTTGTTCATCAGCCTTGATGGTGCCTCCAATAAACTCCACTCTGCTTTAACATCAGCCTTAATGGCTTCATTGTTTAAATTGGTAACCGAAAGGGGGATACTATCTGTTTTATTGCTCAAATACACAACTTGCTCTGCATTGATATTAAGTGTTATATCTTTCTTTCCAACATTTATAGTAGTCGTCTTTGAACGGGTTTCGCCATTTAAATCAGTGATATCAGCCACAATTTCGTAGCTATAATTTGCTCTGGTATCCGTAACGTTTGCAAAAAAAGTAATCTCGAATTTACCTCCTGCTTTGGTGCTTGTTTTGCCGATGGCGACCTGTTTTCTTTCAGCATACATCCTTGAACCATAAATAACACTCCGTTGTTCGTAGCTGAGCCTGTAATCATCCATCACGCTCCGGAAAACTTTATAGTTTACCTTCGCGTTGCTCACCGAATAGCCTGAAAAAGAACTGGCTTTACCCTCTACTTTAATGCTATCATTCAGCTTATAGTGTTTGTTGGGTTTATCAAAAACCACTTCGAAAGTAGGCCGTTTATATTCTTCAACTTGTACAGCAATGCGGCCATATTCGGTTTCAATTTCCATCTGACCGTTCAATATGCCCATTGGGATGGTAAACGAACCTTGAAATGTGCCATAATCGTTACTCATCAATTTCGTTTTGGTAATCTCTTTTCCATTGGCATCATTAAAGAAAATATCAACGGCCCTATTTACGGCAATTTTATTCTTTCCATTCAGGATGTTCAAACACAATCCTTTATAATAAATAGTTTGTCCCGGGCGGTAGATCGGTCTGTCGGTAAATAGAATTACACGCTCCTCTTCTTCGTCTTCGTCACCCCGGTAGCTATTATAATTGTTAATGTTGATCTGTAATTCATCCTTACCAAACTTTAATAATGCAGTACTCATTCCAGACTGGGTTTCGGCGGTACTGGCGTAACCATTCACATCTGTAGTTAACAATTCGCCATCAATATATTTACGGGTATTGTAATCGTATCTCCGTTGCCTGATCGTTACGTTTTTTAAAGGCGCACCATTATTCAACTGACTAACAAAATATTCATGATTATCAATATTACGCCTGTTAATAACCGCCATTGCCGTAACCTTAAAATTGATGTTGCTATAAACGGTATCGTTCTGTTTGCGGTTAATGGTTTGGACAATTAAAGTATAACTTCCAAAAGGCAATGCCTCAATTTTATCAACTAAACTGTGGGTTTGATAATCGCTGGTTTTAGGAACAGCTATTGCCCAGTGCTTAACTATTTTATTCTTCTTTAAAAAAACTAAAAAATCGGCCTTATTGTTAAACTGTTCATAGTCATTTTTAAATTCGGGCGAATGGTACAACTTAAGCTGTACCGTATCTGTATTTTTGTAGGATAGATATAACTGGCTGGGCTGATCAGGCTGTACAAATTCTTTTACTTTAGCCGATAAACTACTGCTTTTAATCTCTTCAATTAAATTCCTGGCATTCTGTGCCCCAATGCTATTGGGGAAGGCATTTATCGCTTTTTCGGCCAAAGCAACCGCCGTAATCAGGTTTTGTTTATTGGTATCAACAGGTAATTGTGCATTTTTATGTATGGTGGCCTGCTCGTATAAAATATCAGCAAAAACCTCAGTTTGGGTGCTTTGCTCAGCCAACTGACTTAAAGCGTTATAGTACAACTCTTGGTTGTCGCCGGTAAAATGCTGTTGTACAAACTTTAACCTTTTTAAATCTACATCTGCCAGTGCCGAAGGATTACTGCTGTTCTGGTGAAATCGGATCAGGTTTTTAAATAACTGCAAAGCCTGCACTTTAAAAGAAGAACTATCGGCCGGTATTTTAATGTTTAAAAATAGCTGTGTGTTACCAAACCAATCAACATTGCTCATGTCGATTAATTCATCATCATATTGCGTAAGGTTAAGTTGTGTATTGCTAAAAACATCGATAGCACGGTGGGCCAGCAGATCGTATAAGGTAGGCCTAAAGCTTCTGTATTTTTTATCACCTCCCAAAACCGCATCCAAAGTATCTACTTTCGTCTGTTGTAAAATCTGACTGTCTTTTAGTGAGAGCAGGTAATATTTAACTGTTTCATCATTCAGTTTTTTAATGTTCCAGGTTTTAATATCATCTCCTATATCGCCCTGCACCTGCGTACGCTGGTTAATCTGCCAACGGTTCTGTTGCAGGTAGTTCCAATATGTTTCGGCTAAAAGTGATTGTAAAATGCTTTTTTCAGGCTGTTTGGCGGTATTGATATCTTTTTGCAAATTGATCAAAATCTTATCAAAGGAATTTTCCTCCAGGTAACTTTGAAACATCATCCGGTAAATAACCGATTTAACCAGCAAAGGCGTATTATGCGTTTTACGTGCCTGCTCATTTATTTTTTCAATTAAAGCAAGTGCATCTTTTGGTTTGGCCTGGTTGGCAATAGAATCGACCCTGTAAAAATCGTTAAGTGTGTATTTCTGTTGTGCAGAAACACCTAGCGACAGCAAAATGAGGAGAAAAAATAAGGCGGGGAGGCGTAATGATATATTCATAGGTAACTTGCGTTTTAATACAGATGGACTGAACGCCTAAATTCCATAAGCGGTAGATATTTATCTGATTCTTATACGAATCTAAGTATTAATGAACTAAATGTTACAAGCAGCAAACATTAAGGTTTTTAACATTCGCGGCATAACATTATCTTTGCCCCATGTCAACACAATTAAAAAATTTATCCGATTTCTCTCATACCACTGTTCCCAGCGGTGCAAACTATAAATTCGGAATTATTGTAGCCGAATGGAATGCTGAAATTACCGGTGCATTATACAATGGTGCATTAAAAACCTTATTAGCAAATGGCGTTGCTGAAGAAAATATAATTTCTTTACCAGTACCCGGAAGTTTCGAATTAACAGGCGGTGCCGAAATTTTATTGAGCAAAAGAAGCGATATAGATGCGGTAATCTGTTTAGGCTGTGTGATACAGGGAGACACGAAACATTTCGATTTTATTTGCGATGCAGTAGCGCAAGGTGTAACCAATGTTGGCATTAAATACAGTAAGCCGGTTATTTTTGGCGTGCTAACCACCAATAATTTAGAGCAGGCGCAAGACCGTGCAGGGGGCAAGCATGGCAATAAAGGCGATGAAGCTGCAATTACCGCGATCAAAATGGCCGATTTTTCTGCACAGATTTAAATTGCGTTTTAATAATTATTTGTAGCTTAGAGGTTTAAATTTATCAGATCAATGAAAAAAGTAGCCATCTTATTATTGGCGGTGTTCTGCACCATTACCATTTTAGAATCTTGTTCTTCTAAACTTTGTCCTGCCTATGGATCTTATCCGGAAGGTAAACGCAGAAGAAATTAAGCCTCATATCTACAATCTTCATATTCAGGTCATTTGCAGAACTTTATTTAAATGCAATTGTTATCCTGTAAAATAACATTTATCATATCATGACTTGGGTTAACTTAACTTCAATAGAACAGCTTGATGAAATCAAAAACGCAAGCGGTTTTAGCCTTATTTTTAAGCACAGCACGCGATGCTCCATTAGTTTAATGGCTAAAAAGAATTTCGAATTTGATTGGGATGTAATTCCGGCAGATACTAAACTTTACTTTTTAGACCTGATCAGTTACCGCGACATTTCGAACAAAATTGCCGAAATATTTCAGGTAGCTCATCAATCGCCGCAGATTTTGTTGATTAAAAATGGTGATTGTGTATTAGAAGCTTCACATAGCGATATTTCTGCAGATGAAGTTGCAGAAGTAATTGCGGCTTAACGATAAAAAAGATTTCAGACAAAGGGTATTCAAGCAATTGGATACCTTTTTTTATGGATTAGTGTTTTTTTTAGAAAAGCAATGCCTGATTTTTATCGGTTACATCAGTCCTGCTGTACACTGTACCTTTTTGGCTACCCTTCGACTCCGCTCAGGGTGACAGCCAAAAAGCTGCCGTTCCTATCAGGTTTATTACCATAAGGCCTGTGTAAAGAAAACATCAAACGTTCCTACGGAACGAAAAACGCCTATTCGTTTATATTACCTATGATACGTCCCATCGGGACGTAAATATTATACATAACAGACATGCCGTTACGTGCGCCGTCCCAGAGGGACGCATCATAGGTAGCACAAATAATATTTTATTATTGGTGTCGTTCCGTAGGAACGTTTCGTGAAACAACAATTAATTATTGATCAGATTTCGGTCTGTGGGGACACAGACCGAGGACGCGGGAATACGGAGAAAAAATCAAACGTTCCTACTGAACGAAAAACGCCTATTCGTTTATATTACCTATGAGACGTCCCGATGGGACGTATAACAATATACATAACAGACATACCGTCACGTGCGCCGTCCCAGAGTGACGCATCATGGGTAGCACAAATAATATTTTATTATTGGTGTCGTTCCGTAGGAACGTTTCGTGAAACAACAATTAATTATTGATAAGATTTCGGTCTGTGAGACACAGACCGAGGACGCGGGGACGCACCAATCCCCATGCATATTAATTATATGCGCCGTCCCAGAGGGACGCATCATGGGTAGACACAACAAAAAAAGGTCCCGATTTACATCGCGACCTTCTAAAATTTATAATTGTTATAGCTTAAGCTACCACAGTATTTTCTATTTTCAACACCTTTGAAGTTTTACTTCTGGTTTCTTTACAAAGCGCTGCGTCCTGTGCAAGTGATTTACCGTAAGTTGGGATCATCTCTTTAATTTTTGCCTGCCATTCTTCAGTGGCCAGATCTTCAGCAAAACAACGGTTTAATAAATCAAGCATGATCGATACGGCTGTTGAAGCACCAGGAGATGCACCCAGCAAAGCCGCAATAGAACCATCAGCAGCACTTACCACCTCTGTACCAAACTCTAAAACACCACCTTGTTTTTCATCCTTTTTAATCACCTGAACGCGTTGACCAGCATATTCCAATTCCCAATCTTCAAGTTTAGCGGTTGGTAAATATTCTTTTAGTGCTTCTAACCTATCTTCTGGCGATTGTCTTACCTGCTCAATTAAATACTTAGTTAAATCCAGATTGTGCAACCCGGCAGAAATCATCGGGCGGATGTTATTGAATTTTATCGATTTTGGTAAATCTAAAAATGATCCGTTTTTAAGGAATTTAGTCGAAAAACCAGCATAAGGACCAAACAATAATGCTTGTTTACCATTAATCATTCTGGTATCTAAATGCGGAACCGACATTGGCGGTGCGCCAACCGCAGCTTTTCCGTAAACTTTTGCATGGTGTTTTTTAATAATTTCCTCATTGGTACATTTCAGCCATTGCCCACTTACCGGGAAACCACCAAAACCTTTTCCTTCAGGAATGTCCGATTTTTCTAACAATGGCAAAGAACCACCACCTGCACCAATAAATACAAATTTAGCTACACGTTTACGTTTATCGCCACTTTCCAAATCTTTAACCTTCACAATCCAGTTGCCATCTTTATTTTTCTTCAGATCGCGGATTTCGTGGTTAAAATACATGCTCACATTGCTTTGCTCCTTTAAGTTGTTGAACATGTCGCGCGTTAAGGTACCAAAGTTAACATCGGTTCCCAGATCCATTTTGGTTGCGGCAACTTTTTCGTTGCTCTTGCGGCCATCCATAATCAATGGTGCCCAGTTTTTCACCTGCTCAGCATCCTCCGTATATTGCATGTCGCTAAACAGATCGCATTGTGTTAATGCATCATAGCGTTTTTTAAGATATTCTACGTTCTTTTTGCCCCAAACAAAACTCATGTGAGGAATATTGCGGATAAAATTGCAAGGCTCAGAAACCAATCCCTTATTGACCAGGTAAGACCAAAACTGCTTAGATACCTCAAAATGCTCTGCAATCTGCACTGCTTTTTTAATTTCAACCGTACCGTCTTTCTTTTCGGGTGTATAGTTTAATTCACAAAAAGCAGAGTGTCCCGTTCCGGCATTATTCCAGGCATCAGAACTTTCTGCTGCCGCAATGTCTAAACGTTCGTAAATTTCTATGCTTAAATTAGGCTCTAATTGTTTTAATAAAACACCCAGGGTTGCACTCATGATGCCAGCCCCTATTAAAATTACATCAGCGTCAGTTTTACCAACTGTCTTTTTCTTTTTTGTCATCTTAGCTTAAAGGAGTTACAAATTTAGAATGATTTTAAACATACCACGAATTTTCATACATTAAATCTTAAAAAATTGCCTAAAAATTAGAAATACTTTCTATTTTTTGACAAGTTCTAATCAAATTTTAATCCAAAATACAGTTCGAATACGAACAAGCAAAAAAAGATAAGTTGACGCCTATTAAAAGCGAATTATTAACTTGCTAATCGCACCACCCATTCCTTTAAAATATTTGCCATTTTATTCATAAATGACTAAAAAAAATTAAATTTCGACAACAAGCCCAACCCTTTTTACAGACGAAATGAACAAGAATCTACAATTATGATTTTTTTCCAGTCCTAAAATGTTAGTTTTATAGATCTATTTGCTTAAAACATACCCATGAAGAATTTAGTTTTATTTTGTACTGTCCTATTTTTAGCTGCCTGTTCTGGCGAAAAAACCGATCAGCTTTTGCTCGAACTCGACAAAAAGAAACTGGCCGAAAATATCAACTACGATAAGATCACTTTTTATAAGTTTGCTAAAATAGCTGTTCGCTCAACTGCTGTTCAGGATACTACTCAGCCCGAGTATCAAAAATTCAGCAAACAGGCGCAAAGTGTTGTTAGAACCTTAAATAAAGTGAACGGGCATGGAAATGAAAATATTTCTGTAATAGATGCCTTAAGAATATATAAAGCATATCGATCGGTTAAACAGTTTGTGAAAGAAACAGACGAAGATGTTTTCCCTCTCTTAACTGCTGGACTTATTGCCATGAATAATGGAGCAAGAACCCCTGTTCCCTTTTTTAAAGATTTTAACAAAGCCTACTACCAAAACATAGAACATGCCATTTTAAGTATGGCTGTACTAACCACAAGAGATTTAGGACAGCCTTTTGCCTTATACGAATGTTCTAAAACCCAGCCCGAGCTACTTGATGATTGCGAAATTAAGACCCTGCTCGAATTTGTCCGCGGCTTCTTATTTTTTGGTAATAACCTATTTTATCTTTCAGAAGATGGCCTTTCGAGGAACATTAAATGGCTGGATAAAAACGAGAAAATCCCACTCCCCTATACCAAAGCATTTTTTGGCTGGGGCCGTTTGAACGATGAACAAACCCATGTTGCATTTCATAGCATGAATTATCTTTTTAGAGGTTTCGACCGGATGAGAATGGAGCGAAAAATTGATGAGGAAAGATCGCTTGAAGATTTTGAGGCATTTTTAAACGACATGAATAAACTAGGTATTCAAAACGAACTGGTTTGGGGAATAACCGCTTATCTGAACTTAAAAAAGGAAAAACCAGAACAGTCGTTACCAGCGCTGGAAAAGTTAAGCAAAAGTCCGTTATTCTCTAACAGCGAACGCGAAGCCCTACAACAAACTATAGTTTATGTAAAAGATCGCAAATCAGATCAGGCTTTAACAAATGTATATGACAAAGCATTTATCGGTAAAATTGCCACCAAATATATGATAACACTCCTAACGAAGATAGATTGGGAAAAACTGATGAAACAGCAGGGTGTTCCTTACACCGAAGAAGTATTTGCCGGTATAGGCAAGTTTAAAGCGCTTTCCAATTCGGTAAGTGAGTATACTCAGCCATCAACCATAGAAAAGGGAAAGAAAGAAATTGACAAGAAAGGCAGCGAATTGCTAGAAAAAGCCAAAGGATTATGGAATTAATGCAATCGTAATGATAAGTTAGATGATTCGTCATTCCCAACTTAATTGGGAATCTTACTACATTATACATGTTCATAAGATTCCCGCCTACGCGAGAATGACGAATACACTAGAAGCTCCCCTATCATTTTTTAAGCTTCGCTTTAAATATTTTTTCCAGTTTCTCTATTTTGGGTTGGATCACCAACCTACAATAAGGTTCGCTTCCATTTTTATTGAAATAATTCTGGTGATAATTTTCGGCAACATAAAATGGTTTGGCCGCTTCTATAGCGGTAACCACTTTTTTACCGTAAGCATTGGTTTTGTTCAATTCTGCTTTATATTTTTCTGCCAGAGCTTTTTGCTCAGCCGTGTGATAAAAAACAACTGAACGGTATTGCGTACCACTATCAGCCCCCTGACGATTTAGTGTAGTCGGATCGTGGCTTTTCCAAAAAACTTCCAACAAATCATCATAAGAAATCACCATTGGGTTATAGGTAATTTCTAAAACCTCAGCATGCCCGGTAGCACCGGTACATACTTCTTCGTAAGTTGGATTGGTTAAAGTACCACCTTCATAACCTGATCTAACCGAGACCACGCCTTTTAAACGTTGAAATATTGCTTCCGTACACCAAAAACAGCCCATTCCGAAAGTTGCTTTTTCGATTTTTTTCCCCTGTGCCTGAGCTTGATTCAAAGCTAAAACCGATAATAGAATTAAAATTATTTTTCTCATTGTGTGTTTATTTGTTTCTATTCGTGATGAGGCTATCATGATTTTTCACTTGATTGTTGATAGGGTCAATCATGATGGTCTCATTGTGTGCTTTTATTTATTAGTCGAAAATAACCCTTAAACCTTACAGCTAAATTGAATTATCTACATCTAATTATACGCAAAAAAACAGGCAGTAGTTTGCGTCAAACCAATAATGGGTTTTGTATGACAATCGCAACAATTTGTCGATTTTGTTGTTTATGTTAATAACTTAAAAATCTGATTTACAAATTTTTAAACACCTAACCCATCAGTCAAACGCACTTATTAACAATTCTTTTTAAATTCGTATAACATTAAATATAAAATTATGTCTACACCGTATATTCCTTGTTTAGATTTAGGCTCTTACATCAATGGCACTGAAGAAGACCGAAAAAAGTTTTCGGATGAACTGGGCAGGGCTTTTAACGATTCGGGTTTTGTTACCATTACCAACCATGGTTTAAGCCAGGAATTAATTGATAAGCTTTATGAAAATATCAAAGCTGCCTTTTCGCTACCTGTTGAAATCAAAAGGAAATATGAAAAACCAGAGTTAGCTGGTCAACGTGGGTATACCAGTGCAGGTAAAGAAACAGCAAAAGGTGCAAAAACACCAGATTTGAAAGAATTCTGGCAAATTGGTCAGGAAGTAACGGATGGCGATCCGGTTAAAAATGAATATCCTGATAATGAAGTTTTAGAGGAACTACCTGAATTTAACAAGGTAACTGGCGACATCTATAAAAAACTGGAAGAAAACGGAACGCATTTATTGCGTGCCATTGCTACTTATCTGGAATTGCCAATCAATTATTTTGATAAACACGTTCATAACGGAAATTCTATTTTAAGGGGTATCCATTACTTTCCGATCGAAAACCCTGAGACTATTCCTGATGATGCAGTACGTGCAGGTGCGCATGAAGACATCAATCTGATTACCTTATTAATTGGTGCCAGTGCTGATGGCCTTGAAGTGTTAACCCGAAGCAACGAATGGTTACCAATTAAAGCACATCATACTGATATTGTGGTAAACGTGGGTGATATGTTACAGCGTTTAACCAATAATAAATTAAAATCGACGACGCACAGGGTGGTAAATCCTCCTCGTGAACTAATGAAAACTTCGCGCTTCTCTGTTCCATTTTTCTTGCATCCACGCAGCGATATGGATTTAACCAGTTTACCATCAACCATTGATGCGGAACATCCTAAAGCTTATAGCGATATGACTGCGGGTGAATACCTAGATGAAAGATTAAGAGAAATTGGATTGAAGAAATAGTTTGGAGTCGTGAGTCCTCAGTCTTGAGTCTCTAGCGATTTGTAAAGAAAGATCAAAAGCATCGGCTAAAACCGGTGCTTTTTTGTTATTTTCAAAACATGCATTCAACAACTTTAGAAGTTTTCGCCGAGATTGATGGGATTGGTTCTGCCTCAGGCTTGTTCCTTCAGGAAGATTTACTGTACATCATTGGCGATAATAGTGGCTATTTGAACGAATACAACATCAAAACCAGGAAGCTGCGGAAAATTCAGATCCTATTTGATAGCTCACTTAATCAGTTAGAAAATATACCCAAGTCCTTAAAAACCGATTTCGAAATCCTTTGTCATAATGACAATAAGCTCTACATTTTAGGTTCTGGCTCAACCCCCAAAAGAAACCTGATGATCGAATTCGATCTGAAAACACAAAACTTTGTTCAAAAAGACCTGACCAGTACCTACGCCAAACTTAAAGCTATTGCCAAAATAGATGATCAGAACTTTAACCTCGAAGGGGCAATTTTTACGGGAACTGAGTGGATGCTTTTTAACCGCGGCAACGGAATAGAAGCAAAGAATGGCATATTCAAAACCCAGGGAGCAGATTTAGCTAAAATTCAACAAGCTCAGTTTAACTATTTTAAGCTTCCAAATATTAATCACGTTGAATCATCTTTTACAGATGCTGCATTGGTAAAAAATGAGATATTTTTTATTGCTACCGCAGAAGATAGCCAATCGACTTATGCCGATGGCGAAATTATGGGAAGTTTTATTGGCAGTATTAACCTGCAGACCTTGAAGCTAACTTTCAGCAATAAAATCTCTGGCAAACATAAATTTGAAGGTATTACTTTATTTAGTCAAACCGGGCACAGTACAACTTTTTTATTGTGTGAAGATCGTGACACTGAAGAACTTAAAACGATTATTTATAAATTGGCAATCAATCTTTAGTCATAAGAGTTGTCAACTTTCCAGCCAGGTGGCTATTAAAGTTGACAACTCTAAATGATGTATAAATCAAGATTTTATTTCTTCGATTCGTCAATCGCCTTGTTTACCACATCTTGTATCCTACCCCTAATTTTCAGGTTAGAAAGTTTATCGGTAACGGTAGGATTAACCCGGTTAGACAAAAACACATAAACCAAACCACGTGATGGGTCTACCCAAACACAGGTTCCGGTATAGCCGGTATGACCATAAGTATGTGGTGAAGCTAAATTAGAAGGGTAATGTTTGGTACTATCCGGATCCCAGCGATCGAAACCCAAACCCCTGCGACTCACATTTGATTGCTTCGAGGTAAACATATCTACTGTTGAGTTTTTAAAATACTCCACCCCACCATAGGTACCACGGTTCAACAGCATCTGGTAAATAATAGCCAGATCGTTAGCGCTGGCAAATAAACCTGCATGTCCGGAAACACCACCAGCTAAAGCTGCTCCCTGATCGTGAACATAACCAACCAACAATGTCTTCCTGAAATAGGTGTCCATTTCTGTTGGAATAATCTGCTCTGGCTTAAAACGGTTGCGTGGCAAAAAACCTGCCGTTTGCATACCTAATGGTTTATAAAAGTTTTCGTAAGCATATTCATTTAAAGGCTCTTCACTAATATGCTCTACAATATCTTTCATTACATACATACTGATATCGCTATACACATATTTACCACGTGTTCTTATTGGCGAATTGAGCATTTTAGGCCACATAAAATCTTTAAAAAAGCCTTTTTTAATATAATAGTTATCGGCTACTTTGGTTGGATAAGCTGCAGATGAATCTCTGCTGTAATCGCCTGTTTTAACATAATCGTGAAAAGGAATGTAAGGGATAAAACCTGCCTGGTGCAACATCACCTCCCGTACCTGAATATTGTTCATGGGTGTGGTGCGGGCCTTGGGGATATAAGCACCAATGTTGGTATCTAATTTTAACTTTCCTTCTTCGAACAAACGCATGACCGCAGGTGTGGTTGCTGTTATTTTGGTTACAGAAGCCAGATCAAAAATATCGGTTACTTTATCAGGCACATTGGTATCGTAAGTATGAGTACCATAAGCTTTGTTAAAGATCACCTTCCCATCTTTCGCTACCAAGACCACCAATCCTGGCGTTGCTTTCTGTGCGATCGCTTCGGCAGCAATAGCATCAATTTCTTTTAAATTGTTCGAATTCAAACCTGCATCTTCGGGTACAGTGTATTTTAAGCGTGTAGCTGTTGTAGTAAAACCAGAGCCCGTAGTATAACGGGCAGAATAAGCAGTAGTTAACTTATTTGAAGCGGCAATGCCTCCAAAAATATATTGCGGTACAATGGCAGCCGCATCTGCATTGTTTTGACCGGTCCACACAATCGGAGATTTTAAGAGATCGAATGATTTTAAACCAGGCCCAACACCAAAAAAAGAAATAATTACCTGTTTGTTTTTACTGATACCGTTAATAAAGTTAATGTATCTGGCTTTACTTACATTTTGATCATCAATAGAAATTAAAATGGTATTGAAATATTTAAGGTCATCTTCTAAATCGTTCAAATTCAGGCTATCTTTATAAGAATCGGCAGAAAATGAAGTGATTTTATCGTATTTATTTGCCAAACTATCGAAAACGCTACTATAAGCAAAACTCAGGCTGACCGAAGCAATATTTTTCTTCTCTAATGATTTTAAAGGAATAATTCCATCCTGATTGTTAAACAATACGGTTGCATTAGAAATCGCATTGGCAACAGCCAGTTTCTTTTCATTCGATGTATGCTCCTGTGCGCAAGCCATTAAACATAAAACATTGCAGCAAAATGCTACAGCCAGGATATACAATTTATTTCGCTTCATATACTTTTTCTCCGTTCAAATAAGTTTTTAAGACTTTGGTTTTTAATATGTTTTGTGGTGTTGATTTTAATATATCGTGATCGAGCATAACGAAATCGGCAAATTTACCTTTCTCCAAACTACCCTTTTCGTGTTCTTCAAAATTGGCTTTGGCGGCCCAAATGGTCATTCCGCGTAAGGCTTCTTCGGGTGTTAAGGCATTTTCCATCTGAAAGCCACCATTCGGGATACCTTTTGCATCTGCTCTCACTGTTGCAGCATAAAACGTAAATAATGGATTAATGTTTTCGACGGGAAAATCGGTACCCAACGGAATCCAACCATTTTGCTTTAACAATTGTTTGTAAGCGTATGCACTTTTTAACCTTTCGGCGCCCAAACGTTTTTGGGCCCAATACATATCAGAAGTAGCATGCGTAGGTTGAACGGAAGGGATAATACTGGCTTTCCCGAACAGGTCAAAGTCTTTAGTGTTAACTACCTGGGCATGTTCAATCCGCCAGCGCTGATCGTTTTTACCTTTTAAAATTTTATTGTAAATATTCAGGATTACCCGATTGGCTGAATCGCCAATGGCATGGGTACACATCTGGAAATGATTGGCAGCAATTTTTCTGGCTACTTCTTCAAAATGTTTCTGATCGCTTAATAAAAAACCTCCTTTGTCTGGCATATCGCTGTAAGGATGCAGCAGGCAGGCACCACGCGAACCTAAAGCACCATCGGCATAAACCTTAAAGGCCCGAACATTTAACCGATCAGTTTTAATTGGCCCGCGGCTAAAAAGGTATTTATAATTATCTGGCTCATCAGAGAGCATTACATAAAGCCTCATTTTCAATTTATTTTCTTTCTGCAGTTTTTCGATGAATTCTACAGCCAGGTAACTCAAGCCGCAATCATCAATGGTGGTTAAGCCAGCAGCGAAACAGTTTTTCTGTGCATCGATAAATATCTTTTCAGCCAGTTTAGCATCTGGTGATGGGATTTTACGTTCTACCAGGGCTACAGCATTATCGATTAACACACCAGTAAGCTTTCCATTTTCGGTAAGCATGTCGCCACCTACCAATTTTTGTTCACTTTTAATTCCGGCATCATCCAGTGCTTTTTGGTTAGCAATGGCAGCATGACCATCGATACGGTTTAAAAATACAGGGCGATCCGGAAAAAGTGCGGTTAACTTTTCATTGGTTGGGAAAGCTTTATTGTCCCAATCGTTTTGGTCCCAGCCGTTGCCAATTAACCAACCATCAGGATGCGTTTTGGCAAAATCAGATAAGCGCTTAAGCACTTCATCCCAGGATTTCGTTTCTCTTAAATCGGCTGTTTGCAAACTTTGTCCGTAGCCATAAAAATGGGCATGCGCATCTATAAAACCTGGATAAACAGCTTTACCTCCGGCGTTAACCTCTTCTTTGCCAGTGTATTTTGATCTAATATCCTCACTCGTGCCAAGTTCCAGGATCTTACCATTTTTTACTGCAAAGGCCTCAACCGTATCAAATTTACTATTAACGGTATAAATTTTTGCACTATAAACAATTACATCAACCGACTCTTTCCTGGAGCAAGAAGTGAGCAGTATAACCAGAAAAAGACTGTATAAAATGGATTTCATATCGATAAAGATAGAAAATTGGAAGCATTTGACTTTGTAAATTCGGTTTTACAGAAAGGACTATTGTCATGCTGAGGCACGAAACATCTGTAAAACGATCAGCACATCTGTTGATTCTTACTGGCTAATTCAGTGACTATATTTCATCGGTAAAAGATTCTTCACTGCGTTCAGAATGACAGCCAAATCCGTGGTCTGTGTCTCCTTACGCCGTGGTCTGTGTCTCCACAGACCACTTGCCTTTCTCTTAGCATTTCGTTAAGACTACTTTATTATTGATAATATTTTTTTGCCACGGAGGCACAGAAAGCACGGAGAATATATCTTGAGTTAATTAAATACCAGTAAGCCTTGGGAAAATTGTTCAATAGTTCAGAACGCCAGGCCTACGTAAAATAAACCTGATGGGAACGGCATCCCGATTTTTTTTCAATCGGGATACATTGTACAGCATGTCTACCGGATCCGAAGATGCAGAACCCTGCTTTTCAAAAAAACAAAACCTCGGCAGGATAACAAATTGTTCCTGACAAAGATTCTTCACTGCGTTCAGAATGACAGCCAAATCCGTGGCCTGTGTCTCCACAGGCCACTTTCCTTTCTCTTAGCATTTCTTAAGGCTACTGTATTATTGATAATATTTTTTTTTGCCACGGAGGCACAGAAAGCACGGAGAATATATCTTGGGTTAATTAAATACCAGTAAGCTAGCGGAAAATTCTTCAATAGGTTAAGAACGCCAGGCCTACGTAAAATAAACCTGATGGGAACGGCACCTTTTGGCTGTCACCCTGAGCGGAGTCGAAGGGGAGCCAAAAGTACAGTGTACAGCAGGACTACCGGAGCCGAAGATGCAGAACCCTGCTTTTCAAACAAAACCCCTGCAAGAATAACAAATTGTTCCTGACAAAGATTCTTCACTGCGTTCAGAATGACATATAGCAATTCAATCCTATTTACCAACAGTCATTTACATGTTGACTTTTAAACAAATCAGGTTCCTTAAGCTTATTTTGCATAATTTAGCGAATTCACTTTGCCTTACTACATGACTGATATTATTCACTTATTGCCTGATGCTGTTGCCAATCAAATTGCTGCCGGAGAAGTTGTTCAACGACCGGCTTCTGCGGTAAAAGAATTGCTCGAAAATTCTATTGATGCCGGCGCAGATAGAATCCAATTAGTAATAAAAGATGCAGGTAAGGCATTGATTCAGATTATAGATAACGGCTGTGGAATGAGCGTTACCGATGCCAGAATGTGTTTCGAACGCCATGCCACTTCGAAGGTAAAAAAAGCAGAAGATTTATTTGCCATCCGCACCATGGGTTTCCGTGGTGAAGCTATGGCTTCTATTGCGGCAATCTCGCAGGTAGAGATGAAAACCCGCAGACATGAGGATGAAATCGGTACTTGTATTTCTATCGAAGGCGCACAGGTAACCAATCAGGAACCGGTTGCCACCTCACCAGGAACACAGATTTCGATTAAAAACTTATTTTTCAATACACCTGCCAGAAGAAACTTCCTTAAAAGTAATCCGGTGGAAATGCGCCATATCCTGGACGAATTTCAACGGGTAGCATTGGCGCACCCTGCTGTATTTTTCAGTCTGCACCACGATGGCACCGAGATTTTTAACCTGCCAAAAGGCAATTTAAAACAACGCATTGTCCACCTTTTTGGTAATAACTATAACGAACGCCTGGTTCCTGTTGAAGAGGAAACGACCATTATTAACTTAAAAGGCTATATCGGTAAACCTGCTTTTGCAAAGAAAACGAGAGGCGAACAGTTCTTTTTCGTGAATAACCGTTTCATTAAAGATCCTTATTTAAACCATGCGGTAAGCTCTGCTTTTGAAGATTTATTACCTGACGACAGTTATCCGCTGTATGTATTGTTTATAGAGATCGATCCATCAAAAATCGACGTAAACGTGCATCCTACTAAAACAGAGATTAAATACCTGGACGAAAAATCCATTTACGCGATCATGAAATCGGCGGTAAAACGTTCCATTGGCCGTTATAACATTTCGCCTACTTTAGATTTCGACCAGGAAACCGGTTTCAGCAATATGATTACCCATAAAGCCGTTGAAGATATTGTACCACCGAGCATTAATTTCAATCCTGATTTTAATCCATTTGCGAGTGATAGCAGTTCTACATCGGGTTATGCCTCATCACCAAGAAATTATGACGCAAAACCAAGTGCAAAAAACTGGGGTTCGCTTTATGATATAACTGAACAGCCGGTTGTAGAGCAGACCTCTATTTATGCTGATGAAACGGTTTTAGAAACCAAGCAAAAGCAGTACATGCAATTGCACAACCGCTATATTGTTTCTCAGATTAAGTCGGGCTTAATGGTGATAGACCAACAAATGGCACATGAGCGAATCCTTTATGAACGTTTTCTCGTACATCTTGACGACCGCAAAGGCGCATCGCAGCAGAGTTTATTTCCGCAAACCATTACGCTAAATGCCAACGATTTCGAATTGGCAAAAAGTTTACTGGACGATATAAAAAGTTTAGGCTTTGATGTACGCGAATTTGGAAAAAATACGTTGGTAGTAGAAGGTGTTCCGGTTGATCTGGGTAGCAGTAATATTAATGAAACGCAATTATTTGAACAATTGATTGAGGGCTTTAAAAACTCACAACAGGAATTAAAATTGAGCAAACGCGATAGCCTGGCAAGAAGCCTGGCTAAAAACAGTGCAATAAAAGCAGGAACAAGTCTTGGTCAGGAAGAAATGAATACGTTGATTGATGAGCTTTTTGCCTGTAAAACACCTAACTTTAGCGTAAGTGGCAAACCAATTATCCAAACCATTACTTTGGCAGAGCTGGATAAGAAGTTTGAGAAATAGGTTTAGGTTTAGGGGTTAGGGGTTAGGGGTTAGGGGTTAGGGAAAACAATTGAAGATTAAACTTTGCCGCTTAAAAACAAGAAAAAAATTAAATGAACAATATATATATCCCACCAGTAGTAAAAAACCTACTGATTATTAACATCTTATTTTTCGCAGCAACTTACTTGCTCACAAACCTTCACCTTGATGACTTGTTAGCGGTATATTATTTCGATTCTCCGAAGTTTGAGCTATGGCAACCTATTAGCTACATGTTTATGCATGGAGGCATAGCGCACATCTTTTTTAACATGTTTGCATTGTATTCTTTTGGAAGTTTGTTAGAATCAAGATGGGGAGGCAAAAAATTTATTATCTTTTATTTTATTACCGGACTAGGCGCACTTGCATTACAATGGGCCGTACAGGCTTACGAAGTGCATCAGATTATCGGTAGCGTTACTAATAACGGAAAGATAAATCTTACCGCATTATTTCAGGGGGAGTTCGACACGAATCAACTTTCCATGGCACAAGCAGTTACCCTACGGAGTATTTACTTTGGCGGAATGCTTGGTGCATCCGGCGCAATTTTCGGCTTGTTGGTTGCCTTCGGCATGCTTTATCCAAATGCAGAATTACTAATTATGTTTATTCCGGTTCCGGTGAAAGCAAAATATATTATACCAGTTTATATTTTAGTGGAGTTATCTTTGGGTGTTGCTCAGTTTGAAGGCGATTCTGTTGCGCATTATGCTCACCTTGGTGGTGCTTTAATCGGCTTTATACTTGTTAAAATATGGAAAGATAAAAACGATACATTTTATACCCTCTATGAATAACACTTTCAAAGATTTAAAATACAAGGTTTTTCAATCGGGCAATCCATTATTCTTCTACATTGGGATTAATGTAATGCTATTTTTATTGATCGCCATTATTGGCGTATTTAGCAAGCTAAGTGGCCATGGTAATATTATCGATTTATTTGTAAGCGATTATTTAGGTTTACCAGCCAGCATTTCGAAACTACCTGAGCGCTTTTATACCATTTTCACCTATATGTTTATTCATGATGGGATTCTTCACATCCTGTTTAATATGCTCGGCTTATTTTGGTTCGGCAATATATTCATGAATTTCTTAAAAAGCCGTCAGTTTCATTTTGTATACCTGGCAGGTGGTATTTTTGGTGGTTTGTTTGCCGTTGCTGCATTAAATATATTCCCCCTTTATGCCAGCGGACTGGCGAGCGTAACCATTGTTGGCGCATCAGCCGCAGTAATGGCCATCATTTTTGCTTCTGCAACGCTGGTACCGAATTACACCATTATGTTACTTTTCTTTGGTGAGGTTAAAATTAAATGGATTGCCATTATCTATTTTGTGCTCGATTTTATTGCGATCGGCTCCGTAAATGCAGGTGGAAGTTTAGCGCATATTGGTGGTGCACTTTTAGGTTTCACCTTTATTAAAAGTTTGCAAAACGGAAGGGACTGGAGCAAACTCTTTGAGCGTAAGCCGAAACTAAAAGTTGTTCGGAATGAAAAACCTGTTAAAAAACCCGAATTCAAAGGTGGCGTTTCTCAACAGGAAATAGATACCATTTTAGACAAAATATCGACTTCAGGGTACGATAAATTAACAGCGGTAGAAAAAGAAAAACTATTTAAGGCAAGTAAAGATTAATGGCCACGAACAAGAAGAAATATAGTTTTCTGGATAAACTCCTTTTGCCTGTTGCCATTATGTTGGCAATCGCTTTGCTATTGGGGGTTCTTGCCGGAAATATGGACCCAAGAAAACATGCCATTATTGCTTTTTTCGGTCTTGCCTATCCTTTCGTTTTATTCGTTAACATTATCTTCCTCGTTTGGTGGTTTTTAAGCAAAAAATGGATTTTTGCCATCACAACCATTCTGGTGATCGCGCTCGGTGCTAAAACTTTAAAAGCCACCTTTGCCATTGGTGGCAATGAGGGAGGCACTGAAAAAGCAGACAATAGCATCAGAATGATGACTTACAACGTGCATAGCTTTAAACTATACGGCGAAGACAATACCGAATCGGTAAAAGAAAAAATGCTTCAGGTGGTGAAAGATCAAAACCCTGACATTATTTGCTTTCAAGAATTTTTTACCCGTTATAAAGGCGCTTTTGATACTGTTGACAGCCTTAAAGCACTGTTAAATACAAAATATTACTACTTTGTACCTACTAATAAAAATGATTACGAAGCAACTGGCTTAGCTATATTTTCTAAATTTCCGATTAAAGATTCGGGTAAAATTCCTTTTGTTGAAGGTCTCTCCAATAACATGAGTATTTATGCCGATTTAAACATTAAAGGAAAAACATTAAGGGTTTACAATGTGCATTTTCAATCCATCTCTTTTGAAAAACAGGATTACGAATACCTGGATAAGGTGAAAGAAATGAATACCGAACTGCAACCATCCAAACGGATTTTAAGAATGCTGAAAAGTGCCTTTTTGAAACGCAGTGGTCAGGTAGATATTATGAAAAAGGAAATGGCCACCTGCAAAACACCCTACCTTATTGCGGGCGATTTTAACGATACGCCGGCATCTTACGTGGTTACCCAAATTACAGCCGGATTGAACAATAGTTTTATTAAAAAGGGCAACGGCTTTGGTAAAACCTATAATGGCAAATTTCCTAATTTCCAGATTGATTATATTGCCACTTCTAAAGAACTTGAGGTATTAAATTACAAAATCACCCAGGCTAAATTATCCGACCACTTTCCGGTGCGCAGCGATTTGAGGTTTATACCCTAAGGTTTAAGTCTTATAGTACGTGAGGACAAACCATGGCGGTGAAAAAATTACCTTTTCGATGATAGTTTAATGATTTTTCATTTGGAGCGCAAGGCCTCCATAAAACAATAAGTTTCTTCCCGTTTTACGCTTTTACGCTTCGCTTCCTCGTACCTCGTTGCTGCAGGGTAACACTTCAACCGGGGCTAGGTGGCCGCATTTGCATTTCATTTTAGGGGTTGCAGGGTACAGAACCAATGTTTCTAAACCTAATAGAGCGGAATAGCCCGCTGCGCAGCGAGGACTATAAGCGAAAGCGGGGCTGTAACTACCAAGAACCACAAGCCACTCATTTCCTAATTTCATTTAGGTCAGTGAGACACCAACCGATAGGATAAAATGATCATTCCTTATTGGAGCTCAAGGCCTGTACAAAACAGTAGCTTCTTCCCGTTTTCCGCTTTTACGCTTCGCTTCCTCGTGCCTCGTCGCTGCAGGGTAACACTTCAACCGGGGCTAGGTGGCCGCATTTGCATTTCATTTTAGGGGTTGCAACCCTTGTTCATAAACCTGATAGAGCGGAATAGCCCGCAGCGCAGCGAGGACTATAAGCGAAAGCAGGGCTGTAACTGCCAAGAACCACAAGCCACTCATTTCCTAATCATGAAACAACATTAACCATATAACCTTAGTTCGATTAATATTTACCCATTGTGATCAATTTTTGTCTCTTTTTCCTAACGCGGTCGTCATGCTGAACTTGTTTCAGCATCTTTCCTGCTAGATAGACACTGAAATAAATTCAGGGTGACGGCGGTGAGTTAAAATATCTACAGAAGATCTTTAAGGATATGTTATTAATCAAGTTCAGGTATATAAGAAATAAGCAACATATAAGCTTAATGCAAAATGACTATCAAATCACTCGCTATTTCATTTTCTTACCATACATCAACAATATGTTTACTCCTTATTTACATCTTTGTTTCATAAAATTTAAAAAAAAATCTTCAAAATATGAGCTTAATAGATGCACTTAACTGGCGTTATGCCGTTAAGAAAATGAACGGTCAACCTGTTGAACAGGAAAAAGTTGATAAAATTATTGCAGCAGCACATTTGGCACCAACATCATCTGGTTTACAGCCTTTTAAAGTGATTGTAGTAACCAACCAGGAATTAAAAGAGAAAATTGCGCCGATTGCTTTTAACCAATCGCAAGTAATTGATTCTTCTCACTTATTGATTTTCGCGGCAAACGAAAATTATACAGAAGAAGGTATTGATGCCGTTTTTAACAGAATGAATGCAGAGCGTGGCTTACCACTAGATACTACAGATGCTTACAAAGCACAACTTAAAGGCATGATTTTATCCAGAACTGCAGAAGAAAACTTCAACCATGCAGCCCGTCAGGCTTATATTGCTTTCGGTATTGCCATTGCAGAAGCGGCTGTATTAAAAGTAGATGCTACACCAATGGAAGGTTTTAACGGACCTGCCTTAGATGAACTTTTAGGTTTAGATAAAAAAGGCTTAAAAAGTGTTACCCTATTGCCATTAGGAAACAGGGATGAAGCCGGCGATTGGTTGGTAAACCTTAAAAAAGTGCGTTCACCTAAAGAGGAATTCCTGATCGAGTTTAAATAACAGGCAAACACCATTATATTTAAAACAAGCCGCTTTTAGCGGCTTGTTTTGTTTATAGTTTTTTTTCATCGGGTATCTCAAAACAAAATCTGTCATTGCGAACTGAAGCGCGGCCAGTGGATTGGAGTGAAGCAATCTTTACATAAATAAATTTAACTCAATTAGAAAGATTGCTTCGTCGGCTGAAAAAGCCTTCTCGCAATGACGACGCTGGTTAGTCTGAAGACTACTGTCGATTAACCGGTTAACCTAAAAAGCACTCCACGTTTAGATCCTGAAACAAGTTCAGGATGACGATAATCTGAGAAATTTTTGTAAAAAAATGTTAAACCTCATTACATTTTATGTGCTCTATTTATAATTGGATATATTTACGGGCTAGCATTTAATATCCAATCCATGAAGATTTTTAGATTATCGTTTATCATACTGTCACTTTTATCAACATTAAGTTTTTCTTCTTCGGCACAAACCGACACCATTAGCATAAACAGTATCATTACCAAAACCAACAAGGTATTAAGCGATTATCCTGCTGAAAAGATTTATCTTCATTTCGATAAGCCTTATTACGCTGTTGCCGATACGGTTTGGTTTAAAGCCTACGTTACCGAAAACCAGAATTTCTTATCTGCAATCAGTAAAATCATTTATGTAGATGTAATCAATCAGAAAGATTCACTTATCCAAACCTTAAAATTACCTATTACCGGTGGTTTTGCTTACGGCAGTTTCCCCTTAGATCAGATTAACTATAAACAGGGTAATTACCATATCAGGGCTTACACAATGTGGATGCTTAATAGTGAAGATCCTGCTTATTTTAACAAGACCTTTTATGTAGGAGAAGCGATTGACAAGGAGGTAAAAACCCATATCACGTATAAAAATACCTCTACAGATAAGTTAGAAAAAATTGATGCACGCGTACAATTTAAAGATGCCAATAATAAACCCTACGCCAATAAAAATGTAAGCTGGCAGGTAGTTACCAGTTTTACGGTAATTGCCAAAGGCAGGGGCACAACAGATGCGAATGGTTATTTAACCATCGCGATGAGCAATGCACAGAAGGCCGAGTATCAATTACAAAAAGGCGAACTGATTACCAGCATTAATACCACCGATAAAGATGTGGCGAGTAGCAGCTTTCAACTTAAAAACGCAATCCTAAGTAAAGATTTTCAGTTCTTTCCAGAGGGAGGAAGTCTGATTGCAGGTTTAACTACTAAAGTGGCATTTAAAGCGATTAAGAGTGATGGTTTGGGCATCAGTTCAAAAGGTACAGTTACCGATAACGATGGCAAAACAGTAGCAACATTTACTGCCAAACATTTAGGAATGGGCAGTTTCAATTTATTGGCCGAGGCTGGGAAAACTTACAAAGCAGCTGTTACCTATGCCGATGGAACCTCTCAAAATTATAACTTACCAGCAGTTGCCGCAAATGGTGTTTCTGTAAATATAGATAACAGCAGTGCAGATAATATAGCCATCAAAATTTCGGCTAATGATGCTTTCTTTGAACAGAACCAGGGTAAAAAACTCTATTTAATAGCGCAAAGTAAAGGCGTGATCTGTTATGGTGCGCAAACAGCCTTATCAAACAAAGAATACAATACCACTGTACTTAAATCTAAATTCCCAAACGGAATTGCACAGTTTACCCTGTTTAACGAATTTGGCAAACCACTTAGCGAACGATTGGTTTTTGTACAGCAGAAAAATACTATGGCGGTAACGCTAACCAGTGCTGCAACTACTTATGGAATCAAGAAAAAGGTTAAAATAAATGTTGCTGCTAAAAAAGATGGCGCTCCTGTTGAAGGTAACTTCTCGGTAGCTGTTGTAGATGAAACCAAAGTTCCATCTAGTGAGGATGCAACCAGTACCATATTAACTGGCCTGTTGTTAAGCAGCGATGTTAAAGGTTACATTGAAAAAGCAAATTATTACTTTAATGCACCTGACGCAAAGAAAAATGCAGATTTAGATGTATTGCTCCTTACCCAGGGATACCGCAGTTTTAAATATACCGATATCATCGCCAATAAATTGCCAAAAATTGATTTCTTACCTGAACAAGGCATTGAAATTTCCGGTATTCTGCGCCAGAACAATGGTATTCCGGTTAGAAAAGGAGCCTTATTGTTAACCATACCTGATAAACGTTTCAATCTGGAAAGTACTACAGATCCTGTTGGGAATTTTAAATTCCAAAACCTGGTATTTAACGACTCCTCTAAAGTGACCATTACCGCTAAGTATAATGTAAACTATAAAAACATGACCTTAAGCTTAAATGGTGCACCGGTACCTACTCTAACCAGAAACTTTAGTGCAGCCGAAGAGGTTTTAAATATTGATAGTGCTTTAACCAGTTATTTAGATAACAGCAAAAGACAATACGCTTATTTACACACACTAAAAGATGTAAATATTAAAGCCACAGTGGTTCCGAAAGTAAGTCATAAGGATTACCCTGCACTGAGCGGATTAAGCCAAATGGCCGATCATGAAGTTAGTGGCGATCGGTTTAAAGGCTGTGGTTTATTAATTAACTGTTTACAGGGTATGCTGGCAGGGGTTACTTTTGCCGATAATAACTTTTACGTAACCCGGGATTACAACCAGGGCAAAAAAATCCCGATGGGTATTTTTATCAATGGTATGAACGTGGATGTTAACCAGATCAATACTATAGATGTCAACCAGCTCGAATCGGTTGAGGTATTTTTAAGAGACGATTTAGGTTTGGTGAACCGCGCCAATAATGTAAACGGCGTAATTGTATTTAACCAGAAAAAAGCACCTAAAGGCACCAGGATTACGAAAGCCCAATTAATGGATATGCTTCCTAAATATTATGAACTTACATTCTCGCCACAGGGTTATAACAAAGAAAAACAGTTTTACTCACCTAAATATGATGTTCCTGCCAGCATGAACCGAAACGATTTAAGAACCACCATTTACTGGAATCCTAAAGTAGTTACTGATGCAACGGGTAATGCTTCTTTTGAATATTATAACGCTGATGGAAAGGGCCAATACAAAGTAATTATTGAAGGTATAGATGCCAATGGAAATTTAGGAAGATCGGTGTTTAAATACACCGTAAAATAGAATAGAGGCAAATGGTTCATAGTCTGATAGTCAATGGTTAATAACCCTAAATGAAAAATGTAAGATGGATGATGGAATTGGCTTCTCGCCCCTCATCCATCTCAAATCTCAATTTCACATCTTACTTCACTTCAAAAGGCAGCTTCTCCCCTTTCAACCCGGCAACGATATTCTGCACAATAATCTGCGCCATGGCTGCTCTGGTTTCTTCGGTGGCCGAGCCTATGTGTGGTAAAACGGCAACGTTTTCCATAGCCAGCAAAGGATTGTTTTTATCCATCGGTTCCGGGTTGGTTACATCCAAACCCGCTCCCCATATTATTTTCTCCTGTAAGGCTTTAATTAAATCCTTTTCATTGTGAATACCTCCCCTGGCTGTATTAATGAAAATCGAATTATGTTTCATCTGCTTAAAAACATCAAGCGTAAATTTATCCCTGGTTTCTGATGTTAAGGCGGTGTGTACGGATAACACATCACTTTGTACTAAAAGTTCTTCAAAAGACACATATTTTGCACCGATTTCTCTTTCGGCTTCTTCGTTACGCGATCTGTTGTGGTAAATGACCTCCATTTGGTAGGCAGCTTTACACTTTTTAGCCATCTCTAATCCAATTTTTCCCAGGCCAAAAACACCAAGCGTTTTGCCGTTTACCTCAATTCCGAGTTCTGGTGAAGGCTCATAGTTTTTCCATTCGCCTTGAATGATTTTTTTGTGTGAGAAAAAAGCCTTTCGCGATACAGCGAGCATCAATAAAAAAGCAGTATCAGCAGTTGCTGCACTCAAAACACCTGGCGTATTACCAATTGGAATATTTAATTTTTTAGCTTCAGCCACATCAACCTGATCGTAACCTACCGAATGCAGCGCAATTACCTTTAAGTGGCTACAGGCGTTTAAAAATGCAGCATTAAGCTTATTGGGGCCAACGCTAATCAAGCCATCCTGATCCTGGCAGGCCTCAATCAGTTCTTCTTCAGTAATCTGCCTGTTTTCTTTCCACTCGGTGATGGAGATATTGTTTTCTTCCAGTTCTTTTATTCCAACCGGAGCAATGTTTCCGCTTATAAATACTTTCATATTAATTTAACAGTAAATCTGACCAGGAGTTTTGCTTAATGTTTACTTTACAGTAGCTGTGAGTACCTGATAGGTATTTGCGCTGAAATACCCCAATGCATTATTAGAAAGATTTGATGTGGGGTTGGCCGGCGTGGTACCCTGGTTAGGCCCGCGGTCTGCTTGCTGACTAAGTGCATACCAGTAATTAAAAATATTACTGTCAACACATTCCATTTCAATCCTAACCTTATCATTGGTATTCAGCTCGTCGCTGTCGTGATCGTTATTGGGTTTAAAAAAGAGCTGGATCCGCAAATCGTTACCATTGGTTAGCCTGTCGTTAGTAGCATAATAGCGTCGCGACAAAACATCGTTTACATAGAGGTTAAAATGGTAGAAATTTACTTCATTAACCGGATCTTTAAAAAAGACTGCCGCTGTTTTACGTTCACGACCAAAAAAAGTATTTTTAATAATCCCAATCGAATCCATTTTAACCACATTAGGCATTTTAGAACTAGCCGTATAGCTTTGTCCTTCAACAGTCACACTTAGATTATAAGTAACACCTGGCTCACCCTTCATTCGACTAACATAAGTACCCTTCTTATTTCCTTCTTTGAATACAAACGTATTTCCCTTGCTATCGGTTACGGTAACCGTGGCACCCGAAATTTTAGGGAAAACATTTTCCTCGGTATAACCTATCGTTTTGCTAATTTTAATTTCCTGGTCCATCAACTGGTTATTAATGATCCCTTCAATTACTAACTGTGGGTCGGCATTCTCTGTATCGATAGAAATAATTTTCTTGCATGAAGCAAGGCACAAGGTAAACAGGACAAAATATATTGCTAATTTTTTCATGGCATTAAAATTTAAAATTCCAGGTAACAGATGGAATGAGTCCAAAAAGGGAGGTTTGCTGTGCAGCAGTTTTGTTCGGATTTTGCGGATCAGTAATGAACTCTATGGAGTAAGGATTTTTTCTGGCCAGCACATTGTAGATCCCGAAATTCCAGCTCGATTGGTATTTGCCTTTTTTCTTGCCTTCTAATGTTGCACTTATATCTAAACGCATATTGTAAGGCATGCGGCCGGCATTGCGCTGGGTATAATAATAGGCTGGTTGCCCGCCAACGGTATATTTCCCTGCCGGATAGGTAACTGCATTGCCTGTACTGTAAATAAAGCTTGATGAAAATGTCCACCTTGAGGTCATGTTGTAAATACCAACCACCGAAATATCATGTGTACGGTCTTGCCTGGCCGGAAAATATTTGCCGTTATTCAGCTCTGTAAATCTGCGTTCAGTACGCGATAGCGTATATCCTACCCAGCCATTCAGCTTGCCAAATTTCTTTTTAAAAAACAGCTCTAATCCATAAGCCCTGCCTACGCCGTATATCAGTTCCGATTCTACATTCGAATTGGCCAGCAACTGGGCGGCATTTTTGTAATCGATCTGGTTTTGCAGCCATTTATAATAAATTTCTGCAGAGAGTTCATAGGTATTCTCTTTAATATTTTTAAAATACCCCAGCGCCACCTGATCGGCAATTTCTGGTTTAATATTATTACTGCTCAACACATACTGATCGGTTGGCGAACTGGAAGTGGCATTGGTTAAAATGTGAACATTCTGTGTATTGCGGTTATACGATGCTTTAATAGAATTTTCTTCGTTAAACAGGTAACTCATAGAAAAGCGGGGCTCCAGGTTGAAATAGTTTTTGTAAAACTTGCCTTTGGCTACATTTTGTGTTGATGCGATATTCCCATCAGCATCATAAGTGCTAAAATTACCAGGCCCCATTAAAGAAAAAGCAGCCAACCTTACACCATATAAAAAGTTAAGGTGCTCGTTTACATTCCATTCATCAGAAATATAGGCAGCAGATTCTATCCCATACCTACGCTCTTGTGTAAGCGAGTTTACCTGCGAGGATACATCGCTATCAATATCAATCGGAGATATGCGGTGCTGGGTAGCATTTAACCCAAACCTGAGAATATGTTTGTTGCTGAAATACTGAAAATCTTCTTTAAAATTAAAATCACGTACCAGCGAAGTTGCCTTAAAATTAGTCGCATCATTTAACAAACGAACGGTATAATTGTAGTTATTGTAAATTAAGGAGGTGTTTGAAAACAGACGGTCGTTAAAAATGTGGTTTAAGCGGATGGTGGCGGTTACGTTGCCCCAGTTGTTCTCAAACAAATCCTTCACCCCAATATTATCCTTACCAAAATAACCGGAAATATAAATGGTATTTTTATCATTGATTTTATAATTCGCCTTTGCGTTAATATCGTAAAAGTTCAATGTGCTTCCATTTACCGACGAATCTGGCGAAGCTCTTAAAAACAGATCGATATAAGTTCTGCGGAAACTCACCATAAACGAACCCCTGTCTTTTACAATCGGTCCTTCTGCTTTTAAACGCGAGGCAATTAAACCAATACCTCCCTGAAACTTAAACTCTTTATTGTTCCCATCATCCATTTTAACATCTAAAACCGACGATAAACGGCCACCATATTGCGCTGGCATGCCACCTTTGTATAAACTTACATCCTTAATAGCGTCGGCATTGAAAGTAGAGAAAAAGCCAAGTAAGTGAGATGAGTTGTACACCACAGCCTCATCCAGAATAATTAAATTCTGATCGGCAGCACCACCGCGAACGTAAAAACCTGTATTCCCTTCTCCACCCGATTTTACGCCTGGTAATAATTGGATGGTTTTTAAAATATCCTTTTCGCCCAGTAACACCGGGATAGAGTTAAGCGTTTTCATATCAATCCTTTCCAAACCCATCTGCGCACTTTTAACATTTTCGTTTTTGCGGTTATTGGCGCTTACTGTTACTTCATCTAAATCATTTGTACTTTTCAATTCCTCATTTAACTTGGTATCTTTTGTTAAACTGATGGTTTTAACAATGGATGTATAGCCGGTATAACTCACCGCCACCGTGTATGTCCCTTCGGTTTGTGTTAAAGCAAAATATCCATAATTATTGGTTAAGGTTGCTGCGGCAGATGCTCCGGAAATTCTTACCGTTGCACCAATTAAGGTTTCGCCTGTGCCTGCATCGCGAATAGTGCCGCTGAGGGTAAATTTCTTTTGTGCAAAAATAGAGGTGGATAGAAAAAGGAAGGAGAATAAAGCTAAGTAGTATTTTAAGGACATATTGGCTACTATCTAATTAAGGTCGAAACCAAATGTACGAAATCCGGGTCCTAATAATGGCGAATAGAGAGATTTCTTACTACACTTCTGGTTACTTATTAATAACGGGATAAATGGCAATATGGTGTGAACGTAACAGGTAAGGGCTTAAATGATCTTTACCTGCCTGTTGAAAGGTGATCAGTTTTGAAGGTTCCATAGGCATATGGCAGTCGATACAATTGGTACTCAGCGATCCCTTGGCTAAAGTAGCTTTACTGTGATTGGTCGTTTTATGGCAATTGATACAACGCTGTGAGTAAACGGCTAAATTACCATTAATATTTTCATGTGTATTGTGGCAAGATTGGCAGGTCATGGTTTCACTTTTCCGATAACAATTACTGCCCTTTAGCATGGCACTTTGGTTACCGTGTACATCAATATTACCACCACCAAAACCTGTAAAATCCTGCGAATAGTAAGCCTCTAAATCGTCGCCCGGCTGAAAACCGAATACCGATCGTTGTGCCACTAAAGTATTGCCCGAATGGCAAACGGCGCAAACATCCATCTTCTGTTTACGGGTAAGTGTTTGATAAAGGGTGATGAATTTTGCAGTTTTTTCTTCCGGGTTTTCCATATGAAAAACAACATGCTGTTTCCCCGGGCCATGGCAACGCTCACAATCTATCCCATAAATAACAGTACCTTTTTCCATCTCCTCGTCCTTTTCAAAAGTAGATTTTTGCGTGATTTTAACATCTACATAAGAGGCATGGCACTCCAAACAACGGCTCGTTATCGCCCGGTCATAATAAAAGTTTTCTTTTGGAAAACCAGGACTAATGGCCCAGTTCTTAATGGCAGTGAAGTAAGATAAAGGCAGTTCGTACATTTTTTTGCCTTGCCAATAAGTATACGTATAGGCTTTTTCGCCTGAACCAAACTGCATATCGAACTTTTGCGCACGCACCGCTTTACCATCCTGATAAGCAACCTGAAATATGCCGCTATCTCTCTTCTCTACTACTACTTTTTGGCTTGCATCATATTGGAAATTGTTCGAATCAGGGGCGAAAATTTTTAACAAAGCTGCATCTGCAACAGGCTTAGAAGTTAAATCATGCGGATTATGTGCATAAGACTGCGATATATCTTTATGGCATTTAACACAGGTAGCTGCCCCGGTGTAGGCCTCGCCCCGCACATCCGAGGGCAATTGATCGGCCGCATTCATACATCTTGAAAGAATAACGATTGCAACAGCAATTGCCCCTAAAATAAACAGGATCCGTTTTGCGCCTTTCAAGATGATGTTTCGTTTTTATTTTATGAATTGAATATAACTAAAATTATAGCCCCCAGCATCTGCCAGTACTTTAATTTTTTGCTTTCCAGCCTTTAAAACCACTTTCTTCACCTCAAAGGTTGCAAACTTCTTATGATCTCCTGTATCTGGAACGACAATATTTTTAGCTGCGACTTTGTCGTCGATTATAATGGTCATTCTACCTAAAGCATGATTTGTCGCAGCATTTATTTTTAAGGTATATGCTCCTTTTTCTGCAACGTTTATGGTGTATTGCAACCACTCCCCTTTTTCGATATGGTTTACATAATACTTTTCGTACTGTGTAGAATCTTTTGCAATATCCACCCCATCATTTCTGTAAATATGGCCGCGGTTGCCTGCACTTCGTTTTCCTGTTGAGGTATGGTAATCGGCCGTATCGATATCGAAATAAGCTTTGCCATTTTTGCCTAAATCGTAATCTACAGCATAAACAATACTTTTATCTTTAATTAAATTGGCCTTAAAAGCTTTGGTTTCTTTACTAAAAGGCTGGCGGATCATGGCATCTATCACATCGCGGTGGATAATTGTGTTTTCTAATTTCGAATAAATGGCCAGCTCCATTAACCCGCTATATACATTGCTATCTTTAGGTTTGTTTCCACCGTTATTGAAATACTTTACCAACTCATCATAATTAGGATTCGATTTAATTTCCATCGGGTTATTGGCACCTATCTTTTTCAATGGCCACCAGGCCCAGCCAATATTATTTTTTTCCAGGAGATGGATGGCATCTGTAAACCAGACATTCGAATTTTCGCCTGTTTCGCCCAGCCAAACCGGAACATTCTGCTCATCTCTGGCTTTAATAATGTGCGCTATTGAAGCCTGATCGTTATAATTCCAGTATTTATGGTAACTCAAAACCATATTTTTATCCCATAATGGAAAAATGCCATTGTAATTATTGCCCCAGCCATTTCCTTCGATAACAATGATGTGTTTTTGATCAACCTCACGGATGGCTTTGGTAATCTCGATCATTAACTTACGTAAAGGCGCATTTACTTTTTCTTTTGTACCGTTTTTATCCTCTTCAGGATTGGTAAAACCATAGTTGGGTTCATTCAAAATATCGTATGCACCAATATAAGGTTCATCTTTATAACGCTCTGCCAGTTTTTTCCAAAGGGCAATGGTTTTCTCCTGGTTAGCCGCACTATCCCATAAATATGGTTTTGATGGATCGCGGTCGGCAATGTTTAAATCGTTTCCTTGTCCACCAGGTGCAGCATGTAAATCTAAAATCAAATACATTTTATTGGCCTTACACCAGGATAACAGGCTATCGGTTAAAGCGAAGCCTTTTTCCAGCCAGGTATTTTTCCCGGCAACAGGTTCTTTATCTACCGGTAAAGTGTATAAATTGTAGTGCATGGGTAAACGGATGGAATTAAAACCCCAGCGTTTCATCGAATCTACATCAATTTTACGCATGTGGTTTGCCAGCCAGGCGTCGTAAAACTCCTGGGTCTGTTTTGGCCCCATCAGTTCTTCTATGCGCTCGCGAATGCGGTACTGTTGTGCTTCTTTGTTAATTTTGAGCATATAACCCTCCTGTAACATCCAGCCACCTAAGCCAAAACCACGAAGTAAAACATTCTCCCCTTTTTGGTTGACTATTTTTTTACCCGCGGCTTTTAAAAACCCCTGACTAAATCCTGTAAACGAAATGGTACTGAGCAGAAAAATATATAATATCGATTTTTTGAAAGACATAACAATAAGATTAGGTTTTAGAGAATTACCAGATGTATGTGGCTACAGATCCTTTATCGAGCGTTGCAACAAGTATTTTACCATTAAAAGTAATGTTAAAGGTATTGCTGCTCTTCCCGCTATTGGCTACAATTAAAACATGTTTCCCATCAGGTGTTTTAAAGGCAACATTTGGCAGGTCGGTTAAATCGTTTGTAGCCACCCGAACAGCGTCAGGCCTTACAAACTTAGAAGCGTGGGCGATGGAATAATAAGCCAGGTTTCTGCTGTAACTATCTTTATCTATGGTTATTGCGCCCTGACACATCGAACAGCCTCCCCTGTCGGTATAGGGTTTATTTTCAGGATCGGCAGCTAAATTCCATTCCAGTACATTTTTGCTCCAGTTGCGTGTAGCCCCGATAATTAAACGACTAACCGGATTAACAATTTTAATATCTGCAGCATCTGGCTGCTCTACTACCATTTGCTCAGAAAAGTAAATATTCTTGTCAGGATGGGCATTGTGCACATCAGTTAAAGCTTCAATCTTGCCTCCATACAAATGAAAGGCAGATCCATCTATATATTTTTTAGCTTCTGGATCATCTAAAATGTTAATCGGATAATCGGGCCGGTCGGCATTATGGTCGTAAATAATAATTTTAGTTTTGATATTGGCATTTGCAAAAGCAGGCCCGAGAAACTTTTTTACAAAAAGCGCCTGGTCTGGAGCAACCATAAGCAAGCTGGGGTTGTTACCCGGGTGCAAAGGTTCATTTTGAACAGTAATCGCATCAATTGGAATCCCTTCTTTTTGCATTTCCTGTACATACCTTACAAAGTACTTAGCGTAAGCTTCATAATATTCGGGTTTTAACATTCCGCCCCGGGCATCGTAAGTGGTTTTCATCCATAAGGGAGGAGACCATGGCGAACCCATAATTTTTAGTTTTGGGTTTATCGCAAGGATTTCCTTCATTACCGGAATCACATCCACCTTATCGGGACCCAGATCAAATTTAGCCTGTGTTAAATCGGTTTGTCCTTCGGGAAGGTCATTGTAAGAAAATACTTTTTCATTTAAATCAGAAGCACCGATGCTCAGTCTGATGTAACTTACCCCAATATTGTTTCCATCAGTAGCAAACAACTCTTTCAACAAAGCCGCCCTGGCTGGTGCCGACATTTTAATAATATGCTGTGCACTTCCGCCAGTTAGCGCATAACCGAAGCCATCAATTGTTTGATAAGTTTCTTTATCGTTTACGGTAATGCCTGGTAAATTATTTTTAGCTGAAGTAAAACTTAATTTGCTTGCCTGTTTGGCAAATAAAACCGATCGATCTGCTTTGGTAAGCCAAACTTCAGGTTGATTTTGGGCAATAACAGAAAGCGAAGAACAGGTAAAAATACAAATGATAAAAAAGCGAAGAAATCTGGTAAGAAGCATAGGGAAAAGATCAGCAGATCAAAAAAAACAGGAAGAAAGAACTCGCTTTCTCCCTGTTAACAATTAAACATTAAGGTTATTTAGATGACCACTTATTTTGTGCCGCCCCATTCTTTGCTCTGGAGAATTTTGGTATTATTCAATTCAGCCTGTGGGATAGGTAAGGTCTCGTTTTTATTTGCCTGAAATCCTTTAAAGGCCAGTTTAGTTGGAGCAAGCCCCCATCTAACCAAATCAAACCATCTTTGTCCTTCAGCTACCAGTTCCAGACGTCTTTCTTTCATGATATTATCCATGGTTACCGCAACAGGGTTTAAACCAACGCGGGCTCTTACTGCATTAAGGAAAATATAGGCCCTGGTACCTGCGCCAACTGCAGCACCACTTTTCAACAATGCTTCAGCTTCCATTAAGTAGGTATCAGCTAAACGGATTTCGTACATATTCTGACCAAAGTTTAATTCCAACTGGCCAACAGCAGCTTTGGTAGAAACTCTGCCGGCATATTTCTCTACAAAATATCCGGTATTATCATTGGCATGTTTATAGGTTACAATACCTGCTTTTTCCAAACTATCTAAATTGGCAACAGTAGGTTTATTACGCGGATCGTAGTGAATTAAATCAAACAGTTCTTTGGTTATTGGCATTACACTCCAACCCGAAACATAATCTGGTGCTTGTGCAGCAATTACAGGAACATAGTTACGCGGCCCTACCAGAATGCCCATTACATTACCTTCGCGACTGCCAACGTTATCCCAACCCATATTAGAGGTAGTATTGTAGCTGAGTTCTAAAACAGATTCTGAATTGAACTTATTTTTAACATTCCATAAATCAGCAAATTTTGGAAGCAGCTTATAGCCATAGGTACTTGCACCAGGAGCTGTACCATTTACCAGTGCAAACTCTGCAGCTGCCGGGGCCCATTTTTCTTCCCATAAGTAAACCTTACCTAAAACTGCATGAACTGCACCCTGGCTCAAACGTCCTGCTTCAGCAGTAGGAATAGTTACAGGGAGCGCAGTTAATGCCTCTCCTAAATCTTTTTCTATCTGCTTATATACATCTGCAGGGGCAACCTGCGTAACATCGAACATGCCCGAAGGCTCTATAGGTGCTAAGATTAACGGTATATTTTTAAAGATCCTTACCAAATCAAAATAAAATATAGCACGCAACGCTTTAGCCTCAGCAATATACCTTGCCTTGGTTGAAGCATCCATTGTAATGCCTTCTATTTTTTTCAGCAGAACATTTGCACGGTAAACACCGGTAAAGCCCTTGCTCCATAAATAACTTGGGGCTCCTGATAAGGAGTTTACCGTATAATTATTCATCGCTTGCATATCTCCTAAATCTGATGGAGAATCGGCACCTGCATAATGATCATCCGAGGCGGAGCTAAATAAATTAAGTTTTGTAAGGTAGCCACTAGACTGATTACCCAATTGATCATAAACAGCCACCAAACCTGTAAATGCTTGCTGCTGAGTTTGGTAATAACTTGTCTCCAGTATACGTTCACGTGGATTTACATCGAGTTGTTTTTGACAAGAAACGATAAGCTGAGAAGCGGTTAAAAGGGCTGCAATAGCTAAAATATTCTTTTTCATTTTAATTTTTTTTTAGAATCCAACATTTAAACCTACCATAAACGAACGCGCCTGCGGATAAATTCCCCGATCTACACCCAATACAGTTCCACCGATTTCGGGATCATAACCTGTATATTTTGTAATGGTCCACAGGTTTTCACTCATCAGATATACCCGAACTTTTTGTGCGCCAATTTTTTTAATCACATTAGCTGGAAGGTTATAACCTACCTGAAGGGTTTTTAAACGGAAATAATCTCCTTTTTCCAGATAGTTTTTGGAGAACTTGGTATAGTTTCCATTCAGATCCTTGTCTGCAACACGGGGAACATCAGTTGATGTGTTGGTTGGTGTCCACCTGTCAAGAATTGATTGTTGCCAGTTTCCATAAGTTACATCCAAGCGTCGTAATCCCTGGAAGATCATATTTCCACCTACACCGTTTCCGAAGGCCACAAAATCGAAGTTTTTATAAGCCAGATTAATGGTAATACCGTATGTATATTTTGGAAGCGGACTACCTAAATAAGTACGATCACTACCACTTATGGTTTCATTACCATCTAAGTTGGCAAATTTTAGATCTCCGGGTTTTGCCGAAGGTTGCAATACTGTACCTCCTGGCCCTTTGTATGCATTAACTTCTGCCTGCGACTGAAAAATACCAGCCACTTCATACCCATAAAACTCATTAAATGAACGCCCAAGTCCGGTACGGGTGAAGTTACCCATGCCCTGAAAACTCTGTGCATTATCCTCTATAAATTCTCTTCCTGGTAATAGCCTGGTTACCTTATTTTTCAAGGTTGAGATATTAGCATTAATACCTAAATTAAGCTCTCCTATTTTTTTCCTGTAACCCAATTCGAATTCTATACCAGTGTTTTGCATATCGCCAACATTTTCTGCGGCACCACCAGCTGCACCTAAATAAAGTGGAATAGAAGGCGTTTGCAATACACCAATAGTTTTCTTTTTGAAGTAAGAAGCACTAAGTGTAAAATCGTTAAATAAGGTCGCATCTAAACCAATATCTGTCTGGTGAGTTTCCTCCCATTTCAAATCAGGATTTGATAAGGCAGCCGGACTCCAACCAATGGTACTTACATCTGTAGTGCCAAAAGTATAATTACGTCCGCTGTTTACTAACGATACGTAACTGAAATCGCCAATGGCATCATTTCCGGTAATTCCATAACTTCCACGTAATTTCAAGAAATTAACCACTTTGCTTTCTTTCCAGAAAGCCTCTTTTGTAGGCACCCAGCCTATTGAAGCTGAAGGGAAGTAACCAAACCGGTTGTTGGTACCAAAACGTGAAGAACCATCACGACGGATAATACCTGTAAATAGGTATTTTTCATCATAATCATACGTTACACGGGTAAAGAGAGAATTCACAACATGCAAAGTAGCATCACTGCCATCGCCCTGAATATCGGCTGTTGCCGGTTTATAGTTTAAATTGGCCTGATAAAAATTCTGAGCAATGATATTGTTAAACCTTACGTTTAAACCGCGGTTATTGTTGTCCATATAATAACCCTGACCAAAGATTGCGTATGCATGGTGTTTACCAAAGCTTTTAGAATAGCTAATGGTATTTTCCCAGTTATAATTTAAGGTCATATTCATCTCGCGATAGAAATTTGCCTTACTGTTAGTATTTGAAGGACTCAACCAAAATAATGGGGTATAAGACTCTGAACCATAAAAGGCAAGTTTAGCGCCCAGTGATGACCTGAATTTTAAATTCTCAATAGGCTCAATTTCTAAGAAAGCATTACCAACAATGTTATGATCCCAACCATAGTTACCTAATCTGGTTTGAATATAAGCAAGCGGATTACTCATTTCCTGACCAACAGGGCCCGAAATACCATAAGGAAATCCGGTTGCAGGATCTTTTATAATATTGGCAATGGTATAAGGAGATTTGCCTATAGCAGTTGGGTCGGTTTGAATAACCGGGGTCATCGGGTCTAAATGAATTGCCGAACTTAAAGGACCGCCGAACTCGCTATTGGTATTACCTAAAGAACTATTAACCGAATGGCTATAACCTAAATTCTCACCAAAGCTTATCCACTTTGCAGGCTTAAAGGTAGAATTAAGACGGATGTTTGCACGATTAAAATTAGAAATTGGTGTGGCTACAATACCTTCCTGATCGATATAACCAAAAGAAGTATAAAAGGTAGATTTATTGGTTCCGCCTGAAACGCTAAACTCATGGGTCTGTCTGCGGGCATCGTCGTTAAAAACAACCGATTGCCAATCAGTACCTTCTCCATAAGATGATGGATTTGCATATGGAAGTGTAAAAGTTCCATCAGTTGCTGCATTAAAGCTATTTGAATAGGCTTCATTCCTGATCGTAGCATATTCATTGGCATTTAACAATTTTAACTTTTTAGCCGGAGCTTGTGTACCATAAAACCCATTGTAGTTTATTGATAACCTTCCTTCTTTACCTTTCTTGGTAGAAACAATAATTACACCATTTGCCGCTCTGGCGCCATAAATTGCCTGTGAGGCTGCATCTTTTAAAACCTCAATAGATTCGATATCTGATTGATTTAAATAACCAATACCACCATTATCTACAATTACACCATCAACAACCCAAAGCGGATCGTTATTACCCGAAGAGGCAAAAGAAGTAAATCCCCTTACCCGCACTGTTGATGCAGATCCTGGCTGTCCGTTGCCACTGGCAATCGTTAAACCAGATGTTCTTCCCTGTAAGGCTTGCTCCACTCTGTTAATTGGCATCGATTCCAGATCTTTTGCCTTTACACTGGAGATGGATCCTGTTACAAGGGCTTTTTTCTGTGTACCGTAACCCACAACTACTACCTCGGTTAAATCGTTCGAACTGGCAGCCAGCGAAACATTGATACGGCCGCCTGCCGGAACAGTTACCGTTTGTGTTGCCATACCAATTAAACTGATTGTTAATTTGCCGCCAACAGGTGCCTGGATGCTAAAAACACCATTGGCATCGGTAGATGCTGCTCTGGTTGTTGCATCAAGCTTAACTGTTACGCCTGGTAAAGGGCTCCCATTTTGTTCTGTTACTTTTCCTGTAACGGGAATGTCTTGTGCCAATAAGGCCAGCGGCAATGCCATGATACAGTAAATGAAGAATACGAATGTAAATCTTCCTCTCATAGAAATTAATTTTAAGGTTAATATTTGGTTATTTAATGACCGGGGCTTTTGGTAGCCCGTTTCATAAATCAAATCTAAAGAGGTGTTATGCATTAACACAATTTAGCACTACTACACCAACCATACAGCAGCACTCAATTAACCAAAAAGAGGAATTTTTAGACCTACATAAGCCCTACACTTAAATAAAAAACAACTGAATATCAGTTACTTAAACATTTGAACCCAAAACATCACAATTTGTAACGAAAACATTGTTTTTAAGGTGTTTTTTGACGGGCAATATCGATAAGGAATTCATATAAATTCGTCTCCGGCTTAAGCTGAAGTTTCTTTCTTAAGCGATATCGGCCCACTTCAATGGCTTTAATGGTTACATTCATCAGCTGAGCCATTTCCTTTGAAGAAAGGTTCATTGATAAATAGGCACAAAACTTTAAATCGTTCTGGCTTAAATCAGGGTAAAGGTCTTTGAGTTTATTAAAGAATTCGGTGTTTACATGGTTAAAGTGAACGCTCATGTGGTCTAGCTCCTGATCCTTTTTTTCTACGTCCTTAATCAGTCTGATGAGGTGCCTGAAACTTGGGGAGCTCTCATTTAAATCGTGGTTTTTAATTACCGTCGATATCACATCCTTAATCTTAGCCAAAACCTTACCACGTTGTACCAAATGCATGGTCATGGTAGAAAGCTCTTTGTTTTTATAATTTACATCAGCCTCCAGCTTTTCGTTCTGTAGCCTGACAATTTCTTTCTCATTGCGATCCAGTTCCAGCTGATGCAGGTAACTCATCTGCTCCTGCTCTTTAAAATGTTTTCGCTTTTGCCACCTGATAATCAACCTAATTAACAACGCAACTAAGATCAGGTAAAAAATCCTCATCCATATAGTATTGTACCAGGCAGGCAGCACCACAAAAGTATAAGCCACCACTTCCGATTCGTTACCTATATCCGTTCTGGCTTTAATATTGAAAGTGTATTTCCCTGCAGGTAAGTTGGTGTAATCCTTTTCGCTTTTAGTGGTCCATGCCGACCATTCCTTATCGAAACCAACCAACTGATAACTGAATTTAATATTTTTATCATGTTCGAAAAGTGTTGAAGCGTATTCGAAATGGATCGAGTTTAAGCTGTACACGTATTCGGGAACTTCGTGCAGGTCTTGCCTTGCTGTAATAGCACCCTTATTTACAAAATACCCTCCAAAAACCACACTATCTTTATTTCCCATTAGTTTAACGGTGCCCAGCACCACGTTTGGCCGGGTAATATTCTGAATGTATTTTTGGTAATTAATGTGGTAAGCCCCCTTGTTGGCACCAATAAATATATTTTTGCTATCAGGCGTGTATATCGATTCGAAACCGCCAACCACTTTGCCATTTAGCTCGGGCAGGTATAAAATACTGAAGGCATCTTTTCCATTAGGCCTGTTGAAATCAATTACCCCTACTTTTTTATTGGTTACAAACCAGATGTTACCATCGTTATCCTCTTTAAGATATTGAATAGGGATACCATTTAGTGCCGAACCGAACAATTTAAAACGGGTAAACTTTTTGCTCGCGGCATTATATTCAAAAACCCCACTTGTAGTGGCAATTACTACCCTGTTTTTAATATGGAACACGTAATTATAGAGCTTAGTTGGTAAACCATCCCGATCAGAGAACAATGTAGTGTGCAAGATGCTTTTATGATCAGGGTTGAGTTCTATTTTATACACGCCGTGATAGGGATGCGAAGCCCAGATTAGATCGGGATTATTGTTATCGGTTACAATAAAGCGCAGGGTTTCGTTAATGCCGGCAATTTTACCGCCGTTAACAAAGCGGCCACCGGCGTAGGTTATTTCTTGCAATCCGGCGTAAGTACCCGCAATTACCTCTTTACTGGGATAAACATTATCCATGGGCTGGTACATCCAGGTGCCGATCAGGCTATATAGCGGGGTGGCTGTATTATCTTTCACCAGGAGGGTTCCATCCTCGTGGGCCATTAATAGTTGGTTGTTAATTTCATCCAGTCCCCATACCTGCCCTTTGGTGTTCTTTACCTCCTCAAAATTAGCCGGCGAATAGCTTAAATCGGGCATGGCTGCATTAATTTTTGCCCGGTACAAACCATTAGACGTACCGATATAGATAGATTGATCGTATTTGCGGAAAGCGTAACTCGTTATTTGCTTATTGCGATCGGGAAAAATGCTTTTAACCGCACTATTTATGGCCACATAAGCAATTCCATCATCGAGTGCCAGCCACATGTTTTTATCTTTATCAAGCAATATGCCTCTTACGTTATTGTTCTGCAGGCCTTCTTTATAATTGTATTTCTGTACCAGGTCGCCATGTTTGTTCATAATATACACCCCACCCGAAGTGGTGGCCACGCCATATAAATCCGGACTGATTTGCGTGGTAAAATAAATCCTTTCGTTTAAAAAAACCTGATCTAAACTGGTCCTCAAAGGTTTTAGTTGATGGTTAATAACTAAAAAGAATCCTTTTTTTAACATCGAAACCAATAGCGTATCGCCACCATAAGGAAGCACAGCGGTAATGCCTGAACGGTTTAAAACACTATCCACGCAAAATGGCTTCCACATAGCGTGGTCATAAATCATCAGGCCCGAATCAGATGACTGCGAAAAAACCTTATTCTTTACAGCCCCCATAAACAGCCAGTTCGTATTGGTTTTATAACTTTTAATTACCCCATCTTTGTAATGCAGAATAGCATGTATCGACCTAAAAAATACTTCATCCTGAACAACTGAAACGCCCCAGATATCGGCTAGTTTCCGCATATTTTCGGGCAATAGATTTAACAGCGAGGTATATTTTAAAACACCTTGCGCATTAGGGTAGAAATAACCAAACTCATCTTGCCCGCCAACGTAAATACGGTTTTTAGAATCGATCCCCACCGAACGTACCGAGGTAAAGTTGGGTAACTTAAACAGGTTCCAATAGCGGCCGTTAAAAGTAAGCAACCCCTCATTGTTACCAAAATACAGGATGCCATTTTTATCCTGCTCTACATCCCAATTTTGAATCCCCCCACTATACTGCTCGTTATTGTAATTTACCACCTGCGGGATTCCCAAAAGCACCTGGGCCTGGGCACAATAAGCAGTCAAAAAGAATAATATAGCGGGTAGAAGTTTCTTCATTTAGTTAGGGAACGGTTAAAACGCAATAATAAATATATAATTTTAATTCCGGTTAGCCTTGTATACAACTATTAGCTGTGTGAAGGCGAAAAAACTAATGCTTAGGTGACTAAGGTGGTGAAAAAAGAAGGTTATTTTTTTTTAAAGCCATGTGCAAAAAAAGTTTTTTAACCATATAGGAAATTCAAGGGCATATCAGCTTATGTGTTGATGCCTAAGGTGGGCTATTTGCCTGAGGTGGTGAGAAAATTTGATCTTACTTTTTTTGGAGCGGCTTGCTTGTAATGCTTAGGGTTATTCCAGTCCCGCTCTTACTTCAAGTCCTCGCTGCGCTGTGGGCTTTCCGTGCAATCGGGGCTAGTTTGCCAGGGACTGTGCAATGAAATTAAAAGCGTCAAAAGTTTCTAACCATATAAGAAATTTAAGGACATGTAAGCTCATATGTTCTTACATGTCTTATCTGGTAAAAATAATTAGAGAAAATATCTTGATTAGAATCTTAGTTGAAAAAATGACTATTTCATTAAATACGGCTCTACCGCTTTTCGCCAGATGGCGTAGCCCTTAGCATTCATGTGCAACATATCATTCACAAATAATTCTGGTCTGAGTTTACCATCTTTGGTTAACATTAAAGAATAAACATTAACGAAGGTGGTATTGGTCTCTCCGGCAAGGAACTTTTTAATGAGTGCGTTAGATGCTACTGCTTTCTCCTTAAATTTATCCCTGCTTGGGCTTGGTTTAATCGAGATATAAACAATAGGTACCGTTGGCAGTTTTGCCCTGATGGCCTGGTATAATTTGATGGTACGGTTTAAAACTGTATCGGGTGTTACCGTTTCATTTGGCAGATCATTTTCGCCAACATACAGTACAATCTGTTTTGGCTGATATGGAAAAACTACATCATTTAAATAATAGGTAATATCATTAATTACAGCGCCGCCTATTCCGCGGTTCAAGGCATTGTATTTGGCAAAAATCTGTGTACAATCGTCCCATTTCCTGATGGATGAACTGCCTACAAACAGCACCGGATGAACAGGCGGTTTATACATTTGATCGTATTTTTTAATGGTCTGCACATCATCCCAAAAGTTTGGTTTCTTTTGTGCAAAAGCAGTTACAGTTAAGAACGAAATCAAAAGGAAGCTTAAAAATGATCTTTTCATACGAATGAGGATTTAAGGCTCACAATATAGCAATATCCTGTTTTTTACAATCAATTCAATCAAATTTATTACGCCCGGTTAACCAAAACTTTGCTCCAGGACTTCCCGAGGGATCGTCATTGCGAGAAGGCTTTTTCAGCCGACGAAGCAATCTTACAACAATCGCTAACAGCGTGCGCTTAAGATTGCTTCGTGCCTCGCAATGACGACCTTTTTTTAAAGTCTGTCAATGGTAGGAATAATTTATTTTTAAAATCAATATGAAAGGACAGAATGGAATGGTCTCGAAGCATCGTCATTTCGACCGCAGCGGAGAAATCTTTTAAATTTGATTTCAATAACTTAGTACATAGATCTCTCCACTGCGCGTTGCTGCGGTCGAGATGACGACCATTCTATTGGATTCTGTCTATGGTAGTATAGTCGAAGGATCTTTTACGATAGGTTACAATCCAAAATTGACGTTTGGCAGAGTCTTCGACTCCTTTCAGACTGACAACAAATAAATTTATCCCTTAAAACCAGCACTAAACCTGCTAAAATCAAACGATAGAGCTGCAATATGTGATAGTTTCTGGTTAGTAGAATGGTCACCACCATCAACCAGATAAACCTCATCAGCATGCCATTCAGTATTGCTTTGTACCAACTCACCATCACTTAAATTGCTTATAATCTGATCAACCAGCAAAGGATCGGCTTGCCCGGGTTTATGGTTAACAGAAAGATAAATGGAGGTTATAATCGCATTGATCTGGTAAATCGTCGACTGGACCCCATACAAACCATTAAAATCGATATGTTTCCGCATCGGTTCCTGGCTGGCCGATTCAATCGCTTCACTTAAGGCCGACAAACTTAAATTGGCATTTTTTCGCGCCATGCGCGATTGATTCTCATCCCGTGCAATCCGGTTCTGAATGGCAACCTCCAGGTAATTCAGACTGGCTTTAGCTGCATTGACAATTTTTGCCTTTAACTGCCGGCTATCCCAAATCGGGAACAAATAGGTGGCAAAAATAGCGATTACACAACCCCACACCGTGAAGATAATCCGGTCGTGCACAAGATGATCGAAATGGCCCTGGTAACTGCCCAGGGTTAAAATTACCGCAGGGGTAATACACAATACACTAATGGTATAGTTTAAACGGTTAAAGGCATAAAAACCCAATAAAAAAACCGCTGAAAAAGACAACAGCACCGCAGGACTCTTGATAAAATAGATGATGATCAGCCCGATTACAACGCCCCCCATACTCCCCTTTAAACGCTGTAAATTCCGTTTCCAGGTGATTGAAAATTTAGGCCGGGCTACAATAACCAGCGTAAGAAAAAGCCAGTAACTGTATTTGCTAGGTTCTAATTGCCAAATGAGCAAAAAACCAAACAGGAAACAGATAGCCAGCCGCAGTGAAAACCTGAAAATGGGCGATTTTAAAGTCAGGTGCTCCTTAATGGAAAAGCGATCGCCGGTAATAAATAAAGGATACGAAATCGATCCGCTCAATTCCCGCAAGTGTTTCGCTGTCGTGCGCTCATTACCCCTGATCATTTCGATAATGCGCACAATATCGTTCATGTTCGAAACCACCTTCAGTACAATCGATCGCTGGGTTTCGTTTAAACGCTCCATTTCCTGCAATAACATCACGCGTTTCTGGTGATATTCCATATTGGTAGCTACCTCGCCTTTATAAGCTTTTGCCGAGCGAACGTGCCTGCCCAACTGCTCCAGCTCTTTGGCCAGCAATTCAATTAAGATGGCAATCAGTTTCAGACTCGGACCGGTAGCCAAAGTTTTTCGAACTAAAACATAATCATAATGCACCGCATTCAACTGCTCATACAAATCGATCAGTAACCGTGCCCGCTCCAGCAACAACTGGCCTTTGGGATTATCGGGATTCATGGCATATTTATCGGTAAGCAACAGGTTCCTGATCAGTTCGTGCTTCTGATTTACCTTAATGTGCAGTTTGATGGCTTCTTTCTGTTGCAGATCGAGCGGAACATCCACATCATAATTCTTCGCTTTGGCATTTAAAAATACCGCGCTGCTCATCAGGCATTCGAAAATGGCATGGTGAAGCGAGCGGTAAGGCCGCAACAAGGTCTGGATCAAACTAATCACATAATACCAAACCCCACCCACCAGCATATAACTGCTAAAATAGAGTGGCCGCACCGGGTGAAGCCCCATCACGAAGGTACATACAATCAAGGCCATAGTGCCAATTAGTGAGAGTTTCTGCCCATATACAGCAAGCATCGAAAAGCTAAAAGCAGCGATAATCACCACCACGGCAGTAAGGTAAACATGATCTAAAACCGATGAAACCACCAGCGTAGTAGCGAAAAAGACAATAATGCTCCATAACGCTGTTTTCAGTTTGTTCAACCGGTTATCGGGCAGATCGGTCAGGCTGATCAATAAAGCGCCAACCCCTATTCCTTTTGCTGCCTCTGGATTGCCCAGATAAAAGAATAAAATAATGGGCAATACCACAGTAATGGTGGTGCGCAGGGCATCAGAAAAGTACTCGCCCAAGAAGAAATACGAAATGGTAGAGCCGATACTGTTTTTGCCCATGAATAGGTGTATGAATGCGGATAAAATGATAAACGCGGCAAAGATAACAGATTTATAATGCATGCATAGCAAATAGCTACACAAAACCAGATACCGATTTGTTCTTTGGACTTTAGAAGAGTAATTGCATGTTCACAACCCATCCTAGCGCAAGTCTTAGCGCCCGAGGGCGGTGCAAAGGACAGAATGTGCTTTAAAATAATCTCTAAGGTGAAAATCTATCCATCCGAATTCTGGAAACCACAAGTCAACCCAATCCTACTATCCTAGCCGCTAAGACTCGCGCTAGAATGGATTCAGGTGGTAAATGACATTTTAATAGCGATATATCAGTTGATAACTGTATAAGTAGAACCATTATCTCTCTGATAAAGCATATTGATATTTTTATCCAAATTTCGAATCGAATTTTAGATAAACGATAACCATTACCGCAATTGTTAAATTATAAAAAATTTTTGCAATTATTTTCTATAATAAAGAACCATCCTTGTGTTTTTAACACCTAAGAAACTATATTTGCTAAAAACCTATTTGATGGCGAGACGTAAAAGCGGATTATTTAAAATCCCCATAAACAACTTAATACTTGACCAATACAACCCACGACTGTATGGTGAGTCAGAAAAGGATAGCCAGGAAGAGATTATGGCTAAGATTTACCAAAAGGAGCAAATAGAGGAAGTTGCCAGTTCCTTGGCTGTAAATGGATATTTTGAAGAGGAACCTATAATTGTAGTACCTGAAAATCAAAGTGACTTCGACAAAATCACAAACGATAATATATCACAATTCAAGTTTACAGTAATCGAAGGCAACAGAAGAACAACATCTGTAAAGTTATTACTTTCCAAAAATAAAATTGTTGATGAAGATTTTCCAAAGATCATAAATGATACCGTACGCAACGGATTGGAGAATCTACCAGCTATCATATATGAAAAAAGAGAAGACGTCGATATCTATTTAAGCGTAAGACATATTTCGGGCAACAGAAAATGGGATGCTTATGCAAAAGCTAAATATATTTATGAGACAGTAAACAAAACCAATTTAGTACTTAATGATTTAAATAAAGCGATTGACTCATTATCTACACAGATTGGGGATCAAAGTAATATAGTCAAAAAGTATTATGTTTACTTTAAATTATTTAAAGAAATAGAGGATAATGTTGCAGAATATTCAAGTAAACACATCAAAGACCGATTTTCGCTTTTAGAAGTATCGATAGCATCAGGAAATACTACAATTGCTGATTATTTGGGAATTCAACCTTTTAAGCGCATCAATTTGGAAGATGATTTGATTAAACCAAATAAAGTTGAAAACTTGCAAGATGTTACTGAATGGGTATTTGGTAGAGACGAGTACGGTACTGGTAGTGTTATAAATGATTCGCGTCAAATCAGCGCATTACTAAAACCTGTACTTGGTAATAAAGAAGCAACAGAGCATTTAAAACAATTTGATGATTTAGCCGGAGCTTATGAATTAAGTAATGGTGAGCAAGACTTTATAATAGGCAATATTAACAAAGCTAACAAGTTAATTTCAAACATACTTAATAAAGCCAACAAGTACAAAACAATTCCCGAGTTTCAAACCGCCATATCTGATTTTTACGATACGGTCGAAAATTTCAAGAAAATTTTAAAATGAGTTATGTTTTCCCAACTCTTCCTTCTTCTTCTGATGGATTAAGTGATTACTGTAATTTCATTGAATATGAAGTTTTTACAAATAATGAAATAGGATTCGATGAATTTGATTTAAGTGAATTATCGTTCAAGGATATTACACAAGAATTAACACGTCGACTAGAATTATATGGCCCTTTTAAACCCTATAATATATTAAAGAAAAAAGTAAAAAGTACGATCTTAAAAAAGGACGAAAATTTGCATTATTACTATTGCTTGTATTATGCAGTTAAAGGAGGTAATTCCCGGGTAGCAGAAACAAATATTTTTGAAGTGATTACTAATGTAAGCTTAAAAAACTATTTTTGTACTAATGATAGTATTATTACATCTGTAGGTCAAAACTCAACAAATCTTAGAGGTGCAATCGAGAAAATACGTATTTCCCTTAAAGAATCAAAGGGAAATTATGACGACATGGCTATTCAAGCTAAGGACGGTGGAATAGATATCGTAACATTTAAACCAATTGATAAGCGAGGAAATCAAATGATTTGTCTTACAGATGCTACTATTGGGAGAAATTGGATATCACAAAAAAAAGTAGCATCAAAAATCCATTATTGGAAAGACTATATACACTTTAAGGTAATTCCGATGACATGCTTATCGATAGTTCATATAGTTCAAGATGCTGACTTTTATAAGGCATCGCGTGAGAATGGCCTAATTTTCGACAGAGCTCGAATTATGCGATATTTTTCAACAGATCTAAATTTAGAGTCAAGTTTAAAATCATGGATATCTAATTTATGAGGTTTATAGATTTATTTGCCGGGCTAGGTGGATTTCATCAAGCACTTCAAAAACTTGGTCACACTTGTGTGTTTGCTAGTGAAAAAAAAGAGCACCTTGCCGACCTATACGAACGTAACTATGGAATTAAACCAAATAGAAATATTCGAAATATTGATCCTCTTGATATTCCAGACCATGAGTTATTATGCGCAGGATTCCCCTGTCAGCCATTTTCAAAAGCTGGTAAACAAGATGGTCTAAATGACGAGGTTAACGGTAGCTTTTTTGATATTATAGTTAATATTTTAACTGCAAAAAAGACAAAATATTTTATTCTAGAAAATGTTAGAAACCTTGAAACCCATGATGAACTCAGGACATGGAATTATATTCATGGTGAATTAACAAACCTTGGATACACAGTATCAAAACATGTCATGTCTCCTCATCAATACAATATTCCCCAACATAGGGAACGACTGTTTATTGTTGGCTCATTAAATGGACTTAAAGAATTTTACTGGCCAGAAAAAATAGATTTAACAAGTACTGTTGTTGACTATTTATCTATTGACGGCTTCAAAACAATTGATTCAGAAAGAACAAAAGCAATAGAAACATGGCAATTATTTATTGATGCTTTACCCAAAGAAAAACCTTTGCCAGGCTATCCAATTTGGTCAATGGAATTTGGTGCAACCTATCCTGTGGATATACCCATATCAAAATTATCAAATGAAGAACTAGAAAAGTATAGAGGAAGTTATGGCCAGCAGCTAAGAGGACTTTCATACGAAGAAAAGCTAAGGCATTTACCAACTTACGCAGTAAAAAATAAAAATAGGGAAAAGTATCCAGCCTGGAAAGTCAAATGGATAAACGATAATAGAAAACTTTGGAAAGAGCAAAAAATAAATCTACGACCAATAGTAAATATTATTAAAAACTTTCCTGTCAACAGTTGGAAAAAATTTGAGTGGAATTGTGGTGATGTTGAACGAAATTTAAGTAAATATATAATACAATTTAGAGCATCTGGGGTCAGGGTCAAACGCGCTGATTTTTTTCCATCCCTAGTAACAGTAGCAACACAAATTCCTATTATTGGATGGCAAAATAGATATATAACACCAGAAGAAGGATCTAGAATTCAATCATTTGAGAACATAGAACTTCCAGACGGATTAGGAACATGTTTTAGCGCTCTTGGTAATGCCGTAAATGTTCGTCTTGTAGAATTGATAGCAAACAATCTAGTTGGAGTAGTAGAAGAGCCAGTTCAAGAGCACCACTTTGATATAATCCAATACAAAGCTTCGTAAAATTATAACCATCCACTAGGAAATTGTGCCGTATATGAGATCAATAATCGCTTTACGCATAAATAAAATTCAAACAGTTTTTTGAAGATCACAAACATGACATAAATAAACTTGGCTGGCTCTTTAGCAAATTGAAAAAGAATAGCTTTTGGGATAGATTAAATAAGAACCTTGGTTAAGCAATAATTTGGCGGCAAATATTAGCGCTTTAGAAGATTGCTTCACACCACATTACCCATACCCTTCGGTTCGCAATGATCAAGTGGCCAACGAATAACTATAAAATAAACTTACATCAACTGGGCTGCCTTTCAACAGCCCAGTAGTATTTTTAATCCCTATACCCATCCCTAAAACTATAATGCGTTTGTGCATTACAGATTACATAATCAATAATTTCGATGTTTAGCTTTGCGCAGGTATTAAAACAGGTACTTACAAAAAGTTCATCGAGTGGATTAACCTTAATGCTTTTAACATCGCAATAGTTTAACACCAATACACCATAAGCATTACAAGCAACAGCCAAACCCGCCAGTTGCTGTATGCAATTAATCGGTTTTGTCTGCCGCTTTAGTTTGTACCAGCAAAAAACCTCGTGGCTTTGGTTTACAAACAGCACATACCAATGGCAGGCTTTACCAGATGATGGTTTGCTGCGGAGCTGTTTTAAAAATTGAGTTGAATTTTGGGCCAGGTTTACGTTAACAGGGCTTTTCAGTGTGTGATAACCGAACCTAAGTTCAGCTAAAGCAATTTCATTTTTTGTTAGTTGCATTTTTAAAAAATTAAATACATGCCTAACTGTGTTCGCGACATAAATATAGCAAAATAATATCAGATGCAGAAATAAATTGAAGGTGATGATAAAGATTTTGGTTTTGAAAAATGAACCCAGACTTCCCACCTCGGTCACCCAACTCCCGACCAAAAAGATTGCTTCACGCCACCATAACAGCCCTTCCCTTCAGTTCGCAATGACGTACTCTTTCAGACTAACTTATTCGTCCTTGTACTTCTTCGTGTTCTCTGCGCTTCTTTTCTCTGTGCCCTTTGCGGTTAAAAAAAATGCGCCTAAACTTCGGTCTTCCCGACTCCTGACCGGAGTAAAAGATTGCTTCACGCCACCATAACAGCCCTTCCCTTCAGTTCGCAATGACGAAGCGGGTCAGTTAATTACCAATAACCAAACTTTAATGATCAAACAGCGACCGCATATCACGGTAACGCACCAAACCTCGGTCCCCGGTCTTTCCGACTCCCCGACTAATTTAACCTTTTCCAAAACAATTGCCTTTTAAAAAGAATTATATAAGTACACCTATAACAATTTGATATGAAAACGAAAATAATAATCTTAGTGGCCGCCTTTGGCCTGGCATTGTCAGCCTGTAGCGGCAAAAAGGCTGATCAGGAAAATGCTGATAGTATGTATAAATACACGGATACAAACAAGGTGATTGATAGTGCCAGTACTGATTCTATAGCAGACTCGACCACCAATGCCCCTGCTGATGTAAGAAATTAAAGAAAATGAACAAACGACTAGCGCTCATGCTGAAAAGTATGGGCGTTTTTTATGGCTCAACAAATCAATCCTTTGAGGTTAGGTCAAGAAAAGATTCTTCAATACGTTCAGAATGACAATATTGATTCCCTGCATATTATATAGGTATTCAAAGATTTTTATTCGTAAATCGTCAGTCTGAGCGTAGTCGAAGACCACCCAGCTCTGTGCCCTCTGTGCGTTTCTCTGTGATCTCTGTGGTTAAAAAAGATTATTCCATCAACTTATTTTTAATCCCCTCTGTTAGTTTTTTAACTTTCATATAACCTGCCAAAGAACTATTTCTTTTATCGAAATTGATCTCCAGCCAGCCTTTTTTGGCTTTAAGGTTAAACTTATCGCTGCCATTTAAGTTCACGAACAGGTCGATATGCTGATCCAATGGAAGTTCGTTGTTTAAAGCGCTATCGAGGTATTTTTCCAGTTTAGCGGTTTTACCATCTGCGTACTTCGCCTCAAATTTAAACGAGCTATTTGTATCTTGTGTACTGATGGATAAATAACCTCCACCACCATGGCATCCAACACTTAAAGCTGTAACTAAAATTGCAATACTGTATGTTATATTTTTCATTGTAATTGGTTAAATGGTTAATTGTTTTTTCATCCCCCTGCCCCCTTCAAAGGGGGAATGGGATTCTCACCCAGACTTGCGACTCCAAACCTAAACTTTATTCTCTACCTTCAAGGGGGACTGGGATTCTCGCCCAGACTTGCGACTCCAAACATAGACTTCATTCTCTACCTTCAAAGGGGATTGGGTTTTTGCCCAGACTTCCGACCTCGGACTCCGGACTAAAGACTCATGACTCCAAACGCCCAACTCAAAACTCCCTTACCCTCCAGCTCTGTTCTTAACATCATCCGCCGCCGTTTTCCGGTCATGGTTTGATTTTAGATTTTGGTTACCAAAACTATAACTGATATTGAAAGATACCCTTCTGCTAATGTAATTGTTCTGCACCCTTAAATTCACATTTTGATAATCGAGCGTTCCTTTCCAGTAGTTGGTTTGAAAAATATCATCAACATTTAACTTAAGTTTTAAAGCTTTGCTCAAGAAACTTTTCTGCACACCTATATTTAAGGCATACTGATAAATAGTGGTCCGTTCTAAACCCCTGACTCTTGGTGAGTTTAACCAGAAATTGGTTTCAAATGCCCAGTTATCGCCTAAAATAATCGAATTTACAGTATTAAAATTATAGAATACTTTACTTAAAACAAAAGGAGCACCTTCTAAATTATCATCATTAAATTTATTATAAGAAACCCTAAAATTGTTTTGCAAATTCCACCATTTGGCAATATTTACCGGAACAGATAAACCTGCTGAGTAGTATTCTCCGCTGCCAATATTTCCTTGCCCTACAGTAACTATCCTGGTGCTATCGTTTTGTGCGGTTTTGCTATCTAAAATTAAATCTTTTGTTTTAGCATAACTCAAAGAAAAAAATAATCCACTTTTATAATTATAACTCACTTCGAAATTATTGGTAAACTGGGGTTTTAAATATGGATTGCCCTGTTGTATGGTGTAAGGATCCATATAAAAATTAAATGGATTTAACTGCTGATAATTGGGGCGATCTATCCGTCGGCCATAGGTGTAGTGTAGATTGCTACTTTCAGAAATTTTCTGGTTAACAAAAATCGTTGGGAATAATGATAAATAATCTTGCTTTACTGAGGTATTATTGGTTACCGATGTACCTGTAGATTGCGTATACTCTGCCCGTAAACCCGCCTGAATTTGCCATTTACCTAAATCCTTAGATAAATTTGCATAAGCAGCATTTACGTTTTCTTTATAAATAAAGTTGTTGCTTTGCCCTACAACATTTTGCCATTCATTATTTAGAAATGCCAACGACAGAAAATCGTTATTGGTTTTAACATAGGCACTTTTTAAACCGGTTTCTATTTTTGTAGTTTTTGACAGCGGCCAGGTAAAATCTGTTTTTGCCGCATAAATATCAATCGCTGTTTTACTATCGTTTTTAATGATGGTATTGTTGTACACCACCCCTTTTTCATCGTAAAAGTTAGTGTTAAAATTTTCCAGACCTGAGTAATCAAAGCCGGAGTAATCGGCATCAAAATTTAAGCTGGCACCTTCCTTTTTAAAATCATGTCTGATATTAAAATTAGCACTATAATTTTTGTTTGGGGTATTCGCATCAGAATTTTGGATTAACGAATTATTACCCGCAACCCCATTCCTGATTTCGTTTATAAAGGTTTGAGAGAAATTATCCAGTTTACGTGTATTCGTACTGCCATCAAACATTATACCGATGGTTGTTTTTTCGCTAGCGTAATAATCAGCCCCTAGTTTTGCCGCCAAGCGCGATCCGGTATATATTTTCTGAAAATCCTGGTTAAACATACTCTGTAAACCATTAGCATTGGTGCTCCGCTCTAAAAATAAATTCGAAAAATTATTATTTTTTGAAGCATTTGCATTGGTGAAAAAATTCCACTTTTCTACACGGTGATTTAAATTGAAGTTAAGTTCCGATCCGTAAATATTGGTGGGTAAGTTAGCCCTTATTGCATTGCGATAGGTTGATGAGACACTACCGTTGGTGCCAAATGCTTTATTCTTTTTCAGTTTAATGTTAATAATACCCGCATTGCCAGCAGCATCGTATTTAGCCGATGGGTTCGTAATAATTTCGATGGTAGCAATCTGGCTGCTGCTTAAGCCATTTAGATAAACCGTTAAATCAGCACTCGATAAAAAGTTGTTCTTTCCATCAATCATCACCATCACACCCGATTTATTATTTAATAAAATCTGATCATTTTGTCTGTCTAATTGCACGCCTGGCGCCTTTTCTAAAATTTCGAGTGCCGTACCGCCTGTCGCAACAATACTGTTCTCTACATTCAGTACCATTTTATCAATCTGATGTTCAATAAAAGGCTTTTTGCCCTGAACGCTCACTTCTTTCAATTGTTTGGTTAAACTTTCGATACTGATGACAGGTAATTTAAAATCTCCGCTAAGTGAGAAATGGTCTGTTTTTTTGCTTTTAAAGCCAACTATCGAAACCGAGAGGACGTAATCGCCACTTTTTAACTGGTCGATGATAAACTCACCATCTATGTTGGTGGATACACTTTTCACAACCGAGGTATCCGGATAATTCAACACCCTTACAATCGCAAACGACACGGGGACAGTCTTTTCATCGACGATTTTCCCCGTCAGTGTGTTTAATTTTTGGGCAAAAGAAGCCCCACACACCATCAGGCATGCAATTAGCGTAAATAATGTTTTCATGGTTTCTGCTTTTATGTAAGATCGTCATCTCGACTGAAGTGCAGCGAAACGGAGAGATCTATTTTAGTAGGTTTCTATTTTTTAAATGACTATTCTTCAGGCGCTATCCCCAACTCTTCTTTAACTTCCTTAATCCGGTTTGATACAGAATCCTGATACAGGGTATCATTAGGTTTATCTTGTTGCAAATGGTCTAAATCACGTAACTCCTGCTCTAACTTTTCCTTTTTTAACGCCTCTTCTTTTAATTGCGCAACACATTTCAATCCGTCATCTGTCATGATCCAAACACTATAATCATTGTGGTCATTTTCCCTGTTGTTGCAATCCCATGTCCAGTAATTATTAACGTAACGGTAAGCATCCTGCTTTAAAATCAATCTGGTTCCCACCGGAATTTCAAGATTTAACCTTACTTCCTGGTTTCTCCAGATGGTTCCCTTTCTTAATTGAAACCGTGGACTAAAAATCAGTTCAGAATCTTTCATTACATAATTGTAGCTAATGTTCTGCGCATTTTGCAAGGCACTTTGAAAAGTTTTACCCTGCGATTCGTACTTCTGTGTTAAACGGGTAACACCAGTTTCACTTTTGTTAATATCAATGCGGATATGGTTTGGTGAAACAAATGGTCCATCTTCAAAATCATCAACTACAATCTGGTGGCGGTTGTTCGCATCAATGTGATAAGCCACACTATCTTCTTTACTGAAATATTTACTTTTATCGATATTGATGGTATATACCGGATAAGCTTTAAGGTCGGTTGTTTGTGTTAACTCTGCATGTTGCTTAAATTCTGATGAAATCTTAGCTGCCTGGTAACCCGTTACTGCTACACCAGCCAACCAGATAATTAACAAAGCGAAAGAAAGTGTTTTATTAATGGCCTGTTTGTTAAAAGCTACCCTGATGGAGAATAATACCAGAGCCAAAACCGGTACAAAGCAAACAATAAATGCACCAAATAAAATTGCCCCCCTATTGCCTTCATTTATAATAGAGAAGGGGAAATATTCGTAAATACTCGCATCCCAAAATCCCTGAAAAGCAGCTGTACCGATAATTAAAGTAAGCAAAAAGAGTACGCCAAAAACAATAATGAAACCTGCAATTACTTTAAAAATAACCTTACCGGTGCCCGAAATAAAGCGACCAAGCCATTCGAAAAATTCACCGATAAAAATGCCCAGGCGGGCAAATATTGGTTGGGCATGTTTGTTTACCTCTCCTAAACGTTCTTTAACCGCTTGCAATTCTTCATCCAGGTTCTTTTGAAATCCCTGAAGGTTTGCAGGCTCACCTTTCATCTCCATGCGTTCGATCCTGGATTTTGCTTTCGGCATGATGATCCAGAGTATGGCATATACCAATATTCCAAATCCACCTGCAAAACTGATCAGTAACGTTGCCAGCCTGATCCATTTAGGGTCTGCATTTACAAAGTGCGCAATACCGGCGCAAACACCAGCAACCACGCGGTCGTCCATATCGCGGTATAATTTCTTCTCTACATACTGGTGTTGGTAGGTACTGTTAATTACAGGTTCTGCCTCACCTTCTTCTACAGTATCAAAATCCTGCACCCGGCCCATTTGCGCAATCACAGCGTTTACATTTGCCGAATCTACAACCTGTTTTTTCTGCTCTTCCAATTGTTCGGTAAGCAACTCGGCAATCCGGTTTTCAATATCCGTTACAATTTCAAGGTCATCTGCATGGTTGGCAAAATAGTGTTTTACTTCGTTCAGGTAAGCCTTTAAGCGTTCATAGGCACTTTCTTCAATGTGAATAATCGTGTTTCCTATATTGATGATGATGGTCTTTTCCATTTCCTTTTTTACTAATTATGAATTGGCTCCTTTTTGTGAAATACCTACAGCATAAGCCAGCTCCTGCCAGGTTTGATCTAATTGAGATAAAATGCCCCTACCATCTTCGGTTAAGGTATAATATTTACGCGGTGGGCCTGAGGTAGACTCTACCCAGTTATAGCTTAACAAACCGTTGTTTTTAAGCCTGGTTAATAATGGATATAATGTACCCTCAACCACCAATAGCTTTGCCGTCCTTAATTCGGCAATAATATCCGAAGCATAAATTTCGCCCCGGGAGATGATTGATAAAACACAGTATTCCAGAATTCCCTTCCGCATTTGCGTTTGCGTATTTTCTGCTATCATATAACAAAGATATATGTTTTATATACTACTATGCAATACATAGTACTAAAATAAATTAAAGTAAATTCATAAAATATTGATTATCAATTATATAATTTTAAATAAAATTTTGTGTTTCGGAAATAATTCTGTAGAAGATGAAAATTTTTGATGTTTTTTAGAAAAGCAAGGCCTTGTAATGCTTCGGTTTTTGCCGTCCTGCTATCACCTATAGTCCCGATTTGGCCTGTACTAAATTTACGAAGTTTGCCCTGCCCATGCCTGTAAACTTCGCAAACTGGCCTGCCTTAAAATCGGGAGCTATTTGGTTCTATCAGGTTTATTGGGGAGGGGTTGGTACAATGTCATTAAGTTAAGGTTTTAACCATAGATTTACACAGATAAACACGGATTTTTATATCTGTGTACATCCTTTTTATCTGTGGTTAAATTATTTTACCTGTGCTAATCGCTTCACGTAATAACATTAAGGGCTGTTACTCCAAGCGCTCAGACTTACGAAGTTTGCCCGGTTTGGAGTTGAGGAAACTTCGTAAGTCAGCCTGGCTCGGCCACAGATTTCCCTAAAGCCCTTTAAAAACTTCCGAAGTCCCCTATCACAAAAGCCCATTTCAGACTGCGGAAGTTGGCCATAGGAATTAAATACATAAATACGATAGATTTAATATATTTTAATAATTTTGTAGCGTCTTAACTTATTTTCATGAAGAAGTCTATTGCCAGCATTGTTGCCGAGGCAAACCAAAGCGGCGAAGGAACGCTTAAAAGAACCTTAGGCCCTATCAACCTGATTTTAATTGGGGTTGGCTTAACGCTTGGCGCCGGTTTATTTTCCATTACGGGTTTGGCAGCAGCCAATCATTCCGGCCCTGCGGTTACGCTATCATTTGTAATTGCGGCTTTAGGCTGTGGTTTTGCAGCATTATGTTATGCAGAATTCGCCTCTATGATTCCTGTTGCAGGTAGTGCCTACACCTATTCTTATGCCACCATGGGCGAACTTTTCGCCTGGATTATTGGCTGGGATCTGGTATTGGAATATTCTGTTGGTTGCGCAACTGTAGCCATTAGCTGGTCGCAGTATTTAACCCGGTTTTTAGCCAGCTTACATATTTATCTCCCTCCACATTTAACTTTATCTCCTTTTGAAACCGCTAAACTTGCCGATGGCTCTACTGTTAATGGCATTATTAATATTCCTGCAGCATTAGTTGTGGTATTAATGACGGCCATACTCATCCGTGGCACAAAAGGCTCGGCCATTTTAAATGGAATAATTGTATTTCTTAAAGTTGGCGTAGTTTTGGTATTTATTGCGTTGGGCTGGCAATATATCGATCCTGCAAACTATCATCCTTATATCCCCGAAAACACAGGAACATTTGGCCAGTTTGGCTGGAGTGGTGTTTTACGCGGCGCCGGATTGGTATTTTTTGTATTTATTGGTTTTGATGCCGTTGCCGCTTCCGCACAGGAAACCAAAAACCCGGCGAGAGATTTACCAATAGGCATTATTGGATCGCTGGTGGTTTGTACGGTTTTATTTGGGTTATTCGGTCATGTAATGACAGGGTTGGCCAATTACAAAGAATTTGCCAATAGCGGTGCCCCGGTAGCAATAGCCATCGAAAAAACACCTTATGCATGGTTAAGTCAGGCCATTATTTTAGCCATTCTCATCGGCTACACTTCAGTAATCCTGATCGATTTAATGGCGCAATCACGGATGTTTTATTCTATCAGTAAAGATGGTTTATTACCAAAAATGTTTTCTGATGTACACGCAAAATTTAAAACACCATACAAATCGAATATTATACTTTGTGTATTTATTGGACTTTTTGCTGCATTTGTACCCATGAATGTAGTTGGCGAAATGACCAGCATTGGAACCTTATTGGCCTTTTTGATGGTTTGTGTAGGTATCCTGATCTTAAGGAAAACAGATCCTGAAGCCAAACGTCCATTTAGGGTTCCTTTGGTGCCTCTGATCCCAATTTTGGGCATTTTAACCTGTATTGCCATGATGGTATTTCTACCATGGGAAACCTGGGTTAGACTAGCGGTATGGTTGATTATTGGATTAGCCATTTACTTCGGCTATGGTAAAAAGAACAGTAAATTAAATGCTGTAGCAAAGCAGGTCGAAAGGCCACAATAAAATATTACTATACATATTGGGCAGTCAGGTTGTATGGAATATCCAACAAGCTGATTGCCCTTTTTTAATTACACCTCATATTTACAACCGTATAAATATCAATTCGTTAAGAAAAAATATTAGTTATCCACAATTTAACATTTTTCTGAATTTTTGGCTTGGGATTTGCCTTAGTAAAATCAACCCTATTAAAACATTATCCCATGATTATTAAATTAGACACATCAGTTTTCAGACTTTCGAGACACAAAGCTGAAACCGTAAAAAAAGTTGCAACACCACTTACAAAAGACCAATGGATTACTGCTGACAGAATTGTAATGGCAGCGATGTTTATTGTCACTATTATTGGCGCCATCTTATTTTAATTTCCGATGATTGATCAAAAATCTTCAGAAATTAATGCTTTATTTATCATCACTGCGGCCACGGTTCCAGCGGCTGTAACAATCGACAACGACCTGAACAAGGTGGTACAATCTCCTGCGGCATAAACGCCTTTTGCAGTAGTTTCCTGCTGCTCATCTACTTTTATCGTTCTTAGATCTGTTAATTCAAAACCGAGTTGCACACTAAAATTTATATGCTGTTCTATTTCAGGTTTAACGTAAATTGCTTTAAAGGTTACCTTTTCTCCATTCTTAAAAACAATATTTTCCAGCCGACCATTTTGGTGTTCCAGTTCAATAATCTCCTCTTCTAAAACGGTAATCGATTTAGATTTCAGTTTTTCTACCTGATCGGCTGTAAATTCGGATTTTCCATTGGTTAAAATGGTTAAATCTTTATTCCAAAGGTGAAGGTTTTTGGCCATCTCAAACGCGTGATCCCCATTCATTAGCAGTCCTACTTTTTCATTTTTCACTTCGTAACCATGGCAATAAGGACAATGAATAGCAGAAATGGCCCAGCACTCAGCCAAACCTTTAATATCAGGCAGTACATCTTTTAAACCTGTAGCCAGCAATATTTTTCGTGCTGTAAAATTTTTACCATTTTCTATACCAATGCTAAAAACTCCATCTGTTTGTTTGGCCGAAATGGCTTTTCCTTCTAAAAACCTCACTGTTGGATATTTCAGCACTTCTGCCTTCGCAGTTTTAGCAATATCGACAGGCTTATCGCCATCATGCGTTAAAAAATTATGTGAATGCGGCGTTTGCCTGTTACAGGGTTTGCCCGCATCCATTACCAGAACATTCCGGGTTGAACGGCCTAAGGTTAATGCGGCAGATAAACCTGCATAGCTGCCGCCAATTATAATTACATCAAAATCCATATTCTTATCTTTTGACACAAAGATCTGAATTGAAATTTCAAATGCAACACAGATGCATTAAATGAATGTCATTTTATTTTTTTGAAAATGACCGCCTTAATGAAGTTACCATAATACAACCGCAGTTCTAAGATCTTATAACCTGCATTCATAAAGTAAGGATTCATGTCGATCAGGTGATTTGCCTCTACAATTCCCAGTAATTTAAAAAAGCTGTACATCGATTTGAGTAGCAAGTATTTCCACCAGTTCCCTTTGATTTTATTTAGCGAAAAATCTACCAGGAACCATAGTCCATCTTTTTTTAAAGATGCATTTAACTGTTCAAATACTTTTTCGGCCCGTTGCTCAGCAAAATTATCGAAAAGAAATGGGGTTAAAATTACATCAAATAGGGTATCCGTTCTAAAATCCTCAATACCAAGATTCACAAATTCGACCTGATTGCTTTTATAGTTCCTTTTTTGAGAAAGTGCTATCATTTTAGCTGATATTTCCACATAAACCAGCTTTAAGCCACTGGGATATATCTTTGCAATTTCTTCCAGAATCCACCCTGTTCCACCACCTACAATTAAAACGGAGCCATCTTTTGGAAGATACTGAAGCTGATTGATCTGCGCATTAACCTGCGATTTAAAAAACACCAGGCGACTTAATGTATCGTAATGATTGGCTATTTTATCATAGTTGTTGTTCATGGTAGCTAGTATCAAGTAGTGAGAATAAAGTATCAAGACTAAACTTCTCAAATATAAAATTCGCTTTGGTCTTTACGTTTTAGTCTTTCAGCTTAATGCACAAACTGCATTCCTATCATTCCACATATCGCCTTAAACAAAATCAATCCATCAATTACCATCAGATAATAAAGTATATTTTTTCTCCTGTGCATAGAGTAGGCCACGTAAATGGTTAATATAAATGGCAGAACATTAAATAAAACCTGCGGTATTCCGAAGCCTTTGTAACTGGCAAATATGCCTAGTGAGATTAAACCAATAATTAACAGCGGAATCAAAATATTAAAAATTGTTCTCCGCAAACCATAACGCACCACGAAAGTCCGCAAGTGTTTATTGGCATCGGTTGGATAATCTTTAATATCGAAAATAATTGCATTTACCGTGCAGAACATCCAGTTTTTAATAAACAGCCAGGTCCAAAGCACGGAATCATGATAGCCTACCCCTGTTTCAATTTTAAGCATAATTAAGGGCAACACATTGGCACAACAGGCCCAAACAAAACCGATTACGAAAGCTTTTAACCAACCGGTATTACGCAGATTGAATTTTAAGAAAGATTTAGGCAATAAACCGTAGTATAAACCTCCTGCAACAATGATAATTACAATAGCTATCCAATAACTGAGCGGAAGTGCAAGAATATGCTGAAAGTTTTCGTAAAGTAGGTTTATAGCCAACAGCATGCAAGAAATAAAAAGCACTGCCTGACTCCAGTTGATAAATGTCTTATGCTTGAAATACCACTGATTACGGGGATTGGTGGTAGATGGTGCATTAGAAACTTTATTGTAAGCGTAGGTATAATAAATAGTCGGTGCCAAAAACAACAACAGGTAGTAATTTAATGAATTAAACGGCAATCTTAATTGGAGAGTAGCCTCGAATGTTAGGGCAACAGCCAGAATACCTACAAAGTAGTTTCCAAAGAAAATAAACCTGATTATTTTACCGAGCATTTGCTACTGTTTTTCGTCAGGCAATTTCGGATATATAATTGAATATGGTAAATAAATTACATTCTATTTTAAACCCATTTTTGCGGAGAAAAAACATACTGGAGAAAAAGTGATTTTCTGCTACATTGACCTATTAAGAAAAATTAAAATAACGATATTTATTGCAACATCGCTTAAAATCAGCTAAATAGAAAACAATATGGAAGAACAAAAAGACAACTCAAATTCGACTGCAGATACCACCCCAAAAGTGACAGGAATTGGCGGCATTTTCTTTTTTTCTGATAATCCTCAGGAAACGAAAGATTGGTATGCTAAAAATTTAGGATTTGAAATGAGTGCCTGGGGTACCGCAGGTTTTGAATCCAGAAACCTAAATAACCCTGACGAGATCGAATCCCTTCAATGGAGTCCGTTCAAAAAAGGCGATGAATATTTTTCTCCATCGAAAAAAGATTTCATGATTAATTACCGTGTACAGAATATTGAGGGTCTTATTGAGAAACTTAAAGAAAACGGCGTAACCATACTTGATGAAATTGCAACTTATGACTACGGAAAATTTATCCATATTATGGATGTAGAAGGTAATAAGATTGAGTTATGGGAGCCTAAATAATTACTCTACTATCTTTGTCATCCTGAGGGTTAATTTATTTCATAAAAATCAATATAAATGACAGTATTAATCTACGCGTAAAAATCCCTCAAGTTACCGTCATTTCGAGCGGAGTGCAACGCAGTCGAGAAATCTAACTAAATAGATCTCTCCATTTCGCTGCGCTACAGTCGAGATGACGACCTTTCTATTGGTGTCCTGTCAATGGTAGCGCAGAGAAGGATCTTTACGAAATAAACTATCATAGTTTAAAATATTTTACGTTAATCTAATCCTTTTAGATATACTCCAAGTCAAGATAACTTTTAATTCAGATGAAAGATTCTTCACTGCGTTCAGAATGACAGCACAAAAAAAGCCTCTCAATAAATTGAAAGGCTTTTTGTTGTGGGAAATGAGGGGTTCGAACCCCCGACCCCCTCGGTGTAAACGAGGTGCTCTGAACCAGCTGAGCTAATTTCCCTGTTGGTAATGTTTTAAAATCATCTCGGCCTTTTCGATCCTACCCTCCCGACTGATAACGTCGGGATGCTCTGAACCAGCTGAGCTAATTTTCCTTTTCAGGTGTATTTCAAAGTTTGATAAAAAAGCCTTTCAGTAAAACTGAAAGGCTTAGTGGGAAATGAGGGGTTCGAACCCCCGACCCCCTCGGTGTAAACGAGGTGCTCTGAACCAGCTGAGCTAATTTCCCTTTTATAATTTTGTCAAACTTTAATGCCCCATCCTCCGTTTGGGAATGCAAATATAGCGCTATAAAACTGTTCTGCAAATGTTTTTTTCTTTTTTTTCAACTTAATAAAGTTTCGAGGATTTTGTGTGATTGCACTACCCCAAAAGAGGCTGTATGTAAGGTATAGAAAACCAATACCTTATCCAACAAAAATCGTCGCTTTGCATTGCTCATTTTTATTTCAGAAATTTTTTCGAGCGGAGTATGAAAAAGTAAAATGAAATCAATCGCATCCTCTAATTGTAAATAATTGGAGTGGATTGGCAGCCTGGAGGTAAACGCTCCCTCCTGCAGATCGAAATAAATCTGATCGGTTCTTCTTTTCTCATTAGGCGAAAAACCTAAAAAACGGGTAAGCTTTAATAAAAATGACAAATGAAAATTGGGATTAATCTCTTCCACTTCGTCAAACCAGGCTATCGAATTGAAAATGTAGTCGAATAAACTTTCATCTGCTGATTGTTGTCTGATACTTTTATACAGTACCTCATTTAAAAAAATAACGATACTGGTTTTGATGATATCGTAAGGAATACTTTTAAAAACAGGTGTTTGCCGAACTTCCGATATCCGCTGAATATTGGTATTTGCTTTATGATAAACCACCATATCAAGCAAATGCAGCGCTTGCAGCATGTTCATCTTTATCTTTGCTTTTGGTTTTTTAACCCCATTAATGAGGTAAGACTGCATACCAAATTTATCGGTAAGTACCTGCACCACCACACTGCTTTCGCTGTAGTTTGTAGTCTTTAAAACAATGCCTCTTACTTTGTGCAACATCCAATCAAAACAATTTTTTCAAAAGTATGTTATTTGTGCAAATTTAATTGCGCAAAAAGTAATCGCGTTTTACAAATAAGATTAGTTTTGCCGTTAATATTATTATTAAACCAAGCTGCACATGTGGGTTAAGCTATCGAGATTTATTCTTCAGAATCGTATCGCAATCATCGTATTTTTCGTATTAGGAACAATTTTCATGGCTTATCAGGCCAAGAATGTAAAACTCTCTTACACCGGGAGTAAAATCCTGCCGGTTACCGATAGTGCTTTTGTGAAGTATAACGCCTTTAAGAAAACGTTTGGAGAAGACGGAAGCGTGATGGTGGTAGGGATACAATCGCCTAATATTTTTAAAAAAGAAGTTTACAACCAATGGGTTCAGCTTTCTAATGATATTCAAAAGCTAAAAGGCATTAAACAGGTCTTATCATCTGGAAGGATCTTTCAACTGGAAAAAGACACTGTAAACCAAAAATTTGTTTTAAAACCATTACCTGGTGGTCTGGTTAAAACCGATGCTGAAATGGATTCGATCAGGAATACTATTTATAGTAATCCGTTTTTTGAAGGATTGGTTTACAACCGTCAGAATGCAACTCTGATGGCCATCACTTTCGATACCAAAATCCTGAATACTGCCGAACGCAATCCCATTTTAAAGGAAATTGAAGCTAAAGCAAAAGCTTTTCAGGCATCTACCAAAATTCAGGTACATATTTCAGGCCTGCCTTATATCCGTACAGCAGTAAGTAAACTGGTGAGTAACGAATTTGTATTGTTTCTGGCCCTTTCGATCCTGGTTTCGGCATTAATCCTATTGTTTTTCTTCAAGAAATTTTATGCCGTATTCTTCCCTATTTTAGTGGTAGTAATGGGTGTAATCTGGAGCATTGGCACTTTAGTATTGTTCGGCTTCGAACTGACTATTTTAACGGGGCTGATTCCACCATTGATCGTAATTATCGGCATCCCTAACAGTATTTTGTTGTTAAATAAATATCAGAATGAGCTCAGAAAGCATGGCGATAAACAAAAAGCTTTAAGCATAACCATCGAGCGGATCGCCATCACCACATTGATTGCTAACATTACTGCAGCTATCGGATTTGGAGTGTTATACTTTACCGGAAGTGAGTTATTGATGCAATTCGGCAGCGTAGCCTCTATTAACGTAATGGTTACCTGGTTAATGTGTTTATGTTTAATTCCAATTATTTTCAGCTACTTACCAGCGCCAAAACTCAAAGCGCAAAACCATGTTGAGGAAGGCTTTCTGCATAAACTATTAGTTAAAACCGATACACTTGTTCAAAGTAAAAGCGGATTAATCTATATCGGAACGATCATCATCTCCATCATTGCTTTTATTGGGGTGATGAAAATAAATGTAAACGGCTATGTGGTTGATGACCTTCCTAAAAACTCTGAAATTTTAACAGATTTAAAGTTCTTTGAGAAAAATTTTGAAGGTATTTTACCTTTGGAAGTAAGTGTAGATACCAAGAAAAAGAACGGAGTTTTCAACCTAACCAATCTGAAAAGAATGGAAAAGCTGGAGAAGATGATTTCTGCCTATCCTGAGTTTTCGCGTTCTATTTCGGTAAACATGGGCTTAAAATATGCTACTCAGGCATTCTACAACAATGACTCTACTTTTTTTCGTTTACCAGACAATTTAGAAAAGAACTTTATCCTGGCCTATATTGCCAATGGCGGTAAAGGGAATGCAAGTTTGTTAACCAACTTTATCAGTAAAGGAAATCAAAGTACAAGGATCAGTTTTCAAATGGCTGATGTTGGCTCTAAGCGTTTGGACGCTATTATGGCCGAATTAAAACCGCGTATCGATAGTATTTTGCCTCCATCTAAATTTGATGTAGAGCTGACGGGATCCAGCATTATCTTTTCTAAAGGGACAGACTATATGTTACGGCACCTGGTAGAAAGTATTGCACTTGCTATCGTATTGATTTCTCTTTTAAGGCTGGCACAGTTTAAGAGCTTGGGCATTATGTTCATTTCCTTGCTTCCGAACATTGTCCCTTTAATTATTACCGCAGGAATTATGGGTTATTTTGGAATTTCCTTAAAACCTTCAACCATATTAATTTTCACGATTGCCTTTGGTTTGGCATCCGATCAGACCATTTATTTCTTAACACGCTATCAGCAGGAATTAAACCTGACCAATTTTAGCGTACCAAAGGTAATTACGGATACCATTACCGAAACAGGCGTAAGTATGACGCATATTGCTTTAATCTTATTCTTTGGTTTTGGAATATTCACAGCCTCTACTTTTGGAGGAACCGTAGTATTGGGCTTACTCCTATCCATCACCTTATTGGTAGCCTTAATTTTCAATTTAACTTTATTGCCAGCACTGGTATTATGGCTGGATAAAAAGAAGGTAAGAAAACTGGTATCAGATGAAGAATCGGCAAAGAATGCAGGCGAGTTTGACCATTAATAAGTTGGGAGTTTTCAGTTAGCAGCTTGGAGTTCCGGTGGCTTAACCTGAACAGAATAGATATCATTTAAAGCCTTGGGTTTAAACCCAAGGCTATTTTATTTTGATAAAAGTCTTCTATAGTTCGTGCCCTCACGAAACATCAGCTATGTTTTCGGTACGCGGAGACACGCCCCAAGTCATGGGATCTGTATAACAATCAAGTAAGAAAATTGGCAAATACCAGTCCATTCATAACAAAAATCTAAGTTAGACATAGATCCATAAATCTATAAAATTTGTTATTTAGAGTTAATACAACTCAAAAGGGATTTACCCTACGGCAGATTTTATTTTTTTTTTAAATGTTAATGCCTTTGAAAAGGAATATCTTTATTTCTTACACATACCCAGGTTATCTAAACCTGATGGCAGCGATCCCGATTTTTCACCGGGACAAGCGTACAGCAGGACTAATACTAAAAGAAATACAGGCATTGCTTTCCAAAAACCTTTTTTAAACCATATAAGACATATGAGAACATCTAAGCTCAAAGACACCTAGCTAGAGATGTGAAGAAAGTTTCCCTACTTCTTACATACCCAGGTTACCTAAACCTGATGGAAGCGATCCCGACTTTTCATCTGACAAACTACAGCAGGACGAACATTAAAAATGATTACAGGCCTTGCTTTCCAAAACCTCTACCTATACAAGTTAGTAGTTAGACGCAGAAACTATGCATCCCTCTCCCCGAGGAGAGGGACAGACAGACAGATGATAAAGCAAAAAGCGTAGATAGGGTGAGGTTTATTCTGTTGCAGGCTTTTGATCCTCTTCATCTACCGGAACCTCAACTGTTGGATCAGTAATGATTTCGGCATTGCCATCTTTATCTTTTTTGGCGAATAAAATTGGATATAACAACCACAACGCACCAATAATGATGAATACACCGGCCAGCATTTGGAGATAGATACTTCCCTTTACTTCGTAAGCATCTAAAATTTTGTAGGCAATAAAAGAAAGTACGCCAGCGATGAGTAGGAAAACGGCTTTCTGCAATTTTAACAGCTTGATCATGGATTCTTTCTTTTTAGGGTTACAATATGGATTAAAACAAAAATTAGCCCAATTAGTTCGAGCAAGCCGCAGAAATAAAAAGCATAAAGTACAAAATCCCGGTCTGAAGGACTTATTACCGCAACAACTGGCAAGGCAATTACGGCAACAATCATCAGTGTAAGCCCGATATTAAATAATTTCACGTTAAAAGTATTTACACCAAAACTACCAAAAGTTGGTCAATTCTGTTAACTTTGCAACCTTTAATTTTTTGAGGTACTTGATTGATGTATAGCGAATTTAAACAATTGGAACTTGCCAAAATAGGGCAAGAAATACTGGATTTTTGGAAAAAGGAAAATATCTTTGAAAAAAGTATTTCTTCCCGTCCGAAATCTAATCCGTTTACTTTTTACGAAGGCCCACCGTCTGCCAATGGCATGCCGGGAATCCACCACGTAATGGCGCGTGCAATTAAAGATATTTTTTGCCGCTATAAAACAATTAAGGGTTACCAGGTGAAAAGAAAAGCGGGTTGGGATACACATGGTCTGCCTGTTGAACTTGGAACCGAAAAAGAATTAGGAATTACCAAAGAAGATATTGGTAAAACCATTTCTATTGAAGATTATAACGAAGCTTGTAAAAAAACAGTAATGCGTTACACTGATGTGTGGAACGAATTGACTGAAAAAATGGGCTATTGGGTAGATATGGATGATCCATACATTACCTATAAGTCGAAATACATGGAGTCGGTATGGTGGCTTTTAAAGCAGATTTACGATAAGGGACTAATCTATAAAGGTTATACCATCCAACCCTATTCTCCAAAAGCCGGTACAGGATTGAGTTCGCACGAGGTAAATCAACCTGGTGCTTACCGGGATGTTACTGACACCACAATTGTTGCTCAGTTTAAAGCATTAACCGATACGCTACCAACTTTCTTACAAGGTTTTGGAGATATTTACCTGATGGCATGGACTACTACTCCATGGACTTTACCATCAAACACTGCTTTAACGGTTGGACCAAAAATCGACTATGTTTTAGTCAAAACGTTTAACCAATATACATTCTTGCCAACAAACGTAATTCTGGCAAAAAGCCTGGTTGGAAAGCAGTTCAGCAAAACTTTCTTTGAAAGCGCTGAAGCTGAAGATTTTACAAATTTTAAAGCTGGCGATAAAAAAATTCCTTACCAGATCTTGGCCGAATGCAAAGGAACTGAATTGGTTGGAATTAGATATGAACAACTGTTAACTTACGCATTACCATACCAAAGCCCTGAAAATGCATTTAGGGTAATTTCAGGAGATTTTGTAACTACAGAAGATGGTACCGGTATTGTACATACCGCCCCTACTTTTGGTGCAGATGATGCTAAAGTAGCTAAAGAAGCTACTCCTGAAGTACCGCCAATGCTGGTATTAGATGAAAATGATACCCCCGTTCCATTAGTAGATTTACAGGGTAAATTTACCAAACATGTTGGCCCTTTTGCAGGCAAATATGTAAAGAACGAATATTACAATGCTGGCGAAGCACCTGAAAAATCGGTCGATGTAGAAATTGCCATTTTATTAAAAGAAGAAAATAAAGCTTTTAAAGTAGAAAAATATGTTCACAGTTACCCACACAGCTGGAGAACTGATGAACCACTTTTATATTATCCCTTAGATTCATGGTTTATTAAAGTTACGGATGTTAAAGACAGAATGTTCGACCTTAATGAAACCATTAACTGGAAACCAAAATCGACTGGCGAAGGTCGTTTTGGAAACTGGCTTAAAAATGCTAATGACTGGAACTTATCACGTTCGAGATATTGGGGGATTCCTTTGCCGATCTGGAGAACTGAAGATAAAAAGGAAGAAGTATTAATTGGCTCTGTTGAAGAACTTTATAACGCCATTGAAAAATCTATAACTGCTGGCTTTCAGAAAGAAAATCCTTTTAAGGGATTCGAAATCGGAAACATGTCTGAAGAGAACTATGATTTGATCGACTTACATAAAAATGTGGTCGACAAAATTGTTTTAGTATCTCCATCAGGCAAACCAATGACCCGCGAAAGTGATTTAATTGATGTTTGGTTCGACTCTGGTGCTATGCCTTATGCGCAGTGGCACTACCCTTTTGAAAACAAAGAAACCATTGATGGAAATGAAGATTTCCCAGCAGATTTCATTGCCGAAGGTGTGGATCAAACGCGTGGCTGGTTTTATACCTTGCATGCCATCTCTACATTGGTTTTCGATAAAGTAGCGTACAAGAACGTAGTTTCTAATGGACTGGTACTAGACAAAAACGGGCAAAAAATGTCTAAACGTTTGGGCAATGCTGCTGATCCATTTCAAACCATTAACGAATACGGTGCTGACGCAACACGTTGGTACATGATTTCTAATGCAAATCCCTGGGATAACCTGAAATTTGACATTGACGGAATTGCTGAGGTGCGCCGTAAATTCTTCGGTACACTTTACAATACCTATGCTTTCTTTGCCTTGTATGCCAATATCGATAAATTCGAGATTGATAAAAATAATTTAAGCAAGGTTGAAGACAGAACGGAATTAGACCGTTGGATTCTTTCGTTATTGCAAACCTTAATCAACGAAGTTGATGAAAGTTACAACACTTACGAACCAACAAAAGCTACCCGCGCTATTCAGGCTTTTGTTGATGAACATTTGAGTAACTGGTACATCAGGTTAAGTCGCCGCCGTTTCTGGAAAGGCGAAATGACAGATGATAAACGTGCAGCTTACGAAACATTATATACCTGTTTAGAAACCTTAGCACAGTTGATGAGCCCTGTTGCTCCTTTCTTCGCTGATTGGTTATACAGAAACTTAACTATTACCGATGCGTATGCGGAGCAATCTGTTCACTTAACGTTATGGAAAGAGGCTGATCAAAGTTTGATTGATACCGATTTGAACGAACGTATGGTTTACGCCCAGGATATTTCATCAATGGTTTTATCATTGCGTAAAAAATCCAGCATCAATGTCCGTCAGCCATTAGAGAAAATCTTAATCCCATCGTTAAGCGGCGATTTCGAACAAAAAATATCAAAGGTTGCAGATTATATCCTTTCAGAAACGAATGTAAAACATATCGAGTTCATTACTGATACACACGGTATCGTGAAGAAAAAACTGAAACCGAACTTCAAATCGTTAGGTAAAAAAGTTGGAAAAGACATGAGTCTCGTTAAACAGGCTTTAGAAAACTCGAATCAGGATGATATCCAGCGTTTAGAAAGTGATGGTTTCATCATCGTAGTTGGAAGCAACGGAGAAGAATTTACCATCAACATAAATGATGATGTAGAGGTTTTTGCCGAAGATATTCCGGGATGGCAGGTAACCAACCTGGGCAATTTAACTGTGGCTTTAGATGTGACCATCTCAGAAGAACTGAAACAAGAAGGCATTTCCCGTGAGTTGGTTAATCGTATCCAAAATCTACGAAAAGAATTAAACTTCGAAGTAACCGATAGGATTAAAGTTTCATTACAAAATGATAACCTGGTGGCCAGCGCAGTTGCTAAAAACAAGGGTTACATTTGCGCAGAAATATTGGCCGATGAATTTGAATTAACAGATACTGTAAATAATGCAAACAAAATCGTTATCGACGATGTTGAGTTAAGCATTTCAGTAACTAAAATATAAATCCATATATTAGAAAACTAAATTAAAAACATGGAAAACAGCAACAAAACACGCTACTCAGACAGTGAATTACAAGAATTTAAAGAATTAATTCAAGATAAATTACGCATGGCGAAAGAGGAACTTAACTCTTTAACCACTTCTTTAAGTAATCCAAATGCCAATGGAACCGAAGATACTTCAGGTGCATACAAAACATTGGAAGACGGTTCGGCAACGATGGAAAAAGAGCAGATCAATCAGTTGGCTGCCCGTCAGAAAAAATTTATTGACAACCTGGAGAATGCATTAGTGCGTATCGAGAACAAAACTTATGGTATTTGCCGCGAAACCGGAAAATTAATCCAAAAAGAACGTTTACGTGCGGTTCCTCATGCTACTTTAAGCATGGAAGCTAAATTAAAGCAGAGTTAATGAAAGGCTATACAAAACCTTTAATTGTTATCTTTTTGGTTTTACTGGCCGACCAACTGGTAAAAACCTGGGTTAAAACACACATGTACCTTGGGCAGGAGTTCCATATTATTGGTAAATGGTTTATTATCCATTTTACCGAAAATAATGGGATGGCCTTTGGAATGGAGTTTGGTGGCGAATTTGGCAAATTAGCCTTATCGCTTTTCCGTATTGCTGCTGTTGCAGGAATTGGTTATGGCTTACATTATCTAATTAAGCATAAATATCATCGTGGTTTAATCCTAAATGTGGCACTGATTTTTTCTGGCGCATTAGGAAACATTATCGATTCTGTATTTTACGGAAAGATTTATGGCTACGAAAGCTGGTTTCATGGCCGTGTGGTAGATATGTTCTATTTCCCGATTGCCGAAGGGCACTTCCCTAGGTGGTTACCGATTTGGGGAGGAGAAGAATTTGTTTTCTTCAGACCTGTTTTTAACCTCGCAGACGCAGCCATTTCAGTTGGCGTGATACTTATCCTAATCTTCCAGAAAAACTACTTTAAAGAAGATGTAAAAGATGAGGTAAGCATCAACAGTGAAATTGTAGAAGATTAAATTTCAAAACGTCATGCTTGAACTAGTTTCAGCATCTTAACTTAAATAACTGCCCATTTCTTGACTGAGATGGGCTTTTTTTTTATAAAATTGTCATTAATAAATCCTATTGGTTGGTGTCACACCGACCAAAAAGAGAACATACCTTAAATTCATTTGGAAAGCAGGTACAGCAGTAAATATTTAAGTCTGTTCCCGCTATCCTTACTGCCAATGAGGTTCCGTGCTTAAATATAGTTTCATCAGAAGAGTCAGGACAGTACCAAAACGCATTGGCATTCATCCTATCGGGTTTAGTAACTTTAGGTGGTGCAAGAAAGAAAAAAAGCAATTACCCATTGTTTATGTTGTATTAAATTCTACGACAAGTATTTAAGTGATATATAAAGCAGTCGGTTCGTCATCCTGAATTTATTTCAGGATCTTTCGTGCAATTAGAATAAAACCCATTGGTTAATGGCTCCTCTCTATCGATTGGCGTCAAACCAGCCAACAAAAGTTTGGTGAGCAATAGGCATAACAAAAAATCCGAATCTCAAGGTCGGTGGCCCACCGACCTAAAGCTAAATATAAAAGAACGATGATCAACTTCCTTGATATATCTTATCTCCAACCTGGTAACGAAAAACAGATAAAAGCTTATCAGGTTTTAATGGATAATAAGATTTTAGAAAAGCTTAGCTTTTACCACCCAATCCTGGTGGGTACCATTCCAATCAATATTGACATCGAAAACAGCGACCTGGATGTGATCTGCGAAGTTTTGGATAAAGGTGAATTCATTGCTCAGCTTAATCTCCTATTTGGCAATGAAAAAAACTTCACCATTCATGAAAGCACTAAATTTAAAGCAGTTAAAGCAAATTTTACTATTGATGATTTTGAAATAGAGGTATTCGGACAAAACACCCCCACTAAGCGGCAAAATGCTTACCGCCACATGTTAATTGAATATAAATTACTTTTAGAAAAAGGAGAAGCATTCAGACAGGAAGTTCTCTCCTTAAAAAAACAAGGTTATAAAACGGAACCTGCATTTGCAAAACTGTTAGGGATTGAGGGAGATCCTTACGAAGAGTTGCTTAAATTAGAGTCTTAGCGAGACGCTAAGACCAGGTCTTGAAGTTGGAGCCCCGCTTGTCATTCTGAACGCAGTGAAGAATCTTAGTCAAAGAAATACAGAAGTGCATCCACTCAATAAAGATCCTTCATTTCATTCAGGATGACAACATTTACACTATTTTCCCATACTTTATTCCGGCCATTATTATTTCATCATTTTTTAAAATATATTTGAAATACAAAAACCAGATATCATGAAACTCTACTACGCGATTTTACTGCTCATTACATTGAGCACTTCAGCATTTGCTCAAAAAAGCCTTTTTAACGGAAAAAATCTAAATGGCTGGCACATAGATGTTCCTGCTATGGATAAAAAGCCTGATACCGTTAATCCGTTTATTGTGCGCAATGGTATGCTGGTAAGTTTAGGAACTCCAGGCGGACATTTAATAACCGATAAAATTTACAAAAATTACCAGTTGACTGTACAATACCGCTTTGCAGGCAAACCCGGCAACTGTGGCGTTTTGGTGCACGCCTCTACTCCAAGAGCATTGTATGGCATGTTTCCAAAATCACTTGAAATTCAGATGCAACATAAAGATGCCGGCGATTTCTGGTGTATTGAAGAAGATATTACCGTGCCTGATATGGTTGCCAGACGTGGCCCTCAAGAAAACTGGGGCGTAAATGGAAATAAACTCCGCCGGATTAAGAACTTAACAGATGACAGTGAAAAACCACTTGGAGAATGGAATACCATGGTTATTCAATGTTTAAATGATGAAGTTAAAGTTTGGGTAAATGGCACCTTAGTAAATTATGGCACAAACTGTACTGCAAGTAGCGGACAGATTGCTTTACAGGCAGAAGGTAGTGAAGTAGAGTTTAAACAGCTGGATTTAAAACCAATTAAAGCACTCTCTAAATAAGAAATTGCTTTAACTCAATCCTGATTGTTAGTCGGGATTTGTAATCCCGTCTTTTGAACTAAGGATTTTTAATCCTTAAAAATGGATTCATTAAAATAACTGTTAAAGTATATTGCAAAACAATTGGTCCGGATTACAAATCCGGACCAACAACTTAATCAAACCAACACCTTATCAATCCTTAAAACACAAACAGATCAGATATCCAACAAAATAAGCAAGCAAATCGTAAACAGAAAAGTAAGTCCCCAAAACAATACTCCAGAACTTATTATCCTGCAGGCCCAACCAATTTACATAATGAATTGCCTGTAAAAATTCGATAATAAAAGAGAAAATCAATACACCTAAAGCAAGTCTCTTATTATTGGTAATTAAGAATATTCTGAAGAATGCATAAATTAATACGACCACTAAAACATCACCACCAAAAGGCCTGATAAATGCATCATGAAGATACTTAGCGATTAAAATTTCGGTTAAGAATATCGCCAGGAAAACAAAGAGGAATTTTAAGTTGAGCGTTAATTTCATTTTTCGGGTATAAAAAAAGAAGTCAAGTTTTTTAGCACATTGGCCATTAAAAACTTGACTTTCTTTATCTTGACTTTTTATAAAGATTTATATCACTTGAGGGGATTTAGGGGCTAGATACCTAATAATAATCTAGCAGGGTCTTCTAATAATTGTTTCACACGAACCAGGAAACCAACCGATTCACGTCCGTCGATAATTCTGTGATCGTAAGATAAAGCAACATACATCATCGGACGGATAACCACCTCACCTTTTTCAGCTACCGGACGCTCAACGATGTTGTGCATACCTAAAATAGCCGATTGTGGCGCATTGATAATCGGAGTCGACATCATTGAACCAAATACACCACCATTAGTAATCGTGAATGTTCCACCAGTCATTTCTTCGATGGTTAATTTGCTATCTCGTGCTTTTAAAGCCAATTCTAAAACAGATTTTTCAATCTGTGCTAAAGTCATGCTTTCCGCATTACGGATCACCGGAACCACTAAACCTTTCGGCGCAGAAACAGCGATAGAAATATCGGCGAAATCATTGTAAACCAATTCTTCACCTTCAATACGACCATTAACCGCAGGGAAATCTTTTAAAGCTTCGGTAACGGCTTTTGTGAAAAAGCTCATAAAACCTAAACCAACACCAAATTTCTCTTTAAACTGATCTTTATATTTTCCGCGTAAATCCATAATTGGCTTCATGTTAACCTCGTTGAAAGTGGTTAACATTGCGGTTTCATTTTTAACGGCAACTAAACGTTTTGCAACGGTTCTACGAAGTGGAGACATTTTCTCACGACGCTCGCCACGGCTACCTGCAGGAGCAGCAGCTGCAACCGGAGCACTCGCTTTAGGCGCTTCTGCTTTTTTACCAGCCTCAGCTTTAACTGCATCATCTTTAGTAATGCGGCCATCTACACCAGTACCTTTCACAGCGCCAGCATCAATGCCTTTTTCTGCAAGAATTTTACCAGCAGCAGGTGATGGAGTTCCACTTGCATAAGAGTCTTTAGTCGCAAGTCCTGAGTCTTGAGTCTTTGGAGCCTCAGCTACTGCAACTGGAGCTTGTGCGTCAGACTTAGGACTTTCGCCTTCTGCCTTAGGACTAGCAGCTGCACCACCATCTTCAATTTTACAAACTACTGCACCAATGGCTAAAGTATCGCCTTCGGCTGCTATGGTTTTTAAAGTTCCAGCTTGTTCTGCAGTTAATTCGAATGTTGCTTTATCCGATTCTAATTCGGCAATAACTTCATCCATTTCAACAACATCGCCATCGTTTTTTATCCAACGTGATAAAACAACTTCGGTTATCGATTCACCAACAGGTGGAACTTTTATCTCTAAACTCATTTTTGTAATGTTATGTTTTTTTTCTTCTAATAATCATATCAAACGCTATTGGCCAAACGCCTAGCGCAATGCACCTAATCGATCTGAACTAATTTTTTCGTGGCTTTCTTGGCAATATCCTTTACATCCTCGGTAACCGAAACTTCCAAAGCTTTTGCCAAAATATAAGCCTGTTGATTTGCATGTTGTTTTGCAAAACCTGTAGCCGTGCTGCTGCTCTCTCTTCTCGAAATTACATCAATACCCTTCAATGCGGTTTTGTACAATTTGCGGAACAAATATGGCCATGCACCCATGTTCTCTGGCTCTTCCTGTACCCAGAAAACTTCCTTAGCATTTTTATATTTCTTCTGGATGGCTTCCATCTGATCGACCGGAGTTGGATACAACTGCTCTACACGAACCAGGGCTACATGTTTTAATTTATCAGCCTGTTGTTTCTCCAATAACTCATAGTAAATTTTACCGCTACAGAAAACAATACGTGTTACATCTGCAACTTTAACATTTACATCGTCAATTACTTCTTTAAAACCACCTTCAGTAAATTCCTCTAATTTAGAAACACAAGCAGGGTGGCGCAATAAACTCTTAGGCGTAAATACAACCAATGGTTTACGGAAGTCGCGTTTAAACTGACGACGTAATACGTGGAAGAAGTTTGCCGGAGTAGTACAATTGGTTACCTGCATGTTGTAATCGGCGCAAAGCTCCATAAAACGCTCAATACGTGCTGATGAATGCTCTGGTCCCTGGCCTTCGTAACCGTGAGGCAATAACATCACCAAACCGTTTTCGCGTTGCCATTTGGTTTCGGCACTTGCTATATACTGGTCTACAACAATTTGCGCACCGTTAAAGAAATCACCAAATTGAGCTTCCCAGATGGTTAAGGCATTTGGATTCGCCATGGCATAACCATATTCGAAACCTAAAACACCATATTCTGATAAGTGTGAATTGTAAATATCGAATGATGCCTGTTGATCAGAAATATTTGCCAATGGTACATATTCTTCCTCGCTGTCTTCAAGTGTTAGTACGGCGTGACGGTGAGAGAAAGTACCACGCTCCACATCCTGACCACTTAAACGAACGCGTTTACCTTCTGATAACAAAGTACCATAAGCCAGCTGCTCGCCCATTGCCCAATCGAAAATATTGGTTTCATTAACCATTTTGCTACGCTCAGCAAATAACTTTTCGATTTTTTTGAAGAACTTTTTATTAGACGGCAAAGCAGTAATGCGTTTACCAATTTCTAACAAAGTAGATTTTTTAACCGCAGTAACTGGTGAAGATTCGAAATCTTTCGGCGTTGCCATACGCAAATCTGCCCATGCACCACCAAATTTAACTTCGGTACTACCTGCAACAAACTCTTTAGCTTCGTTTAAACGTTCCTGCAAAATACTACGGAAATCTTTTTCCATTTCTTTTGCCAAACCAGCTTCCAACTTACCTTCTTTAGTTAACTGATCGATATAAATTTCCCTAGGATTAGGGTGTTTTTCGATTGTTTTGTATAACAATGGCTGCGTGAATTTAGGTTCATCAGACTCATTGTGACCGAAACGACGGTAACAAAGAATGTCAATAAAAACATCGTTTTTATATTTCTGACGGTATTCCATTGCCAGGTTAATTGCATAAACCAAAGCCTCAGGATCATCACCATTTACGTGGAAAACCGGAGATAAGGTTACTTTAGCAATATCGGTACAATAGGTACTGGTACGGGCATCTTTATAATTGGTGGTAAAACCAATCTGGTTATTAATTACCAGGTGAATTGTTCCACCGGTTTTATAACCTTCAAGACCTGCCATCTGAATTACTTCATAAACAATACCCTGCCCGGCAACTGATGCATCACCATGAATCAAAATTGGCGCTAAACGGCTGTTATCGCCACCATATTTGAAATCAATTTTCGAGCGGCTCATACCTTCTACCACACCATCAACGGTTTCCAGGTGCGATGGGTTAGGACATAAACTTAAGTGAACGCTTTTGCCTGAAACCGTAGTAACATCTGTAGAATAGCCTAAGTGGTATTTTACGTCGCCACCAAATGGGGTATCCGGATTGTAGCTTTTACCTTCAAACTCAGCAAAAATATCTTTGTATGTTTTTTGCATGATATTGGCCAATACGTTCAAACGACCGCGGTGAGCCATACCAATTACAAATTCTTCAATTCCCAGTTCAGCACCTTTTTCAATTACTGAATCCAAAGCGGGAATTAAAGCTTCCGCACCTTCCAGTGAAAAACGTTTTTGACCTAAAAACTTGGTACCTAAGAAATTTTCGAAACTTACCGCTTCGTTTAATTTCCGGAGAATACGTTTTTTCTCATCGATTGAGAAATTAGGCGTATTACGCGCACTTTCCATTTTTTGCTGAATCCAGTTCAACACTTCAGGCGTACGTAAAAATTTATATTCTGCACCGATAGAGTGTGCGTATGTTTGTTTTAAAAAGGCTACAATATCTTTCAATTTTGCGGCACCGATACCAATCTCTACACCAGAGTTAAAAACGGTTTCTAAATCAGCATCAGACAGTCCAAAATTTGCCAGATCTAATGTTGGCAAATGTTTACGTCTTTCACGAACCGGATTGGTGTGCGTAAATAAGTGCCCGCGGCTACGGTAGCCATCAATTAGATTTAAAACATTAACTTCTTTTAGAAATTGTTCAGGCGTTTCTGCCGTTACTGCAGGAACCTCAGATCCTCTTCCAAAATCAAAACCTTCGAAAAATTTCTGCCAGCCAAATTCAACAGACTCAGGATCTTGTTGATATGATTGATATAAAGACTCTATATATTCGGCGTTTGCGCCATTAAGATAAGATAATTTATCCATTATTAACTGTTTACTATAAGCATTACAAAATTAGAATTTTACCTTATATAAATGGCAAAAATCTCGATTAAAAT